>Ga0247661_1000018_pt1 | contig 37490 bp, 55 predicted proteins | sample CNK02_metaG_FD_182799 | JGI IMG/M metagenome (GOLD analysis project Ga0247661, IMG submission 182799) | Soil microbial communities from Purdue University Martell Research Forest, Indiana, United States - CNK02 | ecosystem: Environmental > Terrestrial > Soil > Temperate forest > Bulk soil...
GAATGCCGCCGACGCCAAGAGCCCCGCGTGCCCGACGTGCAAGGGCCGGGCGACCTTGTGCAAGCCGGGCACGGAGAAAATTACCGGCTTGCTGCAATTGCGCCCGCGCTTTCGGCGCGACGTCGACACGTGGGAAATGATGGGCTCGGAGGCCGGGTTGATTGCGCTCGTGTGCGAGCTCGTCACGCCGGGCGACCTCATCGTGGCCGAGGGCCGCGGCGCCCGCTCCCGGGACGCCGATTTCGGCGACGTCAACAAAACCGTCAAGATGGCGCAAAAGAGCGCGCAAACCGACGCCGTGTTGCGTTTCGGCGGCCTCTCGGAAATTTTCACGCAAGACCTCGAGGACCTGCCCGGATGGGCCCGCGAGGGCGAGGAGGCGCCCGCCACGTTCGAGCAACCCAAGCGGCAAGCCGCCGAGTCCAAGGCGGCGCCGGCGCCTCGAGCGCCCCAGCAAGGCGACCTCGCCGACGCGCTCCGCCGGTCGGTCGCCGAGGCCGCCGCCAAAAAGGCCGCCGCCGAGGGCGCACGCCCGGCGGCCCCGCGGCCCGCGAGCGCGAGCGCGGCGCCCGCCGACGAGGCCCGGCCCGACGACGCGTTGAGCAAGGCACGGGTCGGGCGCTTGATGGCGCTCGTGCATGAGGCCGTCGAGGCCGCCGACGTGCCGACCGACGCACACGAGGAGATGTTTACCCGCGCGCTTGACTGGCTCCGCGGGTGGGTCGCGACGACGCAAGGCCGCCGCCATTTGGCGCACGCCTCGTACCGCCAGTACGACGCGCTGTGCGACCAGGTCGGCCCCGCCGTCGAGGCCGCCTTGCACGGCGAGCGCCGGCCCGCCCCGCGCCTCGTGCGGCGCTCCTACTCGCCGCCGCGGCGCCGCTCCTAAAGTAGGCGGGCGATGGTAACGCTCCTGTTTCGACAGTGTGCCCGTCGTCGCTGGCGTCGTCGGGTTGAGCGGTGGCTTAACCGCCAAGCCAGGCGCGAGGATTCACGCTGGCGATGACCGGGCCGGTTGATACCGTCGATGGTGCCACGCCCCGCGTGCTGGCGTTCAACGCGGTCGACCATACGTATTGGGTTGACGGCGAGCTCAAACCGAGCGTGACGCAATTGCTCGACGCCGCCGGCATGACGCCGGACTATTCGGTCGTGCAACCGCACGTCTTACAGCACGCCCGCGAGCGCGGTATCCACATTGACGCATGTTGCGACCTCCTCGACGCCGACGACCTCGACTGGCGGAGCGTGGATCCCGAGGCGTTGCCCTATGTCGAGGCGTGGCTCGCGTTTCGCGAATACGAGGGCTACACGCCGCTTGCCGGGCAAGTGCCGCTCTATCATCCCGTCTACGGCTACGCGGGCACCGCCGATAGCGTCGGCGTGCTCCCGGGCGCCCGGCCAACGATTGTCGAGCGCAAGGCCACGACCCGCATGGCGCCGACCTATGCGCTCCAAACCGCCGGCTACGGGCTCGATGGCATGCTGTACGCGCCGCCCGGGGGCGGCGTGCTGGCGCCCGTGCCTTGGTCGGCGCCGTGTCGCCTCGGCGTGCAATTGCTCCGTGACGGCAAATATCGGCTCGTGCCCTACGAGGATCCCGAGGATTTGACGGCCTTTCTCGGCGTCGTGCTCCTCGGGCGGTGGCGGGCCGCCCGCCGCGGCTTGCCAACGGCCCGCCCGGCGCGTTAGCGTTACAGCGTATGGCGACCAAGGGACGCGGGTCGAATGGCGCGCCCCGCGACCTACTCGCGCGGCGCCTCCTCGGCTTGGAACGCGGGCAAGCCGTGACGAATCAGCGCCTCGGGCACCTCGAGGCGCTCGTGGACGTGACCAACGAGCGCCTCGCGGGCGTCGAGCGGCTCGCCGAGGTCCTCGTCGACGAGCTCCGCGGCTTGCGCCGCGACTTGGGCGACGTGGCCGACCTCCGCCGCCGCGTCGAGGTCCTCGAGGGGCGGGCGCAAGGGTGACGCTCGTGCATGAGCTCCCCGATCCGGGGCCGCCCCGAATCCTCGGCGTCAATCGGCGCACGTATCCCAAGCAAGGGGCCGAATACCCCGAGCACGGTGGATTCGACCGCGAGGGCTGTACCGTCCTCGTCGTGCTCGTCGCCGGCGACCCGCGCGTCGGCAATTACGCGGCGTATGCGGGCGCTGGGTCGCCCGAATGGGTCGCCCGCCACGGCAACAAGCTATCTTTCGCCGAGGCATGCGTCCACTTTCCCGGCGGCCAGCTCGAGGCCGACCGCTACCGGGAGCGCTAGGGCTCGGCGGCGTCGTCCTCGAGGCGCTCGAGCGCGTCGGCGGCGAGCGCCTCGAGGACGTCGGCCGGGAGGGCCCCGGTTACGTCGAGCTCGCCGAGGCGCACGATAAGGTCAACCGACGCGGGCTCGGGCGCCGACCATAGCGTACCCGTGCGGCCCCGCACGGCGTCGAGGATTTCAACGGCGAGCTCGAGCTCGACCTCGGTTGTGTAGCGCATGCGTCAGTCGCCGACGTCGCGCGCTTGCTCAAGGTCGTGCACGAGGGCGCGGAGATACTCGTGTAGGATGGCGCGTTGGGCTTGGAGCAATTGCTTGTCGAGCCGGCGGAGGTACGCTTGCAAGTGCTTGACGGCAAAGTCGAGCCGCTCCGCCAGCGCGCGTTGCTCCTCGTACCACTCGCCCGGGTCGTTCGCCATTAGCCGAGTTGGTCGTGCACGAGGTTTGGTGGGAAATTCAGGCGAGCATGGTCGCCCCATGCCACGCGCAGGGAAGCGTCAACGGCTCGCGCTGCCGCCTCCTCGTCGGCGAAGCGCCCGAGGTAATGCCGCACGCCACGCGCGACGACGACGGCGCGCCACTTGCCGCGGTGCCAGATCACGCCCCGATACCGGCTTGACGTGCCGAAATGCCGCTGGTTGGCGTGATTCTCGGCGGGCGATACGAGGCGCAAGTTGGGGCGGCGGTTATCGAGCGTGTCGCCGTTCTTGTGGTCGACGTGCAAGTGCGGCGGCGCGTCGAGCAAGAACCGATGCAAGAGGACCAGGCCACCGCCCCGGCGTCCGGTTGCGGCATAGGGCCAATGGGCGCCAGCGCGAAAGAGGCACCACCGCAACGGGGCGACACGCGGCCAATCGCGCTCGTCAATGAGCGTCGAGGCCCCTTGCGTGAGCGGCACGCGCACGCCGTCGGCGAGCACCTCGACGGGCGGCCGCGGGAGTGGCGGGCGACCCATTATCCTAGTTGATCCATGACTAAATCTTTGAAGAAGCCCGGGCCCGCCGAGCTCACGGCCGTGAGGCGCCCGCCGCCCTCGATGGTCGGGCGGAGCGCGACCCATGTCTCAAAGGCGTGATCCCAAAACGCGACCTCATCGGCGAGCACGCTCGTAAAGGTGTGCTGCCGCGCTTGCTCCTCGCCCTCGCCGAGCGCCACGATCTCCGAGCCATTGGGAAAGCGGAGAAAGCCAATGGAGTACTCGACCTCGACCGCGGGAAACGTCGGCGGCAAGTGGTCGTGGATGAATTTCGCCCGCCGCACGAGCTCCGCCGACCCCTCCGTCTCCGTCTTGCCGAGTTTGCGCGCCATGAACGCGACCTTGGCATGCGGCGAGAACCGCGCGAGCCAGTAGTTGGCGGCGACAAAGAGCCAGGTAATCACCATGCGGCGCGATTTCGGCACGGCCAAGATGGGATGCTCTTGCCACCGCCGCACGAGGAGCTCGGCGTACTCATGCGCGGGGTAGCGCCGCACGCGGCCCGTCACCTCGTCCCGCGTCCAGACGCAATCCCGCACAAACGCCCACGGGTCGCCGGCGGGCCCGTAGGCGCCGAGCATTTTGCGTTGCTCGAGCAGCAAGCGCGCCGCGGCGCGCATGGCTAAGGGATGGTCGGGCCCGAGGACGCGGCCCGCACCGGCGCCGGGTTGCGGCATTGGCGGGCCCTTGTAGCGCGGCGCCCGGGGGCTCGCCTAGGCGTCGGTATGCTCGAGGCGCGCGAGGAGGCGTTTCAGCATGAGCCCGAGGAGTGGCCGCACGGCGTCGCCGAGCTCCTCGGGCGCGACCGCCATGGTCGACCCCCGAAGCCAGGCCGCCCGGCCGGCATGCTCGACCTCGAGCACGAGCCGCACGCGATAGCGCACGGCGAGCTCGGCGAGCGCCTCCTCGCGTGTCATGGCTCCTCGAGGAGCAGGCGCACGACCGGCACGCTACCAATTCCCGCCGGCGGTCTCGGCCTCGCCAAACGTACACGGGCCGCACAGGCCGACCTCGCACACCGTCGGCGCCGCGCCGCATGCATCGCACGCGCCGGTCCAATCCGGATCGGTACACGGGCGCGTGTTGCCGTGCGCGCGGCACCGCGGGAGGCGCGCCCAATATGCCGCGTCGCGCCCGGGCACGCGCACCTCATGGGTACGGCTCACGGCTCCTCGAGGAGCTCGCGCGCCGTTTCCCACGGCTGCGGCTCCATGCTCCCGAGCACGGCGACCGTCCCGGGTAGGAATACGCCCGGGCCGCCGCGCACGGCCTCGAGCGGGCCGGGGCCGACGTCGACTAAGTACCACGGCCCGCGGGCGTGCTCGAGCGCCTCGGCGACGTTGCCCGGCCTCATGGCGCGCCGGCCTCGGGCCGCCGCACGAGCCGCGCCGTGCCCCACCGCCGCGCCGCCCGCGCGAGGGCCGGCGTGTGCCAGCTGACGCGCATGTAGGGGTCGCCCTCGAGGAGCATGGCGCGGAGCACGGGCGCGAGCGCCGCAGGGATCCGCCCGGCGGGCGGCTCGCGGCTCATGGCTCGCCGTCCGCGGGCGCCGGGAGCGCGCCGACGATGCCCTCGAGCCGCGCCGGCCATTCGCCGCGGGTCGAGAACGCCTCCAGCTCGGCGTCGGAGAGCTGCTCGAGCACATGAATCTGATACGACGCCGAGCGCACCACCTTGTCGCCCGACGTGGTCAACACCAAGTCGGCCGCCCGAATGGCGTCGGCGTCGCGGCGCGCCCGCCCCAGCCGCTCGCCGCTCGCCCGGTCCTTCCGCCCGCCCGCGAGCTCGGCCAAATGCTCCATCACGGTCGGCGCCGCGGCCTTCGCCTGCGCCGCCACGCCAAACTCGCCGCGCATGACGCGCTCGAGTTGCGCCGCGCGCACCAGCTCGATCAGGCGCTTCACCGCGGGATGCTGCAACGCTTGCTTGGCCGCTTGCTCCCGCGTGTAGCCGATCGCCCGCGCAATCGACGCGATGTCATAGCCGCCCAAGTAGAGCATGCCGACCGACCACAACCGCGCCGGCGTCGACCGGCGCAGCTCCTCCATGCTCATGCTCGCGCACGCTTCCAGCCACGCCTGCGCCTTCGCCTTGCGCTCCGCCCGCGTCCGCTTCTCCGCCGCCTGCATGACGGCGACCCGCTCGGCCAACACGTCGGGCGGGATCGCCCCCGGCCGATAGGTCCCGGGCCCCGTCCGCCGGTCGCGTGCCGCGTCGCCCATCGCGGACCCCGCTAGCACACCCGCCGGGTCTAGGGCGAGCGGCCCGGCCGCCGGGGCATCGTTAGGTCGTGGCCGTCGGGACGGCGCCGCGGTCCGGCCCGTGCACGGCGGGGGCCGGCCCGGGTAGCACGCTCGCGCGACGCGCTCGCTCACCCCCGCTACCGCGGGGCTGGCGGCCGGGCCCTGGCTTGCTCGCTTGCTAGCTCGCTGGCTGGCTGGGATGCGGGCGCCCGCGCGGGATGCGGGCGCCCGCAGCGGGGACCCTCCGGCGGGCCCGGGGCCCTGCTAGCTGGCTAGGGAGCCAGCTAGCCTGACAGTGCTGGTGTGAGGTGCCGGGGGTCGGTGCGAGCGGAGCCCCGGAGGGGCGGAGCGGCTATCCCTCGCGGGCCGCGAGCCCCCGCCGGCGATTGGCTACCAACCTAGTACCCTAGCCCTCGCGGGCGGAACCCCACGCGGGCGGATTGGGGAGGAACCGAGCGGCCTACCACGGGGGGCCAGGGGCGTGGTCTGGTCCGGATGCGCGGGTCCACGGGGAGGCTAGTTCGAGGGCCAAGCCCGGACTGGCCTCTCGATTGGAGCCCCGTGGCGGTGTTGGAATGGACAAGTAGCATGCCCGTCAAGGCACGGTGCGTCATGGTGAGGGTGTCGGGGGGGTGCGGAGGCGGGTGCGGGCATTGCGGACGGCGCGGGAGGGGGTCTGGCCGGCGCCGAGGAAGGTGCCGGCGGTGGTGCGGACGGTCCAGTAGGGGCGGGTTGGGGTCGGGGGGTCGAGGGAGGCGTGGTAGTGCGTGAGCCACCGGGCGGGGTCGAACCGGGCGAACCGGCCGCGGGGGCGGGGGGCGGCGCTCCGGGCACGATCGCGGGCCCGGACGGCGTCCCAGCCGACGAGGCGACTGCCGTCGGCGCGTCCGCGGCGCATGCTGGCGTCTCTAGCAGGGGGCGTGGCGGGCGCGGAGGATGGCGGCCCGGGGGGAGCGGGCGGCGGCGAGAAAGCGGCCGCGCTGCCAGACGGTCCAATAGGGCCGGCGGGCGGTGGGGGGCTCCAAGCGCGCGCCGAGGCGGCGGAGCAGCGCGGTCAAGTCGGCGTCGCTGGGCCGGTCGGGGCGGGGGAGCCAGGCGGCGCGGCCGTGGTCGCGGGTGCGGAGCGCCTCGAGCGAGCGGTGCCGCGCCATCCCGCGGCCCCTCGTAGCACGGTTTTCGCACGGGAACAGCCGCGACGGGCCGAAAAATCGCGTGTTTCCTCCGCGCGAGGCCGCCGAAACCCCGAACGGAGGGAAACACGGCCCCGATGGCGCGCCTCGAGGCCAATTCGGGCCCGGGAGCGTCACAGAAACCGGCCTAACGAGCCGATTTTGCGCACATCGAGGCCGGGGGTCGTGCCAACCCCTCGAGGCAGGCGATTTCGGGGGGCTTGACGACCCCCGGGGGCGACTGGCAGACGGGCCCGCCCGGAAGTGGCCTCTATCTACCGCCCCCGGGTCGACCGACCGACACTTGGCGCCGCCCCCGGCGTCTCCCCGGCGGTCGGTCGACCCCTCCCCCCGCGCGCGGCGCCATGAGCGGCCCCGGGAGCGGCCCGGGCGGCGCCCCGCAAGTCGTCATCCCGGGCTCGGGGTGGGTCGACGTCGCCTCGCGGGCGATTGTGCAGGTCGGGTTTCCGGTCGTGGTCGCCGGCGTCCTCTTGTGGTTCCTCTTGACGCGCTTCGAGGGCACCATGACGACGATCACGGCCCGGATGGCGGCCAATACCGAAGCCGCGGGGCGTTTGGTCGACTCCGCCGCGCTCGAATTCGCCGAAATTCAGCGCCAATCGGGCGAATTGACGCGGCAAACCGCGCTCTTGCAGCAAATCGCCGACGACAGCAAGACGATCACGGCCACGCGGGCCCGCGAGCTCGAGGAATTGCAGGGGATTGCGCGCCGGATGCCGCACACAGAGGCCCCGCGGTGACCTGGCGCCTCGCGAAGGCGCTCGGGGGCCGCGCCGACGAGGGCTTGCTCGGCGAAATCAACGCCGCGGCCCCGACTCGGTCGAAAGCGAGCGACGGCGGCATCGGCGACCCGCGCCACGCGGCCCGGACGAGCGACCACAACCCGTGCACGTGTTGCCGGGTCGTCTGCGCGCGGGATTTCACCCACGACCCGGCCGGCGGCTTCGATTCCTACGCCTTTGCGGACTGGCTCCGCGGCCGCGTCATGTCCGGCGCCGAGCCGCGCGTCCGCTACGTGATCTCCAACGGCAAGATCTTCTCGGGCGCCGGGCAGTCGCATGCCGCCGGCTTCTGGCGCCCCTACACGGGCAGCAACACGCATGCCCACCATGTGCATGTGAGCGTCCGCCACGGGGCGGACACCTATGATGATGTGCGCCCGTGGGGCTGGCCGCCGGCCCCCGAGGCGCCCGAGGGAGGATCCCCGCCATGACGAAGCGCCCCGAGGACGAGGAGATACCGCCGCCGCCCCCGCCCGATGACGAGGACGCGCTGAAGCGCCTCGAGGACCTGGAGCCCGAGCCCAAAGACGAGCCCGAGCCCGAGGACGCCGGCGCGTAGCGCCATGGCGTGGTCCTATACCGCGCCGCGGGTGCAGCGCCGCCCGCTCGGCACGCCCGTGCGGCCGGCGTCGAGTGGCGGGACCGGCGGCCCGCCGACCGGGCCGGCGGGGGGCGACCTCACCGGCACGTATCCCAATCCGACCCTGGATATTTCCGGCGTCAATCCGGGGATCTACGGGGATGCGACGCACGTCCCGACCCTGGACGTGCGCGGTGATGGTCGGATTTACGGGGCGACCGAGACGGTGTTGCCCACGACGTTCCCGCCAAGTGGCCCGGCGGGCGGTGATTTGACCGGGACGTATCCCGGCCCGACCGTGGCCGCGGCAAAGATCACCGCGGCGAAGCTGTCGCCGGCGCCCGTGGCAGGGGACGTCGGCAAGATGGTGACGGTGGCGACGGGGCCGGCCCTCGCCTACACGGCGGTACCGACAGCGTTGCCCCCGAGCGGCGCCGCCTCGGGTGATCTCTCGGGCACGTACCCGAGCCCCCAGATCGCGGCGGGGGTGATTGTCGACGCCGACGTGAGCGCCACGGCGGCAATTCAGTACAGCAAGCTCACGGGCGTCCCGACGGCCTTGCCCCCGAGCGGGGCGGCGAGCGGGGACCTTACGGGGACGTATCCGGGCCCCACCATCGGCGCCCTCAAGGTGACCGATGCGAAGATCAATGACGTCGCGTGGGGCAAGATCACGGGGGCGCCGACGGCGTTGCCGCCGAGTGGGACGGCGGGCGGCTCGCTGGCGGGCAGCTACCCGAATCCCACGTTGACGACGAGCGGCGTCGCGGCGGGCACGTACGGGACGGCGGCCAAGATTCCGCAAGTGACGCTCACCGCCGAGGGCCGGGTCAGCGCCGTCACGGAGCTGGCCGTGGCGCCGACCGGCGGGAGCCCAAGCGGGCCGGCGGGCGGATCGCTCGCGGGCTCGTATCCCAACCCGACGCTCGCGACGACGGGCGTCACGGCGGGCACCACGGGCGACAAGTACAACGTCGCCCAAGTCACCGTGAATGCCGAGGGCCGCGTGACCGCCGTCGCGCCCGTGCTGATCCGCGCGCGGTGGGGTTGAATCCGTTGACGCGGGTTCCGCTCACGCTGCGCGAAGCCAACGCCTACGTCGCGCGATGGCATCGCCATCACGGGCCGGCGCACGGGTGCCGGTTTTGTCTCGCTGCCGTCTTAGACAACCGCGTCGTCGGCGTCGCCATCGTCGGCCGCCCCGTCGCCCGTCGCCTCGACGACGGCTACACGGTCGAGGTCCGCCGCGTGGCGACCGATGGCACGCCGAATGCGTGCTCCTTCCTCTACGGGGCGTGCCGTCGGGCGGCGCTGGCGCTCGGCTACACGCGGTGCCTTACGTACATTCTCGATACCGAGCCGGGCACGAGTCTCCGCGCGGCGGGCTATCGCTTGGTCGGCGAGGCCGGTGGCGGCTCGTGGTCGCGCGTGAGCCGCCCGCGGGTCGATCTGCACCCGACGCAAGGAAAGCTCCGCTTCGAGGCCGGCGCCTAGATGCCGTTTCTCGGCGCCCGCGGCGCGGCCCCCGACCCGCGCGGTGTCGCCGCGCAACCCATGCCGGGCGTGACGGAATGGAAATGCCCGCGGAACGGCGTCCATGTGGTCGAGGTCCACTATACTGCCGACCCGGGCAAGCGGACGGCCGAATGGAAGCGCACCGCGCAGCAAGGCATGCCGCCGCGCGGCTGGCAACGCGAGTTTGAAATTGCCTTCGACCTCGCCGCGGGCGAGCCCGTGTTGCCGGAATACGTGCCGGCGGAGATGCGCCGCCCGTTTCCCGTGAGCCCGAGCGCGCGCCTGCTGCGCGGTTGGGATTTCGGGCAAGTGTGCCCCGTCACGCTCTTTGCCCAAGTCGACGTGCACGGGCGGCTTGGGTTTGTCGCCGAGCTCGTGCTCGAGCATGCCAATCTGACGGCGCAAATCGAGGCGACGAAAGCGCTAACGCTCGAGCTCATGGGCCCGGGCGCGAATTGCTTTGACGCCGGCGACCCGGAGGCATTGCATGAGATGGAGCTCGGGTCGATTCGCGCCGCGCTCTTGAAGCACGGCATTGTGTTGCAGACGTTCGGCGGCCGCGGCGACACGTCGTACAATAATTTGCGCGACCGGCTTTTGCGCCGCGTGAAGATTCCCGGCGAGGACGTGCCGAGCCCGGCGCTCATTGTCGACCCGCGGTGCCCGATTCTGCATTCGGCGCTCTCGGGCGGCTTCGCCCGCCATCCGAAAACCGGGAAGCCCATGCCGACGCATCCGTACAAGGACGCTGTAGATGCAGCACGCTACCTGAACGACAATCTGCTCGGGAGCTCGTCGGAATGGATGCTCAAACTGCAAGCCATCGCGAAAGCGGATTGCGCGTGGTAGCCACGCGGCCCTCGTTACGGATACGGTTGGCGAATTTGCGGGGGAATTGCGTCCCCCTGCATTTGTTAGAGGAAGTCGAGGCGCTCGAGCGCGAGCTCGCGGCGCTACGGGAGCGCGTTGACGACGCCGGGGGCGTTCCGCTACACGGGCCCGCCCGGAGGTAAGGGGCATGGCGCGAGCTCGAGGCGGGGCGACTGCCGAGACGTTGTCGCCGGGCCGCGGCGACACGCCGACCAATCTCGCCCGCGACCCCGACATTGCGCTCCGGGTCAAGCAAGAGCTCGTGCCGCTCATGAAGCGCACGCGCGACGAGCGCAACGGCGTGCTCCGCGAGCGCTGGCTCCGCTACTACCGCATTTGGAGCGTGCGCCACGACCAGCAAGGCTACCGCGGCCGGACCAATACCTATTTTCCCGTGGGCCGGCGGTGGATCGAACAATGGGTGACACGCATCAAGCGCGACCTCTTCCCCGACCAGGATTGGTTTGCGTGCCGCGCGTTGCGCGAGGATTTCGAGTCACGGATTCCCGCCAAGGTCGCGCTGCAAAAGTATTGGATGCGCCGCTACATGCGGCTCCGGAAGCACTCGCTCCCGTGGCTCCGCCAGCTCGTCATGTATGGCACGTCGCCCGTGCGCAACGTGTGGCGCGTGCTCGAGCACGAGCAAACCGTCTTGCACGACGTGCTCGCCGACGACGGCTCGCCGTCGGGCAAGACCATCGAGGAGGTCGAGAAGGTCGCCGATTTTCTCGGGCCGACCTTCGAGCCCGTCGACCTCTTTGCATTCTACGTGTGGCCGGCGACGGCCGACGGCGTCGACTCCGCCTCGCTGGTCTTTGAGGACCGCTGCGTGCCGCGGAGCCGCGTGTATGCGCTCGGCAACCGCCCGCTCGACCCGCGCGACCCGAAAGCGAGCGGCAACGTGTATGAGAACGTGGACGAGTTGACGGCGCTCTACGACGCCGCGCTCGCCGACCGAGGCGGCGGCGGGCGCAACCCCGACAAGTATGCGGCGCTCTCGCAACGGCTCGCCGACAAGGGGTTCACCGCGCCGCTCGATGACAACGTGCCCGCGGCGCTCCGCCCGCTCGACATTACGGAATGCATGTGGACGGTGGACCTCGAGGGCGACGAGCCCGCACGCTATCTCGTCACGCTCGGCGCCGACGCGATCCCGCTCCGGGTGCAACGCCGCCCGTTCTTTCATGGCACGACGTCCTGGCTCGTCGGGCGCTTCGTCCAGTTGCCCGAGGAGTTTTATGGCCGCGGGTTGCCCGAGCTCTTTGACTACATGCAGTATTTTATCAACGACCTCGGCAACCAATCCGGCGACGCGTTCGTCTGGTCAACGAATCCGATTGCCGTGGTCGACGTCGGCGCCGTGCAGGATCCGACGTCGCTCCGCATGGCGCCGGGCGCGAAGTGGCTTGCCAACCCGGCCGGCGTGCAATTCACGACGCCGCCGCAAGGCGCCGCGCAAGCCGGCTTTGAGGCCGTATCAAATTACGTGGGCATGGCCGACAACTTGGTGGCGCCGACGCCGGCGCGCCCCATGGTCGGGCAGCAAGGGCAAGGGCCGACGGACTCCGCCGGGCTTGCCGCGCAGCTTGCCGATAGCGCCGTCGACCTCCGCGCGATTGTCGAGAACCTCGAGGACGAGGTCATGGTGCCGCTGCTGGAGCGCAGCGACATTCTCTCGCAACAGTGTCTCGACCGCGACATTATTTTGAAGGTCGCCGGCGCCGACGGCATGGAGCTCGTCGAGCATCCCGTCACGGTCGCCGACTTGGTCGGCGAATACGAGTGGGAATGGCTCGGGACCACGACCGCGCTCAACCAACAAGTACGGGCGCAACAAATGGTGCAAGGCATCGCGCTCTTGACGCAAGTGCCGCAAGACCAGCTCGCCGCCCAAGGCGTCACGGTCGACTGGCCGTATGTGCTCCGCACGTTCTGGTCGGTCGGGCTCGGGCTGCCCGACGCCGACCGGGTTGTCAAAACCAGCGAGCTCCCGCCGAATGATTGGCGGTGGGAGAACGCGCTCGCCCGCGTCAATCGTGCCGGCGAGCTCCGCGTGTCGCCGCAAGACGCTCACACGGCGCACGTCCAGGGGCATCAACACATGCTGGCCTCGGGCGCGCTCTCCGACGACGCGCGCCTCGCGTTGCAAGCGCATACGCACCAGCACGTCGGCCTCATGATTGCCGCCGAGGCGCAAGCGCTCGCGCAGAGCATGGCGCAGCTTGCCGGCCCCGGGGGCGCCCCGCCCGGCGGCCTCCCGCCGGGAGCCCCTCCCGGCCCGCCCGGGCCCCTCCCCACTCTGCCCGGCGGGCCACCGCCGATGGGGGGGTTCCCGCCGGGCGGGCCGCCCGGGCCACCGCCCATGGGGCCGCCGCCCGGCCTCCCGCCGGGGGGCCCGCCGCCCGGGCTCATCATGCCCCCACCGCCGCCCGGGGCCATGCCGGGCGGCCCGCCGCGCGGGCTCATGCCGGGTGTCCCCGGGCACGGCGTCAATGCGCTCGCGAGTTTTTTGACCGCGCCGATGGGCCCGCGACCCGCGCGGCCGCATTCCGACGCGCGCAACCAGGCCAAGGCGATGATGGGGATTCGGCCGCCGGCGCCGCTCGGGCAAGGCCGCGTCGGGAAAACGCGTAACGTGTCGGATCTCTTCCGCCGCCTCCCGCGGCTCCCGACAGGAGGGTAGGGCAATGGCCGCGAAAGGCACGCTCTTTGGGAAACCGCGCGACGAGGTCGTGAAGCGCCCCGGCGCGTTCACCGCCAAGGCCGACAAGGCCGGCAAATCGACAAGCGCCTATGCCCGGCAAGTGCTGAAACCGAGCTCAAGCGCCTCGACGCGGACCAAGAAACAAGCCGCCCTCGCGCAAACCTTCAAAAAACTTCGCGCGGGCAAGGCGAAATTCGCGGCGGCGCTCGTGCTCGCCTCGGCGCTCGTCGCCCGCGCCGACGCCGCCTCCAAGGGATGCCCGAGCGGGAGCCTCACGCCGACGCCGATCACCGCGATCGGAGCGACACCGGATGTTGTCCTTGCGCGCGCGGCGCCCGCGCTGCTCCTAGAAGTCACCGCGACCGCGGGCACCGCGACCGCGCAAATGGAAATTTCGTGCGACGATATCTATTGGGCGCCCGTGCAAAATTCGGTCATGAATCTGACGCCGCCAAACAATAGCCAAGCTGTTTCGGTCTTGGCGCCCACATGCAGCTACCGGGCCCGGGTCACCGCGTGCTCGTCATGCGCGGTGCGGGTCCTCTACGCGTGCTCGGGAGCGCACTAGATGCGTACCGCGTGGCTCGGGCTCCTCGGGCTCGCCGGCGTCGCCGCCGCGCAACCCGCGGCGGTTGATTGCGGCCCGGCTTGGAACGGGTGCGGCCCCGCGGGCGGCGTGACGAGCTCGACCACGTCGACCACGTCGACCACGACGGCCGCCCCGACGACGCTCGCGCCAACGACGCTCGCGCCAACGACCACGACGCCGACGAGCTCGACCACGAGCACGACCTAACGGGAGGGGGCAATTATGCCGCTCATTCAGTTGATTGTGGTCCTTATCGTCATTGGGTTGATTCTCTATCTCGTGGAAAGTCTCTTGCCGCTCGACCCGGCCATTAAGCAGGTCATTCGCGTCGTCATTGTGCTGGCCGTTGTCCTCTGGTTGCTCTCGCTCGTCGGCCTGATTCCGGCGCGAATTGGCCGCGCCGACGGTGCGACGCGCTACGCCCGAGCCATCATCGAAGCGGCCCCGCGCGCACGAGGGGCTTGACACGCCGGGGGGGCGCAAGGCACACGGGCCCGCCCAAAGATGGCACGCAAAGCGTTAGTGCCGCCGATGGGCCCGCCCGGTACCATGCCGCCCGGTAAGGTCGGCGGCGGGAAACGGAAGGGTAAGGCCGCCGTGCCACGCATGAAAGGCGGCGCGCCACCGCCGCCCCCGCGGCCCGTGCGCGGCCGCGTGCCCGGCCCGCCCGGTCTGACACCGCGGCGCATGGGGCCACCGCCGCCGGGGCGCGGCGCGCCGCCCCGCATGACGCCCCCGCCGATGGCCGCCGAAACCTCACGCGCCGAGCGCCTCGAGGGCGCCATGCCGCCGCCGCCGTCCACTCGCGCCCCCGCCATGCCGCCAGGCCGGGCGCAAACCATGGCCGCGCTCCGCCGCGGCAAGGTGGCGTTCTAGTGTTTGGGCCCGCCGCCGGCGTCGACCCGCACGAGCTCGCGCGCTTGACGGCCGAGCTCGAGGCGAGCGGGTACCACCGCGCGCTCCGGGAGTACGTCGAGGCGCGCACGCAACACTTGCTCGCGACCGACCTCCGCGACCCGCACGCGGTCATGAAAGGCCGCGGGCAAGTCGAGGAGCTCCAACGCCTCGTGTCGCCCGTCTTTGTCCAATCGCTCGCCCTCACGGCGCTCGCGAAACGCGCCGGCGAGCGCGCCGGCCTCGAGGCGAGCGCGGCCGCCGACCGGGCTGCCGTCGTGCGCGCCGAATGGTGGACCGACCCGGTCGCCGACGAGCCGATCCCGTAGGAGGCACATGGCCGACGAGCTCGCACCGAGCACCGCGCCGAGCCCGCCCGAGGGCGCCGGCGCGCCCCCGCCCGAGGCGCCCGAGGCGCCGGCGGCGCCGAGCGTTGACGAGCGGTTTGCGAAACTCGAGAGCGACCTCGCCCGCGAGCGCGATTACCGCGGGCACTTGGAGAGCACGCTCCGCCTCCTGCAACCCCAGCAAGCCCCCGCCCAAGGGCCGCCGCCGCTCGTGCGCCTCCCGCGCGATTCCGCGCAACGGATTGCCGCCACGCTCGGCGGACAATGGAACGAGGACGCCGTGCAATCGCACGCGCCAATCTTCGCGGCATTCCTGCAAGAGCTCGCCGCGCCGCTCCTCGTCGGCATCGAGGGCATGGCCGACGCCGTCGACCTCGTGCAAGCCCGGCAAGAGGTCGACCACTACGAAACCATCGCCGAGGAGGCCGACCGTGTGCGGGGCGAGTATCGCCGCGGCGGCCAAGTCATCACGCGCAAGCAAGCCGTTGCGCTCGTAAAGGCGCGCCGCATGGATGATCCGGCCTACGTCGACCGCATGATAGACGAGCGCGCGAAGCAACGCGGCGCCGAGCACGCGAACCGCGCCGCGGCCGCCGGCGCGGCCGTCACGGAGGGCGGCGCCTCGGCACAGAAAGCCGGGCCCGAGCCGACGAAAGGGCCGCGGGCGCCCGTCACGCGCGAGGAGTTTTCCCGCATGTCGCTCGAGGAGAAACGCAAGGCGCTCGAGGGCGCCGCGCTCTAGGAGGAGGTCGCCATGCCAGGCTCGACGTATAACTACAACGATCCCGGGTTGAGTACCTCAACCACGCTCGTCAACGACCTCGCGCCACTCTGGTTACAGGACGAGCTCCTCGCCGTGGCGGAAAAACTCACCGTGTTTTCCGACATCGGCGACAAGCCCAACATTCCCGACGGCGAGGGCAAGACGTACTCGGCGCAGCGCTATGAGCGGCTCCCGCTCCCGACGGCGCCGCTCTCCGAGGGCATCACGCCGGATGCCACCGCGCTCGTGGTCAACAAGGTGACCGCGCTCTTGGAGCAGTGGGGCATGGTTGTCGCCCTGACCGACGTCGCGCTCATGACGACCAAACACCCGGCGCTCAACGCCGCGAAGGATCGCCTCGGCAACTCCGCCGCGGAATTGCAGGACCGCGAGATACAGAAAACTCTCATGGGCTCTGGCGCGGTCGTGTTCCCGGGCGGCAAGACGTCGCGCACGACGCTCGTGGCCGGCGACGTGCCGACCACGGATTTCGTCTCGGGCATCGTCGCGACGCTCCGCCAGCTGGGCGCGCCGACCTTCCCCGGCGCGATGTACGCCGGCGTGATCGACCCGTTCAACGAGCAGGATCTGGCGAAGGATCAAACCTTCGTGCTCTCGCATCAGTACGCTGAAAACGTGGCGCTCATGAATGCCGAGGTTGGGCGGTGGCGTGGCGTGCGCTGGAAGCGGTCGAACCTGCTTCCCATCGTGTCGCTCCTCGCGACCGGCGCCGGGGGCGCCTCGGCAACGAATCAGGCGCCGGGCACGGGCGAGACGGGATTCACCGCGGGCGCCACCGTCAAGGTGACCGTCGCGCTCGCCGACCCGATTTCCGGGCTCGATACCAAGCAGATTGCGAGCGCCAGCGTGACCAACGCCGCGGCGTTTACCGTCGCGTTTACGATCACGGCCACGGCGCCCGAGGGCCGCTACAACGTGTACGTGTCGGCCGAGGGCGGCGCCGTGCCGCTCTATCAGACCACCGTGCAAAAGCCGCTCGGCGCGCAGTATGTCGGCGTCGTTGCCAAGGCCGTGACGAGCGCCGCGGCCACGACGTCGGTCGGCTTCAACGCGAGCGGCGCCCCCGCCGGCGCGGATCCGCCCGCCGCGGGCAACGTGCATTTCGGCTACATTTTCGGCAAGAGCGCCTTTGCCGTGCCCGCGCTCGGCGCCCGGGTCGAGACCACCATCACGCCGGCGACGGCGACCGATAGCGACCCGCTGAAGCAGCGCCGCAAGTGCGGGTTCAAGTTCATGACGAAAACCTGCATTCTCAATACGGATTTCTTCCGGCGCTTTGAGTGTCAGAGCGCCTTCGGGTGATTCGTATGGGCCGCCCTCCGAAAATCCGTCCGAGCGGCGGCGACGTGCCCGCACTCGAGCCCGAGCGGCTCGAGCCCGAGGACGTCGCCGCCGAGGCGATCGCCCACCGCGACCCGTTGTCACCCGAGGAGGTCCGGGCGCTCAATCAATTGTGGCGCGATACGAACCACTACGAGGACGACGAATCCCGCAAACTCAACCGCACCGCCGTCGCCCGGCTCCGCCGCGCGTCGCATACCGAGATTCATCCGGGCTGTACGCTCGTGACCATCGACATCCCCATGCTGCCCAATAAGCAATTCGTGCGTATCAACGAGGAGGCGTATTTCGGCACGCGCGAGGTCTGGGAATGCACGGCGCGCACCATTCTCGAGCTCGTTACGCATGCCCGCCAGGTCGAGGCCGCCCGCATGAGCGATACCGGCGGCGGCATGGTGGACCTCGATTCGCCGCTCGCCGAGCGCGTGCGGGCGATTCAACGGGCATGATGGCACACGGGAAAGCCGCACGGCCGTCGCCGCCGTTCTCCGGGCAATTGCTCCGCGTCACGGGCGAGGGCGAGCAAGTCACCATTGCGTTTACCGCCGCGAGCTCCGCGGAGCTCCTCGAGCGCCTCGAGGCCGCCGGCACGGCCGCCGTCGCCCGCATGCGCACTAACAACGCGGCCGTGCTCGCCGCCGGCGACGAGTTCGAGGCGCGGCAAACGCGCGTCTATCACAACGCGGTGGCGCAGCTCCGCCGCGAGCTCGGCATGCCCGACCCGCCCGCGGAGGAGGAGGACGTCACCCGTGCCGACAATTCCGCCGGGGCGGTACACACGCCAGCGCATCCGTGACTTGGCGTTAAACCGCGCGGGCAACCGCGCGCTCGACGCCGACGCCAAGGATTTTCTCTCGCAACTCCTCTACGAGCTGTACACGCTCGCCGACTGGCCGTTTCTCTACGTGTCGGCACCACTCGCCATTGCGGGCGCGAGCGTGGCGTTGCCCGAGGATTTCGTCACGCCGCAAGACGATCGCGCCATGCAAATCGTCGCCATTGACGGCACGCCGCAACACAATGCCTTTGTCCTCGAGGTCGCGCCCGAGCAATTGGCGGCGTATCCGACAGGCCCCGGCGGCGGGATTCCGACCGTGTGGGCCGTCTCCCGGAGCGATACGACCGCGCTCTTTGCGCCCGACCCGAGCGGGCGGCGCATTGACGCGCTCATACGATACCGCCGCCTCCCGCCCGAGCCGCTCCCGGCCGTCGAGCCCGCCGACGTGCCCGTGTTCCCGTATCACAATTATCTCGTCCAAGCGGTCTACGTGTTTGCGCTCGAGCACGAGCGCGACCCGCGCGCGCCGCAAGAGGCCGGCGTGCGGGATAATCTCATGGCGCTGATTCGCCGCGGCGCCTCGCCCGTGCGGTCGCAACGCGCCGATATTCCGCTTGACCCGCTCGTCTTTGGGCGGCCGTTCCAAGGGGATTAGATGCCCGGCGGCCCCGACAGAGAAACGCCGATTCCCGTCCGGCGCTTTCAGGGCACCATGCTCGCCATGGACCCGGCCTTTGTGCCGCCCGGCTTCGTCACGCGGTGCGAGAATTGGGTGCCGGATCTGACGCTCGTCTTGAGCAAGCGGCGCGGGAGCGCGCCGTGGCAACGGTTGCCGCAACCCGGGCGCGTCGACCCGCTCTACTACTGTAGCGGGAGCGACGGCACGCGCTATCTCTATTGCATCGCCAATGACCAACTGTACGTCTCCGTGAACGACGCACCGATGACCACGGTCACCAATGGGGCGTTTACGGCGGGCCCCGTGGAGGACCTCCGCTACGGCGTCGCGGCGGTCGGCGATACGCTCTACATCGGGAACGACAGCGACCCCATCAAACAGATTCCGCTCGGCGGCGCCGCGACGGACCTCGTGCCGCTCGCGTTGCTCGACGATACGGGCCAGGTCGCGACGGCGATTGCCGACGAGCTCGCCCGCGTGCTCGCCGGGACGTACAGCTATCGCTGGGCCATCTATCACACGTCGACGCAGCAGTGGACGAAAGTCGGCCCCGTGCACACCATCACGACGGCGGGCACGGGGCGGCAACGGCTCGGCTTTCAGGCGCCGACCGTGGCGCTCGGGACGGGCGAGCTCTACCACTTGTTTCTTGCCGGCGTCGACCAGGAGATTGAGGGCGCGCACGACCAGACCCCGGCCGGGTTGCCGGCGTCGGGCGGCGTCGATCAATTCGCCTTGTGGGACGATCCCGCGGTGGAGTCGGCGGTCGTGCCGATTCCCTCGACGGTCGTCCGGCGCGGCGCGCATCTGATTGCGCATCGCGGCCGCTTGTGGGGCGCCGGCGGCCTCGATGCCACGGCGCGGCGCGTCTGGGCGACCAACGTGCTCGTGCCCGGCCTCGAACAATCGCTCTATGACCAAGCGCTCTTTTTCCCGGCCGGCGCCGTGACGCCGGACTTGGGAGACCCCGTCACGGCGCTCGCCGTCGCCACGTTGTCCTCGACCAATCGGAGCCCGACGTCGCCGCTCGGTATCATGACGGCGCAATCGACGTGGCTCTATTTCGGCGATCCGGTGGACGACCCGCAATCCTCGCTTGTCCAGGTGTCCGACGAGGTCGGGTGCATCAGCGACCGTACCGTGGCGTCGACCCCGCTCGGCATCGTGTTTTGCGGCAAGCGGAGCGTGTATCTCTTGACGCCGCAACAAGCCGAGCCGAAAGACGTGGGCTGGCCGATCGAGCCGGCGGTGCGCGCGGTGCCCGTGCCCGAGCGGACGCGGTGTTGGGCGATCTACCACCGCGGGTTTTACAAGCTGGCGCTTGTGCCCGCGGGCGGCGACGAGCCGACGCAGCAATGGTGGCTCGACCTCCGCCGCGGCCTCGGCGACCCGCCGGCGTGGTGGGGGCCACATACGACGCCGAGCTACAGCGCCGGGGCGCGCGCGACGAATCATCCGGCGGAGGAGGATCGCGCGTGGGCCGCGCAAGACAGCTCCGTGGCATTCTTCGTGCTCCTCGACCAGGCCGACCGTTACACCGATCCGGTCGGGCCGCGCTCGGGCGGGCAATGGAACGTCGCGCACTGGAACGTTGACCAGTGGGCGCAAGAAAACGCCGTGCCCATTGTCTCGCGGCTCGTGACCGCGGACCTCGACGGCGGCGCGCCGTTGACGCCGAAGATTGCGAAGCGCGCCCGCATCGTCGCGAACATCTTTGAAAGCACGTCGCTCGGGATTACCGTGACCGCCGATCATAGCTACGGCGTCGCGGGCACGCTCAACGTGCCGATGGCGCTCGGCGACGTGTGGGATACGGCTGTGTGGGATACCGCCGCGTGGGCGATGCAACAATGGATCTTGAGCGAATTTGAATGCCCGGTGCCCGAGCCGCGCGGCCGGCTCTTTTCCACGACGTTGACGCACGTTGACCCGAATCCCTGTGACCTGCGCGATTTCGAGCTCCGCGTGCAACCGTCGAGTCGGGAGACGCAGTAGTGGCGCAGATTCCCCGCCCGCCGAAGCAAGGCGCCGTCATGACGTACGTCGCGAAAGTCGCGGCGGGCTACCCGCACATCTTGGCCGGCGAGATGGACGCGGACCTCGATACGATCTACGGCGCGTGGAATGGCGGCGCCGATACGGTCAACATTCGTGACGGCGCAATCACGAGCGCCAAGCTGGCGGCGGATTCGGTCGGGCCGCGCGAGTTGCAAGATAGCGGTGTGGGCACGAGCAATCTGGCCGACGCCGCCGTCACGACGCCGAAGATTGCCGACGGCGCGGTGACGGATCCGAAGATCGTGAGTGTCGCGTGGGCGAAGGTGACGGGCATCACGCTCCCGACGACCCTCCCGCCGAGCGGCCCGGCCGGCGGCGATCTGGCGGGCTCGACGTATCCCAATCCGGTGATTGCGCCGGGCGCCGTGACGGCGGCGAAGCTCGCGCCCGGCGCGGTCGGCCCGACTGCTCTCGCGACGGGTTCGGTCGGGGCCGCCCAGATACTGGATGGCAGTATCGGCACGGTCGAGCTCGCCGACGGCGCGGTGACGCGCGCCAAACTCGCGGTCAATGGAACGCTCGCGCCGCCCGGCGTGTTCGTCTCGAATCCGAGCGGCTTTGCGCTGAACACGGCGGGCGTGTGGACGAACTATGCGACGCTCCCGAGCCTCACGACGCGAGGCGGGGCCGTGCTCTTGCTGGCGAATCCCGCGTCAAGTGTGCTGGGGGGCGTCGCGGGGGGCATCTGCAACACGCGGTGGCTCCGCGACGGCACCCCGCTCGCCGCGAGCCCGTGGTTGGTGTCCGCGCCGGCCGGCAACACCGCGACGCCTCTCCCGGGCGTGACCTGGCTGGATCTGAACGCGCCCGCGGGCGCGCACGTCTACAGCTATCAGGTGCAGGCGGGCGCCAGTTGTAGCATCGTGAGCCCCCCGCAAAGTGACGGCGGATTCTTCGCGTTGGAGATTGGCTAATGGCGGTCACGCGACCACTCAAAGAAGGCAGCGTCACCACGTATCAGGCCAAGGTCGCGGCCGGCTTTCCCGATATCCTCGCGAGCGAGGTCGACGCCGACCTCGATACGATCTATGCGGCCTGGAACGGCAACGTGGGCACGGCGAATCTCGTCGACGGCGCGGTCACGTATGCGAAGCTGGCGCCCGACGCGCAGCTCTGGCGCGACACGGGCACCGCGCTCACCCCCGGGACGAGTTTTGCGACGCGCCCCGTTGCGTGCGCGCCGGTCAATAATGCGCTCTCGTGGGGTGTCGCGACCGTGAAAGGGCGCTTGGTCGATCAAGGGGCGGGCGATATTCAATGGCGCGTCAATGCGACGACCAGCAACGTGCAGGATGACGTCGCGAAACCCTCGTGGGGGATGCGCATGGGGCCCGCGGTGGATAACCTGTATGTCTCTCGCGCTCCGGCGGGTTCCAGTACCTACGTCGGGTTACTGACGGTCGACGCGACCGGCAACTTATATGTGACCGCCTCCGAGTTTTTCGGGGCGCAGGGGTCGCTCACGTCCGCCGCCGGCAGCTCGACCAACTTTGGTCGGAACTATAGCAATGCGCCAGGATATGATAACACTAAAGCGAGCTGGGTAGTATTCCTTCATTCCAACGATACCCTTGGCGTGTGGCGTGGTGCGCCCGGCGTTGGCAGCCCAAACACGAGCTTATTGTCGCTCGACGCGGCCGGCAATTTGACGATTGCCGGCGCGACGGCGACCAAAGCGAGCGGCACGACGTGGGCGAATCCCTCCGATCGCCGCTTGAAGGACGAGATTGCGGACTACGCGACCGGGCTCGCCGCCATCCTGCAATTGCAACCGCGGACCTTCGTGTACAACGGGAAAGGCGGCTCGGTCGCCGGCATGCGTGGCTATGGGTTCATCGCCGATGAAGTCGCGCCCGTCATGCCCGAGACGGTCAGCACGCGGGCCGGGAAGCTCGAGGCCGACGACGAGGAGGAGACCGACATTCAGACGCTTGACCAGTCGAATCTCATTCTGGCACTCGTCAACGCCGTCAAGGAGTTGGCGGCCCGTATGGACGCACAATGACCGACCGGGGCTCCCTCGACCGCGCGACGCTCGAGGCACGCCACGGCGCCTTGCACGCGGAGCTCCTCGAGGCTATGCGCACGGTCGAGCGCTACCGCGGCGCGCTCGCCCTCCTCGACGAGCTCCTCGCGCTGCCCGACCCGCCGCCGCCCGGCGAGGCGCGCGGGCTCGAGGCGGTCGCATGATTCGCCGGGCGACCTTCGGCGACGTGCCCGGGCTCCGCCGCCTCTTTGCCGCGTTGACGGCGGAGGTCGAGGCGAGCCGCGCGGTATCGTATCCGACGCACGGCGCCGAGGATCTCGATTCCTTTACGCTCTTGACGGCGCAGCGGGTCGAGAACGATCCGACCTTGCTGCTGTACGTCGCAACCGACGACGCTGGCGAGCTCGTCGGGTTTCTCGGTGGCGAGGTTTCCGAGCGGGCCATCGGGCAGCCGCGCATTTTTGGCTCCGCCCATTGGCTCTATATCGTGCCCGCCGCCCGGGGCCGCGGCCTCGCCCGCGAGCTCGTGCGCCGCGGCGCCGCCGACTTGGAGGCGCTCGGTGTGTCACACGTTGAGCTCGCAGCCGTCGCCGGCGATCTGCAATGGATGGCCCGTGGCTGGATTCCGTTCCTCGTGCACCATGCCTTGCCGGTCGCCGCCGTGCTGGCCGGCGCCGCCGAGCGCCCCGCCGTCCAACCCACCGCGGCGGAGCGCCCGGCGGCGTCGGCCCCTCCTCCGCCGCCCGAGGCGCCGGCGTCGCCTCCGAAACGCCGACGCGGGCGGCCGCCCAAGCCGCGGCTCGTCGCGGGAGGCCGGGCATGAGCCTCGTGATCCGCCTCGCCGAGCCCGGCGACCGTCGCGCCCTCGAGCTCCTCCTCGGCGGGCTCATGCGGGAGCATCAAGCGGCCTTTCCCGAGGCCTATCCGCATTTTGCGAGCCCCGAGGCGGCCGCCGCGTTTTTCGCCGGCGGCTACGCCGTGCGGCTCGAGCATGATTCGCGCCTCGTCGCCGTGCTGGCCGTCGACCGCGCCCCCGTGGGGTGCCTTGTGGGGGAGGTCGTCGGGCGGGCCGTCGGTCGGCCGGCGACGGTGTGTCACGTTGATTGGTTTGTTGTCGCGCCCGAGGCCCGCGGGCAGGGCATCGGGCGGCGGCTCGTGCGTGCCGGCCTCGCTGTGCTCGCGACGCACGGCGTGACGCACATCGAGTGCCTAAGCGCGCCGGGCGACCGGCAATGGCAACGCCGCGGCTGGCGGGAAACGGCGCGCCGCTACGTCGCCCCATGCGAGGACGTCGCCAAATGGGTCGACCTCGAGGAGCTCCCGCATGATGCAGGATAGCCGCCGCTACCATCGCACGCGCCCGCCGACCTTTGCGCGGGCGTATGGGTCGCAACAATCCTCGCCCGGCGTGGTGTCGCCGTATGGCGGCCTCCCGGCGCAGGTCGCGGGGCGCCTCAACCGCCAACAACTCTCGCCGCTCCTCCTCGGGCTCGGCGCCGGGCAAGGCGCGAAATATCAGAAACTCATGAGCGACATTCAAAGCGGCCGCGCCTCGGGTCCGCTCGCGTCGGCGATTCAACAAATCCAGCAATTCGCGCCCGGCGTGGTGAGCGGCGCGCAAGGCATCGGGCAGCAAATGAGCGCGCAAGGCGCCACGGCGGTCGGCAGCTTGCAAGACGCGATTCGGACCGCGCAAGCGCAAATGCCGCAATATCTCGCCGGCACCAATCAGGCGTTTGGCGCGTCGCAAGGGGCGCTCGGCAACGCGCAGGATCTGTACGGGCAAGCCGCGGCCATGCTCCCGGGGTTGCAGCAAACCTCGGCGCAAGGCACGCAAGGGGCGCAGCAAGCGTTGGGCGCCGCGCAGGGCTACATGACGGGGCCGCAAATGCAGGCGGCGCAAGCGCAGCTTGCCCGCGCGCAAGGGCTCTTGCAGGGGGGGAGCGCGGAGGGCGGCGCCGAGAATGCCGTGCAATTGGCGCAACGCTACGCGCAGCAAGCCGCCTCGCCGATTGCGAATGAGGACCTCTACCAAGCGGCCTCGCGGCGCGTGATGCAGCAAATTCAACCCGGGCTCGCCGCCCGCGGCCTCGAGGCCGGTGGCGCCGGCGCGCAGCTCTCGGCCGACACGCAACGCGACTTGGCGATGCAGTTTGCGCAGAATCAGGCCGCGCAACGGCAAGCGACGTTGCAGGGGTTGACGGGCGCCTCGCAAGGGCTCGGCGGGCTCCAAACGCAAGCGCAGCAAAACGTGGGCGCCGCGGCCTCGGGGCTCGGCAACCTGCAAGCCCAAGGGCTGCAAGGGCTCGAGGGCGCGAGCCAGGGCGTCCAGCAAGCGGCGGCCGCGCAAGGGGCGCTCGGGCAAACGATGCTCCCGTATCTCTCGGCGATTCAGCAAGGCGCGCAAGGCGTCGGGCAGATGGCCGGGCAAGGCGCCAATATCAACATGATGGCGCCGCAGCTCGCCGGCATGCAGGCAGACGCCGTCAACCGGCTTGGGCAAACCCTCATGCAGCAATATAATTTGCCGATGCAGGGGGCCGGCAATCTTCTCAACTTGCTCACGGCCGGGCAAGCCCCGAGCCTGCAGATGCTTCAGGCGACGTCGCCCCAAGTCGCAAATTCGAGCAAGGGATACAATATCCTCTAGAGGTCGCGAGCTATGACGCACGATACCCGGCGCTATCATCGCACACGGCGGCCGACGTTTGCCCGCGGATACGGGATGCTCGGTGCCCTCGGGAGCGGCGTGGCCGATGCCGCGGGCGCCGCCGGGGGCGCCCTCGGGAGCGCCGCGAGCACCGTCGGGAGCGGCCTCGAGAGCGCCGTCGGCTCGGCGCTCGGAGGCGCCGGGCAATCCGCGCTCGGCGGCCTCTCGAGCGTCGGGCAAGGGTTGCAATCGCTCTTTAGCGGGGGCGGCGGCGAGGCCGGGCACCTCGCGGCCCTCGGGCAAGCGGTGCCCCAAGGCGTCGAGCTCGCGGGGCCCTCGAGCACGTTTGCCGGGCCCGGGTTTCTCGGCGGTGTCATGCAAGGGTTTACCGGCGCCGCGTCACACGTCGCCGACCCGAGCGCGGCGACAAGTTTTGGCTCGGGGATCGGGCAGCTCTTGAGCACGCTCGACCAATTGAACGCGGGGCGGCAAGGCGGCGTCTCGATGCAACCGATTGTGCAAGGGCTCGGCGCGCACCTCCAGGGGCCGCGCGTCATTCCCGGCGGCTCGTCGCAACCCGGGCAAGGGAACATCATGAAAATGATTGGGCAGATTCTCGGCGCGGTCTGACATGGATTCGCCCGTTACGAGCGGCATCGAGAATATCGCCGGGCGCGGGATCGGGCTCCTCGCCGCGGCCTCGGCGATTAAGGGCGGCGGCCTCGGGAATTACATGATGGCGCGCGCCCGCATGCTCGGGGATCCGAATTTCCGCTCGACGTTGATTGATAGCCCGTTCACGTCGGGATTTTTCGGCCTCGGGCAAGGGGCGGGGCCGACGCCGGCGGGCCCCGCGGGCACCGCCACGGGCGGCGTCGCGCAACCGGCCGATATGGTTGGGCCGCCCGCGCCGTCGGATGCAATCGCCGCCCCGCAAGACGTGCGCTACCTCCCGACGGGCGGGCACTGGTACCCGGCCGTGTCGCCGCTCGACTACGCCTCGCAAGCGAAAGCGGAGCAAGACCGCGCCACGATGATCGGGCTCACCAGCACTGACCCGGGAATCCGCACGCAATCGAAACTCGCGCTCGGCGTGCCGCTGTCGACCGGCGAGCTCGAGCAATCCGTGAGCGCCGGACGGCATTTGGTTGGGCTCGCGGGGCCGGGCTCACAAGTCCAGTACAAAGTGCCGGGGGGCGCGTTGACGGTCGGGTCGCCCTATATCGCCGGCAACTACATGGATCCGGGCGCCGCGTCGGTCGTGGCGGCGCGCACGGGCGGCGTCGTGGTGCCGGGCTCGGTACCGGGCACCTATGACGTCAAAACGCCCGAGAAGCCCGCCGAGAACGAGCACCTTAGCCGCGAGGAGGCCGCCGCCGCCGCGCAACCGGGCGAGGTGCCCGCGCTGTCGGGACGTACCGTGAACGGCGTGCCGACATGGGTCAACCGCAAGGTCGAGCCGCAAGGCGTGGCGCCGCTCGAGTCACGCGGCACCGTGCCAGCGACCGAGACGCCGCCCGCGACGATTCCGACCCGTACCAACAATCCGGGCAGCATCAAGGACGGTCCATTCGCGCAGGCGCAACCCGGCTACCTCGGCGCGGGCCCCCCGGCGACCGACGGCGGCCGCTTTGCCGTCTTCAACTCGCCCGAGGCCGGCCACGCCGCCATGACGAATCTCTTGCGGGCGCCGTCCTATCAAGGCTTGCCGGTCGGGGCGGGCTTGCAACGTTGGTCCGGTGGGGGCTATGGCGGCGAGGTCGCGCAGGGGGCCGGTATCGACCCGACGCGCCCCATGGCGTCGCTTAGTGACGCGGAGCGCACCACGCTCACCGGCGCCATGGCGCGGCGGGAAGGATTCCAGGGGTCGCTCTCGGCGCCCGCGGCGCCCGCGGCCGCCCCGACACCGCCCGCGGCCGCACCCGCCCCGCCGCCTCCGCCGCCCCCGCCCCCGCATGAGGTCGTGCGGCTCAACCCCGACGGCTCGTTTTCGCCCGTCACGCCGCCGGCGCCGCCCCCGCGAGCGCCCGCGCCGCGAGCCGCGGCGACCGTCGCCGCGCCGCCGAGCTCGTCGCTGTTCCAATTCCCCGCCGGGGCCGCCGTTGCGCCGCCATATGAGGTCGTGCCAGGCGCCGAATTGGGCGGCGTCGCGAGCGGCGCCCCGCCGGCGCCCGCCGAGCAACGCGGCCCGATGCCGCCGCCGACCCCGCCCGCGCCCGCCAGTGTGGTGCCGTTCGCCCAAGCGGTAGCCGGGCAAGCCGCGGGCGCCGCGGGCGCGGCCCCGGCCGGTATGCCCGCCGGCACGCAAGAGTTTACCGAAACGCGTCCGCTCCCCGCGGCCATTGGCGGCTCCGTCACCGTGACCGGCAAAACGCCCGAGGCGCTCGATTACGAGCGGCGGCAAGCGGAGATACAAAAACAGGTCGAGCGCGACTTTGGGAAAATTCCCGAGGCCAAGGACGTGCAAGCCGCGCTCATGGTGCGCGCGCCGATTGATGCGCTCTTGACTGCATACCCGAAACCCGAGGACCGCGGCGCGTATCTCGGGTACGTCACGCCATATCTCCAGCAAGTGTTGGCGGCCAAGGATCCGCGTTACCAGCATTTTCTGGCACTCAACGACGAGATACGGAGCTCGATGCTGGCGGCGGGCGCGCCCAAAGAGGCGATTGACGCGCTCCCGACCGGCGCGGAAACCACGGCGGAAGCCTACGAGGCGAAATTGCGCTCCGCGGCGGATACGGCCGACCGCATGATTGCCGGGCAAACCGCGCTCGCCAACATGCACACCAGGGATCTGTCGGCGCCCGACAAGCTACAAAAGTTGCTGCAATACATGGCAACCCCGAGCGCCGTGCATTACGGGCCGTACCCGTGGACCGACGAGCAAGCGCAAGCGCAATCGACCCCGCCGAGCGCGCCGCCGACGTCGACCACGAGCCCGTTTGTGGTGGACCGGCTCTACACGGTGCAACCGTCGGCGCAGTAATGGCCGAGGACCAGCAATTCTACCGCCAATTCTTGCAGTCGACCGGCCCCGACGGCTCGCAAACCGTGCGGGAGGTCGTGTCGCCGACTCTGCTCGACGCCGACGCCGCCGCCGCGGCGGAGCACCAAGCGGGCCGCACGTTTGCGGGGTTCGTCGCGCCCGAGAAAATGGCGGGCGTTGGGCGGGCGCCGGCGCAACCGCCGCCACCGCCCGAGCCCGCGGTGCCACCGTTGCCGTCCGACGTCGCGCCGACGTCGGGCATCGTGCCGACAAATTACGGCGCGGCGCCCGACCCGCGGGCCGCGGCCATGGATGCCCGAATCCGCGGCGCGCTCGAGGAGGCGGGCGCCCCGAGCTCCCGCGTTGCGGCGCCCGGGAGCTCGCCGTGGCTCAATGCCATTCCGCCGTTTCTTGCGGCGGCGGGCCCAACGGCGCTCGCGATTGCGCAACCCGAGCTCGGGATACCGTTGTGGATTGCCCAAGCGGCGGCCGCCGGGGGCGGCATGGGCGGTGGTGAGGCACTCCGCGAGAAACTCGCGGGCGAGGCGCTCTCGCCGTCGAATATCGCCGAGTCCACCGCCCTCGGGGCCGGGACCGAGGCCGGCATGAGCCGGGTCGGTATTCCGCTCGCCACGGCCGCCGCGCGCGGCCTCGTCGGCCGCCTCTCTGGAACGCTCGGCGCCGTCGAGGAGCTCGGGCCCGTGCTGGCGTCGCAAAATGCCGCGACCACCGCGGCGCCGACGGTCGGCGACCTGGCCGCCGCGGGCGCCGACGCGACCCGGAGCGCAACCGAGCCCGCCTTTAAGGCTGCCCGGGTTGCGGGGGCGGGGCTCCCGGTCTCGACGGCCGGGCTCGAGCCGTATGCGACGGCCGCGAGCACCGCGGTCACGCGGGCCGGCGCCACGCCCGACCAGGTCGCCGAATTTGGCACGGTCGTCAAACCCATGGTCGGCGGCGTGCCGGGCGATTACGCGCAGCTCGCCGGGCGCGAGCGCCAACTCGAGAATTGGGTTGCTGGCATGCGCGCACAAGGCGCCGACCCGGCCGACGTGGCGGCCGTCCAGCAATTGCACGGCGCCGTCGGGAGCCAGCTTGACGCCACGGCCACGGGCACGCCGGCGGCCCCGATGCGCGCGCAATACGTGGCGCTCCAAGGCGAAACCCTCCCGACCCGCTACGGGCTGTCGAACCTGCAAAGCAACCCCGCCGAGCTCGCGGCGCCGGCGAACGTGCCCGCGTTCCAAACGGTCGTGGCGCAAGCGAGTGCCGCCGACCGGCCCGCGCTGGCGGCCGCATGGGTCGATTCCGCCCGGCAAGCCGCGGCGCAAGCGGGCAACCCCGTCACCGCCATGCGCGGGGCATACGAGGCGCTCGGGCCCGAGACGCAAACGGCGCTCTTTGGCGCGCAAAAGGGCGCCTTTGAGCACGTCATCAATACCGCGTGGGGCGGCTCGCCGGCCGACGTGCAAAGCCTCCTCGGCACGACGGCCGCCTTTGGCGGTGGGGGTGCCGGGGCGAGTCACCTCGGGCTTCCGTTCCATGTGCCGGGCATCATAACGGCGCGGGCGGTCTCCGACGCCGCCACGCCATTTCTTGCACGCGGCGCGCTTATGAATCCGCCCGTGGCGGCGTTTGGGGCGGGCGTGTCGCGTGTGGCCGGCCAAGCGGGGCCGGCGGTGGCTCGCCTCGGCGGGCAAGTGGTTGCCGAGCGGGCCCGGCAAGCGGGCTTGCCGACGTTCTAGCGTCGCGCGCTGCGTACCCAAGTAGCTGCCCGAGCCAATCCGCGGGCACGTAGGTATCGTAGAGGTACCCGATTGCGCCCACGATTCCGAGGCCGATAATCCACGAGAGCATAGTATCAGAGACGATACGTGTCACGGCGATGGGTTGACAAGGGGGGCCGTCACCGCCGGCGGGCCCGGAGGGCTTCGAGGGTCTCCCGCGCGACGTCGCGTGCTAAGGCGACGAATTGGCTCCGAAACTCCTCGTCTTTGAGGAGCTCGCCCCCGAGGAGGTCGCCTTGCTGTTCCGCCGCGACGCGGAGGCGCGCAACGAGGGCCGCCTCAACGCCGTCGCGGACGAGCGCATGGAGGGGCGTTCCATTGCCGGTGCGTCGGGGTTTCATCGCTTCTTAGCGTTACACTGGCCGGCCCGCGATGGGCAAGTCACCGCCGCCGGCCCCGGGCATAGGCGACAAGGCCAAGCGCAAGCCCCGCCGCGGCGAGGGCGAGGATGGCGCCCGGCGTGCCGAGGAGCCCCGCGAGCCAGCGAACGCCGAGCACGGCGCCGAGGAGCGGGCCGACCATGACGGCGCCGAGGACGGCATACGGGAGCACGGCGACGGCGACCGCGGCGAGGAGGTAGAGCGCCACGGCGAGGAGGGCGAGCCGGGCGAGCGTATCGGAATCAGGCAACCACACGGCGGCCCGCGCACACATGCGTCACGTAGAAGGGCACGCCCTCGCCGGCCCGGCGGCAGACGCGCTCGGGCTTGTAGCGGTAGGCGCGCTCGAGGAGATAGACGGCCGGGGCCCGCTCGAGGCAGACCGGCGTCTCGGTCACATGCCACCGCACGCGGAGCCGCGCCCGCACGACCGGGCGGCGACACGCCGGGCAGACTGTCACCGCGCCGGCGCCTCGGCGCCCGCCCCTTGCCGGATCCGCCAGGCCGTCACCCGGCACCGCGGCGAGCAATAGCGGGCCGTCGACCGCCACGGCCGAAATGGCATGCGGCAGGTCGGGCACACGCGGCGCCGTTTGTGCGCACCCTGTAACGGATTGCGTGCCCGCCTAGGCGTTACAGGGCCCCGGCGCGCCTCCTGGCTCATGCCGAGGCGCCCACGGCCCGGCGCCGGGCCGTGGGCGTGGTTTGCGGGTCGCTCTCGTCGGCGGCCGTGCCGCCCACTTCCCGCAAATGGGTGGCGAGCGCGTCGGCGACCCACTCGCATACGCGAGTGCCCTCCTCAACCGCCGCCACCTTGACGGCGCGGTGCAGGCGGGCCGGAATCCGGGTTCCGAGTTGCACGACGTGGGTGCGGTACTCGACTCGCGGCATGGTCGGATCCTTTCGCGGCCGCGACATACGCGGCCATGAGCAAGCCCTCGGCGGGGCCCTCGTCGACGGCGGCAATGGCGCCGAGGCTCGGGAAGCGCTCTTGCGCCCGCAACCGGCTCGCGCGCTTGTCGGCGTGAATCAGGCCGGCGTGTTGCTTCCACACGGCGGGGGCGACAATCCGAAACGGGACGCGCATGCCGACCACAAGCCCAAGCCACAAGCCAAACCCGACACCCGTGCGGTAGCTCGACGCCGTGCCTTGGCGGGGGCGGGCGCCTTGTGCCTCGAGCACGACCTCGACGCCGCGGAGCGCGGGCGGGAGGCCGTCGACCGCCGGGCGGCCGTCGACCGCGGCGGCGAGGAGCGCCCGCATGGCCTCGGGGTTGTACTCGTCGCGTGCCTTGCGCCCGCGCATCACCATGAGGACGGGCGTGCGGTGCATGCTGACGCCGAGGAGCTCGCCGGCGGCGTCGAGGTCGAGCACGCCGAGGCCGCCGTGCAAGCCCGGGTCGATCCCGATTACCCTCATGGCCGCCGCCGTGGGCACGCGAGGCCATGCCGCCACCACTGCCCGCACCGCCGGCAATAGAGCCCAAGCACCGCCCCGAGGACGCGCCACCGCCCCGGGCGGCGGAGCTCGAGGAGCACGACCGGCCTCGCGCCATTCATGCGGGGGAGGCTCATCCGTCCTCGCCCGGCTCCCGCCGCCCGGGAGCGGGGCGGCTCGCAATGTCCGTGAGCAAGGTCCGGAACCCCGACCCGGGCCGGATGCGTGGGAGGACCTCCCGCAACGCCGCCGCCATTTCCTCCCGCGTCACGTAGGGGAGGAGCGGCGACATGGGCGGCGACGGCGGGCGGGGCGGCACGGGCCGGACGCACGCCCGGCGGCGGAGCTCGACGGGGGTCGGCAGCAACGCCCCGCTTTCGGCCCCGTGGACGAGTCGGCGGAGCGCGCGCGTGATGGCGGCGAGCTCGAGGTCCTCGAGGGCCCGGAAATATGCCCGCGCGACCTCCTCGGGCACGCGGCGTCCAAGCACGCCCGCGGCGGCGAGGAGCTCACCCCGAAACGCGGCGTAGTCGTCGCCGCTCATGGCTGCTGCCCCGCGTGCTCGGCTTTCAAGATCGCGATGGATTCCGCCACGGCGCGCTCCTCGCCCGTCAAGGGCAGCTCGTCTTGCCACTGCTGCTGGCGTAAAAATGTCGCTGGGTCCTCGATAAATCCCCGGCGCCACGCGTCGCTCGCTTGCCACCGCGCGACGCCGGCAAGAATCGGCTCGAGATGGCGGGCCGCGTCGGTCGCCGTCCAGGCCCGGAGCGCCGCCGGCTTGTGGCGTTTCTTGGGGTAGGCCGACCAGAATCGGTCAAAGCCCAATGCAGTCGGACAGGGCGCCGGCCCGGCGGCGCCGTGAGTGAGCGAAGCGAACGATAAAAGATCTTCTCCGGATCCGGGTACGGGACCGGGAGGCTGCGTTTCCAACGCGTTGGTAACGGCGTTGGTAACGGTGTTGGTAACGGCGTTACATCGGCGTTTCGCTCGCCACCGCTGGACGCGAGTCGTGATTTTCGTGCTTCGCTCCTGCTGTTCTGCCCGTGACAAGTTGTAATCGAGGAAGTCGTGCACCTCCCACGACGCGCCCTGGTCGTGCCACAACCCGATCCGGGCCAGGTCCGCGGCGACGTCGGCCGGCGTGACGCCATGCCGCACCCGGCCGCCCGTCGCCTCGCTCACCTGGATGCTCGAGAGGTCGAGGAGCTGTGCCACGCGGCGCTTGGGGATAAACCCATCGGTCAGATTGCGGGCACACCACGTAATCGCGGCGACGTGGAGCGCAAACCCGAGCGGGCCCGCCGCGATGATTTTGGGGTTGTCGAGGATGGCGTCATCCAACCGCGCCCACATGCCCGCGCCTCCTCCCCGATACGGGTCACTTTCGCCCCGTATCTCGCCGAATCCTGCAACCAGTTTGCAACCACGAGCCCGCCGAGCCGTGCGGCGCCGTGCCGACCCGCTCCCGGCGCCGGTCGCGCGGCACGAATCTTTCCGCACGGTTAGCGGGCCGTGCCCGCGGGGCTCCCGGCGCCGGTCGGCGCCCGGGCAGACTCTTAATCAGCGGGTCGGAGGTTCGATCCCTCCGCGGCCCATTAACAAAATCATGGGCTTGCGTCACGCCCGCCGTCTCCGCGACGCCTTGCTAGCCGTTTCTGCAACCACTTTGCAACCACGAGGATCCGCCGCCGGGGGCGGCCCCAAAAGACCCGGCCCGCAATCGTCGACGCGCAGAAAGCGCGGACCATGACGCGCGGCGACGTCGTCGTAGTCGGGTTGGAACGATTCCGCGATGGGCCGCGCGCCAAATCCGCCGACGACCTCGATTCCACACGTCGGGCAGCGATAGAGGTCAGCATACCAAAGCTTGTACGGGCGCCAGTCGTCCCCAACGGGCATGCCCTCCTCGATGAGCACGCCGGCCTTTTTGGTCCGGAGAAACTTCTTGCACGCGACGCAAATCATGCGCGCCCCCGCCGGCCCGTGGTTGCAGGGCTGGTTGCAGGGGCCGCGTCGAGCACGTCGACCCCGGCCCGATCCTCGAGCGGCAACCCCGAGCCGTAGAGGTCGACGGTCGTGGCGAGGCTCGCGTGCCCGAGGAGCCGTTGCACGTAGACGGGCGATTTGCCCGCCGAGATGAGCTGCGATCCGACCGTGTGGCGGAGGTCGTGCGGCCCGAGGCGCCGCCCGAGGCAGGCGCCGGCGGCGAGCCGCGCGAGCGCCCGGCGCACGTTCCGGCCGTCGAGCATGGTGCCGGCCTCGGAGGGAAAGAGCCACGGCGTGACGGGCTCGCCGTCGAGCCGCACGACCTTCGCGAGCGCCGCCGCGTGCGCGTCGAGCACGCCGGCGAGCTCGCGGGAGACGTCGACCACGCGGGCCCCGTGTTTCGGGAGCTCCGCCCGCCCGTGCTTGGCGTTCCAGGCCCGCTCGACCCGGAGCACGCCGCCGGCGGCGTTGTAGTCGCCGAGGCGAAGCATGAGCGCCTCCCCAAGCCGCATGCCCGTCCGGGCGAGGAGGAGCACGACCGGAAACCATGAGGGCTCCGCGGTGCGCGTGTACTCGAGGAGGGCGGCCGTTTGCTCCCGGTCGAGGGCCCGGCGGCGCACGGCGGCCCGCCGGGCGTTTTTGCTCGGGTAGAGGCGCAGCACCTTGCCGAGCCGCGCCGCCGGGTTGTCACCGCGCAACCCATCCTCGACGGCCGCGTTGAGCAGGGCGCGAAGCGTCGCATACACGGCGTAAATCGACCCGGGGGCGAGCGGCTTGCCGGCGACGCCTTGGCGGCGACACTCGACCAGCATGGCGCGGAGCTCGGGCCGCGAGAGCTCGGCGACCGGCCGGGCCCCGAGGCGCGGCGCGAGATAGCGCGCGAATTGCTCGGCATAGGCCGCATGCGTCCGCGCCTTGACGGCGTCCTCAATCGCCGCGAGCCACCGCGCCCCGTAGACGGCCACCGTGCTGTCGCTGGCAACCACGGGCTCGAGGCCGCGGGCCGCGCGGAGCCGCCGAGCGTTGGCGTCCAACCACGCTTGCGCCTCGCGATGGGTCGCAAAGGCCGGGTATTTCTGCGTGCCGTCGGGCGTGCGGTACTTGACGTAAAAGGGCTTTTTGCATGGGCGGCCCCACTTGCTAACTCTCACGAGCCGCCCCCGTGCGGCCCCGGGTCGGGGCCGCGCCATGCTGCTTGACCAGGAGCCCAAGGCTCGCCGTGGCGAGGGCCGTGACTGCCCGCGCCCCTTGCTCCCAGCGGGCGACGGTCGTCACCGTCACCCCGAGGGCGCTCGCGAGCTCCCGCTGTGTCCAGCCGAGGCGCCGGCGCAGTGCTTGTACGTCTTGTGGGGTCATGCCGTGGAGTATACCGGAGGTCTGCACCGCTCGCCACGGCATCGAGGGCGGCGCGGGCAAAGTGCAGGCGGCCCTTGGGCGGCCGCGGGAGCGGCACGAGCTCGCCGCGCTCGACCCGGGCGTAGAGCGTATCGAGCGAGATGCGCAGGTAATCGGCGGCCTCGGGCGCCGTCAAAATCGCCCGCACGGTGCCGGGTTGTGGCGCCCGCTCGAGGACGACGGGCGCCGGGGCGGCCCGCTCGGCGCGCTCCGTCCGCACCCGGTCGTCGCACAAGGCGCAGAGGGATACGCATGGTGCGTGCGGGAGCTCGCGGACAAAGGCGTCCAGCTCGGGGAGCGTGAGTGCCGCCACCGCGGCGGCCAGCGCGGCGGCTTTCACGCGCGCCCTCGCCCGACGTTGCGGCCGATTCTCCCCGTGCGCGTCATGATTCGCCCTCGATTGCGGTCTGCGAGCGGGCGTGCCCGTTTCCAGTCACCACGCGCCCCCACTGCCCAACCCGGCAACGCACCCGCCCGAGAGCTGGAATATGTCGCGCTTGCGATGTGAGAGGGTCGCTCACTACTGCCGTTGTGTTTTTCTGTCAAGTCGAACTATGGTGTCAGCGTGCGGAAAACTGCACCTAAACGCGCGACTCGCAAGGACATTGAAGCATTGCGGCGCGTACGCTACGCCCGCGAGCGCATGGGGCGCCCGCCGCAACCGCCGCGCAGCTATGTCACGCGGCACATTCGATTTCGCCGGGTTATCGACGCCGGCGTGCGCCAAGCCGCGCGTGAGGAACGCCGCGGCTTTAACGACCTCGTGCAACTGATCGTGGAGGATTGGTTGCATGCCCGCGCCGAGCGCCGCGGGCACGAGCTCCCGGGCACGCCGGCGCCGCTCCTACCGCCTCGGCGTCACCGGCAACCCCGCCAGCCGCCGCGCAAGCCGTAGCTGCGCCTCGAAGGCGCCGGGATGCACGACCGCGGCCCACGTCAACACGGCGCGGGCATCGAGCACGACGCCGGCCCGGCGCCAGCGCTTCAACGTGGCCTCGGCGACGCCGAGCGCCTCGAGCACGGCCGTCGGCCCACCGGCGGCTTGGATGGTCCGATAGACCAGATTGACGGGCGTGCGCGGGCGGTTGCGCCCGTTCTTGCGGCGGCGTGCCATAGGGCTTGGATCTGTACCGTATCGGCGGGGGCGCGTCGAGCCAATCTAGGGGCCGCGCGCAATACGTGTCGTGCTTGACACCTAATCGGGCGGGGGCGTATGGTCTAGCCACATGACAACCCCCCCCGCCCGCGTGCGCCGTCTCGTGACCGTCCTGCTCCTCGCCACCGCCCTGACCGGGTGTACGTGGTACGACATTTTCCGCATGCGCCAGATTCAGCGGCAAATGTACGAGGGCTACCAGGCGTATTGCGCCGAGCACGTCAAAGAATGCGTCGACGCCTACAACCGGGCGCAAATCGACGTCAACCTCAACCGCCGATAATGCTAGCCGGTCGCGCGACAGAGGAGCATGGGCGGGCGGCCGCGCCGGGCGCGAAACGTGCGGAGCGCCCGCGCGGGCGGCGTGGGCGGGCGGCGGGCGACCGTGGCACGGAGCCGCGCCCGCACGGCGTCGGCGTCGAGCTCGAGCACGTCGCACATGGGGCGAAACGCGAGCGGCCAGCGCTCGTCCTCGCTCATGAGCCACCGCCACGCGGTCGCATAGTCTCTCGCCGTCACCGGATAGCGCCGCAAATCCTCGAGGCTTGCCGTGAACACCGCTAAGAGTAAGCGCCGCTCGGGCACGACCTCGCGGCGCCGGGCGCGGAATGGGTCGAGCATCGCGACGGCGTCGGTCGGATCCGGGCCCGATTCCGGCAACCCGAAGCGGCGTCGCCCGCCCGAGATTTGCACCTGTGTACCGGCGCCGGAAGAAAATGCCACTATATCGGCCGTCTATCAGACCGCCGGCGTAACAGAAAGGCCAGCAATGGAACCGCAAAGCATGCCCGCCGAGGCCGCCCCCGCCGTGGTACCCGACGCCGCGCCCGACGCGCTCGCTGCCGGGCTCGTGCTCGGCGACCCGGTCGCGCTCGCCGCCCGCCTCGAGACGTACACCAAAGCCCGCGAGATTTTCCTCGACTGGCTCTTTAACCGCCTCGTCGCGGGAAACGATTACATGCTCATCCACCGCAAGGTCGGGCCGCGCGGCAACAAGACGGAATGCCCGAATGCCGCCGACGCCAAGAGCCCCGCGTGCCCGACGTGCAAGGGCCGGGCGACCTTGTGCAAGCCGGGCACGGAGAAAATTACCGGCTTGCTGCAATTGCGCCCGCGCTTTCGGCGCGACGTCGAC
>Ga0247661_1000020_pt1 | contig 35892 bp, 45 predicted proteins | sample CNK02_metaG_FD_182799 | JGI IMG/M metagenome (GOLD analysis project Ga0247661, IMG submission 182799) | Soil microbial communities from Purdue University Martell Research Forest, Indiana, United States - CNK02 | ecosystem: Environmental > Terrestrial > Soil > Temperate forest > Bulk soil...
ACTAATGTCCCCCGAGGAAATCCGAACGCTGGAGGTGGGCCAATGGCTCACCTTCACGCCCACGATTTGGTCCCAGCCAATATCGGGCCAAATCCTGTCCGTTGATCCAGAGGGCCACCTTTACATAGTCTGGGACGATGAACATCGCTCCCTGATCAAACCCGACCAGCTCCACTCCAGCAAATTCCAACTGGAGGATACCGAGGGCACACCGAAACGATAGTCCACGACCCATACCGGAACATTTTATTCCGGTATGGCTCGAGGCCTATCCGGGCATCCGCCCACGCCTCAATGGAGTCACGCAAATGCTAAAGTCTCAGGTCCGCAAGGACCTCCACAAACACTCCGACGACAAACTCTACCGATGGGTCTCAGACACCGTCGCGCTCTACGACATGGCCGAGATCCCGACCAACCAGTGCCTCGAGGACATGTATATGTCCCTCTTCGCGGCAATGGGCGCGCTCTCGGCCGCCTACGATATCGAGCCCGAGTGCCTCGTCCAGACCTTCCGTAAAACCCTCGAAATCTGCAAGCGCAAACACGACGAAAAGGAGTCACGTTCATGATCTCGATCCACCGCATAGCCGCGCTAAGCGCGAAAATCTCCAAGGCCGAGGACAGCCATTGGCTCGAACTGGTCATCACCCCGGTCAGTGAGGACACTCCCCCGACGCGGATCACCCTCTACTTCCAGACCCGCAACAGCGGTTTCACCGAGGAGCGCCGCTTCACCCTGGCCCTCGCCGAGGCCATCAACAGCATCCCGCCCATGAATATCGGCAGCTGGGGATCGGACGAGGCCTCGGACCCAGAGCTAAGTCCCCGGGAACAGGCCGCCGAGGCGGGCTTCTAGTGTCGCCAAAGATCTTCCCGACGCTCCTGATCCTCCTCGATCTCGGGGCGTCGGGAGTCTACCTCTTTCACGCGGACTGGCGGCGGGCAATCTACTGGCTCGCCGCGGCCGTTCTCACAGCAACCGTCACTTTCTAGGAGTCACGCTATGCAAACCTTTATCGGACCCGCGCAGGTCCAGCTCTACCGTGCCATCACTCTAAAGCACGGACTCATTCTTTACTCTAGGACCCGCATGAAGCCCAACTCAGCTTGGACCCCTATGGCGATGCTTCGCGAGGCCGGAAAAATCACTGGCCAGGCCTATCGTCGCGGGGCCTACCACGCGGCCGCGCTCGACCTCGATCGCTGGATCAAGGAGAACCAAGATGCCCAATGAACTCTACCTCATCCTGCATAAGGTCCGGGGCGAGCCGGCCTTCGACATCGCGAGCCGATTAGACATCGGCTCTGCAGGCGGCTGGATAGTGCCCACGTCGGGACATCGGGCCTACCCCTATCGGTGGTGGCCCCTCGAAGACCTCTCGGACATCAGTGACATCAACGCGGCGGGCTACCACGAGCGCCCGGCGAGCCTCGACCACACCATTCCCTCGGATTGGCCAGATCACTACGCGCAGGCGCGCGAGATGGTGACCCAGAGGGTCCGCGCGAAGGTCGGCGCCCCTATTAGCGCCGCGGTCGATATCGAGCTTATGCAGCTCCTCTCAGATATGGGAGAAAATCCGTGACCTACCTCCGCGCACTTCTAGAGCGGCTCCGAGCGCGACTCCACCGTCTCCTGGGGCGCGGCACGGACAAGCTGATCATTCCCGTCCACGCTCCGCCGGGGCCAAGGCCCAAAAAGGCCCCTCAGGGGCCTGACCCTAGCATTCGGGCCCTCGAGCGGGCGCGGCTCAAGCAGGATGTATTCGTGGTTCCAGAGGGACCAAAGCCCCTGCCGAGGGCACCAAGAGTGCCCCGGCAGCCACGCTCGGTCACGCCCCCGCCCCCTTCTCTAGAGGGGCCCCTCGAGCCCCCGCCCAGGCTCGATAACGAACTGCTCGTGGTCGGCAAGATCAACGACGTGGACGAGGACGTACTCGTCAAGGAGACGGAACTCTACGGCGAATTTAACTTCCGCGACTCGATCCTCGATCAGCTCGACCGCTATTGGGTCTACCTCGCACGCATGAAGCGCCACGACCCGGACGCCTACGGTTTCTATAAGACCGTCGGGGCTACCATAGTCCCGCGCGTCGCCACGCAAACCCACTGGCACAACGCCAGTTACTCGAAACTGTCCCCCGCCGAGGTCGCAGAGGTAAAGGCATCTATCAAGCTCCCGCCCTGGTTCAGAGCGAAGCGCCCCGCGTTCGGCTGCATCGCCTACGGAGCCCACTCCCTCTCTGAGGGGCACGAGCTGCGGTTCAGCGAGCCCAACCCCAAGGGCGTCCACCTGTGGATACCCAAGTTCATGTACTACGTCAAATATACCAAGCCCCCGCCCGAGATCCAGCCTGCCAAGGGCGGGGACGTTTTCAAGATGACTATCTGGTGGGATCGCCCCCAGGACAAGAACCGCAAGTGGGGTACGCCCGAGGAGTTCGCGGTCTTCGTGAACGCCGAGGGCACCGACATCCAGATCCTCCGTATGCTCGACACGCGCATAGTAACAGTCCCCAAAAAGCACTCGTCCTGGGAGGTCACCAACATCCCGCAGCGCGCGTGGCACATCCCTAACACCTTCAATAGCTGGGCAGCCTCGCTGGGCATCGATCCACAGCTCCACATGAAAGACCTCTTTTGCACTGCGATCCGCGAGCAGGAGGTTTCCAATTACTCTATGATCCGCGTCGCGGTCACAAAGGGCGACATGACTGCCGTGTTCGGAGTGGCGATCCACCGCACCGCCTACTTCTTTCAGGACCGGGACTACGAGTTGACCGAGCACGGCACGCGCAAGCGCATCTTCCACATCGTCCGCCCGCACACTCGTGCGGATGGGACCATAGTTAAGATGCACTTCCGGGGCGCGCGGACTTTCCACTGGGCGGGCTATGACGTAGAGATTACCGTGCCCGGGCTCGATCACTTCATGATGAACGAGTTCGAACCGGGAACGATCGACAGCTACTGGCTAGAGCCGGGCCAGAAATACGTGACCCAGCCCGAGTTGGGTCGCCGGCTCAAGCAACAGATGCACGACGGACTCGGTGGTATGAAGGAGAGACGAAAATGACTTATACTCTAGGCGAGCTTGTGGCTACGGAAGAGCAAGCCGAGATCATCGACTTCGCCCTTGCGAACCCCAAGCGACACATCCTCATCAACGCGCTCGCGGGCGCGGCGAAAACGAGTACCCTACGGTTCCTCGCGAAGTACCTGCCCACCGAGCCTACGCTGTCGGTGGCGTTTAACAAGCGCATTGCTGACGAGATGAGCAAGGTATTGCCCGGGCACGTTCGCTGCGCGACGATGAACTCGGTAGGGCACCGCGTATGGGCCGCGGCCACTGGCCGCAAGCTCGTCCTCGATACCAAAAAGACCTATAACTTGGTTCGCGAGGCGATCGATCAGCTGCCGAAACGGCAACAGGGCGAGGCCTGGAACATCTTCAGTGACCTCACCAAGACCGTCTCTAGGGCCAAACTCAATGGCTACGTTCCCTCGTCCCTCCAGGGTGCGAAGACCCTGCTTACCGCAGAGGAGTTCTTTGGCTCGCTCGACGAAGAGCCCGATGACTGGTTCTGCCAGATCATCAACGGCGTGCTCGGCAAGGGCATCGTCCAGGCATTCGGCGGCCTGATCGACTTCGACGACCAGATCTATATGCCCACGCTCTTCGGGGGCAGCTTCCCCGCTCACCGCCGCGTGAAGGTCGACGAGGCCCAGGACCTCAACCGCCTCCAGCACGTCATGGTCAGCAAGCTCATAGGGCCCGACACGCAGCTGATCGCGGTGGGTGATCCCTGGCAATCGATCTACGCTTTCCGCGGCGCGGACACGCGCTCGATGCAGCTGCTCAAAGAGACCTTCGATATGCACGAGATGACCCTGAGCGTGTCGTTTCGGTGCCCTATCTCGGTCGTGGAGAACGCTCACTGGCGCGTCCCGCATATGAAGTGGCCCTCGTGGGCCATTGCAGGCCGAGTCGAGGCCCTAGAGGAGTGGAGTGCGGATGCTATACCTGATAATTCTGCTATTATTTGCCGCAACAATGCTCCTCTACTCCGATGTGCCCTTAGCTTACTTAGGAGTGGCCGCGGTGTTCATCTTGTTGGGACTGACCTTGGTCCTCAGCTGGTCAAAGCTCTGAAAAAGCTCGGCGGGCCTGCGGCTCACTGCGATCTCAACATGCCACAGCAACAGGTGTATGATGCCATCGACCTCTGGGAAAACGAAAAGCTTGCGAAAGCCCGTGACTCGGGAGCTGTCGCGGATCGTGCTGAATGTCTGCGAGTTTTCGCTGGGTTCGGCGACACTCTGGGTAAGGCAATCTCGTACTGTGAAGCTCTCTTTGCGGCCAAAGGTCCAATACAACTTCTTAGTGGCCACAAAGCGAAAGGCCTCGAATGGGACACTGTATATCACCTGGACCCTCATCGGATCCCCAGCCCTTGGTCCAAAGAAGGCGAGGCCCTCGAGCAAGAAAAGAACGTCCGCTACGTCATCGAAACCCGAGCCAAGGTTGCCCTCTACTTTGTGAAGATGGACGGCTTTCAGGGAGACATCTGATGTCAAACGTCCCACTGGCCAGGGCTATGTTCGATGCTATCGTGGCCGAATGGCAGGATAAACTCGAGGCCGAGAAGAAGATGCTCGCCAACATGACCAGAGCCATCGCCCTTCTCTTCAAGGAACCGCCCCTAAGCAGGGCCAAACCCAAGAACCGACTCACTCAGGCGATCGCCGATAAGATCAGAGCCTATAGAAAGGCCCACCCCGAGGCCTCAGTGCAGGAGATCGCCAGCGCCGTCGGGATCAACAACATGGGCCGAGTCTCGGAGGTGCTCCACGGCAAGCGGTTTCCAAAATCTGGAAAATAAATGTGGGTTCTCGGTCGATTGTTGTTGACAGACCTCGCGAAATGTGGTTCAATGAACCATATCGAGGCACCCATATCAGGGCTTTTAACCGGGGCAAAATGCCCCTTCAACGAGGAGGTTACTATGGCAGACGGTAATGGTAGCGGCAACTACGACCAGATTACAATTCAGGGACAGGCCTTTCGAGTCCCAATCCGGTACGCGGCCGGACACTCACTCAACGACGGCGAGGCATCGGCGCTCAATCAGACGTTCCACGAGAACCTTCGTAACAATTTCGCCTCGAAGGTCCGTGACGGCGCGGAGGCCGGAGTACCGCACGAGACCCTGCAACAGCAGCTCGATGACTACGCCAATGACTATCAGTTCGGCGTGCGGACTGGCGGCGGTGGCTTCCGAGGCGACCCGGTCATGACCACTGCGATGAACATGGCTCGCGAGCTGGTTCGCAATGCGGTCAAGGCGAAGGGCATGGACGCTGACGCTTGGCCCGCGTCGCGTATCTCCCAGGCCGCGAAGGCCCTCCTCGAGATGCAGGGCGAGAACGGCAAGATCCTCTCGATTGCCCGACAGCAGATCGAGACCGAGCGCGCCACGGCCAAAGAGGCTATGCAGTCGGTCCACGAATTGCTCGATCAGGCTCAGGCCTAGCCCAAAAGGGGAGGGTGCCCACCGTGCCCTCCCCCTGCAGCTGCTCTCCGGGTTGCAAACACCCTCCGAGGACAGCGGCTGTCGGCCCAGCGCGGAAGTGTTGCCGCATCGCCGTGCTGGGTCAACTTCTCTAGTGGAGTGTGTCGCAAAGGGCCCCTCGGCCCTTTGCGCTGCACTTCCGCAGCAAGAGAGGAACAACGATGCGCAAGTCCCTGCTCCTGGCTACAGCATTGTGTCTCGCGTCAGTAACGGCCAACGCAGCTACACTCACTGTTAGCGCGCTGGCTGATGCTGATGTGGTGCCACAGTCTGCAAGCGCCCCTTGCATCATCTGCGCCACAACCCAGGCCCATAACCCCGTGGGCTTCGGTTACAACAACTTCAACAGCACAGGTAACAACGACTCGTTCAACCTGTTCTCGTCCAACATTACCGGAGCCTTCGGTAATGGTGACGATACCACTGTTACACCCTACACCGGTACCCAGCTCGTAAACTTCCTGACAGCGTTGGGAGACGCTGGCCTTACCTTCGGCGTGGCCGTGGACGTTAACTCGACTAGCGCAAAGTCGGAGGTTCTGACTCAGTTCCGTCTGATCGACCTTGATCAGTCGGGAGACGGGCCACTTGGCTCGTTGGTCCTGTTCAGTCTACTTAATCCGGTCCCACTGCCCGATATCAGAAACGGCAATGGCTCGGCTGACTACCTGATCTCAGGCTTCAATCTGAGCGGCCTCGCCCACCTCGGCGATCGTCTGTTGTTCCAGGCAACGTGGTCTGGTGCAGTAGACGGCGGCGAGTCGTTCTACATCGTGCCGGTGGCACAGGTTCCGATCCCAGCAGCACTGCCGCTGTTCGCGGCAGGGCTCGTTGGTCTAGGCCTCCTCAGCCGGAGGCGTAAGAACACGGCCGCAGTCTAGCAACGGCCGTTAGGTGGTCCAGTCTCTCCCAGACACCCGTCGAAGGGGCTGGGCCACCGCCCCGGAGGAACTATGACTGACATCGTTGAACAGGCCGACGAGATCGAGCGGCTGCGGGCCGAGCGTGATCGAGCAATTAAAACTACATCAGCATTCGCGCTTGACGTTGCTGCAAAGGATACCGAGATCGAGCGGCTGCGGGCGGCGCTGCAGACAGTACGCGAGGAAAACGACCGCGCCAAACGGCAGTTCACCAATGTCAGCAACAAGATTTTGGATGAAGCGTGCCGCATCCTGGGGTCCAAATGAGCGTACCCGTACTCCACCACTGGTACTCGGCGCTCTCTAGTCCCTACGGAATTGAGTTGATCTCTTCTGACGTTGAGGCCCTTCGCCAGCGACTCTATGCGGCGCGGCGCGAGGCCCAGGATACCGACCTCGAGCAGATCGCCCTATGTATCTCGCCTTTTGATCCGATGCGGCTTTGGTTAGTAAAAAGGAAGCCACCAGATGAGAAGACGTGAAGATCGAGCGATATCAAAGCATACCCTCAACCTTTACGCCGGGGACTACGACAAACTGCGGGCCCTCTACTCAACCCGAGTGGGCGCGGCGAAGATCATTCGAGACATAATCCACGCGCACCTCCGCAAGATCGAGGAGGATGCGGCGCAGAAGATCCCGCTCGTGAACGATCTCGACGTGGACATTGATCAGGAGGAGATGGAACTGTGAGCACCGAACTTAGCGAACTGTTTGATCGTGATCCCCTGCATCTGTCCGATCAGGACCTCGATGTCATAGTCCAGTATCAGCGCGAGCATCAGACCCAACACGAGCTGGGGGTCAAGGCCGCTCCGGCGCCAAAGGCAAAGCGCCCCTCGAAGACCCAAGATCTTCTCAAAGAGCTGGGCCTCGCGTCGAGCGGCGACCTACTCAAAGACCTAGGACTAAAGTGATGGATGCACATCCTCAGCCCTTCCACGAGGGAACCAAAGTTCAGTGGGCGTGGGACTCGACGAGCCTCGGATGGCTCAAGGAGTGCCCCCGGAAATACCAGTACCACATGATTGAGCAATGGCGTGGGCGGGGCGAGTCCATCCACCTCGAGTACGGCATCCTCTACCACGCCGCGCTCGAGGAGTACGATCGGATGAAGCTCGAGGGAGGCATGTCCCACGACGACGCTGTCAGATGGGTGGTGCGGGAACTTTTGACTAAGACGTGGCGCGACGGCCTACCGTGGCGCGGGGCGAAGGACCTCCCGGCCGACGACAAGGCCTCGCTCAAGAGCCGCGAGAACCTCGTTCGCACCGTCGTCTGGTACCTGAACAAGTTCAAGGACGATCCGGCCAAGACCTTGATGCACCCGGTCACGGGCAAGCCAATGGTCGAGCTTCATTTCCAGTTCGAGATCGAGGGGGGATATTCTCTGTGCGGATACTTAGATCGTGTAGTGGAATTCCAGGAACAGCCCTTCGTTATGGACAGGAAGACCACAACATCAACTCTTGGTTCGTACTACTTCGAGCAGTTCGATCCAGACAACCAGATGTCAGTGTATACGGTAGCGTCCCAGGTAGCATTCCATACCCCGGTGAAGGGAGTTATTGTGGACGCTGCGCAAATTGCGGTAGGCTTCAGCCGTTTTGTTCGATCCTTTGTCTTTAAGACCGCGGACCAGATCGACGAATGGATGAAGGACCTCTACGTTTACCTCGAGCAGGCCCGTGGTTACGCGGAGCGTGGCTATTGGCCCCAGAACGACAAGAGCTGTCACAAGTACGGGGGCTGCGCGTTCCGCGAGATCTGCTCCAAGAGTCCCCAGGTACGGGAGAAGTTCCTCGAGACCCACTTTCAGCGAGAGCCCTGGAACCCGCTGGTGCCGCGATGAGCCAGGTCATTTTGGAGTTCCCCCTCGAGCGCGACGACGTTAAACTGTTCACTGATACGATCGCGGTCGAGCTGGGCAACGGCGTGAGGCTGACCACGGGGATACCACAGTGGGTCAAGGGCATTAACTCAGCCAAGTTACAGATCGTATTGGATATTGAGGGATCACCAGATGCCGTCACTTAAAGAACATCAGTCCTCGGAGTTCACAAAGCTCCTTCTTATAGGGGACTCCAAGTCCGGTAAGACCGGGGCCCTGGCCTCACTCGTCAAAAAGTACAAGCTGCGGATACTCGATCTGGACAACGGGCTGGATGCCCTTGTGCAGGTAGTTAAACGCGAAGCGCCTGATCGACTCGAGAGCATCGAGTTCCGCACGCTCCGCGACAAGTTGAAGGCCAGTCCCTTTGGCACCGTCGTGGATGGCTCGGCCACGGCCTTTATCGAGTCTCTCAGGATGCTCGATCTGTGGAAGTACGGGAACGTGGACCTTGGTCCGCCCGCGGGCTGGGGCCCCGACTGTGTCCTCGTGTTGGACTCGCTGACGTTCCTTTCTGATGCGGCCTTTCGCTTTCGTGAGCCTTTGGTCCCTAAGTCAAAGGATGGCAAGTATGACGTTCGAGCTGTCTATAAAGACGCGCAGGACGCTGTTGAGGGCGTCCTTGCCCTCCTCACGTCTGAGTCTTTCAGAACTAACGTTATTGTCATTAGCCATGTCAGATATGTGGATAACCCTGATGGCACCAAGAAGGGCTACCCTACGGCAGTTGGATCAGCTCTTTCGCCTCAAATCCCAAGGTATTTCAATTCGGTGGCTCTCGCCCAGACGGGTCCGGGCGGCAAGAGACAGATCCAAACTGCGGCGACGGCGATGATCGACCTCGCTAACCCCGCCGCGTTCAAGATGTTGCCTACGTTGCCAATTGAGACCGGGCTGGCAACGTACTTCGAAACCCTCCGGTCATAGGAGCCAGGAAATGGCGATGTCCTTTGAAGAAATCCTCAAGATGCCCACGTCGGAGTTCAAGCAACCCAAACCCTTTCCGACGGGGACATATCACTGCATGGTCGACGGGCGGCCCGAGCACGGCCAATCCTCGCAGAAGAAGACTGATTATCTGCGGTTCAAGTACAAGATCATTGCCGCCGGTAACACTGTGGACGCCCGCGAGGCCGCGGAACAGCAGGTCGTCGGGAAGTCCCTGCAACAGGACTTCTACATTATCGACAACGACGTTAGCAAGTCGATTATCAAGGAGTTCCTTCAGAATACCCTCGGTATCGCCAACCCTGGCGACGCGAAGGGCATTGAACAGATGCTCGATGATGTTCCGAACCGTGAGCTATTGGTGGAAGTCAAGCACGAAATGTCCCAGGACGGCAAGCGGATCTTCCACCGCGTGAACTCGACTGCGCACGTGTAGGTATTCGTGACTCCCGAGCGTGCGCGTTGAGGGCCTGGGGACCATCATGAAAGTGGTCCCCAGGCCGCCATCAGAGGAGGCACTTGTGCCAACCTGCAAGGACTGTTTCTACCATAGGGAGATCGGCAACGAGATTGCCGTGGCTTGTCACAGATATCCTCCGGCTATAACCAAAGTTGAGGAGGGCCGGATTACATCTAACTTTCCTCTTATTAATAACGAGACCTGGTGCGGGGAATATCGCACTGGAGCCATATCGGAACAAAATGTTTCGGTACGTACAGTCAGAAAGGAGTCACGCAAATGACTGAGGAACGAAATGAGGCGACATCTTTGGGCGATCCTGTGGAATTTACTCGTAGCAATAACGGCGGCCCTCCTGATATACTTAGGATTGGAGAGCTTAGCGCGCGTGGGATAGACAGGATAAGCATTGAGACCGCTGATCAAATCCGGGAAATGGGAGAGGCCGTGGTCACGCACGCGGAGGCGATCCGCGCCGAGGCTAGTGCCCTCGCAGACTCCATCTTGGAGTCGGGACGGCTCTTCTCCGATAGAGTTGCGGCGTTCAGTAACACAGCACAAAGTATGCTTATCTCTATGAGTGAACAGAGGGATAAGCTTCACAAAAGATAGGAGGCCACATGACTTCAGGGCAATTTCACTTGGTTCCGCTTGGCGACATCCACGTCAAGCGGGACGAACGGCAGCGGCGCGAACTGAGCGACATCGACGTGCTGGCGGACTCGATCAACCGCCTGGGATTGATCCATCCTATCGTGGTTACCCGGGACTTTGAACTCGTCGCGGGCGAGCGCCGATACACGGCCTGTACCAGACTGGGGTGGACTGCGATCCCGGTGCAGTACGTGGACGAACTTGACCCCCTCAAGCTGGAGGCGATCGAGCTTGAGGAGAACATCAAGCGCCAGGATATCTCCTGGCAAGACCAAGTCAACGCCGTGTCGCGGTGGCACAGCCTTCGGCTGAGGGCTGATCCTACGTGGAGCCAGGCGGATACGGCCGAGGCAATAGGCTTTACCAAGCAGCACATCAACAGACTTATACTGGTTGCGGAGGAGATGGATGACAACAAAATGGTTGCGGATGCTCCTAAGCTGTCCACGGCCTTGGGCATCGCTCAGCGTGCGCGGGAGCGCCGCGACGAAGCCAACCTCAGCCGACTGCACGAGCACTTCGAGGTCAAGCCCGAGGTCGAGCCCGAGTCGATCCTCACGACGGACTTCACCGACTGGGCGCTCGGGGACAGCCCGTGGCGGTTCAACCTGATCCACTGCGACTTTCCCTATGGAATAGGAGCGGACGACTTCAATCAAGGGAGCGCTCGCGCCCATGGGGGCTACGAGGACACGCCCGAGGCGTGGCAGAAGCTGATGATGGCCTTAGAGATCACTACCAAAACTATGACGGCCCCGTCGTGCCACCTGATGTTCTGGTTTGCTATGCGAAAGGCCGACGAGCGACTATATGAATGGACCTGTCGCCAGCTCGAGAACATTGGCTGGGACATTAACCCTCAACCCCTGATATGGATGAAGTCAGATGGAGCCGGTATCTTACCCGACCCTGAACGAGGTCCTCGCCAAATCTACGAGACATGTCTCTTTGGGTCAAGGGGCGACCGTAAGATTGTTAGAGCGGTTGCAAACGCTTACGCAGCTCCAACTGTTAGAGAAAGACACATGTCTGAAAAACCAGAGCCTATGTTACGACACTTCTTCGGGATGCTCGTTGATGAGAATACTGTTATGCTTGACCCCACCTGTGGTAGTGGAAGTTCGTTGCGAGCGGCTGAGTCTCTTGGCGCAAAGCATGTGCTCGGCCTCGAAATTAATCCCGAGTTTGCCGGACTCGCCCGCGAAGCCCTCAAGAGATCCCGAAAGCTGAAAGTGGCCGAGGCCGTCACGTGACCTACAAGATAGCTCTCGTGGGCGAGGCGTGGGGTGAGCACGAGGAGCGGGAACGTGCTCCCTTCGTAGGCCCGGCGGGATGGCAGCTCAACTCGATGTTGGGCGAGGCCGGGATCGCACGAAGGGAGTGCTTTCTTACGAATGTCTTCAACCTACGGCCGAGGCCGACGAACAAGATCGAAAACTTATGCGCTACGCGCAAGGAGGTCCGTCATGCGCTCCCGCCGCTATCATCTGGCAAGTACATCCGCGATGAATTTCTCCCAGAACTCGACCGCCTTTACGCAGAACTTACTCGAGCTGATCCGAATGTCATTGTCTGTCTCGGGGGAACTGCCGCCTGGGCAATACTACGTGACGGTAGAATATCGAAACTTCGTGGGGCAGTCGCAGGTTCCCCCGTACTGGCAGGAAAGAAATGTATCCCAACCTTCCACCCATCCTACATACTTCAAGGTGGATACGAAGCAAGGCACGTCACTATCCTCGACCTTCAAAAGGCCCGACGCGAGTCCGAGTATCCCGAGATTAGGAGACCCCAGCGGACCATCTACACAGAGCCACTCCTCGGGGACCTCGACGACTTCTACGAGAGACAGATCCTACCCGCCCGAAGGCTCTCAGTCGACATAGAAACTCGGGGGAACGTGATAACCTGTATTGGGTTTGCCCCTACGATAGACGTGGCATTGGTTCTGCCATTTGAGGACCACCGCAACGCTTCGGGACGTTATTGGGGCTCGAAAGAGGCCGAGGTCGCGGCGTGGAAATGGGTGAAGAAGGCCCTCGCGAGCCCGTGCGAGAAGGTGTTCCAGAACGGGCTCTTTGATATGCACAGGCTGTGGAGGACTTATGGGGTTCCGGTTACTAATGCTCGTCACGATACTATGCTTCTTCACCATGCACTCATGCCAGAGTCCCCTAAGGGACTCGACTACCTTGGGTCAATCTATACATCCGAAAGTGCATGGAAGCTCGGTATCCGATTGAAACACAAGGGCACGATCAAAAAGGAGGACTGACATGGCTATTCCCAGTATCCTGGCCCGCATCGCGGCGGGAGTGGCCTCCGAGGCCGTCGAGGACAGTGAGGCCTCGCTCATGGCCACCCTCGCCGAGCATCTGGGTGTGCCCTTTCCCAAGGACAGTGACTCACTGACCATTCCCGTGGCCAGCTCCGCGATCTCTGCCATCGGCTACAAGTCCCCCGACACGATCACAGTGGTGTTCAAGCGGGGCGGGTCGTTGAGCTACGATTTCATGGGTTCCCTCGATGAATTTGCCGCGTTCGCGCTGTCGCCCTCCAAGGGAGCGTTCTTCAACGCTCACTTCAAAGACCGATGAAGGCCACCCGCACTGATCTACTTCGCCCCGGCGAGCCCAAATCCGAGACCGAGCGTCTCTGGATATACAATGGCCTGGACTGCTGCGTGACCCTTGAAGTTCTCGAGGCCATCCTTCCCCAACTCGATAACCTTACGGGTAGTACTTATGCACTATCGCTTGCTCTGCAGGCGCCGGTGCTGGAAATGAACCTCCGTGGAGTCCTTGTCGATGAAACCGAACGAGTACGAGCTATCGAACAGTATCGAAGTGACACTGACCGCCTACAGCGGAACCTGTATCGGATCGTTCACGATGGAGTCGGATACACCAATTTCCGAGACAGCGGAAAAACTAAAGCTTGGCGTTCTAACTCCCATGTTGCTGCTCTCCTCTATGATGTACTCAAACTTCCTGAAGTACGAAAGCGAAACGAACGGGGAGAGATGGTACGCACAGTTAACCGGGACGCCCTTGAACGACTACAGATACATTTTATCGCTCAGCCAATTATTAACCATATCCTCGCACTACGAGATTTTGGTAAAAAGATTGGAGTCCTTGAGACGAAAATTGACTCCGATGGGCGACTCCGTACTTCTTATAACATCGCAGGAACTACAACAGGTAGATTTTCTTCTAGCCTCAATGACTTTGGAAGTGGTGGAAATCTCCAAAACATTGAGGAACGCCTCCGCCGTATCTTCGTAGCTGATCGGGGAATGAAGTTCGCCAACATCGACCTTGAACAGGCCGACTCCCGTAACATAGGAGCGCTGTGTTACAATGTCTTCAGAGACCCGACGTATCTCGATGCTTGTGAGTCAGGGGACCTACACACTACAGTTGCCAGAATGTCGCGACCGGACTTGCCCTGGAGTGGTGACCTCAAGAGGGACCGCGTGGTCGCTGAGCAACCCTACTATCGGCATCACACTCTACGCCATGTGTGTAAGGTGCTCGGCCACGGTACTAATTACCTTGGTTCCCCGTTCGAGATGTCCAAGCACACCAAAATCGAGCAGTCGATCATCAAAGACTTCCAAGCGCTCTACTTCTCCACGTTCCCCTCGATCCACAAGCTCCACGACTGGGTCAAAGAAGAAATAATGAACAAGGGTTACTTGGTGACGCCCTTTGGGCGTAAGCGCTGGTTCTTCGGCAAGCGCGACGAGCGTGATACACTGAAACAGGCCGTGGCCCACCTGGGCCAGTCGATGACCGCGGACGAGATGAACCATGCTATGTTGGCCCTATGGCGGCTGAACATTGTACAGATCATGTTGCAGGGGCACGACTCAATACTTATACAATACAAGGAGGGCGAAGAAAATGAGGTTATCCCGAAGGTTCTTTCTGCGATGCGGGTTCCCCTGGAACTCGAGGGCGGCCGCGAGTTCGTAGTGCCTGTGGAAGTGCAAGTCGGATGGAATTGGGGTAAGAAAACTGTCGATAACCCGAATGGGCTTTCCAAGTGGCACCCCCCGCAGGCATCCGAAGGCTAGGCAACTGGATCGAGTCCTACGAAGAATACACTGAAATTCTGCCATCTCCGGCATTGTTTCGCAAGTGGGTTGCGATCTTCTTCGTTGCCGCAGCGATGGAACGTAGAGTGTGGGTGAGGACCATGGGGTCCGCGCTCTATCCGAACCTTTATGTCCTGTTGGTAGGTCCGCCTGGGATAGGAAAAGGCGTAGCTATGCATCCCGCCGAGGCCATGATGCGGGACGTTCCAGAGATCCACGTCGGCCCCTCGGATATGACCACGGCCAGTATGATCGATGCCCTGAACGAGTCAGTTAGAAGGGTCATTATCCTGGGCGGTAACCCGCCCTTTGACGAGTTTCACTCACTCACAGTGGTCTCCCGCGAGCTTGGCGTGCTCATTCCTGGCTGGGAGACTTCACTGATGAACAACCTAACGGATATCTACGATGGATTTACAGTCGATCAAAAGCGACGAGGGAAAGATCTTAGGATCAAAATTAAGGCTCCACAGATTAACCTTCTTGGAGCGTGTACTCCTGCATATCTTAATGAAGTCATGCCTACGGGAGCTTGGGATCAAGGGTTCATTTCCCGCACCCTGCTCATATATTCAGGTGAGCGAGTCAGTCGAGATCCTTTCCTCGATGAAGGACTTGGCCCCACCGCAGGTCGCCTGCACGCTGATCTTCTCCATGATCTTAAAACTATCGCGCTCGAGTACGGTCAAATGTCCTTCACCACTCCCGCCGCAGCTGCAATCAAGGCCTGGATCAGAGGCGGTTGCAAACCCGAACCTGAACACTCTAAGCTCCAGTACTACAACTCCCGGAGAACCGCCCACCTCCTGAAACTGTGCATGATCTCCAGCATCGCCCGGCGGGGCAACAAGATCATCGAGATCGAGGACTACGCGCAGGCCCTCAATTGGTTGATGGAAGCTGAGCAATACATGCCAGACATCTTCAAATCGATGGTATCGGGCGGGGACTCCAACGCGATGGAAGAGACCTGGAACTACGTATGGACCCTCTACGGTAAAGAGAAAAAGCCTATTTCGGAGCACCGCATCGTCCACTTCCTGCGCGAGCGCGTGCCCGCACACTCCATCATGAAAGTCATGGAGATGATGGTCCGGGCAAGGATGTTCGAGCTGCAGTCAGATGAGGGCACAGTGGGCTACAAGCCAGCGTCGCGCGAAGCGCGGCTTACCGGGCGAGCCGATCCTCGGGAGTAGCCCCCTCAGGATCGCGCTCGTCGAGCCCAGTCATAACCTTTATGTAGATCTCCCTGGCCTTTCTATGGCCCCGCAGTGCTCGATCCTGGCTCTCTTTGTTGGTATCAGTCATCCAGTTCTGAAACAGCAGTCCTACTCGGGCGGTGTATGCAGCCTCCACTCCACGTCGATCGAGTCGAAGGAGCTTCTTATCATAGATCGATGGCTCTAGGGGCGGAACGCCCTCGCCCGGGCTCTGGTCACTGACAACGAGCATCAGGAAGATGGCTATTCCGACAGCTATGATGAAGGCTACTAGTGGCCCAAGGTACTTCATGTGATAGCCGTACCGTTGATGTAAACTGTAACCTTTCCGTCCTCGATCACGATCTTGATCTCAGTGGGCCCTTGGCCCACGGGGGGAGGTTCCTCCGGTCCAGGAGGCTCGATATGAGGGGGATTTCCTACGTAGACCGGAGGCAGTGCGTCATCGGCAGCCTCGCGCTGAATATAGATCGTGTTGTCGAGTTCGAGGAGACACTTGAGAACTGGCATACAGCCCACGCGTGAGTCACGAGCCCCGCTACTCCACTGGCCGTCTGCGACATAGAACCCGCTCGTATAGATGTTAGTTCCAGCATACACGTAGGCAGATGGACTTCCGTGTAACCTATAACCCCATCCATTGTAAGACTCCCACCAGAATGCGGCCTTCTCTAGCCGCCAATCCTCCACATCGTCGAGTCCGTGATCCTCGAGCGCGATTATCGCCGCCCTGTCCCAGGCGTCTTGCCCGTAGTAGGGCCCTTGCCCTTTCGGGACGTGGGTCGAGACTTTGTTGAGCGGGTCCCCTTGCGCGAGCTGGGTAGAGAAGTCACAATCCGCTTCACGAAAATGAGTAGGTCCGATCCACCACCAGGGGACCCCCGTCTTCGCTTCGACATTCTGATACCGAGCCTTATTCGCGAGGATTTTCTTGGCGATACCCTGGGCCATAGTCAACTTGTTGCGCTCCATGATATCCCACCAGCCCGCGGCCTCAGGCCAAAAGGCCCCGTACTTGGGGATTGTCGTGGAGGTAGTGATTGCCCGGGGCGTGATCTCACTCATTCGACTACCGAGACTGTCCCGAGGATCAACGAAGTGATATCGGTGTCGGTTTGAAACACCATAATCAGTTTATAAAGCTTGGGCCGTAGCGCGAACATAGCTGGCGCCTCGACCCGCCACTGCACGATCCCGGGCGCGGGCAGGGTGATACTCCCGCCGCGCATAGTAATAATCAACTCGTCGAACCGACTGAGCTGGTCCTGGAGCCTCAGGATAACATCGACCACCCCCGAGAAGTCGTAGAGGGTATCGTTATCGATGCTCCACACTTCCACAGTCTCTACCCAAGTACTGTAGATCGATGCGGGAGGGATTGATCCATCTAACATCTTGGACCTCTACAGCTTGATAAACCAGGTTACGAGCCGCGCGAGCGGCATGTTGTTGATCGGTGTAGTGCCGCCGATAGTGGTTGTAGTGAAGGTATGGCTGTGGCCGGGCTCGTTTGGGATAGGATGGAAGTGGTTTACACTGTCCGTTCCGGTAGTAAAGTTGTGGGTGTGGTTCGTAGCCTGGGAGCCCGAGGCACTGAAGGAGTGGGCGTGGTCGCCAACGCCAAAGCTGGCACCGCTGGTGGTGCCAGATGTACTAAAGGTAAGGAGATTGCTGCCTCCGGCCCCGCCCTGATTAGCTCCGGTCGAATAACTGTAGGTGTGGCTGTGGTCGAGGCTATAGCCCGTGCCAGCAGAACCGATCGTGGTCCCCGAGGACGAAATAACGATAGTCTGGTTTTCAGCCCCGGTCGCGCCACTGTGGGTATGGAAGGTGTTAACAGTACTGGTTTGTCCCCCGTGCGCGTGAGACCCATCCACCGAGGTCGTGCCAGTGTGTTGGTGGGCTGGCATCTGACCCACGCTAAGCGTAACCGAGTTAGCTCCGATACTCGCCGCGGGGAAGGTTGTAGTTCCGACATTGAAAAGCAGCCCGGTAAATGCACCGGCCGGAGTATTACCCATGTCATCGACGCCGAATAGTGCCGCGCCTCGACAAGAAGGTAGTACGATGTTCTTGTTAGCGTTAAAGTCGGCTATAGCCCCAGAGGGAGTGCGTCCCCCTGACACAGTAGCCATAGCATCATTGACATTGTTATACAGATACTGGAACAGCGCAAATGTGTCACTGTTCGTATTGTTCAATCCATTAGCTCGTTCTGTCGCGAGCGAGGCCGCGTTGCCGATAGTCCTTCCATTCAGCCTGACATAGCCAGGTTTGGTCGTATTGATAAACTCTCCGTGGATCATACCAGTCTGGACACGCTCCTCAGCAGGAATAACCACAGTCAGATCAACTGGATTTGGATTAGGCACCGCGAGGGTGAAGGTTATCTGAACGTCGTCCTTAGACTTTACCTGAAAGTCATAGCTGACTACGTAGGGCACAAACACGTCTGGCCAGCGACCATTCGCATCCGCGACTACCGGATTGGGATGAGCACTTGACTCGCCCGCGTCGCGAAACACTGTCAGCGGTGACGTTGTCCCGCCCTGAAAGAAGAATGCCTTAGCCCCGTCCGCGCGGAGGTCGTCAGCATATCGCTCGACCATTCCTGATCTATTCCACAGGCTTCCCACGAGCGCCTCCAATGACAGTGGCGGGATCTACATCAGTCCCAAGATTGTTGTTTAGGTTCTTTGTCGCGAGGTTAAACCCCACTATCGCGGCGTTACCGCCAGAGCGTACTACCCGTTCATAGGCACGGGACCATGCGGCCACACTGGCTGCGAGCGCGGGCGAGGTCAGTGCATGGGCAACCACCTTAACCGGGATCATGGTGCCGAGCACCGCGAGCGGGGCGGCTATAGCTCCTGCCCCGGTGACACCTCCAACGGCAGCTGCTCCTACGGCGGCTTTAGCCATGGTCCCGGCCGAGGGCCCTCGCCATGTCGGCGCGCGCTCGGCGACCTCTGCGATACTGTCCAGATGGTGCCTCAGCGAGCCCGAACCGCCCTGCCCAAAGAGGATGTTCTTTGAGGCCTCTGGCAGTTCGCTGTAGCGACGGACAAAGTCGCCCGCGCCGAACTCTCCGACCTCGTTCTGGCCCAGATGCTGGACTAACTGAGCCTGGACCTCACCCTGCCGCTTGGCGGGCGTCAGCTGGCGCATCCGCGCGAGCGCGGCAAGGTCCTCTGGCGTGCCAGTCCGGGCCATATTGGCCATTTGGGCTATGGCGTCCTCAGCTGGCTTATCCGTTACAGTGGTCAGCCGGGGCGGCACGGGACCAGTAGAGCCCGCGATCCGTCCCTGGAGCATCTCGCCGGTAGCCCCAACTTCCGCACCAGGCTCGATCCCGCCTTTAGAGATGGCCTTACTTAGGGCGGCCCCGCCTCGCATAGCGGCGATCCCAGGAGCTACTGGCCCGCCAAGGGCCGCAGCCATGGCGTTTTGGGGCTCCTGAAGTTCGCCTCCAGCGCTCTTAAGGAACTGACCGAAGCCCTTTTTCGCGCCTGCAACCCACTCAGGAATTAGATTGGTGATAGCATCCGTTACAGGACCCTCAGTCCGCCCTCTGGTCCCGCGCGCGGTAGCAATAGCCGCGACTTCCCTGGCCTGCTCGGCTGGGTCTTGGGATAGTATCGTTCCTTCGAGCGGGGAGGGCTTGGCTGGAGGAGCCGCCTTTGGCTCTACTGGCTCATCAAAGACGAAGCCTTTTGGTACTGCGCTTGGTGGAGCCTCGTCAAACTTAAATCCTTTCGGAACTACATATGGTTGTTCCGTGTCACTTTTTGGAGTACCGCCCCCTGCCATCGACAGGACCTTGGTTGGATCGCCGTAGCGCTCCCGCGTTCCGGGCGGGGCTATCCTCGGGGGCGGCATTCGCTGCTGCTCCTCGATGTAGTCACCAACTGGATCAGAACTGAATGGAGCCCAGCGCTGACGGAAGGTGTCCACAGAGGGATCAACAGGATTTAACCTGCCCCACCGAGGCTCGTTTGGCTGCAGATAGTCAAACTCTCTGGCCATTAGGTGTACGGCTCCGCTCTACCGTTCCTGATAATGTACCTATTACCCTGTTCATCAGTGCCAGTCTTACCTTCGTGCTCGGGTCCGAATTTAGTTATGGGTTGAGCTGTTGGCTGAGCCGTGGGCGTGCCCCCGCCTTGAGCCGAAGCTACAACCTTCTGCCCCTCCGTTGTAAGACTACCGTCCTTGTTTACGAAGAGTGGATGCTCATCAGCATACTTGTCGATAACCTCATTCACTCCCCAGGAAGTAGCCCGCAGCGGATTATTCTTCATAAAGCTTCTGGCTTCTTTAGAGACCCCTCGATCGTACTCAGCCATCTGGCGGAGGTTACCTATGATAGCCTTGATGCCACCTGGAGTTTGCAGGATCTGCGGGAATATCTTCTCGACGAACGCCCTATCAGCGTCAGAGAAGGACTTACTGAAGCTCCCGACGTGGGCCATAAGAGCCTGATTGGAAAGGGAGGTAAACTCTTGATTGATCGCGGCCGAGCGTTCCGCGGACGTGGCAAGTTGCCCTAGCCTGTTCTTGAATGCAGTCGGATCAACTCCAACTATTTTCATCAAAGATAGTACTTGATTGACCCCTTCAGCATATTTATTAGCTGATGTACCTGCGATAAAGTCTTTGTCCTGAGTAAGAGTACTCATTCGATCGAGTGTGGCAATGAGCTGCTGTGACTGGCCAGCTTTCTTTTCGGTGTCGAGGTAGATCTTTTCCGCGGACTTGATCTTGTCCGGGGCCTGTTGCAGCTCCAGCTTGTAATCACCAAAGCTGACATCGGGCTGACCCGCTTGTCGCCGAGCGATCCGTTCTTCCTGCCAGGCCTGTTGATCTGGGGTCAGCTTGAGCTTACCCATAGCATCGCGGAAGCGCTCCATAAGAGCCCGCCCCGGGCCACTAGTCATCAACTGCCGCGGCATCCCAGACAGGGCCTGTCCTACCGCAGCGGCTTCAGCCTGGGCATCGGCCTGATATGCAGGCACCTTTAGCGGGCCACCCTCTGGGGCTGGGGCGGGAGCCGCCTGTGGAGGTGCTGCTCCGAGGGCCGGAGCCGCCGCAGCGTTGAGTGTTTCCGCACTCATCACTGGGGTCTGTCCAGGCAGTGTATTCGGCGTGGGCGGAGGCCCCGCCAGCTGCTGTGGCTGGGGTTGTGCCGCACCCTGCTGTGCCGCAGCTATGATAGCGTCACTTGGGCTGGGCTCAGCCGCAGCCTGTTGTGGCCCCGCCTGAGGCGGAAGGGCACTTCGTGGTCCTACTCCTGGAATAGCCCCGGGCGCGCCCTGAAATGGATCAGGCGCAGGCGGGGCCTGAGCTGGCCCTGGAGTCAGTGGGATGTTAGGGGCTTGCTCCGCAGGGGCTGCGCCCCCCATCCCGGGCCATTGGAATTTCTTGAGATATTCAGCCTGTATTCTGTCGGACTCGCCCTTCTGGGTCAGCTGGCGACGCGCAAGCGCGGCCGCCTGGAGCTTCAACCCGGCCTCCATCTGGCCCGCGGCGAGCAGCTGCGATGCCTTCCTCTCCAGTGAGTCTGGATCGGTGCTCTTGAGGTCCGCAAGCGTTTCCTTCAGCGTAGCCCTATCCCGAGCCGCTCCCGCGACGGAGGGGAGGGCCCCGAGCAGACTGAAGTCCACATTAAAGTTGTCGGCCATAGTCAACTCCTACGCTGCGAGTCCAAGGCCCTTAAGAGCACTGCTTCCGATCGGGGTCGAGGCCCCTGCCGTGGCCAGGTTGAGGCCCAGGTTCCACAGGTTCTTCGAGCCAGCCATCTCCGCGTTCGCGGCAGTCTGGAAGGTCGGCGAGTACTGCCCTGCGATGTTCTGGAAGCCCTGGGACTGTTGTCCAGAAAGCGTGGACAGCAGATTGGCAATGCTGTTGCCTGTCCCGGTGTACACTCCACTCTGATCCTCGCCGCCGCGCTGGGCCAAATTGGCCAGGCTGGTCCCGGTCCCGAGCAGGGTATTGGCCACGTTAGTACCTGTGCCCGACAACAGATCGGACAGTTTTCCGCCGGTGCCAGTGTAGATGTTAGCCGCGCCCGTGCCTCCCGTAAGGGCAGCATTGGCTGTGCCCGAGGCGGCAGTCGAGGCCGCGTTCGCGCCAAGAGGCGCATAGGCCCCCTGCTGGGCCTGACCCAGGCCAGAGACGCCCGCTCTCCAAGCACCGTAGTCCTGATTGGCTAGGCCCTGTCCGTAAGTCTGTGCTTCACGGAGCTGGTTTCCGCCCGCGGCCATGCCAGAGGCATTCGCGTTACGCAGAACGGACTCGAGTCCCTGGTTCAGCTGGAACTGGTAGCCGGGGCTGGACTGAAACGCGGCCTGAACCTGTCCCGCCATAGGACCAAGGCCAAAGGCCCCCTGCGCGATATCACCGCCCTGAAGAGCCCGTGCATCATAGCCTTGCCCTTGCCCAGCGAGTCCGCCGTAGGCGTCTGTTGCCCCCTGAACACCGCTTCGGAGTGACTCAAGGCCCCCTGTCTGTCCAGCCAAAAGGGCATTGGTCCCGCCGGTCTGGCCCCCATAAAGAGCCGCGATTGCCTGGGGCGAGTAATTCTGGATGTCTCCGCGCGCCGTGGCTTGCCCGCCCTGAAGGGCACCAATGGCACTGCCCTGTCCACTTTGGAGGGCGTCGATGCCGCGGGTCTGCGCGGCACCAATGCCAGATTGGATCTGATTGGAGATCCCCGTAAGATACTGCTGCTGTTGTTCTGCAGCTTTCTTAACGGGATCGCCGGTAAAGATATCGAACAGGCCCATTATAGCCTCCTATGACTTCTTCAGTCCGTACATCGCGATGCGCCCAGAGACTATCGTGCCTGAGGCAAAGAAGAACCGCACAGCATTACATGGGGTAGAGTCGCTGGCTTCCTCACCAGCACCGATCACCATATAAGTACCGCTACCAGCATCATACCAGTCAACAGATCGCCAACTAGCCGCGTTTAGGTTTTGGTTCCTATTTGGATAGAGCATAACCTCAGAACTATTTCCCCACGTGGAGCTTGTGGCCCCACCAATCCTGAAGTACGCGCTGGAGCCTTCTAGAGTCGAGCTGTGGAAGTTGGCCGCGGTGCCGCCCATATAGACATATACCCAGGTCCATATATTGGCAGTGTTCTTCCACGTCGCGCCTCCATCCAGACTCATCTGCATCCACAACGCTGCGTTGTGGGAAGAGGTCCTCAGCGACGTGATGTGGAACTGATAGGTATCGTAAGTGTTGTCTATCCCCGTGAATACAAGTTGTCCAGAGTTGTTTGCCACTTGAGACGAGAGGAATATCAGTCCGGGAGAAACGCCCGGAGGCGGATTTTGTAGTGCGGTAATAGCCGCTTGTTGTGTTGTGTTATTCACCTGCTGTGCTGTGTTAATTGCCTGCTGTGCTGCAAGAGATGTTTGCAGTGTCGCGACATTCGCTTGAAGCTGTGTCGTGGTCGTGAATAGATCTTGAAGCCATGAATACCATTCAGGGTCCCAGTGACTCTGTTCATCAGTAACTCTTGAGAACGGATCGAGTGGGGCCTTCATCCAGAGTACCCCCGCGCTTCAAGATCATCTATCGAACCCCCCGACAGTCCCACATGGACCGGATCGGAGACCCGCAGGCGGAACCGCACGCCCTGGCCCTTAGACAGCCCGCACTGCAGGACATATGGGTGGGAGAGCGACTCCCCCGGACCACCGAGGCGACGCAGCACAGGGTCACCGTAGGTGTATCCCCCGTCGAGTGACCATGAGATCTCTACCTTCGGGTTCGTTACAGTGGAGGTCGTTCCTACAGCGGTCGTTAGCAAGAAGCTGCTCCGAGGCACCATGACCCCGCGCGGAAAGCCTGACATCACCCCGCTTTCTACCTGCCAAATCAACGGGTCAGTACCTTCAAGAAAGTATGATCCACTGATCTGGTACAGATCTCCAGTAAACTCATCTCCGATGATCCAGCGATCGAAAATCCGAATGCTCTTCATTCCCTTCCAGTTGGACCGATTAAACGACTTGCGCTCGTTCCACTCGCCCGTGACTAGGTTATACTCCCACGTCCAATTATCATGAGAGGACAAGACCCAGAAGGCATTCTTGCCGTACATATAGACAAAGGCCTCGATGAGGTTACGGCCCCCGGCGAGTACCGCTGATTGAATGGCCCTACTAACATCATCGGTAGAGACTGGTGTAGGCGTGTATCCATCCAACTTATAAACGATGAAGTCATCTCCGGCCCAGAGCAACTGATTGGCCCATCCGGTCTCCCAACCAGCGACAGCATGAGTCCCAACGATACCCCGAGGGATAGTGACTTCGCGGGCGAACGGGAAAGGACTGGTGCCCGCGTCGCGATAGACTCCTGTCCACTTATCTCCGAAGGCATACAACCGCCCTGCATACCGCAGTACCCGCCGCACGAACAGACCTTGCTCGGTATTCAGCGATAACGCCTGTACATTAGTAGAATTAAGATCGGAAGCATAGATCTGACCTCCGCCAAATGACCAGACAAAGTACCCATCAAAGTCACAAACACTTGTTGGCCCGGCGGGTAGATTGGCCGAGACAAAGGCTGTTATCCCGGTACTGGTGTCAACATTAAAACAGCCATTTTCGCTGACAACTACATTCTGTTTAACAAGAGCATTATTCCGCCCGAAGGTTACTGGTTCGGTCCCCACAAACGGGCCTAAATCTGTCACAGAAAAGATACTATCAAACTTCATAAGTCTACCATTAATTGCCCATACTCCAACGGCTTCTGCGTCAAGAAATCCTCTAGTATGACCACTTATCACAGTCGTTGCTATCCGCTGGAGACCCGGGGAGCGCCTCACGATGATCTGTGATGGCGCTCCATAAGGCGTCTTCTCCACATAGGCATTGATCAGCCTTCCACCAGACTCTTGCGGCCTGGTGGCCGGGGCTGACGTAGTTGGAAACACAATAGAGGGCATCAGAAGTACTCAGCTTCCTGGGTCCCATAAGTGGGACCACTCGAGGTCAACCGGCGCAAGCGACTCTCATAGTACTCCTTTATCTGCGGATCGAAGTTCTTTCCCGCCACGGGAGCACAGATGTTGGCCAATAGTCCCGCGAGCGAGTCGAACCACTCAGCCGGGATATATCCGTCATTAACTACCTCACAGATGTTATCCGAGGCCAGTTGCATTACCAGCGGGTCTACGTTGTTATCGATCTTCTCTGAGTACTCCGCCTCGAGCCCCTGGCCGGTGCCAACAATGTTGAGCTTGTCCGCGGCCTCGCGTATAAGCTCGAAGCGGGTTTTGGTTGTTTTCATAGCGGCAGAAGCTCCAGTGTGATGTTCAACCGCGTGATAGGGGCACCTGTCGTAGATGAGAACCTAATGATGTCGCCTGCGTTAATACCTGTAGTCCATCCGGCCAAGGTGCTGTTCTGATACTTACCCGCGACAAGAACAGGGTTAACTCCTCCCGTGATATCCACTAGACCGGTAGGCCATGCAGAGAAGTTACCCTTCTGGAGGGTTATGGTGGGATTTCCGCTCGTCGCGTCGCTAATGATAGTGACCCTCGTAATAGTACAAGAGTATGGGATTAACGTGTCCTGCACGCTAGGCGTAGCTCCAATGAGCAGCGCGGCGGGAACACCCCTAATCCTGTGATTGGCCGTAAGTTCCAGACTTCCGGCCCCGTTAAACCCCAGACCACCACCTGCCGTCAATATCTCGACTGCCCCGGTGCCAGAGGTATCCCGTCCGAGTAGTCGATCAGACGGGATACTCTGGAGGGCTGTTATAGGGATATTGGCATAGGCCTGTGCCGCGAAGGTGTAGGTACCACCATTCTTAGTGATAGTGATCCCGGTCCCGGCCAAAACCTGAGCCGGGAACCGAGGCAGAATACGAGCACGAAGACTTGGTTGCGTACCCACGAGCACCTCCTACTGCGGATCTCTCTCGACCTTGAACTGTTTGTTCTGGCTAAGAGAGTCGGCTATGATAAGATCGTCTCCGATCTCGACAGGAACTCCCCGCGGAAGCTTGTATGGGCCAAAGTCGAGTACCTTAGCCTCTAACGGATCACCAGTACCAAGCCAGGTTACTTTAACTCGAGCCATATCTTCCTCCACTATTTTTTGGACTTGGACTTGTCGTCCTCTTTGGGCTGAGCTTCCTCCGGGATCGGGATCGCCTGAGCCGGAGGCGGTGCCATAGGGTTCGGTACCGGAGCCACTGGCTCACCCGGCTTCGGCACCGGCCCTTGGGCCGACTGCTGCGAGGGCGGCACGTGAGTATCCAGCTGCGGGGGGTTCGCCTTGTCTTCGTCTTTGTGTTGGGCCATTTCACTCTCCGTAAAAGCGGGAGGGGACTACCCCCTCCCAGTTGGACGAGGTCGGTTACGCAAGTGGCTTGACGAACTGAACGATGATGTAGGCATCACCAGTAGCCGTCCCGGTGATGTTAGCATAGACATCGGTGTCGGCCACGAGTGGCATCACCAACGCCGCAAGTGGTACTGTGTTAAGACTGCCTGCCGTCAATGCGATAGTGGCAGCAATCTCCGAACCGGTAGGTGTCGTACCAATACCAAACACTGGAGTAGAGCCAGTGATAGCCGTCTCCACGTTGGTAGAGGCAGCGAGGATGATAGCTCCCGCCGGGAGCGTACCAACCTTGATGCTGTAGACAGAGACACCGCCAGTCGGCGCGGCTCGGGCAGCAATATACTGCACGAACTCATATCCGGCTTCGCGAGCGGCTCCCCTGTTGTTGAGTGACGTTACCATGTTATGAGCCCTCCTCAATCAGACGAACAAGCGAAGAACCCATTCACCACGCCCCACTGCTTAAGAGTGGTCGAGGTGTACGGGTGCCGCTTGAACATCTTGCCGACGCCGTAGGCCATCTCGATGCCGACGCCAGTGATGAAGCCGTAGTCGTCTTCCTTGCGGAACGTGGGCTTGGCCATCTGACCCCACGCGAAGACTGCAGCCTGTTGGCCGAGCATGAACACAGGCTCGACCCGCGTAGTGCCACCCTGACCTCCAAGCAGGAGGTTGCCAGTGCCTGCCGGACCCCAGGGACCAGGGTTGGCAGTCGTGCCCACGAAGCGGCTGATCTCAGGAACACACCTGACAATCACTCCGTCATAGATCTGATCGCCATCTTGGAAGATAGGGTTCTTGGTAGCACCATATGGCCCTGACTGTTCGCGGGGCCTTGCGTCCTTGTTGATGGTCTCCAGGGAGATCTTCAGGTCGCGGAACGCATTAGTTCCCGCGCACGCAATGTAGTACTCATACCCATCGTCAGTCCGATAGGGACGGATATGAGGATCAGCATTCATTGCGAGCCGCTTCATCAGTGACAGGTTCGTGGCAGTGAACTTGTCGTTGGTCGTATCGCACTGACCAAGAGACGTAGCGAAGTCAGTCGCGTTGTTGGATACTGCGTTACCAAACAGGATACGATCCGAGTTGGCAGCGCGCCATGCATCCTTCTGGGCCGTCGAGGCCTGATCGAACTGGATACCGTTGACCCTCGTGCCGCCACTCGAGGGCGGAAGGGTCTCGGTTGGCAGGGCCATCAGCGCGGCGATGATCTCGTCCCGCTGAAGTTCCTTACCCCAATCGCTCAAGAGGGGCTTCGCCACCCCGAATACGTCGGCCGAGTCCTTATGAGACTCAGACTTCGTAGTCACCACAGCATTACGAGCCCATTCGATCCTGACTCGCATACCGTAGTTGTCGATCTTCTCTTCGTTTCCGACCAGCGTCTGTGTCGCCACGCCAGCTCCCTGGAGGCGCGACACGAGCGGGATGTTCATATCCTCGCCGCCTGCCTTCAGCTCGCTGCGGATACGAATAACCGCGTTCAGGCCCTCACTCATGTAGGGCGAGAACTGATTACCTCTAACAAACTCTCGGTTGATTTCCTCTGTATACCGAACGAGTTTGTTATTGTCTTGAATGGTTGTCACAGCCATGGCTGTAACCCTTTCCTGACTCGAGCCATATCAAAACATTTTGTTCCGGTACGGCTCATACGCTCATCTCTCTTTGCCATTACTCATGGCATATCGAAACAAGCTATCGTGGCTCATATCGCCCATCTTCTCCGTGTTTCCGGCGGAGGCGGTGGTCTTTGAGAGCGACGGGGGAAGTCGTGTCTCAGACGGTCGACTGGCAGCACTTCCACGAACCTTATCTAGCATACTGGCTTGGAAGGTGGGATCAGCCATCTTCTCAGCCAGCTTCTTCTCAAACCAAGCATTAGGATCGTCACCAACGGCAGCAAGCGTAGCCTGTTTCCTGTGCCACTGCACGACCGCGTCGTAGCGGTTCGGTGACTGCACCACACGCTCGTAGTCGGCCACGTCGAGGGTTTGCTGAGCCCTGGCATCCAAGAACGCCTGTTCAGCCTCCGCGACCTTATCCTGCCCGTGCCGGGTCTCAGCGATCAACTTGCTGTTGTACATCGTAGTAGCGTTCTGCTGTTCAACAACAGGCCGTAGATACCGCTGGATGATTTCTTCCGTGGCCTTGTCCGGGTTTTCGAAGAAGTCCGGCTTCTTTTCCGCTTGACGCAGGTGAGTTGCGATCTCGTTCAGGCGCGACTCTAGCGCCCTCGCTCGATCTTCAGCCGCTCTTCGACCTTCGGCCTCCTCCCTCAACCGCCAAGTCGGAACGCCCGGCTCGGGAGGTTCCACAGCGGCCGGAGGTGGAGGCTCCGGTGCCGGGGGCGGGGCAGGTTCCGGCTCTGCCGGGGGCTCCGCTGGGGGAGTTACTTGTGCTAGATCGAACATCTCTTGCTGGAGCTGTTCGGGGCTCTTATCATCGTCTGCCATCTTCCATCCTTCCGCTGTTTCGTAGCGTTTACGTATCCGGGGCTATCGCCCCCGGCGGCGAGGCACCATATCGCTGGTGCGGGCGAAGATTATTAATCTACATAGCAGACGACGCCACCAGCCATCATTAGGCGTGAATGCTCGCATCATCGTCTCCTATAATCACCCACTTTCAGGTGATCAATTCCTCCGCGGCGGACTGGTCCCGCGACCTTTGCCTTGCCAGCTGTATTCAGCGCAATGGCAACCGCCTGTTTCTGTGGCTTTCCCGCGCTTATCTCGGTACGTATGTTCTGCGAGATAATTTTGGGATCTTTCCCTTTAATCAGTGGCATCCCACGCTCCTATCATATAGCCATAGATCGCGAGACCTATGAGGGCCACGACTATCAGCACGAATGTTAAGGCCACTTTGTGTTCGTACTTCATCCCTGGAACATGAACCCAAAGACTTTCCAACCAAGCAGGAAGAACAGCACGAACAGTAAGACTGTGCTCACTGTTGCTGTCGTCGCTGCAGCGAGACCGATCATGCCCAGATGGGCAAAGATCCCGAACACTAGCCAGATCAGCATGATAACCCAGAACGCTAAACCTATTGGCATGTCATCCTCCTAGTATCCCATTCTCGAAGAAGTCTTTATACTGGAACCCTGGCTTTGCCGGGGGCGGGACCATCTGGGACTGGAGGCCCGCGAGCGTCTGGGGCTGTGCCGAGGTATAGGGCACACTCCCAGCTGCTCCCGGACCCGGAGCACCGATCCGTGTCCACCAGCCCTTGTCAGGCCCCTCGATCCCGAAGCGCTCGCCCCCAGCGGCGTAGGTCTGCGGGCCACCCGCGAACCCTACCGTGCCCGAGGCGTTGCCTGTGGCATAGTTGGTTATGTTAGAGCCCCCCAGAACGCTTTGTACCACTGGGTCGTACGCCGCGCGAGTGTTCTGATCTACCCCACGCGCAGCGCGCTGATGAGTCACCCCAGGGAAGTACTCCCCAGACAGCACGTCAGCCAGCGACTTTCGTCGAGCAACAGCCCGATTGAGCGTGGTCTCAATGAAGGCCTGCCACGCTTGTGGCCCTTGCCCACCGACCTCGGCCTTGGTATAGGCCAAGAGCTTGTCCCGCACACGGGGGTCCTGAAGCTCTTCCGCGAAGCGTCTCCGTCCAAGATCATCTGCCACCGGCACCTCCCGCTGGCTTGGGCTTCTGGGCGGCTTGCTTCAGCATCATCTGATGCTTCTGCTCGCCCTGTTGCAGGGCCTGTTGGCCTTTCAGTTCACTGTGCCGCAGGTCCTGCTGTCCCTTCATGGCGTTTAGCTGGATGTCCTGCTGTCCCATTTGCTGGGTGGACTGAAGCTTGCTGAACTCTGTCGAGGCCTTGATCCGGGCGAGTTGACTCGCGGACTGGACCTTCATAACGCTTTCCTGCATCTTCATCCCGTGCTCTTGCTGTTTCATAGCCATTTCTTGCTGTTTTTCGCGGGGATCGTTGCTCGCAGCGGCCTCTTGGGCCTTGGCTATGTTGAGGGCGGTCTTGGACTTCGTTTCATCGACCTTAGCTGCCTCACCAGCGATCGTAATGGCCTTAGCCTGCTCAGCCACAGGATCTTTCTGCTCCAGAAGAGCCAAAAGCTTCCGCTTGAGCTGACCTTGTAGCGGAGCAAGCTCAAGTAGGATCTGTGGAGGTATATTAGCCCCTTGAGCGGTGAGGGCGACCAGCGTATCATAGGCATCTCCCATCATGTTGACCTCATCTGGGCCCTCATCCAGGGAGAAGTTGACATCTAGCGTCCCAATCGAGTTCACGAGCCGCGGAAGCCCGTATTCATCCACCCCTACACCATTGACTTGCACCAGTTGAGCTAGTCCCGCGTCGTCTGTGACCCGGATATAGCGCTCAGCGGTCCAATATCGCTGCACAGCGTTCCAAATAGCCCGATAAAGACGCAGTTTCCAGTTCTTTATGCCTATAACGAACGGCCCCAGCTCGGCGATACCTGCTTGTTGGAGCAGGTTGATCGCGCGTCCGGACTTGTACTCGAGGCCCTGACCTATTAGGGCCGGGCTGGGGCCGAAGTTCTCTATCTCGTTCTTTGCGTCTTCGAGGAACTTGATTTGGCCTTCGATATTAGTGATGCGGGCCGCATCATCGAACTCCATTTCGAAGCCCTTGTTGTAGATAACCACACCGTCCGGTCTGATAGCCTCCCTTCGAGTAACCTCAATATCAGCAAATGCTCCATCTTCCGCCTTGATCCGGCGCGAAACCAGCTCATGTAGGCCTTTCGAGCGGCGCTGGTTGATCTCATCCTGGGATGAACGTAGATTACGGACGAAGCCATAGCGATCACCGTCATGATCCACGAAGCTGGAGAACATGATATACTTGCATATCATATCTCCCTTCTCATTGTAGAAGTAGCCCTTGCCCTCGTCGATCTTCATCGAGCCCGTGAACAGGCACCACTTCCACCCTTTTCCACTCTTGTACCAGATATCCACTACCCGCAGGCGCTTATGCCGAGAGTCCACGTCAAACCAGCGCCTCTCCCGTTCCGGGTTCGAGGTCAGGTCCGCGCCGTCGCCCTCCATCAGAACCCGCATCTCCTTCGCGGTCTCCTCGTCGGGCGCGAGCAACACAGCATCCTCAATGTCGAGCCACTTGCCCTGACCCATGAACCTTGCATCGGCGAAGTCATGATCGTAGGAGCGCACATCATAGAAGAAACTGTCCGTTTTGACGAGGGCGAACCCGATATCCTTGTCGTCCTTGTCCCCTTTGACGAGCATCATCTCGACGCCGCCAATACCATCCACAGCAGCGTTCTCGGTAGCGAAGGGAAAGAGCGACTCGCGGAGATCACTCTCCACCACATACCTTACTACTGCCGTCGCAAGCTCGGCACCCATCTCATCCTGATCTCGCGGAGTCTTCGGGTAGGCCTTGGGGTCCTGCTTGATCTTCTCCATCAGCCCAATGATCGAGTCAATCTTACGCCCGATCCTGTTGTACGTCACCACAGGCTGTTTGCGTCGGTTGAATACCTCCACCTGATCCGCGGTCCATTGAGCCCCGTGCCGATATCCTCGAGCGTTCTTCTGCTCCAGTATCTCGTCGTGCTTGGACGCAATGTAGTCCAGATAGGACTGCTTGCAACGACGCAGCTCCCAATAGCCCTCGTCGTCAATATCGCTATCATTGACCACATAGTCATCTTTATATACTGCGATGGCCATCAGTGTCGTCCTATGATAACGCGGCCCTGACGTGGCCTTCTGATCGAGTAGTCAGACAGCATTCCGTGTCCAATAGGATAGGTATAGCGCGGGTCGTGCGGGAAGAACGGCTCGAACAAGGTGTCCGCATCGGTCATCTTCGAGGCGCTTATAAACTGATCGTATACTAACTGTGGCGTAAATAGCCGATCAGCGTCAGAAATCAGGTTCGGAAAGAGTTCATTCCGCTGAACAACCGTCGGCGAGTAGAAAGTACTCGTATCCGCGAAGAATACTGGATCAACCTTAGAGCCGACACTCGGCATTCTAAGAATATCAGTATCCACAAACGGGAATGGACTGATGTTGACCGCAGACACAGTCAACGCAGGCGCAAAGAATACATCACTATCAACAAACAGCACAGGCTGGATGTCGGACACGGCCAGTACGACCGGGTTGAATACAGCGTCCGCGTCGGTGAACTTCGACGGGCCGACAAACAGCCCTGTAATCGGATCAAAGAACACGTCCGTATCAGTGAACGTCAGCGGAATGACATTGACTGTCCCGGCGGCGAGCGCGGGCACAAAGAAGTTATCCGCGTCATTAATCCTGCCAGCCATTGTGGGCTGTGCGCCGCCACCAGTGACCAACGCCATCCTCGGCGAGTCACTATCAATAAACAGCGTGGGCGTGATATTGACTGCGCCCACCGCAAGTGTCGGACTAAAGAAGGTATCACTATCAGAGAAGAAAGTGGGAACTACTAGTTGCCCTTGGGCTGGCCCACGGATGACCACAGTGACCGACATAGGCGGAGGTACATAGCGTCGGTTCTTGATCAGGGGCGAGCTGTCGGACTCGTGATAGATACGCTTCAGTTCACCGCCAACTACCGTCGGACTATAGTGAGTATCACTCTCGGCATAGACAGCCGGAACCACTATGAATTGACCACCACCAATACCTACGCTAAAGATAGTATCCGTGTCAACATAGCGGCCTCCCGGTCGAATATCCAGATTTCCACTCCGAATAACGACCGTAACTGACATAGGCGGAATAAACCGCCTGACGATGATCCGTTCCGAGGCCGCGGCATAGGTATTGACTATTGGAGACGTACCGATCCCCTGAAGAGATGGCCCATAAAACCAGTCAACGTCAGTTAACAGCCCCGGGGTCGCTCCGACAGTTCCCCCCACAAGTGAGGGACTATAGAAACTATCGGCGTCCCCGAAGAAGAAAGTCCCGAAGTTATATATAACCGCGATACTAGAGAACGCATCAGCGTCAACTAGTAGGCTCGGTGTCAGGGCCCGCGTCGCGGCAAGTCCCGGAACGAATATAACATCACTATCAATAAAGAATACTGGCGCGGTCTGCTTCAGTGTCGAGACTAATGGAGCGAAGAACGTATCACTATCGATTATCAAAGGCTGGGCAACAGATACACCCCCGACGAAGCTGGGAGCAAAGACTCTGTCAGTATCGATGAATAGGCCCGGTCGCGGCCCAATCAGCGGACTAAAGAATACGTCCGAGTCCGCGAATAGCGTCGTAGTAAACCCTGCACCGAAGTTAGGCGCAGAGAAGATATCACTATCAACGAACAGCGAGGACAGTACAGCTGTTGTAGTACTTAGACCTATAATAAAGAACGTATCAACATCGTTGAAGGAGTTCTGGGCCAGTAGGTTTTTGCTGGTGCTGAGCGTCGGCCCAAAGAACGTGTCACTATCAGCCAGTCGCTGGGGCGTGACTATACCAGCATTAGGAATTGTAAAGGTCTGAATAACAGACGAGTGAGGTATCCTTCGTCGTCGATAGAATGCGCTCGCCGCGGCATAGGATGGGTACGAGCCCAGCGCGACCGCGGGACTATACCAAGCGTCGGTATACGGAATAAGATTAGGCGTGATCGACAGCACCTGGCCCGCCGTTGGACTGGACCAGCTGTCCGCATCGGAGATCTTGCCCGGGGTAAGCCCTATAGTCGAGCCTAGCGCGGGACCAATAAAGCTGTCTGCATCAGAGATCAGCCCAGGCGTAAGCCCCGTAAGTGCCCCGGGCTGTTGCCGAGGAATATCGATAACCTCGCCAATAGGCCTAGATCGATAGACATATAACGGCGTCATCCCAGCTTCGGCTATACCCGGGAAGTCTCCAGAAAGGGCCGGGGCACTGTACGTATCATTGTCTGTATATTTTCCGGGAGTCAAGGCCTGATTAAGATCAGCCTTAAATGTTAAAGTGCCCAGTACCGTTGCAGTCGGAGCCGTCCCAGTGAATGCTGGAGTCTGCGCGGTCGTGGCCGAGGTAACTAAATGAGAAATAACTGCATGGGTATTGGCCTGGTTAGTCTGATTGGTAAGCGTAAATGGAGACGAAGCTGCCCAAGTGGCCGCGGCGTTGTTAGCACTCCATCCAATGACCAACTCACTAGCCTGAGCCAATGTAGCAGACGCAGGACAACTGTACGGTGTCGTGATATCAGTGGTGCCATTGGCCGGGCTCGAGTCTACCGGAGATGTGACGAACGGTCCAGTGAATACCGCGCAAAGGCATGAGAAGTCATTAGCACTCGCTGTAGCTGCAATGGTAACTGAACTAAGAGTTCCCGGTACTGTCACGCGGGAATAGAAAAGCCTACCAGAGATAGTTGTTCCACTAAGCGTTCCAGCGTTCTGTGCAACATAAGTATTGCCCAGGTTATCCGTGCATCCACTCGCGGTCAACGCGGTCTGCTGGGCCATCAAAGCCACAACGAGATCGCCCACCGCGACCACAGGCGGCGTTTGTATAGCTATAGGATTACTCGCGCCAATGCTGGCACCAGTCAGTATCGCAACACCAATTGCTTTTTGATCGCCAAAGGCCATCTACATCTCGAACACAGAGAACTGATACGGATTAGGTCCGGGCGGTGGAGCAGTCCCCACTACGACCTGGGCCAGCGCGGCCGAGCCGCTTTGAGCGAAGGTAACATCTCCCGAGTAGAACGCTGTTATACTGTGTGTTCCATCACTGAGTGCCGTTGTACTGAATGTAGCCACGCCCGCGGCCAGTGTTCCAGAGCCGATCGGACTTCCACCATCCCTGAAGGTCACGGTGCCCGTGGGCGGACCTCCAGTCCCTGTGACGGTCGCAGTGAACAGCACGATCTCGCCGGTATCACTAGGGTTATTATTCGAGATAAGAGTGACGTTAGTAATGGTCTTAGCGGTTTCATCCCAAGCATCCAGATAGAATGCCACGTTCTGCAGCGGAAACACATCCTGTTGTACTGAGCGCTCCATCAGATTTAGCTGGAAATGCGACTCCCATACAGCCTCGTAGACTGGTGCTGCATAGCGTCCCGGGATAACCTCGCGCTGGGCGTTATGATCCGCAGCATAATTTGGATCAGGTCCTTCAATGCAGCCAGCATTCGAGGCTGGACTCCAAGTACCAAAACTAAACAGCCACTGGCCGATAAAGTGAAACATATAACAGCCGATGCCAGAAGCACACTCTGACCCAAACATCAGATTATCCATATTAAAGATAGTACCAGGCCAGCGCGTGCCTACCTGGGCAATAGAAGTCATTCCAGACATATTGGCCCCGCAGATAAAGGCCATGCCGTCCTGAAGAACCTGCAAGTAGCGGGAGTCTCCAGAGACCGCGTGCGAGGCTATAAAGGCCCAGTGATACCCCGAGATATCAATACCCTCAGAGCCGATATTAAATTGATTATTATCAGCAACCATCATCGTTCGACAAGCCGAAATCGGCTTTGGAGTAGTAAATATCTCTAGACCAGCCTCGATCCTGCCATAACAGCCCTTAAACGTATCTGCTATAACAGACTTTGCCGCAGCATTAATTCCAGGGGTCTGGTGGTATTCCCACGCAGCCAGTGGCCTTCCACCGAAACAGTCGAACCATATGTTATTAGGGTTTCCTCCGCCATAACCCAGATCCGTTTCAATAACAGTTTTGTAGACTGCAAGACCAGTAAGTCTATAGAGTACTGCAGCAGCATTAGTCCGCGCGATCCCAGAATTCCCCTCAT
>Ga0247661_1000022_pt1 | contig 34244 bp, 50 predicted proteins | sample CNK02_metaG_FD_182799 | JGI IMG/M metagenome (GOLD analysis project Ga0247661, IMG submission 182799) | Soil microbial communities from Purdue University Martell Research Forest, Indiana, United States - CNK02 | ecosystem: Environmental > Terrestrial > Soil > Temperate forest > Bulk soil...
GTTGTTACCGCGCGCGGCCTTGAATTCGACCCTCCCCCCTGGGTCAAGCATTCCATTGATGCTTTGGATCGCGTGGGTTGCCTTGTTCATCGAAGCCATAACGAAAGCGTTCTTCTCGTGTACCCTTGCGTCCTGGTCCACGTTCACTGTGCCCATGTGCATCGCATGTAGTGCATAGCGTGCGTAGGTTGGCAGGGTCGAGTGCTCTGCTTGGTGCGGCCTTGACGGTACGGATGTGGTCTACTCTGGCAGCACCCACACCACCCACGTATGCGTGGCATACCGTGCAGCGATACCCATCCCGAGCCACGATGCGCTGACGCAACCTGCGCCATGCCTGCTTGTCATAGAAGCGGGCCATTCTAGGGTGTCGTGGATAGCTTGCGCTGGGCAACACCCCGTCGGGGCGGCCCAGCCAAGTGGCTAATGTCCATGTTGTGCCTCATTGTCAAGAGGAAACCACATGTAGCCGTTGCACCGGAACATGGGTTCGGATGGTGCGGCCGAGCATCAGCATCGAGACGGTGGCCTTGCCATCCGGGCTCAGCGCATCGAGCACGCCAAGGATACGCTGGCCGAACGCCTCGACTTCGACGGCATCGCCGATGGTGAATTGCTGCCCGACCGTATCGAAGTCACGGCTTCGTTCGCGGTCCATGATGTAGGCGACATCCTCATCCGAAAGTTTGGCCGGAATGCCGGGTTGTAGGCTCATCAATCCGACGACGCAGCCGATCGGCATGGCGGGCCAGCCACGCCAGTCCTGCGCGAACAGCATTCGCGGAAAGATCGGCCGCAGGACGGTCACGGCGCTGCGGCTGCGGCCATGCGGGTGGACGAGGCAGCGATAGCGCGGCAGGTAGACCCGGTATCCGGCGAGCCTCAGCGAGCGCTCGGCGGCGTCCTCGGCCGCCGGTCGTGTCTCGACGATGACCCAGGGCGGCGGCATTCACGCAGTTCCGGCATGGATGGCAGCGGGTCGAGCCCATCGGCGCTGAAAGGCGCGCCACTCGGGACCGGGCGCATATTTCGCCTCGTGCTTTTCCGGCCGCCATAGCATGGCGAATGGCGTAAACCCGAGATCGAGCATCTGCCGAAGACGTGCCGTGGCGGCGTCGAAATTGTCTTTCGGATGGCCGATCAGGACATAGCATCGCAGCCGATGCGATTGGCGGGTAAAGCCGGCATCAAGCAGCTTCTTTGCGGCGATCGCCAGCGTCTCAAACTCGTCACCGGGATCATAGGCGAAGAACATGCTCGGACGGGGCGATAAGCTCGCAAGCAGTTCGACTTGGTAATCCTGCAATGCGAGCGCTTCGAGGCCGCCGGTAAATTCAACCCGCCGATGCTGCCGCCGCAGCATCGCGAACACGGCCTCGACGTGCTCACGCGGGCAGGCAAGCAGGTTATCATCGAGGATATTCCAGCCGTCATATATCGGCAGAAGGTTCGGCGTCGGCCATTTCTTCCATACGCCACAAAACCAACAACGTCTTGGGCAGCCTCGGGACGTAATCGTATATCCGGGGCGCACATATTGGCCGGGAATAAATTCAAGGCTGTCGTCGCCATAGGCTACGCCGCCGAGCTTGACCGGCGCGACATACTTCCACTGATCGGCCAGTTCTTCCGCACGCGACCGATCCCAGGTGAACGTTACCGAGACGTGTACCTCGTCGGCTTCCGCGAACAGGTCCGGTGGCCCGAAATAGGCGAGTTCGTCGTTCGGGGTTGCTTTAGTTCGGCGCGGGAACACACGGATGAGCCTCATTCGGGATCGTCCCATCGGCCGAGCGCGCGGCTCCACCGCGGCAGCAGCGCTGCCGGCACGCGGCGGATGCCGCGCTCGTAATTGTCCATAGCGCGCACCGTCACGCCGAGCTGCCGCGCGAGGGCGGTGCAGCCGAGGCGGGCGCGCCGGCGGCGGGCGAGAAGCCGCGACAGTTCAGCGGTGGTGAACTGCACCCGGGTGACGAATTGCTCGGCGCGTTTGTTCATGTCGGGTCGAGCGGCTGGGTGGTGGCGATCGACACCAGCGCGATGCCGCCATCGCGGAACATGATCTGGTTGATGGTGTCGAGATCCGGGCCGACATGCTCGCAGCAGCCGCAGGGCTTGCGCCACACGATGACCCAGCCGAGGCGCTCGGGCAGCGGCGCGGTGATCAGCGCGAAGCCGGAATAGGCGTGCGCGTCGGGCGGCTGCTTGACGTGGCTCATCGGCGCAGCAGCTCGATCGCGCGCAGCAGGGCGGCGTCGCGGATGAGCCGTCGCGCCTTCTCGGCGGCGGCGGTGTCCATGTCCTGCGGCGACGGCGGCATGGGCCGCAGCGGACGAAAGACGCCATCGGGATCGATCATGTGCCGAGCCTTTCCGACACCGACACCAGCTTGTGCACGCACCGGACCGCCTCGGCCTCGGTGGCGTACGGCGCGGCGACGGGTTCGCCCTGATGACACGGGCAGGTCCGCAGCACCCACCAGCGCTTGTCGAAAAACCGCACGGCGAGCCATTTGGCGTCGTTGTGGCCGGGCGGCTCCAAAGCCTTTGGGCGGCCATAGCGGCGGCGAAAGGCTGCGACGAGGGCTTGGACCGGGTTATTCATCGCTCGGCCCGCTCCAGCATGGCGCGCCACAGGGCGCGGACGAGGGCGCGCTGGTAGGCGCTGGTGACGCCGCCGGCGCCGATCGGCAGCGCGCGGTTGAGTTCGTCGCGGCCGGCTTCGAGCATGTCGCGGCTGGGCTCGGCGAGCGTGTCGAGCACGAGGTCGACGATATCGTCGGCGCGGTCGGCAGCTTGGTCGGCGCCGAACCCGTCGAGGTAGGCAGCGACGTGCCTGGTCGCCACTTCGCTCAGACACTTGGCGGCGGTCTTCACCGGATGACACCGAACAGCAGCAGGATGAGCAGCACCACCAGGAGCACGCCGACGATGCCGACCGGGGCATAGCCGTAGGACGCGTAGGGCGTGCCGCCGTACCAGTGCGGCATGCCGGCGATGAGCAGCACCACCAGCACGATCAGGATTATGGTCACTGCGGACATGGTGTCCTCCGTGTCATGCCGCGACCATGCCGCGCAGGGGCACGCCCCAGCGCTCCAGGTGACCGAGCATTTCGGTGACCGAGTGGGCGATGGCGATTTCACGCACGCCGGCGTTGACGAGGCGCTGAAACATCTCCTGCTGGCCGACGAGCACGTACGGGCTGCCGCGGCGGGTGCGGACGATGCGGGTGCGCGACAGCCGCCCGGTGCCGGGCCGCTTCAGCTCGATGCCGTACACGCCACCGTGCAGCACGAAGATATCCGGCAGGCCGCGCTTCAGGCCGACGCGGCTGTGGCGCGCCTGCTGCTGCGGTGACAGTTGCGACGCGCCGGCGGGGTAGGCGAACCATAGCGCGGGCGGCAGCAGCAGTGCGTCGAGCGCGCGGGCGCAGGCTTCGTGGATGTCGCGCTCCAGCGGCACCGGCGGGCGCAGGCGGAACGGCGCGCTCATCGCCACCATCGCAGTAGCCGTTGCAGCCAGTGCATACGAGGGTTGGGTGAAATGATTTCACCGCGGCACATCTTCTCCCAAACTTCCTTGAGCTGCCGCACCTCCTCTTCGGTGAGCTGCCGATTGGGTGTGAGCGGCGCGGTCATTGGCCGGCGCGCTCCCACAGGCTCTTCGGCATAGCGCCGCAAGCCCGGCAATAGCCGCTGCCGGTGATCGCGGGCGGGCCGCACTCGACCCAGCAATGCTCGGGATCATGGTTGCATTCGAGCGGCTCGACGAGGGCGCGGCGCTGACGGTAGGCCGCGAAGAGTGCGTAATCGTCGGCGGTGAAGTGGCGTTCGCTGCGGGTTCTCATTGTGTCATCGCCACTGCTGCCATGAAAAAGAGCGCTAGTCCGGCGAGTGCCATCACGATGGCGTTGATGCGCCGGTCACCCCTGGTCATTGTGTCACCGGCGCCGGGAAGATGATCGGGACGAGCAGCAGGCCGAGCAGCGCCAGCGCGATCAGGATCACCAGCGGCAGCCACTCGTGGCGGGTGATGTGCGGCATCAGTCATGCGCTCCGCCGCAAAACGTCTGCGAGGTGTTTTCGATGCGAGAACTCGCGTTGGCACTGGTCGCGGATTTCGGCAAGTGACGGAAAGAATGTTTCACGCCGGGCGATCTTCCGCAGAGCCGTCGTGATAACATCGCGGGGAAACTCGGCGAGTTCTTCACGGAACGCTGCAAACCGCAGCGTCTGATCGTCCTCGGGATCGGCGCGGCTTTTGGTGACGGCGGCAAGCCGGGCCAGTTCGGCGGCAACCGATTTGGCGGGCGCAGGCTGCATCGCGGCCTCGACCATTTGCCGCGCCGTGTCGATGTCGGCCGGTGACGGCAACGGCTCGGCGAGCGAGTAGCCGGTGATCTGGTAATCGAAGCCGTGTACCGGATCATCCCAGGTTCTCATCGTCGGCGTCAGCGAATGCGCGACGGATGGCGGAAGTGAAGCCAGGAGCAGCCGATCGGTGAGTTCCGCGTCCGCTCCCATTGCTACCAGTCCGGGTGGCGTAGTGCCGGCAGGCGTTGCGGAAGGTGGCGTGCCAATCGAGGCGAGTGGCTTTGCGACCGGGGATGGCTTGCCAGTAGTCGCGGAACTGGTCTGCGATCTTTCCAGCGTCGAGGCCAAGCTCTCCGGCGAATTCACGATCCGCTGCATCAGGCTGCCAATCGAGCGGAAGCCGCGATGCTCGTTCTCGCCCATCATGCGCTCCGTTGGGGGGGGGGCTTATAGGGGGGGGTTCTACCTCTGACTCTGAATCTGTAGGGGGGGAGTCCAGAGGGGGGGAATGCGATTGCATTGCCCGACGCATGCGTGACGCATTGCCCGACGCATGCGTTTGCCATCGCTTCTCGGCGGCCTTAACAGCCGCAGCGTGCCTCGTCTTTTGCGTCTTATCGGCGACGCGCAATTCGGCTTCGATCCGTTTTTGCCGCCAAAAACCACCCCGGACTTTGAAAAATTTTTTCACGACCGGGCGCAGCAAGCGCCACTCTTCGAGGGTGGTTTTTGTGGTCGCCGCGAGTAGCGCATCGTCGTCCGGAAGCGAGCCATTCCGCCAATAAGCGAAGATTAGGAGCAGGTACGCGCCATGCTGTTGGCATGTCAGATGCATCGTGTCGCCGAGGTAATCCCCGACAAAAAACTTCATCCAAACCGGCCCGCTCATCGCGAAAAACGGCCCGGAAAGGCGGCATCGAAGACCTCGATGGCGCATTGGCTGGGCCTGCGCCAGATTTCCGAGCCGGTGAACCGCAGGACGAGATAGCCACCCATCTGGAAGTGACGGTCGCGCGATCTGTCACGTTGGGCCTGAGCGGCCGTGCGCTCGTGAAAATGGTGCCCATCGCACTCGATCACGATGCAGCGAGGGCCATCCAGTATGAAATCAGGACGATATCGGCCTACCGTCGCCTGCTGCCATAGCGCCACCCCTTCCGCGGAGCCCGGCTTCGAGTAGATCAGTATCCCGTCATCCGTCGATGACCAATCGCCGGTGCAATGGATGGCGAATGTGCTGAGCATGGCGAACAGCATGATCGCTTCGATGGGGCTTTCGCACCGATCGAGGCAAGGTTCAAGATGCGGCAACACCTTGGCAAGAATTGCTGATTTGCGTTCGTAGGACGGTGACAAACCGAATTCGCTGACGCATTCATTCAGAATGCGGTGAACATCGATATCGCCATGCCGCCGGACCTGGCAAACCCGATCAAAGATCGCGGCAAGTGCATCTATAACTCGGCCAATTGGCGCACTGAGATGCTGCCATTGCCCGAGATATTGTTCGCCCGGATCAGTCATTGACCGGCCTCATCAGAAAACCGATGTCCCGGAACCGTTCGGCGAAGGTGTTCGCCTCGCCGCCAAAATAAAAAAAGGCTTGTCCCTGCGTCGGTTTGCAAGTGTCACCATTATTATCTTCGAAGTAGATGCGACCGCGCGTGAAACAGACCGCCGCGCTTACTGCAACGGCGGCGTGAAACCATTTTGTGTCGGTGTAATTATGAGTAAGCAGGATCGCCGCAGTGACTTCTTGCCGCTGGTAATGGTCTAAGAGTTTTTCGACGAATAGGGCGACATCGACCCGGCCATAAGGCGGATTTAACCATACCCGGCCGCGCCATTCCTGGCGCAATCCGTCCTCAGCCTTCGTGTAGAACCGCGTTGCCTTGACGCGCTTTTGCGCCTTCGGATGCGTTGCTGGGTCGAGGTCGATTTCGCCCAAGACACTCCTGGCCGCCGCGATAAAGGGCGGCGGTGTAAACCATTCGGTGGCGCCAGTGCCGCGAATGCGATGCGGTGTTCGCTCTATGATGCCGGCCTCTTCGTATGCCCGGTCGCGCTGCCGCTGCCGGTATTCCTCGATCTGGTCCGGGGCGAGCAGGCTTCGCCAGCGTGACACCTGCTGCTTGTTGATCCCGGTGCGGGCTTCTGCTTCGGCAACGGACCAGCGATGTCCACGTACCTGGACATCGCTATGCGCTCCCCCTCCAACACCACCTTTTCGCTGCACCTTCTCGGTCCACCCCCGCACAAATTCAAGTTGCTGCGTGATCTCGAAATCAATCGCGAGAAGCATCTTTTCCCAATCGAGCATGACGCGAGCGAGGTCGATCAGCCGCTTAGCCAAGCCTTGCTCGGCGCTAAACAACTCCGGCGCTTCGCGCACAAGCGACGCCCGAGCGGCCAAATCGACAGCGGTCAATTCGCCATTCGCAAACGACCGTACGAAAATAGACTCCGGAAGAGTTTGACTCCCCACCGACCGACCAATTAGGTCCGTTGACCGCGACGGTATGGTCGCAATAGGAGGAGGATTAGCCATGGACGGTAAGTACCAAGTTCAGTTGATTCCGCTCGACCAGATCGACAAGAACCCGCAGAACCCCGAAACCCGAGGTTCCGAGGGCGACATCAAGCATCTGCTGACATCCATTACGGAGAGCGGATTGTTCTATCCGATCCTCGTCAATCAGCAGAAAAGCGGCCGATTCATGATCATTGAGGGACACCGGCGCTTTGCCGTGTTCACTATCAAGCGTGACCGGAACCCGGACTTCGCCCATATCCCAGCATTGGTCATCAATGTGGCCGCGGAATACGAGACCAAGATTTTCCGGGAAATCAACGAAACCAGTAAGAAGCTCACCGGCAAGCAGTGGTTGGAGGTCTACGCGCTCGGTGCAAGCCCGAAAGATCTGCCCGGCCGGTTGAAGCCGGCAATCGAAGCGTTGGGGCATTTGTTCAACCGCGATGAATTGAAGCGCATCGCCGTTCGCACTGGTCCGAGCATTCACGGATTGGCCCGGAGGGTCGCTGTCTTCTGCGACTACGACCCCAACAACCTGACCGATCTGCGTCGCGTTGTGGCGTGGCTGATCAATTCCAACGACAGCGTGAATGTTCGTGTCGCGATGACCGAGGGGCACGTTGATAAGATCAAAACGGCAATCGAAAAGAGCGTGCGGATGAGTGGCAGTTCCTATCCCGATGGCGAGGTCGTCGCCGGCGAAGTGGAAATGCCGCTGGCCGCTTAGTATCGCCTCACTGGTGGAGCGTCGTCCCCCGGCGCTCCATTTTTCTGGCATGGTTTCCCCTCCGTCGTCAGGCGATTTCGCAGTCCCTTTCAAATCTTGCTGGTCCGTCACGCAGGCCGCGGTGCGGCCGCGGCTTCGGGATCTCCGCCGGCCACGGAATGCCGGTGTTGTCCCAATGCTCGGCGAACCAGGCGTGCGCCTTTTCGAGGCTGGCGCTATGGCAGCCCAAGCCTCGCTCAAGGCGGAAGTAGATCATCCGGTTGCCGCAACTGATCTGCCCGAGCTGAGTGCGCGAGACGCCGGTCGCGGCGAGGTAGATGCGGGCCAGCAGCAGGAGGTCGTAGGCGGTCATGGCCGAGAGAATAGCGATAAAATTTTATCGCCTTCAAGACTAAACGACGACCTGGGTTAACACTGAATTTTACTGGATTGAAATCCTTAGCGGTGCTAGAAAATTTTCTTCTGCCGGGGACAACGATGCAATGGTCGGATGACGAGTTTCGCAAGCGTGCGCAGGCGCGCGCCTCGGAACTCGGAAAGACGCTGGCAGACGCGGGCCGGGATGCCGGCCTAGCCGAACACTATTTCCGCAAGCCGCCGGCGCAGGGCCGCAACATCGCCCACATTTTCAAGCTCGCCGCGACGCTTAAAATGGATCCTGCCGAGCTGATGGGGCTGCGCCGATCCGACGAGGAACTGGCGAAGGTCGTCACGCTCGCCGTGTCGCTCTATTTCCATCTCAGCGCCTATCCACCGGGCGATCTTGAGGGCAACGCCGCCGATATCATCCCGCGGGCGATTGCCAAGGCGCTCAAGCTAGTGCGGAAAGAATTTGCGGCAGCAGGCCAGGAATTGGCGGCAGAAGCCATAGAGCGAGAGGCCGACATCTTGCACCCTGTAGAGTAGCGAACTCGGCGCCGGTCCACTCGATCAGCCAGTATTTTCGGTCATCGGTGATTGCCAGCCAAGGCCCGGAGTTAACGCCCGGCTGAACCGGCGCGTCTTCGACGCGGCACATCAAACTTAGCCATAGCTGGTTGATGGCCTCCGGCATCCACACACCTCCCGCGTTCATCTGTTGTGGATTTGTCAGGCGCGCGTAAGGCTAGGCGACGGTAAAATTTAACGCAAGCGCGGCCTGCGACAAAAAAGCCGAATCCTATCAAAACGGCGTTGTCGGCGATAAAATTTTATCGCTATTCTGGCGACCTATCGGGGAGCACGGCAGCATGGCCGCCTGGCGCATCGTCATAGACCGCAACGATTTCCGCGCGCTCGTCGCCGGCCGCGAGGTCCGCACGACGGCCGGGGTCGACGAGATTTTCGTGCGGCTCGACCTCGATTACGTCGCCGGGATGAGCCGCTGGACCGACCCGCCCCAGGCCGGCGAGTTCTACGGGAAGTCCGCCAAGCCGGAGATCGACCAGTTCGTCGATGATTGGGTGGAGAAGCGGGGCCAGCACCAACGTGAGTGACCGATGGCCTATGCCGCCTGGTTTGAATCAGGCGAAACGCGTTTTCACGAGGCCGGCGATGAGGCGCGACGATCTCGTAGATGCAGGACTTCCGCTAACTCGCGATGGCGATGTGCTGCATATCGATTTGATACCCGGCGCTGACGGTCCCGACACCGAGGGCGAGGAAGTAACGCCCGGCGTGGTGCTCCTTTATGACGGGCACGGCTGGCTGATCGGCATCGAGATCAACACCTCAATTCTGCGCGACGGTGATCGATGAAGCGTGAATCCTGGACGATCACCTCGCGCGGCGAGTGGCTCGACCGGCGCCGCGGGCTGCTCACCGCCAGCCGCATCGCGGCGCTGTTCGACCAGCATCCGTATATGTCACGCGACGAATTAGCTGGCACGATCACCGGCACGCATAGCCAAGGCGACAACGCCAGCATGCGCCGCGGCCGCATCCTCGAAAGCGCCATTCTTGAAGCGATGCGCGAGGAGCACCCAGATTGGATAATCGAGCGCGCCAACACCTTTCACTGGATGCCGGAGTGCCGCATCGGCGCGACGCCGGACGCCTTCTTTACGACGCCGGACGGCCAGCGCGGAATAATCCAGGCAAAGACGGTTGCACCGGAAATCTGGGATCAATGGCACCACCGGCCGCCGCTCGCCTATCAACTGCAAACCCTGACGGAATCGATGTGCTGCGATTTGCAGCACGCGATCCTGGCGGTGATGGTCACGTCGCGCAGTTTTCCGATATTCGAGTTTACCGTTCCCCGGCACGCCGCCGCCGAGGCGAGGTTGCTCGAAGCTGCGGCGATGTGGTGGCGGGAGTTCGATGCCGGCAGGATAGCGCCCGCAGCGCCTCCGCAGGCGCTGGAGGAGCTATTTGATGACGGGTCGGTTGTCGACCTCACCCCATACAACTGGCCCGCCGTTGAGCTTCCAGAGCGCGCCCAGTTGAAGGCGGAGATCGGCGAGCGCGAGCGGCGCGTCGCCGAGATCGACAATCACATCAAACTGGCGATGGGTACCGCCAGCTATGCCCACTGCCCCGGCTGGGCGATCACCTACCGCAGCCACCACCGCGCTGAGCGGGTATTGCCAGCGGCGACGATCCGCACGCTGCGGGTCTCGGCAAAGGAAGAGGAGTCGATATGAGCGACATCGCCACCACGACGCCGGCGCGGCCGGGCGACATCATCGAGGCCGTCGTTGCCAAGGGCGATCTCGCCCGCCTGACGCCCGAGGAGCGCACCCGGTACTATATCGAGGTCTGCAAGAGCGTCGGCCTGAACCCGTTCACGAGGCCACTCGAGTACATCACCCTATCCGGCAAGCTGACGCTGTACGCGCGGCGCGAGGCGGCCGACCAGCTTCGCCAGATACACGGCATCAGCATCGAGATCATATCGCAGAAGGTCGATGGGGACCTGCTCATCGTCCACGCCAAGGCGCGCGACAAATCGGGCCGCACCGACGAGGATTTCGGCGCCGTCAATGTCGGCGGGTTGCGCGGCGAGGCGCGCGCCAATGGCATGTTGAAAGCGATCACCAAGGCGAAGCGGCGGGTGACGCTCTCGATCGCCGGCCTCGGCTTCTTGGACGAGACCGAGGTCGAGGACATCCCGGCGCGCGAGAAGGAGCCGGTGAGTGTCGGGGTCGACCTCGACGCCTTTGCCGCCGAGCCGATCCAGGCACCGCCAGCGCGTCTAGGCGCGTCCTTACCCGACGAGCGCATCGCCGAGGCCGCCGCCGGCCAGGGCACCGTCGCCTTCCGCGATTGGTGGCAGGCCATCGACACCGAGCGCCGCGACCGGCTGCGCCCGCACCTGGCGCACTATCAGGCGCTAGCCAGCGCGGCCGATGCCGAGATGGCGCGCAACGAAATACTCGAACCCGGGCGGGCACCCCCCGAACCACGCGACGGTCCCCACGCAACTCCTCGTCGCCGTGGACGCCCGCCCGGCCCCGAACAGGAGGAGCCCGGCGCCGCCGAGCCAGATGAACCGCCGCAGCGCGAAGTGCTCTTCCGGGAATAGGCGATGTCGGCGGAAAGCAAACTCGTCTCGGCGATCGCCGACGCCTGCGTGGATTTCCTGATCGAGCGCGGCGAGCTTAACGGCAAGCTGAAGGTCACTCGCGAGCTGCACACCGCAGCGCGGCGCGTCGTCTGGGCCGGGCACTATTACGGCCACAGCAGCGTGAAATTCGGCGATGCGCTGATCGATCTTGAGCGGCTGGTCGGGCGGCCGACAAGGGAGATCGACATATGAACACGATCCGCAAGACCAGCCGCACCCACCGCTGCGCGATCTGCGGCAAGGTCTATTACGGCTTCGGCCACGTCGCCGAGCCGGTCGCGCCCGGCCGCTGCTGCGACGCGTGCCACGCCCAGCATGTCATGCCGCGGCGGATTCGGCTCGTGCAGCCGGCGGAGCAGGACGAGGCTTGCCAAAACCAGCGCGGCCCGTTATCTCATATTTGAGGAATTTCTTAATGGCCGATCGCTTAATACCGATGACCGAAGTCGCCGAACGTCTCGGTGGCGTGTCGATCCGCACCGCCAAGCGGCGCATCGAGGAAGCCGGGATAAATCCGCCGCGCCCCGGTCGCGCCTTCATGCTCACCGAGGCCGATTTGGCCGCTGTCATCGAGGCAAGCCGATGCCGTTCAAGCTCATCCCTCCAGGCCAGCGCAAGGGCAACCCTTACTACCTCGCGCGCGCCTCGTTCGGCGGACGAGACATTGAGGTCTCTACGAAGACGCGAGACCTCAAGGTTGCTCGCCGATTTGCGAAAGAGCTCGAACGCAAAATCCAGGAAAGTGGTCTCCCTCGACCTGGAGAAACCCTGAGTTTCGCGCATGCTGCCGAACTTTATATCGAGTATCGAGACCCGGCGAAGGCTGATCGGGCGCGGATAGCCCGGCTGCTCGCGGCGCTCGGCCGCAAGATGGTTGCTGATATCCGTCAAGTTGATCTGGTCCAGGCGGCGAATGCGCTGTGCGGCGGTAAATCGCCCGCCACCAAGAACCGCGAGGTCTTGCGGCCGGCTGCAAGCATCTTGCATTACGCCGCGCGCAACGGGTTCTGTGCGTGGCTGCGCATCGAACTGTTCCGCGAGGCGAGGCCGAAGACCCGCGCCGTCTCGCTCGACACGGCGATGACATTGCTTGATGCGGTCGAGGCTGGGCCGCGCCGGCTCTTCCTGTTGTGGAGCTTTCGCCAGGGCACCCGGATCTCGGACACGCTCGGGGTTGCCTGGGACAAGATCGATCTGCCGCGGCAGACCGTCCGCCTGCGGATCAGCAAGACCGACACATGGATGGAAGCGCCGCTACACCCCGAGGTTTTTGAGGAGTTGGCGGCGATCCCCGAGACCGAGCGGACGGGGCGGCTCTTCCCGTGGACCCAGAAGACCGGGGTCTACCGCTGGCTGCGCCCACTGACGCGCGAACTGGAATTGAAGTTCACCCCGCACATGGCGCGGCACTCGCTCGGCACCTGGCTCAACGAGAGCGGCGCCGGGTTGCGCACGATCATGGCGGCGCTCGGCCATCTCGACCCGAAATCCTCGATCCGTTATCAGACCGCCGATGTCGAAATCGTCCGCGCCGCGGCGCAAAAACTTCCCGGCATACTCCGGGGGATTTCCGGGCAAAACCCAAAAAAGGCGCAGAACGCCTAAGAAAATTCCTACCTTGGTAAGGGGGAGGTCGTAAGTTCAATCCTTACCGGCAGCACCAGCTAACCCTATGTTTTTGCTTACAATAACAAGATCGGCGCCAGACAGGAATTGCCGCGATCTGTGAGAACAAGGCAAAAACCGCCGGGGGATGCCGGGGGATTTCCGGGGGAAATGTTCCGCGCTCGTTCCGCCGCCGCAAATAATCCTGCGACGTTTTCCGATCCGACGAATTGAGTAGAGACCCGCCCGAAAGGGCGGGGCCGGCATCAGCGCGTCCAACGCCGATGGCCGGCCCCTAATCATTCGACGTTGGAGGCGTCAAATGACTGCGGCCATATACAGCCGAATTGCGTCCGCGCGTCTAGCCGCAGCCTTTCTTGCCCTGCTGCTGGCGCTTCCGGCGACCTACGAGATGAGCAAAGACAACACCGACTGCCTGCGCATCGTGGTCAAGCAGCTCGACCGCAATCGATGATCAGCGCGCCTCTAGGAGCCGCTGCACGTCCTGACAGGTTTCCCGGACGGCAAGAAACTTCGCGCTCGACAGCCCCACCACGCAATGAATGCCGAGCGCCAGGAAACGACTTGAATGCGCCGCCTCGCGCAGCGTGCTGACGTGCGCCGGGTTAACGGCTACCGCGTATCCATCAGCGACGTGCAGCACGATGAACTGGACGGTCACCAGGAGCGGCAGCAGCATGCGGATCATCCGCGGGTTGTCCCTGCTATCAAAGAATTGGCCGGCGCTATCAAGCCGGCGGCGCTCAGATGCCCGATATGAGAGCGGCGCCGGGCGGGTATCTGAAACCCGCCGCGGCGCCTAACCACCACCGAACGTATGAGGTTCGATCATGGCTTACCGCAGTTTAACGCTCGCCGCCTTCGCTTGCATCGCCCTCGCCGGGCCAGCCCTCGCCGGATCCTCCATGGAATGTCACGGCGGCTGGTATGGCAGCGGGCATGGCTGGGGGCCGAAGCGTTACATTTACGAATGCCAGGCCACCGCGCAGAGCCGGTACGGGACGACCCAAACGACCTGCAACAGCCGCTTCGGTTGCGTCACGACGAGCGAGCGGAAGCGGCAACCCGAGCCGATCGTGCAAGACCCGCGGTCGTCGCGCATAATGGACGGCCACGGCCCGCCCTGAGCGCCGGCTGATCCGGCAGCCATTCCGGCCACGGCAGTGCGGGCAATCCGTCTTTAAGCAGCCGGCGGCGCCGCCTCCAAATGCTCGATGCGCGCCGCGAGTTCCTTGACCGCGTTGATCAGGGCATAAATCAGCGTACCGGACTCCAATGTCTTGACCGTGCCGTGCGCCTCGGTGTCGATTTGGCCGACAATCTCGGGCACTACTGCTTCCGCCTCCTGAGCCAATAATCCGATCCGAGGCGTGCTGTTTTCGTCGGCAAACGGCGTTCCTGCTACATAAGTAAAGGTAACCGGGCGCAGCTCCATAATCGCGGCAAGCCCGCGCTCGTAAGGCACCACGTTTTCCTTCAGCGCCGCATCCGAAAACGTTAGCCACGCACCGCTGACATTGTAAGTCCCGGAAGACGAAAACTGGGCGTATACAACGCTGGAAGCTGCGTCAAAAAAGGTGTGGGTTGGGGCAAGATACAGAGTTTGAGCACCGGAGGTCGGCCCGACACGAATAAGATTGTCGCTTGCGAGCCCGATAAGATTTCGGGTGGCGCCGCCAGTGTCCTTTCCATAAAGCCCGTGATTATTGCTGAGGATGATGTTGCCGGTGGCGCCGACCGATAAATCGTTGTTAACAGTCAGCGCGCCGGTCACCGTGCCTCCGGCGGTCGGCAGGTACGGCCCCCCGGTCACATAGTTTTGCGCCTTGACGAACGCGGTCGTGGCGATGCTCGTGTCGCTATCGGCGGAGGCCGGGGTCGGGGCTCGCGGATCGCCAGTGAAAACCGGGCTCACCAGCGGCGCATAAGGCGCCAATGCTGTCGCAACCTGCGCCGCCGTCTGATAGCCCTGGTCAACCGCCCCCGTCACCAAGCCCTTGGCGTTTACTGTAAGCCCCTGAAAAGCCCCGACATTGCTGTTGACCGTCGCCAGGGTCGTGGTGATCGCCGTCGCGCCCGAGCCGCTGAGGTCGCCGCTGAGCGTGATCACCTGATTATTCAGCAGATACCCCTGCGCCTTGACGAACGCCGTCGTGGCGATCGACGTGTCGTTGTCGCCGGTCGAAGGCGTTGGTGCCTTCGGGTCGCCGGTAAAGCTCGGCGAGTCGAGCGGCGCGCCGCCGCCGGCAGCCGCCGCCCACTTGGCGCCATCCCACTGCCAGCTCTTGCCCGCGGAGGTGAATATCTGCCCGACCGTCAGGCCGCCCGGCCCCGGAAAATCCAGCATCAGCCTATCCCGTGTTGATCGTTACGGCGGTCTGCGCGGCCGGCGGCGGCGGCGGCGCTGCGGTCGGGTTGACCAGCACCTCGCGCACCACGCCGGCGACGTTGGCAGTGGGCGCCGTCGTCAGCAGCACCTCGCGCACCGTGCCGGCATTGTTAACGTCGGTCACGACTCAACCCGCACGCCCGCCTGCGCGGCGTTGAGTGCCGCCGCGGTCCATGCCGTGCCGGTTGCCGGGTCGGTCGGATAGAGGCTCGTCAGCCAGCCGTAGCTCGTGCCCGGCGCCAGCGTACCGGCGCTGCCGGCGCTATCGGTGCCGCCCGACTTCAACCGCAGGCTCAGCGTCTTCGCGCCGGCGTCGGACTTGGCGACGCTCGCCTTGACCGCGACCGCGTAGATCGCCAGCGGCGTCGCCGACAGCAATGGATAGCCGTACAGATCCTCGTGCCCGACTGTGGCGTCGGCGACATAGGAGAGCCCGCCCTGCACCGGGTTCTGCGCGACCGAGAACCAGTTGGCGCCGGATGCGGTGACATTGCCGGCGATCACCGTGCTCGGCGTGTTCGCCATCGCCGGCGCGGTTCCCGGCGCACCCGACGCAAAGGTCGCCACGGCGGTAAAATCATCGGAGACGGTCGTATAGGCCGCCAGCCCGCTGGTGACCGCGATGTCGCACATATAGCCGATGAAATACTGCGTGCCGGCGCTAAGCGCGACGCCGCTGGTCAGCGGCATGGTCTTGAGCGTCGAGGCCGTCGTCCCGGTCGTCGTCGAGCCCGAGCCGAGCAGGGCGCCGGGCACGCCGCTGACGCTGGAGTAGACGACCGGCCGCAGATTGATCCCGGCGCTCGCCGTAGCGGCGAGAAACGAGATCGCGGTCAGGGTGCAGTTAACCGCCGGCACCACCGAGCGAAGCCGTAATTGGTTCGCGGAGGTCGATATCGAGGCGCCGCTGCGCGCCTGGCTCGCGCCGAGCATTGCGGCGCCGAAGGCGAATTGCACCGCGGCATCCGAGCTCGGCAGCTGCGTCTCGATGCGCGGCGAGGTTAACAGCGGCGCGTTGTTGGTCGTACCACTCGCATCGAACAAGTAGAGATCGTCAACCGCCAAAACCGCGGAGCCTGTGGTGAGTAGCTGGATGCCCGAGGCCGTGTTGTTTGCGGTCGTCGTCGTGTCGCCGGCCCCGGACAGAATGCTGACGCCGTCGAGCCATAGCTGATAGGAGGCGCTGTTGCCGAAGCTGATGTCCCATTCGAGATAATGCGTGGAACCCGAACTTATCGTTGCGGTAGATGTGCCGAGCACCGTACCGGAAATGGCGTTGCCATTCCGCATCGAGACGGTGCCCGTGATATTCAATGAAAAGCCGGCTTGGTTCGAAGCGCCATCAAGAAACTGCACGCCGGCCACATTCGACCCGAAGGTGTGCGCGAACCGCATCCCGCCGATCAATCGGCCATAACTGGCGGGCAGGGTTTTACTGACGGTGCCCGCGCCGGTGCCAATCTGCAATGCGTAGCCGGTGGCGCTTAATCCAGCGACGACGGACAGAGCGGTGCCGGTTACACTCGTCCACTCCCCGGCGGCCAGCAGCGCTGCCACGTTGTTAGTGGAGACGTTCGTCCCGCCGTACTTGTCAAAACCATCACAAAAAATTAATGCCATTGTTTCAACTCCTGCCCTGTCGCGCGTGCAAAGCAGAATCATTTTTACGCCACTGCGGGCTTACTTGAAGCCAATGTCGACCTTTAGCGACCATGTCGCGAATGTTGTCACCATTGGTCCCTAAAAATAGATGCGCAGGATTTACACATCGCCGGTTGTCACACGAATGCAGAACCCATAAACCCGGCGGAATGGGACCACAAAACCTCGCATATGCCCATCGATGAGCGTGACCGTGTCCGTCTTGACGGAACCATGCGTACCCGTTTTTTCCTACATGCCTAGTCCAGTTCCAGCAGCCGGTTGCCTCGTCAACCTGATGGTATTCGAGAAACTTGGCTAAGCTGGAAACCCGGTTTTTACTTCCGAGCGGTCGACCCACGTTAAGTCTCCTGCGCCACGATCGTGCAGTAGAAATTCGCCAGCGTCGCATCCGCCGTCGTCGGGCCTTGCAATCGGATCACGTCGCCCTGCGCCACGCTGACGGCAGCGCCGCCGGCCGTCGCAAAGGTCGGCGATATGCCGCTCGCCGCGATGGTGATCGTGCCGATTTGGCTGAAGGTATTCGGCGATGCCGCGAGTGCGCGATCGACCGAGATGACGGTGCTCGCGGTGGCGTTCGCCGTCGCGCCGGCCTGGCTGGTGTGCCCGAGCACCGCACCGAACCCGGCCGGGATGGTGATCGCCTTCGAGACCTTGTGCAATCCGAGAAGCTGCGAGGCGGCGAGCACGCCGCCGGTGTAGCTGAACCCGATATTGTATTTCGCCGGGACGATGGCCGGCGTCGGCGGGCTGTTGGCGACCACCCATTGGCTTGAGCTGCCGTCATTGTAATAGATGAAGAGCTGCCCCGAGAGGCTGTCCCACCACAGATTGCCGGCGGTCGGCGAACCCGGCGGCGTGTCGCTGATGGTGATGCTGGTGCCGCCGCCACCACTGGATGCGGCCCAGCTCGGGTCGGTCGCGGTGCCGCCGGTGGTCAGCACCTGGCCGGCGGTGCCGGCCGGCAATGCGGCCCAGCCGGTCGCGCCGCGGTAGAGGATCATCCCGCGGGTCGAGCCGAACACCGCGTCGATGACGCTGGTCAGCGCCACTCCGATCGGCGCTGCGGTCGAGCCGCTGATATTGCCGAGAATGAGATTGTTAGCGATCGGCGCAGCGGCGGGGGCGCCGGCCCAGGACGGGTTCGCCGATGCGCCGCCGGTCGTCAGGATCTGGCCGCTGGTGCCGGGCGCGAGCGCCACCCAGGCGGTGCCGCTGCGGTAGATGACGGCGCCCTGCGCCGCCGACAGCGCGCTGTCGAGCAGTTGCGACACCGTCACCGCCGCGGGCGCGGCGCTCGCGCCGCTGATGTTGGCGAGCAGGTTCTTGTCGGCGACCGAGGCCAGCGAGATCGTCCCGGCGCCGGTGATCGGCCCGCCGGTAAGGCCGGCGCCGGTGGCGATCGAGGTGACCGTGCCGCCGCCGGCCGGCGCGTCCCAGCTTACGTCGGCGCCGCTGCCGTTGGTGCGCAGAAAGTAGCCGTTGACGCCCGGGGCCAGTCCGGCCCAGCCGGCGATCGTGCGGGTGAAGACGGTGCCGCGGGCATTCGAGACGACGGCATCGAACAGCGCGGTCAGCGTCATCCCGACCGGCGGCGCCGCCCCGCCGCTGGTGTTCGCCATGACCGTCCGGTCGGCGACCGGCGCGAGCGCGATGATGCCGGTGGCGACGATGGTGTCGGGCTGGGTGTCGATCCCGGCGCCGGCGGTGAGCGAGGTGACGCCGGCGCTGCCGACTGCCCATGTCGGGTCGGCGCCCGGCCCGGACGTGCGGAGGAACTGGCCGGAGGTGCCCGGCGCCAGCGGCAGCCAGCCGGCGCCGCCGCGATAGAGCAGCGCGCCGCGCGCCGGAGCGGCGAGCGCAGCGTCGAGGAAAGCCGAGAGCGTGTTCGCCACCGGCGCGGCCGAGCCGGGCTGCGCGTTCGATATCATCGTCGCGGCCGGGATCGGCGTGGCGGTGCCGCTCACCACCGCGTCGACGTAGGACTTCGTGGCGGCGTCGTTGGGATCGACCGGGTGCGGCAGGCCGGTGATGAAGCCGCCGGTGATGTTGACCAGCGAAGATGGCTGGTAGGCCATGTCTTCGAGGTGGAGGTTCTCCCACTTTGAGGTCGTGCTGTTCCAGATCAGCGCATCGCCGTCCTGGAGATTTTGCAGCACGACATCGGGCAGTTGCGATAGGCTGGCATCGGCCGAGCCGAAGATCTGGAACAGCGCCGGGTTGCCGCCGACCTCGATGTTCGGGTCGAAGACATCGCCCGAGACGTGATCCAGCTGCACCAGATAGATGCCGCGGTCGGTAACCTTGAATACGTCAAGCTGGACGTAGGGCGTCTGCGGCTGCCACTCGTCGCGCCAGCGCATGACGAGCACCGGGATCGTATACGGCCCCATGACGCTGCCATCGGTCAGCGTGATGGTCATCTGGGTGCCGCTGACCGTGATCGACTGGATGCCGGTCGGCAGCGCCGGATTGTCTTGCAGGTTCAGTATCTCGGTGGCGACCGACCAAAAGTTGGCGTCGACCTCCGCGGCCTGGAGGTTGGCGCCTTTGCCCGGCCCCCAAGCGCCGTCAGTGCGAAAGGTCAGATCCACCGGCTAAACCTCAAGGCGCTCGGGAAAAACAAGCGGCGGGATAGGCCGCTTCGGCTCGGGAAGGCGGCGCGCCCCTGGCGGCGGCTTTACCGGATCGGCGGTGCTGCCGGGCGCGGGATACTGGATCAGGCTGTTTGGGTCGAAGAACGTGCCCCACCCGACAGGCTGCGGCGGCAACATCGCCAGGCAGGCCGCCGGTGTGCCGGCGTCGTTATCAGTGCCGCCCCACCATGAGCCGGTCGTCTCGAACTTGTTGCAGCCACTCGCGCCCGGCTTCGGGCAGCAATGCGCCTGCACCAGAACGTGCGCAGTTTGGAAGCTGCCCTGGGTCGTAAAGAGCGGCGGGTATATCTCGTCGCCGCGTTGCGCCTCGATGGTCATGCTGCCTTCGGCGGTCTGATCCGGCGCCGCATTACCTCCGGTAAATGCCTGGATGTTAATATTCCGGTATTCCCGCAGGATGAGCGGTTGGGTCGAAATCGGGTCTTGAAATGTCAGTGTCCAACTGCTGGGTGTGCTCCAAACGTATGGCATTTTGTGCGTCGGCATAAACCATTCGTATTCAGCAAAGACCGGAAAATACGCATACGGTTTGGTCGGCAAGTGGCCCGGGTTCGTATCAGCGATGCGCTGGTACAAGAACAGGACATCCAATATCCAGATCGGCTCTAGTCCGCCTATGCCATGCAGGACGCCGGTCTGGAAAGCGCCGCAGGTTTGCCGGAAGTCGGTCGGTTCGCCGGGATCGTTGGGATCGTCCGGCTTTTTCTTGCGCCAGTGGACGTTAACCACCGGATCGGCCGGGAACTCGACATAGAACGGCATGGTCAGGCAGCCGACGTGTTGTTATTCAACTTGATCGTCGCCTTGCTCTTCTTGCTTGCCAGCGGCGTGTTGTAGACCGAGCCAGACGCCGCATAATCGATTTGCCCGGCATCGGACGCGAGCAACTCCTCGGTCGTTTTATCCAGATACAACTTATTGCTGCGGCGCACATCGATATAGCTCGGGCTGTCGTCGTCCGGCGACTGCCCCGTGATCCGCACGACCTCGGCGTCGCGGTTCTTCTCGTCGAAGTCCTCGCGGCCTTTCCTCGTGTTGAACCCGGTCTCGATGAACTGCACTTCCGGCAATGTCGCCTCGCCGCCCCAGGTGAGGATCGCCGTTTCGGTGCTCGGCGTCGGCGTCGACGGGATGATAATGGTGCCGTGCGCATTCGGCGCCTGAAACGGCCGGACAATGTATTCAAGCACGCTACGCTCCCGGTGGCGGCGCGCGCAGATCGATCGTCTGCGGGATTGCCAGCAGCGAGACGGCCGGCAGGAAGTCGGTGTGGTACTCGGCGCCGGTCACCGGCACGAGTTCGAGCGTCACCGTGGAGACCATCTTTTTGATGGCGTCGAACGGATCGGCTAACCCGTTCATCGGCATCGAAACGTTCTGGAACTTGCCCAGCTCGGCGAGCTGCGTCGTCATGCCGTGCGTGACGGTGCAGCTTTTGACGACGGCTGCGGTCGTCATGTGCTGCAAGTTGAGCCCGTCGTCGACGACCTCGAACTGGTCGAGGGTTTGGTACGCCAGTTCGTCGGTCAGGAACAACCGCTGGCTGCCGGCGATCACCTGATAGCCATCATCGACGTAGCCGTCGTCGACGTATGCGTTGATCCCGGTGGCAGCCACCGCGGCGTTGCCGGTGCCGGTGGTGCAGCCGATCGTGAACTCGCCCCACATCCCGTCCTCGCCGACCGTGATGCGGTATTGCTTCACCTTGCCGATCGCCGAGCCGCCCGGGATGCGCCGATCGAACAGCGCCACCGAATGCCGCAGGCTGATCGCGATGGCGTTCGCGAAGTTGACGCCGAAGGTGATCTCGACCGCCCGCGCGCGAGCCCGCAGCTTGGCACGGGCGGCGAGCAACAAGTACTCGAACGAACCGGCGCCGCGATCGGTTTGCAGATAGGTGCGCGCCTCGGGGCCGCCGATCGGAATGCCGCCGCCCGGGTCGATCGCTTCGGCCACCTTGTCCGACGAGTAGGCGATCTCCTCGCTGCTGTCGGTGCCGGTGTTCTCGGACACGTCGAGCACGTCGGCGACCATGACCGCGCGGACGGTCTCGGTACGCTTCCGGCTCGCCTGGTAATGCACCACCATGCGGATGTGGTAGGCGTTGAGCGCGAAGCTCCACGTCCAAGTACCGTGGTTGATAAAGGCGGTGAAGTCGGTCTGCTCTTCGGGCGGCGCGTTTGGATCGTTGGTCAGGTCTTTCGGCGGCGGCCCGATATACGAGACGTTGTAGGAGTAGGGCCGCAGCCAGCCGATCGGCGAAGTCGCGTCGAGCATGAAGGACAGCGGCTTGCCGTCGTCGCCGTTGCCGGGTGCCACTTCCCAGCCGGCGCCGATACTGGTGCCGGGCTGCGGCCAGCCGGATTTGAGCGACGTGCCGTTGAAGGTGTAGATGACCGCGCCGCCGGTCAGCATCGCGTGCCAGCGCGTCATCGAGATGCGGGTGATGATGTTGCTCGGGTTGCCGGCGGCGCCGAAGGCGGAGACCAGCGGCCCGGTCACATCGACAAAGCCCTCGCCGGTCTGCTCCCAGGTGACGGTCCCCGACACCGAGACTTGCCGCAGCGGCCCGCCGTCGCCGAAGGCCATCGAGAAATTGTCGTAGAACGCCTGATCCTCGCCGACCGTCCAGGTGCCGGCCTCGCCCTCGATGATGTCGCTGGCGGTGACCTCGAGCGTGGTCCGGTCGGTGTGCCACAGCGCGGAGTAGGTCTCCAGCACCGTGTCGGGATTGTCCTGCTGCGTCGCCAGCCACACCGGATCCCAGAACGGCAGGACTTTCATGTCCTCGGCGAGCGCGAGCTTTTGGCTGTTGTAGTCGTCCGGCCGCGCCAGGAACTGAAGCTGCATGACCTCGGCGGCGGCGAGGCGCGGCGTGCCGATCAGCCGGCCATTGAACAGCGGCACCGGGTCGGGGTCGCCGGCAATCGACAGCCAGCACCACAGGTTGCGCCCGGTCGCGAGCAGCCCGGCGCCGTTGTTCTTCACATCGATCGTCAAGGTCGCGAAATCGCCCTCGCTCTGCGCGATCTCGAACCCCAGCACATCCTCGTCGAAGCGAAGGTGCGCCACCGGATCGAACGGCTCGTTTTCGGCGCGCGGCCCGGTGAAGGTCAGCAGCGCCGCGTCCACCGTCGCGGTCGGCGCCTGGTCGAGATCGATCGAGGTGGCACCCAGGTCCGGCGCGATAAACGTGGTGCCGCCCGGGATGCTGTTGCCGGTGGCGTTGTATCGACTGCCCGGCGTCAGCGCCGCCAGCGCCTCAGTCGGGATGCCGTCAATGGTGAGGTTGGCTTCCGCGACGTTGCCGGTGGTGACCACCGTGATGGGATCGACAATCGTGTCGCCGACATATGCAAAATAGAAGGGGCCGCCGGGCACCTCAGACTTCCTCCAGGGTCATCGACCAAGAGACCGAGGCGCCCCATTCGTCGCGGCTGGTTTCGAGTTCGACAATCAGCATCACTAATTGCGGCCGATAATAGGTATAGTCGCCGTCGACCCAATCGCTGCCGGGCACCATCGGGCGCGAGGGCGAGCCGCGGGCGGTGAGGAAGGCGAGTTCGACGTGGCAGTTGACCGTCGCCTGCATGCCGACCCAGAGTTGATCCAGCGCCGCCGGTGCCACGTCCTCGCCGCTGACATCGAGCCGGTATTTCCACATCTGCGGCGCGGCGATAGAGATCAACGTCCCGTTGACCGTGCGCCGCAATTTGTCGATGCCCTGCGCCGCGGCGATCGGCGCGAGCGTGCCCTTGAGGCCGCGCGCCGAAAATGGGTTGACGCCGGGCGCGCCGGTCGTGTCGTCGACGACGATATCGAAGGCGGTCGGTAGCGGCGCGATCATCCCGAGACGCGCCCGCCATACCACGAGGGCTTGAGGCCGCCCGACCGCATGCGCTGCCGGCTCGCTTCGGTAACCAGCGCATCCACGACGTTGCTCGCACCCGACAGCGCGAACTCGCTGCCGCCCAGGTGTAGATGCACCGCCCGCCCGGTGCCGCCGCCGGCTGCGACGAGGCCGCCCTCGGCGAAGCGCGGCGTCCCGGCCGAGTTCATTGCGGCGAGCATACCGGCGCCCCAGTGCTGCACGGCAGCCGCGCGCATGACGAACTCGCCGTTGCTGAGTCGTGCGAGAATGCTGTCGCTGGTGCCGCTGCCCGGACCGCGCACCACACCGCCGGCAGCGAACCCGCCGGGACCGACCGGGGCGCCGGCAGCGGCGGCGCCGCCGAGTGCCGACCCGGCGCTGGATATCGCGCCCTTGATATAGTTAACGACTGCCGTGACCTTTTGCAGAAGCCCGTCGAGAACTGCGCTGGCGGTTTGGCTGAGCGAATTCCAGAATGCGGTAAAGCCCTCGGTCAGGCTCGCCCATAACTGGGTGAAGACACCTTGGATGCTGGTTGCCCAGTTGCCAAGATTGGTCTGCATTCTGTCCAACGCCTGACCGAATGACGTTGGTAGATTTTCCAACACATTGGCGAGCCATTGATTGGCCGCCGTCTGCTGAGTGAGCAGCCACTTTTGATAGCCAGCGGTAAGCTCTTGAAACTGCGTAGCGACATTGGCCTGCGCCTGTTTAAGCTGCGTATTTAATGCCTCTGTTGCTGCGGTGGCGCCGCGTTGCGAGGCGGCGAGCTTATTGATCCACGCGTCGATATCCGCAAAGTTCTTCGGAATGATCGCCAAGGCCGTCGCGGCCGGTAGGTTGAACATCTCCTTTGAGAGTTTGTTTACCTTGGCCGACTCGACACCCCACTTGTTCGCGAACTCCACAAACGCCCCCAGCAAAGCGGCGGTTGCAGAGCGTGCGGGGTCGGCGGAATTCTTGAATTTGTTTAGATTGATGCCGAGAATTTCCAGCGGCGAGTTCATATCTTTGACGACTTCGACGCCGTTCTTAAATGTGTGAAATAGCCCGTCCACCCCCTGCTGTATCTTGATGATGTCGCCGGGACCGGGAGCCTTCGCGAACGCGTCCTCTACGAGCTTGCCCGCGCCGGCAATCAGCTTGCCGCCTTCTTCGGCGGTCTGCCCGGCAGCCTTCGCCATCTCCTGCCATGCTTGCACGTCGATCGGGCGTTGGCCGAACTCGCGAGCCTGATCTTGCAGCTTGCTGAGTGCCTCAGACATCGAGCCGAGGCTTTTGATCATGAAGTCGATCGCCTTGCCGACCGCGGCGCCGGCAAAGGCGCCGACAAAGCCGCCCGCCAAGCCGCCGAGCAGCGAGGTGAGCCCCTGGATGCCGCCGCCGAAATTGGTGAGTTCGTTGGATATGCGGCGCAGCCCGCGGCTCTCGCCGATCAGGCCGCGGATGCTCTTTGACGTTCCGTCGACAGAGCCGGAGAGGTTGCGGTATTCGCCCGAGAGTCGGCGAACCACCACGTTTTGTTGTTCCCACGCCTTGGTGAGTTGCTGCACGCGCGCAGGATCGCCGACGCCCTTGGCAACGTCGCGCGCCGCCGCCGTCGCCTGCTGCCCAAGCTGCTTCAGTGCTTGTTGGGCAACCAGTAGCTCGGCCTTGAGCTTGCCGGCATTGGCAACAATGTCGACGTTCAGGTTCGGCACGTCTCAGCTTTCCCAGTCTTTGAGGGTGGCGCGGAGCGTCTTCTCGTCGCCGCGGTTCGCAAGGACGCCGAGCCGCAGTTCCTGGCTCATTTCGCGGCGCCTGCGGTGGCCGCCGATGATGAGGAAGGCCGCCGCCTGGCGCGGCGTGTAGTCCCACACATCGCGCGGACTGTGCCCATAGGCGATCAGTTGCTCGGCGGCGGCGGCGAACTCGTATCCTGATCCCTGCCAGGCTGGTCGGCGGCGCCGCCTGCGCCGATCAGCTTTCGCAGGCGCTCCATAAAAGGGGCGGTGCCATTGGGCATCGTGAGATCGCGCACCGCCAGGAGGCAGTCGACCATATCGTCGAGCGCCATTACTTCGGCGATCTGCGGCGCCGCTTCCGGCTGCTGCGCCGCTTCCGCTATGATCACCGCGACAGCTTCCGGTGCCGTCTCGATCAGTGCATCGACATCGAGCGCCGGCGCGCCCTCGACGAAGAGCTTGCGCAATTCCGGGAAGCGCACGAGCAGATCGGCGACGTGGCGCAAGCCGAGGCCGCGGAGTTCCAGGTCGCCGGCGGTGATCTGCACGGTCTTCGTTTGCGGAACAATGTCGACCAGCGAAACCATCTTATGCCTATGGCCCCGCCGTCGCGAGCAGCGCCATTTGCAGGTTCGCGGCGGTGAATTCGTCCATGATCATGTGCACGGTGAGGGCCTGTTGGACGACCGGCGAGAAGTCCTTTTTGCGGATGCCGCCGACGCGATGGTTCCAGTGCTCCAAGCGCTCGACGGTCGGCGTCAATTCGAAGGTGTTGACGTTGCCGACATCGCGCGGGGTCACGTCGCCCTCGCCCAGCCAGGTGATGATCCCGGTGCCGACGTAGTAGGCGGCGGTGGTCGGGCTCACCATCGCGTCGTCCGGGTGCACCAGGGTGCCGAACGAGCCGGTGACGGGATCGGCGAGCACATCGCCTTCAAGTTCGATCTGGCCCCACTCGTCCTGGATGAACGCCAGCGCGCCGGACGGCCCGAATTGCACCAGCGGCAGCGTGATCACCACCTTCGGCCCGATATCGTTGGTGCCGGTGAACACCAATTCGCCGCTAATCTGGGACTGTAACCCGATATTCAGTGTGCTTGCGGCCATTAAGCGACCTCCTCCTATGGATAGGCGTATGTGTCGGCGCTTTGGCCGACGACGATCTTCAGCGGAATGACGGCGAGCGCGGTTTGCGCGGCGTGGCCCGGGTCTTTGACGATCTCGCCCTCGATGCGGCAGTAGTGGACGCCATGCACGCCGAGGTTCTGGCGGAAGCTGCGCGGCAGATTGGAATAGAGCGCCCGCTCCAACCCATCGATCAGGGTGTTGAGCATGGCGGCCGGCACCGCGTTGTCGGTGGCACCGACCCGGGTATAGACCCAGGCTTCGCAGTTGAGTTCGACGAGCGCTGCGGCGGCGCCCCAGTTATGCAGTTCGTTGCCTTCGACGAGGTAGAGCGCCGGCATGTCCTGCTCGACGGCGGGATCGCGCATACGGCGCTCGACGGTAAGGAAGCCCTGCGTCAGCGCCGCGGCGGTGCGGTCGGCGAGCGCCGGCGACGACAGCGTGACGGTCGGCGTCACGCTGGCGATCACCGCGTCGAGCGGCACGCCATCGCCGTTGACCGGCATGCCGACCATCAGCCCGGTGGTGTCACTGACATTTGCCAGCGTCACGTCGCCGGTCGTGGTGTCGGCGGTGAAGTTGAACACCATCGGCGGCGCGGTCAGCTTATTCAGTAGTGCCGTCAGGATGAGTTCGCGGTTCACTTGAGCGCGTCCCGCAAGGTGCCGTTGACGACCTTTTCGATTTCGGCACGCGCGCGCGGCAGCATGACGGCGGCGGCGCCGCGCAGAAAGCGCATCTCGGCAATGCCGCCGCGCCGGCTGTAGGCCGACACGGTGCCGCTGCGCCGCCGGTAGGAACTCACCGGAAAACGGCGCCCGGTGCTGCCGTATTCGAGCGCGCCAAAGGCGGCGGCGGTACGGTTGCGGCCGCGGCCACGCGTCGGCAGTATCCGCACCCGGCCGCGCACAAAGCCCTTGGCGGCGTTCTCGTCGACATAGGCATGGGTCTGCCGCCGCAACAGCCCGGTGCGCACCGGCTCGCGCGCCTCGACGCGGTGCAAGAGTTGGTTGGTCAACTCGGCGATCTTCGCCTTGAGTTGGCGCCGCAACTTGTTCGGCAACTCGTCGAGCGCCACCGTGAGCTGCTTGTCGTTGACCTCGACCCGGAAGTCGATCATCCGACGAGCCCGCGGCGGTATGGGTTCAACAGGCTGGCGATGTCCTGCGGGATCAGCGAGGTGCCCGGCACGCCGCCCACCCAATACTCCTGCCGGCCGATGCCGGGCGATTCCGAGGCGCGCAGCAGCGGGTCGCGGCCGCGCCCGGCATTCTCCATCGTGCAGAGGTCGAGCACCGCCTGCTGCACGTCGGGCGGGATTTCGGCGAAGCCGGCGGTGTAGGCGACGCTGAGTCCGCTGGTGCTGACCCAGTACGTCGCGTCGCCCATGCGCCACAGGTGGCCGACGACGGGCTGCAAGGCGTAGCCGGCGGGATCGAGGATCGTGCCGTCGAGCGTCGTCTCCAGGCTCGTCGGATCGACCGGCGCCTGGCTCAAGATCAGCGGTTCGCCGGCTGCGCCGGTGGTGCCGGCGAGGAAGGTGTCGAGGTAGTCCTGGAGCGCGAAGATGCGGCTGCAATAGCGCTCGGCGGCGAGCGAGGCGCGGGCGATGACTTTGGTCAACCAGGCATCGTTCGCGACATCGCCGGGCCGCACCCGCAACTGCTCGCGCAGATCGTCGAGCGTCACCAGGTTGCGCTCGGTGGCCGGCGTCACGACGGTGGTGTAGAGCGGCGTCACGGACGCGCCTCGGCGTGGTACTGCTCGAAGAGCTCGCGCAGATCGAGCGGCGCGCCGCTGCTGCCGTCCGACATCACCGGCACGGCGCGGAATTCGCGCACCGTCCAGCCAGTGATACTGGCGCCGCGCTCGCCGGCCGGGCCGCGTTCGCCGCGGTCGCCCTTCTCGCCGTTCTTGCCGCGGCGCCCGGCTTCCGAGGCCATCGCCCAACCGTCGCCGGGCAGCGGTCCCGGCGTGTCGCGCTTGGCCCGCCACTCGGCGCCGTGCAATGTCACCAGATCGAATTTGCGGTATTCGCGGGTGGCGTCGAACAGGCCGCACACCTCGCCGACATAGGGCACCTCGCCGGGCGGCCCAGGAAGCCCCTGGATGCCCGGTTCGCCCGGTGGGCCTGTGATAGCCTCGCCCGGCTCTCCGCGCTCTCCACGCTCGCCCGGTGGCCCCGGCGGCCCATCCTGGAGCGATGCCAGCCGCTCGGCGACGGCGCGCTCGATGCGCAGCTCGAATTCGGCGCGGTCGGCGCGCAGCCGTTCGACCTCGACGGCAAGGGCGAGCTTGAGGTCGCGTTCGATGCGGGCGGCCATATCGCCGAGTTCGCCGCCGAGCGCGACGGCGAGTTCGTCAAACGGCGGCATGTGCCCTCCTGCGCATCTCGGCAATGCTCGCCGCCTTTGCCGCCGCGGCATCGGCAGGTTTGTTTTCGTTGGCGCTGGCGGCTGGTGCCGGTTGCGCCGCGTCCGGCCGCGGCGTCGCCGGCGGCGGGTTCGACCACGCATCCAGCGGCACGACCTGCTGCTGCACCCTCGGTTGATCGCCGTCCTTGGCCTTCGGCAAGTCTTCGAGCGCGCGCGCTTCGTTCGGGCTGTAGATGCCGCCTTGCACGCCGCGCGCGAGCGCCTCGATGCGGTCGCGCTGGGCGCTGCGCAACAATGCCGCGGTGTCAAATTCGAGGTATTCCTGCGGCCAGCCGGCGAGGCCGAAAAACAGCCCGATGCCGTTTTCGATGTGGTCGAGGCAGAACCCGAAGCGGCCGCCGACCCAGTATCGCATCAGGTCGGCGGTGGCGCCCGCCGCGGTTTGCACGCCCCACAGCGACAGCAGCGGCAGCGGGATGCCGTAGACGGTGGCGATGTGGCCATCGGTGATCTGCATCATCTCGGCATACTGAGCATCGCGGCTGCTGGTGCTCATCGCCTGGAACTTCAGCCCCGACGACAGGATCGGCACGCCGCCGGCACCGGCGCCGGTGGTCCGCTCCAGCCACATCTGGTGGATTTCTTTATTCTGCCAGTCTTCGAGCGGCTGGTCGGTCGTCAAGACGCCGGACGGTTTGCTTTGGTTTTGCGCGATCGTCTGGGTCTGCCGCAGCATCGCCTGGTTGGCGGCGATATCGGCGGTGGCGTTGATCAGCGGCGGCTCGCCTTTCAGCGGATTGCCGCGGGCGTTCAATTTGAGGTGCAGCACGTCGCGCGCCGGCACCCGCTGCAAGGCACCATGCGGCAATACCGCCTCGACCACCGGGTTGCCGGCGAGCGAGTAGAATACCTGGCCGTTGCTGGCGACGGTGGCCTCGCACGAGGCGGCATCCATCAGGTGCAGCTCGCCGACCTCGAAGCGGTTGTTGCGGATGGCGAGCGCGTAGGCGTTGCCGTCGCCATAGAGGTAGCCGACCAGGTTGAGGATGAAGTCGGAGCCGCTCTGGTAGGCGTTCGGTTTCTGCATGACGCGCGACAGCGCGCTATTGGTGACGCGCTCGCGGCCGTTGTCGCCGGTCGAGCGCCAGTGCGACGGCGGGCACTCGGCGGCGGTTTGGGCATAGGTGTCGATGCACGCCGCCACGATTGCGCCGCCGCCCACCGGGATCGGATCGTAGCCGAGCTGCCAGAAATTCCACGGCCACGACGGCGGGATGTAGCCGCTCGACGGCGACGAGCGGGTCAGCGCCTTGGCACGCGGCCGGAAGATGCGCGTCAGCGCACCCGCCGACCGCTCGACGAGCGACATTTACGACCTTTCGTGCCGCGGCGGCTCGTGGCGCACCGGCTCCTGTCGCGGCGCCGCGGGGCGTGGCGCCGGCTTGGCGGCGGGCGCGGCCGGCAATGCCTCGCCCGTCGCGAGGTACGCCTGCTGCGCCGCCACCGACGGCATCGGTTTAAGGTCCGCCTGCGCCTTTTCGTCCGGGTGTAAGAGCCCGAGCGCGGCGAGGTCGTTTTCTTCCTGGGTCGGCGTCGGCGGCTGTGCCATCCCATCGGTCGCGGCCAGCGTCATATTCGTCAACGTCGCCCGCCGCTCCTTCTGCTGCTCGTATTCCTGCTTGAGTTCGTCGTTTGGCATCGTCATCGTCCTTCTCAATGCGCCGGCCCCGCAACCACGAGGCCGGCTTCAGCCATGCGTAGGAGCGCACTACCAGGTGACGCCGGTCATCCACGCCACCGGCGCCGGCAGCCGCCGGATCGCCCAGTTCATCGGCAGGATCATGCGCAGCGCGAGCGAGTCCGTTTGGAACATCGACCGCACCGGCGCCGCCACCGTGTTCGGTGCGCCCGGTGTCGAGATTTGCAGCGGCGTCGTGTCCTCGAAGTGCAGCGTCGCTTGATCGCTGACATCGAACCGCGGCGTGTCGCCCTGCACCACCATCAGGTCGTCGGCATTGATCAGGATGATCATGCCGGCCGGCACCGTCGACGAGATCACGACCGGATAGCCCATCAGCCGGTTGCCGTTGATCTCGGCCTGGAACGGGAACTCGCCGCCGGCATTCTGGGTCAGCGAGATCGCGATCTGCTGCACCGGGTTCATGATCCACACTGGATTGGACAGTGAGTTCATGCCCGCCAGGATGCCGACCAGCAGCTTGATGTCGCCGACCAGCGCGGTGAACCCGCCACCCGCGGTCGGCGTCTGACCGGCGACACCGGAACGGATGCCGGCCGGCCGCACCGCAGTCGCCGAGGTGGCATCGATGAACACGGTATCCACCGCGACGCCGGTATCGTCCATGATCAGTTGCCGCAGGATCGTCTCGATTTCGGGCGTCGAGTGCTCGGCAATCTCGCGGGTATAGCTGGTGATGACGGCCATTTTCTTGAGGCCGATCGTCACCGCCGTGAACGCCGCCTGCCGCACCGGAATCGGCGCGCCTTCGGCCACGAACGAGCCGGCGATGGTTGGCGTCGCCTGCCGCGTCGGCATGCTGATCGAGGCGTTGCGGCCGAGCGTGATGTTCATGCCGCGGGATGCCACCGGCTGAAAGATCGACCCGGCCATCAGCGCGTTGAACCAGGCGCCTTGCCCGACAACGGCCAATTCGGCGGCCCAGCCGCTGGTTGTGGTGGTCGCCGGCGCGGTGGCGGCCCGCTGCCGCCATTCGAAGACGCCCTTAGTCTGCTCGAAATCGCCATAGCTGCCGTAGCACTCGGCGAGCGCCACCTCGAGCGGGATGCGCTTCACATAGCCGACCGCGGTCGCCACGAACTCGCGCAGCAGGTGCTCCTCGGGCGGGATCTCCTTGCGCTTCGGCTGCGCCCACGCCTTGGTCGTCGGCAGTGGCTCGCTCGGCCGGAACACCTGGATGCGCTCTTTCGGCACGGTGATTGGCGCGGCTTCGGAGCCGAGCGCCCGCTCGGCCTCGACCCAGGCAAAGATCTTGTCTTTCACTTCACCGATCTTGCTGGTCAGCGTGGTCACCTTCGCCACATCCTCAAGATCCGGCAGGCTCGCCAACTGGTCTTGCAGCCCGACCACTTCCTGCTGGGCGGCTTCGATACGTTCGCTGTAGTTCATTTTCCTAATTCCTGATTTCGGGTCTCCGTTGGCTATCCCGCCATTGAGCCCGCGGGTCGTGGCGAGCTGATCCGGTTCGGCTATCCCGCCGAAGATCATCGCCCGAGTTTCGCGGGAGAGTCCGAGCGCCTTGGCGATCGCCAGGGCATTCGGATTTGCCGGCACCGAGACGAGCGAGCACTCGACCAGCTCGGCCTCGGTGAATCTGAGGCCGCCGGACTTGCCGAGCGGCTCAGCCTTATCGCTGTGAAATCCGACGCTGACGGCGCGCAGCACGCCGGCCTTGACCGCGGTGTGTATCTCGCGCAGCCGGTCGGACACCGGGTCCATCAATTCGAGCGAGCCGGTGAGCTGCCCTTTGCGCACACCGACATCGCGCCACTTGCCGATCGGAAAACCCGGGTTGTGGCCGAACAGCGCAATGGGATTCGCGCGAAAGCGGTCCAGTTGCCAGCCTTCCGGCTCGATCACGTCGCCCATGCGGTCGACGCTGCCGTCCGACATGACAAATTCCAGCGGGTCGTCCGCCGGCGGCGGCGCCGCAGACGCTTTCAGTCGCAATTCCATGATGTACCGCCTAAGCGATCATTGTGCGGTGGTTGAACCGCGGCTCCTCGAGGGGCGCGACGCCGGCCAGCATCGCGAGCGCGACCGCGCCATCGATGCGGCCCGCGGACTTGTCTTTCGCCAGCTTACGGTTGCCGGCCGGGTCGATCTTCACGGTGGCGTTGGCGAGGCACATCGACAGCACCGGATGCCCGCCATGCGCCAGCCGGCCATTCAGGATCTCGGCCTCAAGCGCGCGCAGTGCCGGCGCCATGTCTTGGAAGCCCTGCCCGAATTCCACAAAGTGTTGCTCAAGCTGCGCGTCGGTGAAACCCGCTTTGAGCAACCACGGCCGCAAGTGTTTCCAACCCCACCGATCGAAGCCGATCTTGCGGATATCCAGCCGGTCGAACAGCCCGCGGAGATGCTCGGCGACGTACTCGTAATCGACGCTCTTGCCGGGCGCCGCCAGCAGATGTCCGTCGCGGTGCCACAGATCGTAGGGCACCCGGTCGGCCCTGGCCTTCGCCGCCAGCCCGTCGCCCGGTAGCCAGAATGTCGGGTGTATCTGCCACACCGAATCAACCCGCGCGCCGAGCACCAAGGCGGTCAGATCGGACACCGCCGACAGGTCGAGGCCGCCGTAGACAGGGTGGCCGGCCAGCGGCAGCGGCTCGGCATTGCAGGCGATCCACAACTGGCGGCTGATGAACGGCGCCGACGCTTCGACGCGCCGGTTGAGGATCAGGTTTTCGTATTCGCTCTGCCGGCTCGGCATGCGCTCGGCGTCGGCCGCCATGCCGAGCACTTCGGTGGCGTTGAGGAAATCCCCGAACGCCGGGTTGGCGGCGCGGATCGCCTCTTCACCGAACGGGTGCAGATCCATCGGCGCGGTGTAGAGCGACACCACGACGCGCGGATCGTGCGCCGCCAGGCCGTCGTCAATCAGCACGCTGAGCAGGTCCGCATCGGTCGGCGCCTGGGTCGAGATCACGATCGACAGCGGGTTCTCCTGCGCCCCCGTCGCCGTCTCCAGCGCCTCGTACATCCGGCTGCGCGGCCCGCGCACCTGCCCTAATTCGTCGTGAACGACGAACACCGGCGACAAACCAAACGCGGTCGTCGCTTCGGCGGACAGCGCGCGGTAGATCGTACCAAGCTCGGGACAGGTCAGTTCCTTTGCGGTTTCGCGGATCACCACGACGCGCGCCAGCGGTGCCGACATCCGCACGATCTTGGCGGCGAGGCCGAACAGGATGCCGGCCTGCTCACGGCTCTGCGCCGCCGAGTACAACTGACTGTTCGGTCGCGCCTCGGGGCCGCACAAATGCAGCAACAGCAGGAATGAACTCAGCGCCGTCTTGCCGTTCTTGCGGCCGAAACTGAGGATCGCCCGCCTAGTGCCGGCCCGGTTGTCGTATATCCGCCGGATTTCGTCCTGCTGCCAGGAACGTAGCTTCACCCGTTTCCCGACGAGCGTGCCCTCGGGAACGATGCAATACTTCTCGATCCAATCGATCGCCTGCTGAGCGCGCGTTACGCGCTTTTGCGCCACGGGGTATCCTGTACGGCGCCACGATCAGCCGCTCGCCCAGCCACCACAGGCTGATATCGCGATTGATTCGTCAGTCGCAGCTTTGTCGCCGCAGTTATTACCGCGGTCATTTCGCGATCACGCATCCGCAACAATTGGTCGAACCGCGCCAGTTGCTCGTCGTCCTGCTGTGCCACCGCACCGGAACCGTCGATAACCTCGCTTATCTCCTCGCCGGTCGCCCGTCTCCGGCAGTAATCCGCCAATAAACCCCGCAAAACCGCCGTGTTAAACAATATCGGGTCTTCGGCGGCCACAACTTCGCGCCAGATGGCCTTTTGGCGTTTTGTTAAGCCATTTGGAGGTTCCGGGCGCTCGCCAAAGTTTCCCGACACGAGCGTCTTGGATACACTGGACGGACGACCTCTAGTTCTCATCCGAAGCCTACGATTAGCAAATTTCGAC
>Ga0247661_1000023_pt1 | contig 30795 bp, 51 predicted proteins | sample CNK02_metaG_FD_182799 | JGI IMG/M metagenome (GOLD analysis project Ga0247661, IMG submission 182799) | Soil microbial communities from Purdue University Martell Research Forest, Indiana, United States - CNK02 | ecosystem: Environmental > Terrestrial > Soil > Temperate forest > Bulk soil...
AACGGGCGGCGCGGCGACACTGCCGGCGAATCCGGTGGGATTTATGCAAGTGACCTTGCAGTCGGGCACGACAGTTTTGGTCGCGTATTACAATCCATGAGGCCGTCATGCCCCTGATCCATTCGTCGAGCGCGCCGGCCTTCAAGGCGAACGTCAAAACGCTCATGGGAGAAGTGGGGAAATCTCCGCACGTGAAATCGCGTGACCAAGCTCTCGCGATCTCATACGCCATCAAGCGCCGCGGCCATGCCGATGGCGGCGAGGTGACCGAGGACTCCATCACGGCAGACTTCGCCCGCCAAGCGGCGGCCGATCGCACACGGCGCGCTGTAACGCATCGACCGGCCTTTGCCTTTGGTGGGCCTCCGACGCCTTGGTTCGTGAGAAACGAAGCGCGAGGGCTCGGCACGCACAGCGGCCCCATCCTCAGTGCGGTGGCTGGACGAACCGACCATCATCCGATGAACGTGAAGGCGGGCGCCTACGTCTTCCCGAGCGAGCACGTCGCGTCAATAGGTCAGGGCAACACCCTCGCCGGCATGAAGCAGCTCGGCGCCATGTTCAATTCCGGCCCCTACGGAACGAAGCCGATGGGGACCAAGCACGGGATGGGGCCGCCGAAGCCGCCGCATCTGCGTCATATCGCGACGGGCGGCGCAAGCGATCATGGCGGCGCACGGGGCCATGGCCATCCGGTGCCGATCGCCGCGGCTGGTGGCGAGTTCGTCGCCGAACCGGAACAGATACTCGCGTGGCTGGAGCGCAATGGCTTCCCGCGCGATCTCAAATTCGGCCATCAAGCGCTCGACGCCTGGGTGATGAGTCAGCGCAAGAAGCACATAAAGATTCTCAAAGGCTTGCCGCCTCCGGCGAAAGGATAATCATGGCTGATAGTCCTCCCCTAACCGATCCCGATTCCATCCCCATCACCTTCGTCAATCAAGTCGTCGGCTCGGGTCACCTCTATGGCGTCGTGAACTTAACCTTCGCGGTCGCCCGGTTCACGCCCGCCGCGGACGGCAAGGTTGATCCCGATCTCGTCATCTCGTCGCGCCTGCGGATGGATTTGGTCTGCGCGCAGCAGCTTCGTGACGCGCTTGATGGAATCCTGGCGCAGAATGCAAAGCCGGAAGGGCCGGCGCATTAAGTGACCGTCCGCATTGCGACGCCTGCCGATCTTCCCGAGTTGATGCGCCTGCTGCGGCTCATGCACGCCGAGGGCGGGTTGTTTCCCTTGGACGAAGGTCGCGCCAAGGCGATGTTCGAACTGACCTTTGACCGCAAGGGTGGGATCATCGGGGTTCTTGGCGAACCTGGGGCGCTCGCTGGGTTCATCGGATTGCTGATCACGTCGTTCTGGTACACGCGGTCGAGCCACCTTGAGGAAATATTCAACTTCATCGATCCCGACCATCGCAAGTCCAATCACGCGCGCACTTTGATCGATTTTGCCAAGTCGTGCGCCGATGAAATCGGGATTCCCCTGGTGATCGGGGTGATGACCAACAGGCGTGTGGTGGAGAAGGTGCGGCTCTATCGGCGTGCGCTCGGGTTCCCGGCCGGGGCCTATTTCGTCTACGGCGGCAAGTGGGTGAGCGACATGACCGAGAATCCGGAATTCTGGCGCACGCCATTCCCGGCTCATAGCGAGAAGCGCAAAGGGGCGGCCTGATGTCGTTCGGCAAGGGCTCAAATCAAAACACGACCACCACGACGCAGACGCCCGATCCGGCGGCGATGGCGGCCTATCGCGGGCTGCTCAATCGTGCCGCTGGCGTGGCAAAACTGCCCTATCAAGCCTATGGCGGGGAAGGCGTCGCCCCGATCAATGCCCAGCAGTATGCGGGCATCGGCGGCATCAATCAGAATGCCGGGTTTGCGCTGCCCTATATCCAGCAGGCGACACAATATGCCAATCAGGCGGCGCAGCCGGTCACCGGGGCGCAGATCGCCGGCTTTCAAAGCCCGTACACGCAGCAAGTCGTCAACGCGACCGAGGCGCAGTTCAACAATCAGAATGCGCAGCAGCAACAGCAAGTGCTGGGCAACGCCATTGCCCAAGGCGCGCTCGGCGGCGATCGGACTGCGGTCGCCCAGGCCAATCTTGCCGGGCAGCAGCAGATGGCCGAAGCGCCGGTCATCGCCGGGCTCTACAATCAGGGCTACCAGAACGCCCAGCAGATGGCGCTGGCTCAACAGCAGGCGATGGCGCAAGGCGCGTACTCTCTCGGCAACCTCGGCGTTGCAGGGCAGAATGCGGCTCTCACGGGCGCCAATGCGCAAGTCGGCGCCGGCTCGCTCGAGCAACAAACGCAGAATGCCTTAGACCAGTACCTCTACGGCCAGTTCATGCAGGGCCAGGCATTCCCTTATCAGCAAGCGCAATGGCTGGCGGGAATCGATACCGGCGTTGGGTCACAGATGGGGGGCACCTCGACCACGACGGGGCCGCCGCCGAATCCGTGGAGCACGGCTGCGGGGTTGGGGGTTGCGGCACTCGGGGCGATGGCGCCATCGAAAAGCGCAAGCGGGGGCCGCATCCGCGGCTTTGCGCCGGGCGGCATGGTGTCTCCGACGATGGCGCCTGCGATGGGCGGGGCGCCGCAGGCCAACCCGATGGCGGGCTTTGCCGGCAATCCGACTCTCCAGCGGGTCGGGGATGCCCTGCAATCCGGCTTCGGCAACATGATGCAGCGGGTCGATTCCAATCCGCGCCTTGCGGGGCTGATGTCTGAGTTCCAGAAATACATGCCGCAATGGGGCGGTTGGGGCGGGCAATCGGGACCGCAAGCAGGATTCGGCCCGATGATGGGCCGTCCCGGCTTTGACGATGGCGGCGAGGTCTCGGGCTTTGGTGGTGTGCCTTATGGCGGGGCGGGCGGGTACATCCCCGGCGCGTTTCAGGGCCAGCATGGAAATACCATGCCGAAGCCGCCGGGGGCGCCGTCAAGTGGCGGATCGTCTGGGGCTGGCGGAATCCCAGGCCTGAATTCCAGCTCGCTTGGTGCTGCTGGGAAGGGGCTTGGTGATATTGGAAGTTCGCTCTATTCCGGCTTCGGTGAGATGTTTCCCGAGGCGGGCGCGTATCTTGAAAATCCGTCTTTGATTGGGGAGGGTCTGTCAGATGTTGGTGGCGCTTTGATGGGGGGCCTGGGTGACCTCGGCGGCGCTATGGCTGGCGCATTCGGTGGGGGCGAGGCGGCGGCTGACCTTTTGCCTCTGCTCTTGTTGGCGAAACGCGGTGGTCGCATCAATGGCAAGCGCGCGGGGTTTGCTCCTGGTGGCGAAGTCGATTTGTCAAACGCATATCCGCTCGGCGACATTGACCCGAATGACGCAGCCACGAACAATTTCGGATTCAATTTCAATCCGGTACGGACCGATGCCAACACCGCCTATCCGGAGCCGATGGCGGACGTGCCGATGCCTCGTTCGCGCCCGACATTGGGCGATGTCACGGCACCGTCTGACAATGGCATCTACATGCCGGTTCCGCGGGAACCTGAACCGACCCCGATCGTTGGGGCTGCTCGCGTCGGTCCTCCAGATGAAGAAAAGCAATCCGGCCTGTTCGGCGGCTGGGGTCTCTCCGATGCCGCCCGCACCGGATTGATAACCGCGGGCCTCGGCATGATGGCCTCTCGGTCTCCGAATCTCTGGAACGCGATCGGGGAGGGCGGGCTTGCCGGAATGCACGCCTATTCCGGGGAGAAGAAACAGGCGGCCTCGATTGAGGATGCAAGGAAGCGGCTGGAACAGCATGCCGATGAGGTGAGCAAGAAGCTGGCGTTGGAGACGAAGAAAGAGGCGGCGGCGGAACAGTATCGGCAGGACCATCTCGGCCTGCAGCGGGAGCAATTGGCGCAAGGCAAGACGCCGCCCGGGTTCCGGATGGTCAATGGCAACCTCGAATTCATCCCCGGTGGCCCGCAAGACCCTGCAGTTATCAAACGCAGCCAAGACGCCAAGCGCAATACGTCAGGCCTCCTCGATGATGAGACGACCGACTTGATGGCCGAAGCGATGTCCCGTGGTGATCGGTCGGTGTTCATGAACATGGGCGCCGGTGCCACCAAGGCAGAGAACGTCGCCAACGTCTGGAACAAGTACGCCAAGATTCTGAAGGACCAGGGCAAGAGCGGCGCCGAAATCGCGGCAGCGCGGGCGGATTACCTTGCCCAAACCGCTGCCGCTCGGTCGCTTGCCGTGCGCCAGGGCAACGTCAGTTCTGCGGTCGAGGAAGCGCAACGCACGTTCCCGCTCGCGCTCCAGCGTTCTTCGGAGTTGCCGCGCACCGATTGGGTTCCGATCAACAAGCTCATGGAAATGTGGCGCGCGGGAACCAGCAGCCCCGAACAGGCGCGTTTTGCCGCCGCCACGCAAGCGGCGATCACGGCCTACAGCCAAGCCATGAGCCGCACCGGGGTCAACACGGTTCACGCCCAGCAGGCGGCAGAACATATCCTGTCCCGCGTCCAGGGGCCGGAGAGCTACGCTGCCACGATCCACCAACTTGAACAGGAAATGGCCGCGGCCGAACAGGCGCCAGAATCCGTGCGGCAGAAAATCCTTGGTCGCATCCGCGAAATGGGCGGGGCTGGCGGAATGCCGGCGTCTTCGGCCGCGCCGGCGGTGTCCATTCCCCCGCCTGCACAGCGGATCGTGGGGCAGACCTATACGAATCCTCAAGGCCTTTCCAAGACCTGGGGCGCTGACGGGATGTGGCACTGATGCCCGGCATGACAGACGCGGAATTTCTCGGCAGCGGCGCGCCCCCGCCCGGCGGCGGCATGTCCGATGCCGAGTTCATGGGCGCGACTCCTGGGTCTCCTTCTGCCGCTCCCACCATGGCGTCCTCTGCCCAGCAATGGGCCAAGGACATCTCGACTGTTCGTCCCGATCAGTCTGCCAGCATGTTCGGCACTCCCGTCACTCAGCGCCAGGACACCTACGGGCAACAGGTCAAGGCGTATTGGGATGAGGGCGTCCGCAAGGCCAAGGAAGGTCTCGGCCGCGTGATGGAGGCAACCGATCCGCTCAAGCCCCATATGGGACCGTTCGGGACGGTCGGCGGCCTCGGCGAGGCGGCTTCCGGTGCCGTGTCTGCCCTTGCGTCGCCTGTGACGGCGGTGACGAATCCGGCTTGGGAATATGCGACCGGCATCCCCGGCGAGAAGGCGATCAATGCGCTCGGTGCTGGAACTCCGGTGCGGGGTGCCGGAGCCCTCAACTTGCGGCCTCGGGCGCCCGTGCCTGAGATCAATCCGGCGATCCCGCCCCGTGGTTCGGCGCTGGCGCTGCCCGGCACCCTTCAGCGCCCGCCCGTGGTTGACATGGACGCACTTGAGGCGTCCTTGGCGGGGCCTGCTGCGGAAAGGGCGCCAACGGCCTCCGCAGCCCCGTCTGAGGCTTCCGGTACTCGGTTGCTTCCTCCCGAAGCTCCCCATGAGTCCTATTCCGGCCGCGCCAGCGTTGGGGCCGCCGGCAACGAGAATCCATTGGCGGACTACTCGCCGCAGACGATCGCCAAGCTTCGGGGCGACCTCCAGCAAGCTTTCCCTACGCCGCATCTGCTGGAACAGGCGATCGAGGAGCGGTCGGCGCACCATACGCTCGGGGAACTGAGTCCGGACCTCGAGGCCAAGATGGGCGGCCTTGCCGCCAGCTCGGGACCGGAACGCGCGGAAATCGTATCGGCGCTCGCCCAGCGAGCTCGCGAGGGCAAGGACCGCATGCGCGCGGTGCTCGATCGCGGCTTTGGGCCGGCGCAGAACCGCTTCGAGCTGGCAAAACGTCTCAAGACGCAGCAAGCGGAGGAATCCAAGCCGTTCTGGGATGCGTTCAAGCGCACGGTGATCACGCCGACTCCCGAATTGGAGGCGTTGATGCCGCGCCTCAAGGCGGCGGGCGCGCTCCAGGCGGCCAACAAGGCGCTCCGGATCGAAGGGCTACCGGAAACGCACTGGTTTGAAGGCAGAGAGTTGGGGACCGAGGTGCGCGTTCCCACTGCGACGGCGTTCCAGTATGCCAAGGAGCATCTGGACGATCTGATCGAAAGGGCCATGGCCGCCCCTGGTGGGGCCAATGAAACGCGGCGGCTCGCCCAACTCAAGACCGACCTCGTCAACGCCATCGATCGTCATCCTGATCCAAACACGGCAGGGGTTTGGAAGGCGGCGCGCGAAGCTTACGCCCCGGCTTCTCAGATCGAGAAGGCGATGCGCCTCGGCGAGCGTGTTCTGACGGGACACGTCCATGAGGATGAACTGCCATTCCTGACGGCCTCGTTTGGCCCCAATGAGACCGCAGCCATGAAAATAGGCATGCGGAATTACCTGGAGGACCGTTTCGGCAAGCCTGGCAAGGTCGAGCGCGGCACCATCAACACGATCCTGGCGCCATCCAATCAGAAAAAGATCGCATGGGCGATCGGTGATGAGGCGGCCGATCGTATCGTCGATGCGATCGAGCATGAGCAGTCGATGCTCGATGCGCCAAGCCGGATTCATGGCAATTCGCAGACGATGGCGCGAAGCGAGGCGCGCAAGGAATGGGTGCCGGGGGCGGGTCCGCTGGATAAGCTCGGCGGCGTGTCGCTCGGTGATATAGCCGGAGCGGCCGTTCATCCTGTCAAGACGGCAGGCAAGATGGTTGCCAAGGCCGGGTTCAACAAATTCGCCGCAAAGAAAGAGGCGGAATTTGCCAAGCTGCGTGAGGAGGCGGCGCGCATCTATACCTTGCAGGGTGTAGAGCGCGATGCGGTGGCGCGGGCGCTGTTGGGGAGCGAGGAAGGGCCGATCGGCCCGGCGGCTGTGTCGAGCGGGCCTCGCCCATGGGAACCGCCGGCACGGTTCACTGCGCCGCCGGTCGCTCGGAATCCGCAAAAGACGGCGGCCTATGCCCGTTATGAGGCTCCCCCGAAAGAGGAAAAGATCGCGCCGGCAAAGGTCGACCTCTCGCGCGGCAAGAAATTGGAAAAGGACACGTCCTTGTTTCAATTCTTGGCCCATCATGGAGGCCTCAAGGAGACGCCAGATTTGCGGTCGATCTTGGACGGCAATCCGTTAGTGCCGGGTTATGGCAGGCTCCTGAGAAAGAACGGGTTGACTGAGGATCATGCGCGGGAAATTGCGGTCGAGGCTGGTTTTCTTCCGGAGACGGGCGGAAGCGGCGTCAACACGTCTTCGATCGGCGATCTGCATGAGGCAATCCGCGATGAGGCGCACGGCAAGCGCCGCTACAGGCTTGGTGTTGCCCCCGAGGCAAAGGTCGATGCGGCGGAAAACCAACGCCTGCGCGACGAACATATAGACGCCGCATTTCATGATGACGGTATCCCGCCGCCCACTGGTGCATTGCGCGATCGTGTGGCAGAATTGGTATTCCGCGAAGGCGTCGAGGACCCGCTCGAAGCCTACGAACGCGCGGTGATGGAAGAACACTATGCCGGACGCAACGAAGCAACCACGCTCCCCGGAATCCCGAAAGGCATCCCGGGATGGGAACTTCCTGATGAGCCCGGCCCAGCATCGCCGGGCGGCCATGGTGCTTCGCCGGCACGTCGACCCAAAGGCGAAGCTGCTGGCGCAGCATCACGACACGCTGGCGAACGCAATCGAGCGCCGGCTGCAGGAACGGGCGCAAAGGCCGTAAAGCCTCCTCCGTTCGCCTCCGGCGGCGCCGTCCGCCCACCCCTCTCCACCCGCAAGCAATCCAACTATTCCCCGACCGCCGGAACCAAGTCCCGTCACTGCGGCCCCTGCAAGGCTTGGCCCAATGGCTCATGTTCCATGTACCGAGAGCATAACAAATGCACGGCGGTCGTGGGATTCATAGCCGCCAAGGGCGCATGCGATTGGTGGGAGAAGGGTGTTCCCCATAGGGCAGATGGCGGTGCGCTGTCGGATGACGACATCGCCGCCCAAGATGCCGCCGAAGCCGCCGCAGCCCGCGTCCGCGCTCCCTATGCCAAGGCCAATGCCCGCGCGAGTGGCCTTCCCGATGTTGTGAACTACTTCGGCAACAAGCTCGCATCCGCCGTCACAGCGCCAAGGGATGCGCTCTATGGCACCATGCAGGTCACCGACCCCGAGACGGGCATGCCCACAAGGGAGGCCATGGAGCGGGGGCAGTCAGTCGCCAATATGGCAATGACCGGGGCGGTGCCGTTTGCGCAGCGAGGGGCGGCGGGAATGGCGGGGGGGAGGCTGACGCAGCCGACCCTAAAAGTTGCGGACGACGGCATCCGCATCAACATCGCCCCTCACGACATGCAGGTTCCCGAATGGGGCAAGGGCTTGTCCTGGGGCCTCACCGCCTATCGCAGCAAGGTCAATGGCGAAGACGCCATTCATGTCCGGGATGCGCGGCTGCCCCCGGAAATGCGGGGCCAGGGCCATGGCACCGCAATGTACGAACATGCTGCCGATCTCGCGGCCAAGGAAGGCAAGCCGCTGCTCTCCGATGGCACCGTGACGCAAGACGCCGCTAACCGTTGGATGGCGCTCAATCGGGCTGGCTACAACGTCCAGATGGCGCCGGACAAGGTGTTCCGGCCGGGGCCGCCGGAAGCGCCACATCTGGGGCGGTTTGAAACGCCGGACGGATCGCCAGTGTTTCGGGTCGAACCGGCTGCCGCTCCCGGCATCACCGCCTATCACGGCTCCCCCCACGACTTCGACCGCTTCGACCTCTCCAAGATCGGAACGGGGGAGGGGGCGCAGGCTTACGGACACGGGTTGTATTTTGCTGAAAATGAGGGGGTGGCGCGCGGATACCGAGAAAGACTCTCAGATAGGGCGGAGGCTCCGCCGTCAATCTTGGTCGGACCCGACAAAAGACAGATCGATGTTTACGATGTGCCCGGAGAAGTCTCTACCTTGCGCGGTATGCGCAATGACGTATCGCATGAGCAGCTAAAGAAAGAGGCTCGAGAAAACCTTACACGCGCTCAGTCCATCAAAGGGCAAATGCGGGAGCCTGCGACAAAGCGAGCACAGGCCGCCGTCGATTGGTTAAATCAGAACGAAGGCGCGCATTGGACGACTAATCCAGAAATCGGCCGCATGTACCAAGTCGCCATCAAAGCCCCTCCCGAACACTTCCTGGACTGGGACAAGCCGCTGAGTGAGCAGAGTCCAGAAGCTAAAATCGCCGTGCAAAGGCTGGCAAGCGAAATAGGGGCGAAAGATTATAGGACCAGTGGTCAGGGTCTAATAGAAAGCCTGGGGTCTGCCCTTATGCGCAAAGAAGGGCTTTCACCCAATGATGCAAGGGCCGCTGTCTCGACTAGGCTCCGCGAAGCCGGCATCCCCGGCATCAAGTATCTGGATCAGGGGTCGCGGGCGCAGCCGACACCGACCTATCCGCAGGGTTACAAGATCACGCCGCCCGCTCAGAACATTCATGGCAAATGGATGGTCAAGAGCAGCGACTACAATTCGAAGGGGATGCTTTTCGACACGCAGGCGCAGGCGCAGGCTAAGCTTGACGAGATGTTCCCAGGCTACGAATTGCCCAAGCCGAAAGAAACCCGCAACTACGTCGTGTTCGACGACAAGCTGATCGACATCCTCAAGAAGTATGGCCTCGCTGGCCTCGCCGCTCTCCCCGCAGCCGGTGCCTATCACTTCCAGGACAAGGACATCCCCAAGCGCGCCCGCGGGGGCTCCATCAAGTTCAAACCCGACTGGTGGATCAAGGCCAAGGCCAGACGTGCGGCCTTCGCCTGAGTTCTACTGGCATCTCATCGTATCCCTTCCCGTCCGCGTGCAATCCAATGGCTGTGGTGCCGGTTGCGGGGCGGGAGGCCGTGTTGTCGCAATGGCGAGTCCGGCGGCCATGGTGTCGGTTGCTCTGGCGTGGCGATTGTCGCGCCGTACCGCTTCGACTTGGCGGCACTGAACATATTCAGGTGATCCCGGAAGCGCCCCCAGTTTACGGCAATAGGCGTCGTCCTGCCTCGCAAGCCCCTCGGGGCCGAGCATGGCGTCCCCGACAAGAGAGCCGGCGCAGCCGCCTAGGCTGACCGCCGCAACCACAATGATCCCGCGCATAAGACGCCCCTCCCATGAATGAGGGGCACAGCCTGCGCAACCAATGATGGCAAAACTATGCCGACAGAACGCTATGGAGAACTCGCCCGCACCCGCACCCATGAGCCTTCCGAGGGCTGGCCTACCATGATCGAGGTGGTGGCCTATTGGGGCGAGGGGAGACGGGGACGGCGGCGCTCGATCGAGATACCGGCCGACGAGTTCTTCGGGCGGGGAACTTACGGGGCTCCGCTCTCAGGGGCGGCTCTCATTGGAATGGTGGAACGGTTGCGGCGGCAGGGGCCGAAATAGGTCAATTCGGATGAAACGACAGGAGAGATTCGCCATGCGAAGGCTGATTGCGGCGGTAGGATTGCTGGCTTGGCTATGTGTGGGAGCGGCGGCGCAGCCGACCGGAACCAACACGGTCGGCTCCTCCTCCCTCGTCATCGGCACCACGACGATCACGGGTGGGGCGACGACGCAGGTGCTGTTCAATCTGGCGGGCGTCGTCAGTTCGGACTCCGGCTTCACCTATGCCGGCTCAAATGGACAGGTTACGTTGGGCGGAGGCATGTTTGTCACTGGCAACGTGACTATAGCCCAGAATCAGCTCTTTGCCACCACTGGTAGAGGCGGCATTCAGGGGCCGGCAGATGGTGCCATCAAGATATTGAACAACGCAGGCAGCAGCACCGCAACGCTGACTGTCTCTGGCGGAAACCCTGGGCTTTTGACTTTGAATAGCCAGATGGCCGTTACCCTCGGAACCGACTCCGGGCAGACTGCCACCTCTACCGTCTGCATGGATACGACTTCGCATCAGTTCTATTTCGGTTCCGGCACTGGCGGCATCTGCAAGGGTACATCGAGCGAGCGGTTCAAGGATGGCATTGCGCCCCTGACTGCGGGGCTTAATGAAATCCTCAAGCTCTCGGCTGTCAGCTATACCATGAAGCAGGAATATGGCGACCCGTCGCGTATATTATACGGGTTCACTGCCGAACAGATGTATTCCGTGCTACCTGATCTCGTTTGGCTGGATAAAGACGGCAGGCCCTCCAGCGTGGACTATCTCGGCGTCACCATTGTTATGGCACGGGCCATCCAGCAATTGACGGCACGGGTGGACGCATTGGAACATAGGCCGCTCTGAGATGGACTTGCCGTGCTTCCTGACCTGGACAGGGATCGCATGGATTTGTGCGAACACTATTCCGGGAATATCCGACAGCGGAAATCTGCAAACGTTGACGTTGAGCTATGAGGCCTCGTCCGGCGGGGTCAATCAGACCGGTGGACCGAAGACAAACTACTCGGTGTTATGGCTGAAGAAAACCGCCCGGACACTTGGGCAGGTCAACGGGCTCTCGTTCACTTCTTTGCATTACTCGAATGGTGATACAGTCGGCCTGGACGGCTTCGCTCAGTCATGGGGTCGCAATAATGCGGGGGGCGACGAGGGGACAGAGGGAATAACGGTTGGGGCCTTCCAGGGCGACCGCGTGATGACGGCAGTGGTGTCGGCGGTCAGCGATGACAGCATCAGCTACGCCAACCCGTCCAATGAGGATACGCGCGGTGAGGCCAGGCCTCTCATCATCACGACGCCAGCAAAGGTGTATTCTGTCGGCGCCATCGTCTCTGTGAACGGAACGCCGCCTATCGTCACCGGAGACGGGACGCAGGATTTTACGACGCTCGGTATTGGGCTAGTCTCAAACCTGTTCTTGTCGGTCGACTCCCAGGCCAATGGCGCACTGAAACTTGTGGTGCCGGTTCGCGCCATTATAGACGCCACGCATCTCGTGCTGGATTATGTATCCGAGGGCGTTGACGCGCCACTGCCGATTCCGCCGCTTCCGAGTTCGTACAAGATTTTTCGAGGCGGCAGCGTCACCACTCTATCGTCGCCGCCGGGGAGCCTCACCGTCTCACCGGCAGATGACTTCGCGGTGGGCGATGCCATCGAGCAACCACTCGGCTACGCCCACACGATAAAAGGCGTTCACATCGCCATCTCCCAGCAATTGCCGTTCTCCAGCAACGCAAATGGCGTCGGTCTGGTGGTTGCCAACATCGGCCCCCAAACGTTCGCCAACGCCGGAGTCATCAGCGGCGCGTTTGCGCAGGGGTTCGAGTTTACCGGCGTCACGACGAACGGTATCCGGTTCGATAGAGACATGACCGGCGCGCTCCTGCGGTCGAACGCCTTCACACCCGGCGCCATCACCAATCTGCTCGGCCTTTTTGATAGCACGGGCCACGACACCTATCTGAGCTACGACCGCTCGGTCGATACCTGGAAGACTACCAAGCCGGTTAGTGCTCCCGCCTTTCAAACGCCGGCCGGTCCCGGTGTCGATTGCGCCGGGCCGCCAACTAACAACTATCGGGTAAGCAAGGGGATTGTAGTGTCATGTTAGCTAGATGCCTTACAGTTTTGTTTTTGTTGTTTGGGTTAGTAAGTGGAGCCGAATCGCAAACCGGTTCTCAGAAAAGCGCAGTACAGTTGAACAATGAAATAAACTCTTTATTCCCAGATAATACGTCTGGGGTTATAACTCCTTTTTCTTTGCGACAAACCACATTGGATATGGTTGCTTCATCAGTTCCATCATTCACATCTTTTATCGATGTCGCAACGGCTTCTCCTCCAATATTGTGTAACGGAACTGATCAGACATCGAATTTGAGCACGTTGCTGGCGGCTCTGCAAATGGCCGGTACGGGCGCCACTCTCGCATTTCACGCATGCACCTATCTCTTTAATTCAGCCATCGTGTTTCCCAACGATGGAGGACCAGCCGCACCGCATCAGGTTGCCATTGTCCTGCAAGGGGCCGGAAGCCAGCGATCCGGGGAGAGTGGCTCTTACCCTGGGCCGGCGACGACTCTTGATATTCGAACAGCGGATGCCAATGGTCACATTCAGACCTACGGCCTGGGCTCTCTGACTATCCGTGACATGACCATCACGGATGGAGGCGCATCGAACGGCAATCCGTTTCTACTGACCACCAACACGACCATCAATGTTAGACACAATCTGTTTCTAGGAAACGCCTCTTTCGGCGGGACGACCAATGACCAGGATGCGATTATTCTCGGGGGCACCACTAATGTCATCAGCGGGGGGCCGACTTCGCCCTTCCAGGGATACGGAAGCGTTATTTCTGAGAATCAATTCGACCGCATTCGGCGACTTGCTTACTGCCGAGTCTTTTGCAACGGCCTCGTTATCGAGAAGAACTGGATAGAGCGCGCGTCCGGGAACCCTCTTACAAACGGCGCCTTGATTGAGATCGACGGCAGCGGCGCCGGTGGGGTTCCGGGGAATTATGCCGTCGGGACAAGCATTCGAGACAATGTTGTAGAAATCTCGAATTATAAGTATTTCGCCTATATAGACTACGGCGAATATACGTCAGTCACCGGGAACAGTCTTTTCGATCCCACTGCGACAACCCTCGGCGGCGTCTTCATGACGGCGAACGCCCTCGATACCTATATCGAGGCGTCGCTGTTGACGGGTAAGACCTATTGGGCTGGAACCACGAGCGGGTGCACTTGCATCTCGCAGGCTTCGGACGGGACGCCCTCTCTATTTCCGGCAGGCGTCGGCCCCCTGACTGTGAACGGCGTCTTTCAGGTAAACAGTCAAACCGCGCAGCTTGGCGTGGCCGGGCAAACGAACAATCTTCAGCTTCTTCAGACAAGCGGCGTCGCAAAGTTCTCGACTGATGGCGTCGATGTCATTTTTAGCAACACCGCTTCTGGCGGTATGTTTTTCGACAACTCCGGATCGGGCGGGAAGTTCATCTACCGGACGACCGGCTTCGCGACAGTTCTCGATTACGGCAACACGGCTGCAGGCGCCTGGACCTTCAAGGGGCAGATCGCCTCTAACGCCGGACTCCCCACCATCGCGTCAGGAGCGTGTGGAGCCACCACCAATGGCGCAGTCGTTGCAGGAAGCACGAACCAATCCGGCGGCATCACCATCGGTGCAGCGGCCACGACGACTTGCACACTGTCATGGTCCGCGACGTTGGGGGTGGCTCCCAAGGCTTGCGTATTCTTTCCCGCGAATGCCGCGGCGGCGGCTACCGGGACAACCGTTGCGTGGGTAGGTGCGCCATCGACGACATCGGTCGTTCTCAATGGCTCTGCGCTGGCGAACGCCAACTATTCGTATGTCTGCCTGTAATGACATTCGAGGTATCAATGATCCGCATCGCCGTCCTGCTCTGCCTCGCCTCTCCCGCCCTGGCCCAGCAGATCAACGTGAATCAGGCTGTTGCCCCCTTCCAGGAGCAGCGCAATGCCGCCCTCGACGCGGCGGCCTTCTGCAGCATCAACCTCACGCAGGCGCAAGCCGAAATCGCCGACCTGAAAAAGAAGCTCGCCGAGACTGAGTCGAGATTGCCGAAGACCGAAGCCCACCCGGAGACCAAGCCATGAACAAGTGGGTTGGAGATATGGCATGAAATACCGAATCGATCCCGGAACATTCGCCGGTCTGCTTGTCATCCTCACGGTGGCGATTGCTGCGTTCCTGCTGGCGCTGGGCATGCGGGCGCATGCGCAAGAACTGGGCGAAGACTTTACAAAATTGCTTCAGAAGGAGATCTGGCGTTGGCAATCCTGTCCTGTCGGCGGGGAATGCCGTCAGACCCGCGTCGAGTTGGATGACGGTACGATTCTGATGTGGGTGCGGGAGCAATTCGCTGGACAATTCGATAACATTGACCCGGCGACGCGGGAGTGGTTCAAGTCGGTCAAGAGCAAGAACGGCGTGCCGTGTTGCGACATCGCGGATGGGCATAAGACAGCGTTCAAAGTCGACAGCGAGGGACATTTCTTTGTCCCACTAAACGTCGATAACCCCGACAATCCATGGATTCAGGTCCCGCCTGATGCGGTGGTGTACGACGCTGGCAATCCTTATGAGGAGGCCGTCGTCTGGTATCACGACTATGGCGCTCAGTATGAGGAACCGGCACAGCGCTACTACATCCGCTGTTTCGTGCCGGTCGGGGGTGTGTGATGGGCCTCGCTCCTCAGAACGGCATCCTGGCCGTCCTCGCCATCGGTCTGCCCTTCGCGCTCCTGTTCCTGGTGGCGATCGTCACCCTCATCGATTGGATCGTCTCGATCCTCTGATCCGCGCCCGGCGGCACTGGGCAAATCCCTCAAAATCTGGAGAACCAAAATGAACGCGTCAATCCTCGTTCAGCTTTTCGCCGCGATCCCGCAGCTCGTGCAGGCGGTGCAGACCATCATGAACTCTGATGCCGCACACACGATCGAAAGCGCGGTACAGGACCTCATCAAACACAATACGGCTGGTGCGCCCAACGCCAAGGCACTGAACGGCTGAAATGAAGCTCTGCCTCCGTTGCGGCTGTCCTGTGCGTCGCCGGGTAATGGCGACGGCAAAGTATTGCTCACCGCAATGCCGGCAGGACAGCGCGATGGAGGCATACAAGGCGCGCAAGCATGTCCAAGCGCAAACCGAAATCCCCACCCTCACCCGTCACAAACCTGAAGACCATCCTGGTCGATAGGTGTGTCTGGTTTTTATTCTGGAGAATCAAAATGGCAAAAGCCGCAAGGCTGACTTGGACCCTCCCCACCATTCGCGTCGACGGCTCCGCACTGGATGCCACCGACATCGCCCGGATCGACGTTTTCGACGACCGCAATCCTGGTGGTGCCATTGCCCAGATGGGGGCGGCCACGTCGTTCACGACTGGCACCCTTGATGTCGGACAGCACAATTTCACGATCGATGTTGTCGACACGCAGGGGCACGTCTCCTCGCTGTCAAACGTGGCGACCGTGACCGTGCCGGCGGTAGTAGCGGCCCCGAGCCCGGTGACCGATCTGTCGGCCGTTCTCGTTGACGTGTGAAGCCGATGAACACCGCCCGGCCGGTTCTGACGACGGCCCTCTCGATCGTCACCTATGGCGTCATCTGCCTGCTGATCGGCCGCGGAGCGATCCCGGCCGCGCAGGCGGATATCGTCCAGCCGGTGGCGCTGGCCGGCGTTCTGATCCTGCTGTTTTGGCTTGTGGAGGAACTGCCCCGTGCCGCCCAGCCGATTCCCGCACCCGTCGATCCCGGCAAGCCTCCTGTTGTCCCTGTCCCTGATCCCAAGCCTCCAGTCAAACCCGCCGTCAAGCCCAGGTTCACCGGCATCACCGCCACCTCTTTCGGCGGAAGCGCCGACCCCAACACCAGCGCCTACGACAAACACCTCATCACCGACACCGAGCTCGGCGCCGCTCTCCCCTTCCATTTCCCCAACCCCGTGCCCAGCATCCGCGTCTTCTGCGACGGGCACTCCGTCGACTGCAAGCTCGTCGATGTCGGCCCCTGGAACGTCAACGATCCCTATTGGACCTCCGGTGCCCGTCCCGAGGCCGAGACCGGGACCGACAACACAGGACGGCGCACAAATCTCGCCGGCATCGACCTCACCCCAGGCGCATGGAAAGCCCTCGGCAAGCCCGGCGTCGGCAAGGCCAAGGTCGACTGGGATTTCGTCGATGTCCTCGGCGCGGCGCCAACACAGCCGTCATCGCCAGCATCATCCGTCTCCGGCGCGGCCATCATCGCGATCGTGACCTCGCTCGACGGCACGCATTGGACGGACGGGTCTAACCCGACGATAAACAGTTGGATCGAAGAAATCGCGGCGAAATGGCCGGATCGAGCGGCCTACGCCCGGACACTTGAGAACCATGGCTATTTTGCATGGTGTGGCCTGACGTGCGCCTATGTGATGACGAAGGCCGGGTTCAAGCCGCCTTCCGAGTTTTACGCGGCTGTTGACTGGCTCAACTTCGGTACCAAGGTCGACACACCCCAACCCGGCGACGTGCTGGTCTACCAGTGGCATAGCGGCTCCGATGCCGGGGGCCATCACGTCTCGATCTACGACCATGAGACCGACGGAGATTACTACGCCAGCCACGGCGGCAATCAGAGCCATGCCGTCAACATCACCCAATTCCCGATGTCGGCTTGCATCGGGATTAGGAGGCCAGCATGACCTGGAGACCGATAGCGACCGCGCCGAAGGACGGTACCGACCGCACGAATGGAACCGAAATCCTGGTGAAGGTCGGCCGGGAAAGGTTCATCGCGCGGTGGAATCCGATTGCGCAATGGTGGTGGTCGTCTGAATGCCAGTTGTTCAGGTGCCCCACCCATTGGATGCCGTTGCCGCAATGACTCTCTTCTGGACGATCTGGCTGATCCTGATCGGCCTCAGCTTCGCGGCCGGCGAGACCTTCGCCCTCATGCGCGGCAAGCAAACCTTGTCGCGCTGGGTGTGGACCGTATCGAAGGCCTTTCCGGCGTTCCCGTGGATCATTGGCTTGGTGACTGGATTCGTGGCGGCCCATTTTTGGTGGGGCGGTGCATTTTCATGCTTCGCGCCGCCCTAAAGCGCCTGTGGCATCGTCTGCGCCGGTTCGGTCACGACGGCCCCTGGCAGGAACCGAAGTGGAAGCTTGATCCATGATCCTGTTCCTCACCCTTTTCCTGTGGCCGGTATGGCTGGAGGCCGCATGGATGACACGACCGACTACAGAGACGTTGGAGGCCAAGATAGGGCAGCAACAAAAAACGCCGAGAGAAAAATAAGAGCGACCAACACAAGAGCCGGGAAGTGACAGAAAATGAAGATGATCTGAAAAGGCTGTTCGAGGAGTTCAACCGGGAGCAACTTTCCGAAAGATTAAATGCGGACGAACGGGCGCAAATAAGATTATTCTTCAGAAAGGACGGCCCCGCAGAGCAGCTTAATACAGTGCTGGAGGAACGCCGCCGAAACAAATGGCTTCTCAAATTGCTCGGAATGTTCCTTCTGGCCGCTCCGGCGGTCGCAGCGGTGAGTCAAGGTTTTTCCAAGATAATCGAATGGATAAGGGGTCAGTAATGCGTCCGAGGCCGTTTCTCATTTCATTTCTAATCGGTGGGCTCGTGTTCGGGGTCGTCTGTTACATGCTTAGGAATGATCCGTGTGTCGAGACCTCCGATTTCCACATGGAACCGAACGTCGTGAAGCCGGGCGAAAAGTTTTTTGCGGTATGGACGGCAAAGACTTTGCGCGAATGTAATGGAGAGCTGAATAGAAGGTTCGTAGATGACAACGGAATTGATGTGTGGGTGTTCCCGCTCTCTCACATCGTCGAGAACGGTTCACCTGGAGAAGTGCACCGGTTCCACACGCCGTGGGTCGCCCCGGTGGCTCCTCCAGGCAGACATATAGTTTTACGGAAAGATATCAGACGCTGGGGAAACTGGCTTCAAAAGTGGCTCCCAATGAGGGAGACTCAGGAAGCCGGGTTCACGATGGCGGAGTGACGCTTTGTCCATAGCAATTCCGCAAACGCAGCCGCAGCCATCCTCATATTGAGAGGCGTTCTGTTCTTCTGTTATCTTCCACTCTTTGATTTCTGTCATGTTCATTTCTCCAGTCAGCTTCAGAGCGCATAACAACAGAAGGTAGATATCACCTTTTGTCAAGTTGACGGGGAACAAGGTCGGTGGTCTGACCGCCAGACTGACGGCGAGCATCCGCGGCCATGGTCACTCGCCCTTTCCCTCTGGTGGACGGGGAGCGAGGGCGCGAGCGGCGGTTTCGCCCTCATCATTGGCGATCTTGGCGTTGTACCAAGAAGAGCCGGGCGCGTAGAACGTCAGCGCCTCTCGAAGCCGCGCGATCTCCTCGGCCAGACGCGAATTGTTGCGAAGCTCAAACTCCCATGCTTCTCGCTGTATATGTCTACTATGCTGCGCTTCGGCGAGTTCGGCACGATCGAGAACACCAATAATCGCGGCCAGCACACGCACCTCATTGTCGTTCTGATCTCTGTTTTTGAGGCAAATCCTGGCACCATTGAGCACAGCAATCATTTCCTCCTGGAGTGCTGTCAGCCGTGCGATCTCCTCGTGCTTTTCCTGACAAACCCCTGCGAGTCGAAGTATTTCTGACTGTGCCGCTTGCGTAGCTTCAAGCACCTTCGCGGCCCATTGTTTGCCGTCCTCTTTTAGCCGCGCGATCTCCTCGGCGTCGCGGCGGGTAGTGGTAAGGAGTTCGTCCACGTGACTGTGTGCTGCTGAGAGCAGCTTTTTGCCGGTAGCGAGTTCGGCACGGAGACGGGCGATCTCGGCGTCTCGCTCTGCCCTTTGTTCCTCTAGCCGGTATAGTGGCATCTACTCCTCCCTGTGCCCGGAGCGGGCGGTGGTGGGGTGCCCGACGAGCCCCTGAAGTGGATATTTCCGCCCGACCCGGTGCATTTCCGTAAGAGCGTCGGCGGCCACAGCTTCAGCATTGCGGTAGTGGCCGTTGGCTATCCGCTCCAAAGCGCGTCGCGCGATGGTGGCGACCGCCTCGGCTTCCAGACGCTTCGTCTTCTCGATTGCTGCGCTCACGTCGCGCTCCTCCTCAAGGCAATCAGCGGAATGGCGCGCGGCCCCTCCCGGAGGCTTGACGAGATGTCTAGTAGTAGCTTTCGGCGGGCGGTCACCAATGGACACCTGCCCCTCGGACGTTTAACCGAGTCACGCATCCGTCCATCGGACTTGTGCGGGTTACCCCTGCCACCACGCTTACTTGGCCGCGAGCGGGAACGGCCCAGGACACCTGCCGCGCATAAATCACGTCGCGCTCCTCCTCAATTAGGACAATTCTCTTGACCATTCGGGTTTCCAGGGTTTTACAAGCATCCGGTATGTTCCGGTCTCGTTCACGGCCCGACTGTAAAACTTGATTCTTTCATGTGTTTGATCTCATTGCCGAAACTTTTTTTCCTTGGAAATGTCTCATTTCCGCGTGGTGCTTGAATTGCTTGGGTTTTCGGCATTTGTTTTACAGTGTTTTACAATTTGCCTCGGTGTTCGAGATGCCCAGATCACGGCAGCGACTCCGAATAAAATGCACATTGGAGTCAGCGGACCGTAGGCCAAGGCTGTGCAAAAGTGCTCGCTCATGCTCCGCTCCCCTGCCCGCGCAGCGCGTCAAGTGATCGCATTTGCTCGAAATCCACCGCGCTTTGCGCCGATACCCCTTCGCGTTGATCTCCGCAAACGAGAAACTGCAGCCGCATCTGTCGCTCAGCGATCTCGCGCTGCAATCTTTTGATCTCTTCTGCCATGCTCTCGCTCACGTCGCGCTCCTCCTCAAAGCAATTCACCGCTGTTCGCCGCGTATTTCCTCGCGGCCGGCTCAGCCACTCAGGGCCTCCGCGGCTCTCCATCCTCGCAATCCGGGTGCCTACGCCGGTCAAGGCTGTCACCTGCGCCTGCTCCATGGACGGCCACAGTACGGTGCATCAGGGCCGCTTCGCTTTGCTCTGCGGGCTGCGGTCTTTGCGAGTGTTCGTGTTCATCATAAAGATGAAGAAACTGGCAGCCCTCGTCTGCCTCATAAAGAGCCTCCCGCAGCGCGTCGCGCTCGGCGCGGAGGGTGGCGAGTTCGTGTTCTTGTTTGATGATGGTAGCTTCGTGTGCCGCTACCATAGTATGTGCCGCGTCGCGATCAGCGCGGAGGGCAATGATTTCTGTCAGGCATGCGTCGGCCAATGACCCCGCACCTTCCTCGATGGCTGCCTTTAGTTCTTCAACAACGTCGCTCACGTCGCGCTCCTCCTCAAGGCTCGCTATCTCGCCATTCTGGATGCGACCGCATAGCTGCGTTCTCATCCTTCGTGAACCACACTGTCCCGCCTAAATCGCGACCCAGCAACTTTTCGGCCTCCTCCCTTGGGATGTAGCCCTTCTTGGCTCTCTGTTCGTCGGTCGCAAAGACCATGTGCTTTGCGCTGCTTTCGATGACGAGCCATTCCCTCACGTCGCGCTCCTCCTCAACGCAATCACCGCCGCCTTCCCGTTCGCCTTCTTATCCGCAAACCGGCAGTATCGCTCGATCATCGGCAGCGACATGCCGACCTGATCCTGAATCTGCGTAGTGGTGGCCCCGCGCTGGCGCAGCTCTACGACGCGGGTTCCGCGCAGGCCGTGGAAGGTCGCGCCCTTCAATTCGGGTATGCCCTGCGCCTGCTGGCGGAACTGGCTGTCCAATAGCTTGCGGCCGTACACCTTGCCCCAGTGCTGCTGCAGGTACGGCCCCAGGCGCTTTTCCCAGGTCGCCATCTCCGCGGCGAGTTCCGGCTCGATTGGGCACCACACCTCGCGCTGCGTCTTCTGCTGGACGATGCGGAAGCCGCCGTCATCGATCATGTGCGGGCCGAGGCGCACTACGTCGGAGCCTCGTTGTCCGGTGTAGCGGGCGAGGAAGTAGGCTCGCCGCACCATTCCGGACAATAGCATCTCTGCCGCTGCGCACTGAATCGTGGTCCAGGGGCGGTGGCCTCCGTCCGATTTGTACGGCTTGACCGCTTCCGTAATTGAATGGTCAAAGTGACCTCGCTCGACGCCCCAAGAGGACACAGCTCGCAGGGCACCCAAGAGATTGTTTCCAGTGCCCGGAACGTCTTGAAATTGATCGAGCAACTTCCGTATGTCCGCGGGCCGCACTCCGTCCGCAGGCATGTGCCCAATGCCCCGTTTTGCAACATCGATTTGCCGTTCGTACTTCCACTTGGTCTCTCCGCTGACATCGTTCCTCGCCCTCAGCCATTGAATATACTTATCGAACACCACGTTCATCGTCACGACGACGGGAGCGGCCGGAGCGCCCTGCAACTGCGCCAGGACCGCCCAGAACTCCGGGCTCTGCGGGTTGCTCGGCAACTTCAGCCGCTCGCCTGGCGACGCCGTATTGCGGCCGGGCTGCCAGTAGAAATACTCCCGGCCGCGCGAGACGACGCGGTGCACGCCTTTAGGCAGAGCCACGGCGGCCCTCCGGTGCTTGTCTGGCATTGCGGACCCCTGCGTCATTGGCTGGCAAGAGCCCGAGTTTCAGCCTTTCAATCGCCGCATCCAAGTCCACCCGATCCCACCTGAGCCCCCCTGTGGGCAACCGGATCGCCGGGGGAAGCGCGCCCTTGCGGATGTTGTCGTCAAAGGTCGACTCCGACAAGGCGAGGTAGGCGGCGGCCATCGCCTTGGAGAGTAGGCGGGAGGGCTGTGGATTTCCTGGGGACAAGTGCTCGCTCATCTCGGCATGTCTCTTTCAGCACGGTCTCACGGTGATGCTGGCCTTGTTGCGCCTGGCGTAGAACTCCCGCCGCTCATCCCCCTCGCCATAGGAGAGGATGGCGTCTTTCGTAAAACGCTCGCCGAGCCATCTTGCAGCCCGAACGGCAAGAATCATGTCGTCCGCGGGAACGTCCAAAAAGATCACCCGCTTAGGAATGCCGCTCATCTGGGCACATCGCCTCCGGGCGTCATCTCGGTATGGCGAACCACGACACGGCAGTTGCCGTTGGCCCCCATCCAGAACTGCCAGTGGCTTCCATCGCTGGCATCGATTCCGAGATACCAAGCATTTTTGGCCATCTGTTCGAGGTGGATGGCGCAGCCATTGGCGACGACCTCATCGATAGAGCCGTCATCATTCTTTCTGATCTCGACGCTCATTGCACGTCGCCTCCGGATGGAAGGTGAAAGCGGAGGGTCATGGCAGCCGCTCCCATATCGCGCCGCATGCAAGCGTCGGGCGCCAGACCTCGACGCGCACCACGCCCAAGATCGGAAACATCACCGCAATCAACTCTGCGATGCGCTCCATCGTTGGCTGTGTGTGCTCCATGACCTCATTCAGATTGTTGTGGTCGAACCGGAATTTGACGACGCGTACCGCGTCCTCCATGGCGTTCATGTGGGCGACCATGCCGGTGTCGGAATTGATCTCTCCCTCGACGTAGACGCGGGCCATGTATGAATGTCCGTGCAGGCGCTCGTTTGGCTTGCCGATCCTGTCATCAGGCAACGAGTGCGCCGCCTCGAAGGAAAATTCCTTCCATACGCGGCACCTGTTCTTGTCGACGATCACGCAAAAATCTCCTGTTGGATCATCTGGGGAGACCAACTGATTGGGCACTGCACGGCATCGAGGTTGCGCGCCATGCGCTCGGGACAGACGGCCTCTCCGACATTCTTGTGATTGCGGGCGACGTTGGTGCTGTCCGCCGAGGCGAACGGCCAGCGATCTCCGCACAGGGACAATCCTCGGAGCATATGCACCCAAGGCAGGCGCTTGTGCCGCTTGCTCAACTCGTTGAAAGCTTCGTCAGCGCGCCGCGACCAAGCGGGCGATCCGACTTGCCAATAGGCTGCCGTCGATCCGAAGCAGAGGCGCGGCCAGCTATCTGCAAGGCTTAGCAACCAATCGATCGATAGGCCCATATGCCAGACCGGCGCCCCAAGCTCGCGCGGGAACGGCCATGTCGCGATGCGCTCGCCCTGCTCGGCGACCGATCCATCAATCACATCAGGCACCACAGCCCAATGCGGATGTCCCAGCATCGGGTCAAGCCACGCATAATACTTGGCTACGTCCAATGTGCCGCCGCGAGTGAAGACCGAAAAGGCGCCATTGTCGAACATCACGGATTGACCGATTTGCATGCACGTGGCGGCATCGCGCGGGTCAGGAAACGGCACGCAGAAGCACTTGCCAGCCATCTTCATGAGGTTGGAGCGCGGAGAGAGCGGGGTGCCGTGATAGTGCATCATTGGCTGTCCCAGCCGGGGCGGGTCATAGCATTGCCTCGCTGTAGATAGCTTGCGATCGGCTCGTCTTGGTGGACGACCTATAGTCTTTCAAGCTCGTGTATTTCCAGAGATAGCGGTTCGCCCAACGCGCCACGTCACGAAGCTCTTGCGCCGTCCAGTCATGCCGCACGGCGGGCTGCTTTTCGAGGGCGTTCAATTTCATGAAGGGCTGCACATGAGGCTCGCCGCCCCATGCGATCACCTCATGGAGGCGCTGCATACACTCGGCGATCGGCTCGTTGCCAATCATGACATAGACCCGCTTCTTGCGCGGCGGCACATCTGCGAGCATCCGCATGACGCGCTCTACATGCGGGCGTCGCTCCATGCAGTCGTAGGCGAAGCGCCAGGGGCCACGATTGATTGGCCGCCAGAGTTCGTGGATTTCTCCGTCGAAGCGGGCCGGCGCGAAACCGGAATTGGCGTCAAGCAGCGGCACGCCGGCCGCGCGATAGCGTTCAACGATGTGGCGCTGATACTCGATCGAGAGGCCAGACAGGTTGTTGTCGCACAGCACGGGCCGAACGGCGAAATCCGGGAACTCGGTATAGGTGCGCCCCTCCATCTTCGGCACGATGCACCACCAGCACCCCACGTCGCACCCACGGCTCGCGAACGTCGCCATCGGATTATGCCGGGCGACCGCGTCGGGATAGGCGCCGCCGATCTCCGCCACATCAGCCAGAAAGTGCTTTCTGGTGAAGATACCGGGTCCACCAGCGCGCACGCGGTAGCCTGCTTGCCGATACCAGCAGGCGCGCGAATATGCATCGTTGAGCCGCCACGAGAAGGCCACGGAGAGGAAGGCGGTGTCGCCCTCCGTCCATTCCGCCAAGCCACCAGACCAGCGGCCTGTCTGGCTGTCCCAGCCGGGGCGGGAGGTCATGGGGCCTCTCCCTGCTCGATCCACGCCCGCATGGCCTTCGTCGGCAGGCCATGGAACAGATTGCATTCGACGCTTATGCGGCTCGGCTGGTGATCGTCTCCGCAACCGGCCCACCGGTCGAGGAATCGGATCGGCACATAGTTGCGCAAGGCCCATCGGCGTTTCCATTCGCTCATGAGGGCATCTCGTCATGTGTGCGGCCGTCGAGAAGGCGGCCGGCGGCTTTTTTTCCGAGACTGCGCCATGCGGGATCGTTCTCTGTCGGCGGTCGGTGCTGGCCCCATTGCTTAAAGAAAAATGGCACGCCCGCCGTGGCGCATTGGTCACGTAAATCGCGCGCCCATCGCGGATGAAGCGGGCGAGCGTGGGGGCCGCTCTCCCCACCAACAATTACCCAATCCAGCCACGGCTGCGAATCGTCATACCTCTCGGGAGGGCAATCTGGCGTTCCAACAGTGATGACGCCGCCACTGACCCGCACCCCGGGACCACGGTAGGCCCGAGCGTCATCGTCTAGCCACCAAAGCTTGATCGGCCCCAGCAGCGGCTCCAGCGACACGAACCGCACCGCCGCCGGCGTCTGTAGCAGCAGCGGTATGCGTTCATCAGCCGTGGCCTGGTCTTCGGCACTGATGCCAAGCCAGACATTAGGGAGTGGCCACGGCGAACCGAACTTAACAAGCGTTGCTGACAAAGCTCGTCCCGGTTGCCCCATTTCACAAGCGAGTGGCCATACTCTCGCGGGCGTGTCGATGGCGGCACAATAAGCCCGCATCCGATCCGGCCGCTTCGTCAGCACTTGAAACGTATGCTGCGGGCAGAGCGCCATCACCGCAAACATGCGGTCGATCCATTCGTCCTTGACGAATTCGGCGAAGGTGTCCGTCATCGAGTTGACGAAGATGCGCCGGGGAGTTTTCCAACGAAGCGGGGCGAGCAGCATCTTTTCGTCGAGGAAGATTTCCACATCGGCGCGATGGCCGGGCTTGAAGTCTAGGCCAGTGCCGAGGCGGCGGTTCATGGATGAACTGTAGCAATTTTTACATCCCTCAGATACGCGTTCACAGTGCCACCCGAGATTACCGGTTTTCAGATTTCGCGCGCGAATTGGCGACCATGTCGAATTGGTCCATTCTATTTTGGTGTTAGCGCCCATGTCGTTGCCTCTGTTCCCATGCCCGCGCTCTGCGTTCGATCTCCTCTCGCTCCCAGTCGCGCCCGAAGCCGTCCGCCATTGCGTCGGCGCACCGAAAGAGCGCATCGCGCACTGCGGCCGGGCCTGGTGGGATGTGCGGGTCAGGGTCTAACCCGCGCGGCCCTTCCGGGCTCGCCTGTCGTGCACTGCTTTGGCTCAGGTCGGCCAGCGTCCGTCGATGCACTTCGGACCAGGGAGAGAGGGCGCGCACCGCAATCCGGGGAGGACTCGGTGCGCGCTGGTGCGGAACTATTTCAACGCCGTTTGCGGTCGGCGCCATAGTTCCGATTCTGTGCAATTCAGCCATTGTCGCCTCCAATGAGGCGCCATGTTTTACGGCGTACATAATGAATTGTTGTTCGGTGCACGCCGAAAACTTTTGCTAATTTCCTGGCCCCTCTGGGGTCAGACCTAATCGCGATGACATCGGCGGCGGTTAGCTTCGCGTTTCCATTTTTTCCGCCAAAGGCCTGCCTATTCTTCCTAACCATGTCACGCGAATTATCGCCATGGCTTCCAATGAACAAATGATCGGGATTAACGCAAATCGGATTGTCGCAGCGGTGGCAAACACATACTCCCCTCGGAAGGATTCCGTTTATCATTCTCCATGACAAACGATGGGCCATTATTCTCTCGCCCCTAAAACAAGCTCTGCCGTATCCGTGGCTGTCCACGACTCCGGTCCAAATCCAGCAGCCGCTGTTAGGTTCTGGAAGCGAGTTTTTCTCAATGAAACCCTGACCCGGACTGGCTGAACAGTCCGGGTCAGGCGATGGTCCGTCGCCGGGCTTGGCTGGACCAAGGGGGAAATTGTGCATGTTCATTAAACGAATGCCTCCGGCGGAAAGTCCTTTTCCTGCTGCTTGCAGGCGTCCAGGTCTCTCGCGATGACGGCGATGGCCTCTGCCAAGGTGTCCTTGGCGTGCGGAACATGGCTATTGGAGCGCAACACTTTCAGCCTCTCTATGAGGCGGCGCAGTTCTTGGGCGCGATTCACTGCAGCGTTCCCCTGAGCGAGGCCTGCCCGTCACGGCGAAGCGCGTTCAATTCAGAAAGTTCGGCCTGCAGGCGCTCGTTCTCCTTGGTCAAGGCGCGGTTGAGTGCGCGGCTGCCGTCGAGCTTGAGCAGCATGGCTTGCCTGATGTTCTCCGGCTCGTCCTCATCGGCGCGGTGACCTGTGGTGAACAGCGCGCAGGCGAGCCATCCGGCGCCAGGACCGAAGGCCATTGTGAGGTAGATTTCGAGTGTGAAGGTCATTGTTCCCTCGGCTCCGCAAAACACCGGATCACCCGGATCACCGCATTCATCGCCGGGACATTCGGCGAGTAGTGGAACAGCAACCTCGCCGACATGACCGGCGCGATCCCGAGCCGGACGTAGAATTCAGCTTCCCCTATGGCGTGCTGCTCCATGTGGCAGGAGTGGCACAACGGCAACGTAAATTTATCGTCTGGCCGCGCTCCGATTCCCGCGTTGGGCTTCCCCGGTTCGGACATCCGCACATGCGCGGCCTCTCCGCAGGGCTGCCGTCCACAGGAGAGGCACATGCACTGGCGGATGGCGGCAAGGTGCTCGGGGTCACGCTCTCGTGGGTGGCGGCCCAAGTCCTTGCGCCGCTCCCTGATGAGGCGCGTGGATTTGAACAGGCTGCTCGGCGGGGCGGGGGCTGCGATGCGATAGGCCATCATGCACCTACCCGGTCGGCAACCTTCCAGGCCTGGAAGGTTTTATCGAACGCGGACCAATGCTTCGCCGTCAGATCGCTTCGCGATTCTATGCGGAAGTAATCCCGCATAAACATCGCTGCAGAGCCCTCGTTATTGAATTCCTGCCCGTAGTTTTCCTCAAGGAACTTGCGAAAGATTGGATCGGCGCATCGGATCCCGCATTGCTGTGCGGGAGATAAGTCATCCCAGCGCCGCCTCGCCTTCGGCACTTCCGGCTGGAGCGGAGCGGAAGACATCGCCCTTTGTGGTTCCGTCTTCCGCTCCTGGCCCGGAGCTATGGTGCCCTCGGGATTCATGCGCGCCACCGCTACCGGGACCGGGCTTACCATCGTCGGCCAGCCGAATGCCGCAATGATGCTGGCGGCCTGCTCGGCTGGAACGTCAATCAATAGCCTCGCAGACTTGTGCGCCGCGATGTTGCGCACGTCGACAAGCTGGCCGGTGATGGCGATCGGTTTCATGTTATCCTGCGCTCACGAGATCAACGTAAGTATTGGGTTCGCTGTTATCGGCCTTCGGCCGGCGGTCGAGCGCGGGCGGAATGTCAGGCAGAGTCTTGTCGGCTTCGGCCGCAGTCGGCTTGTGGCGCTTATCCAGCGCGGCTTTGAGCGTCCGCTGATCGGCTGGTGACACCGTTCGCCAGTATGCCTGGAGATGATGAGTTCCCTTTTTCGCCTCTTCTCCAAGCTCGGCATCTAATCGCGCCAGCCTCTCGCTCTCGGTTTCAATGGCGTCATCGGCAGTTGCCGGGCGCTCGCCGTTTTCCTCCCATATGACTCCGTCCGCGTCGTGCTGAACCGAGTCGCGGCGCATCCCGTTTTTCAGGATGGTGGCTTGGCGTTCTGCCCACTCGTCATGCGCCGCTTCCGCCGCGGCTTGCCGCTCGTCAGGGTCTTCGATTTTGGCAATGGCTTCGTTGCGGGCGCGGGCCGTATTCGGTCCGGCGTGTTCCATTTCATCATTGGTGTAGAGGCCCGAGAGTTCGTGCGGGAACGCCTTTCGCAATGCGAGCGATTCGCTGCATTTCGCGAGCATCACATCGCCCATGGTGGCCCACATCCGAGTCGGCGTGCCGTCTTTCGTCTTTTGGGCATAGGCGCCATACCGAGCTACGCCCCAGCACGGCTCCTTGAAATCGCTGCGGACAATGCCGACCTTTGCAGCCGCAGGCGGCTCTTCGGCAAGCCAGGCGTCGACCCACTGCCCGTCGCTCCCGCACCAAAACGGACCGACTTGGCCGGCGTATTTTCCGGTGCGTTCTGCGATGAGCCGGAACCCGTCGATCGAGGTCTGTATGCCCATGACCTCGCGGCGTTGCTGGCTATCCCAGCGCTTGATCGCATAGATTTGCCGCGCGAGTGGATCGAGGCCGGTGCGGTCGGCGTGATACAGGAACAGGCGCAACTCGTCGTCGGTTGATCCACGACAGATCGTTCGTTTGATAAGATCGACCTGATCTGGCGTGAAGCGAGACGGCGCAAGAGCGCGGCCGGCGGGGATAACATTCAAGGCTTGCGGTGCGTTCACGTCAATCTCCCGTGTTTTCCTCGCCCCGACACTCGTCGCAGGCGTAAGTCTCAATGCCGAACGCCCAGCATTTCGTGAGCGGGCGCTTCTTGGCGCAGCAGTCGCATTCACCGAACGGGCCGTCATGCGGCGGGTCTGGTTCGGTTGTTTTCCAAGTGTCATAGGACATCACTCATCCTCCGGCGGTGCCAACGCGCGTTCGAGTGCGTAAAGCTTGCGTACAAGCGCTCCATCTACCCACGTCATCATCGGCCAAATTTCCTCCAGGCGCCGCGTGAGATCGGCGTCGTACCGCTCATAAAAGCGGTCGAGTAGCTTCCCGAGCGTATCGACCGTTTCGGCGATCACACCGATGTCGTCGGCGGCGCATTGGAGATTGATGGTGCGCGTGGACATCGCTTACTCCGCTCGCGCCAGATAGCGCTGGTAGCTCGGAAATAATTGCCCCGTATCGCGCCAAGAGCAGCGATCTTTCGGCACCACAAGGGCGGGGCGCTCCGTCAGGATCAGGCTCGTCGCCACCATCATGGTTCCGGACCAGAAGCCCAGGATGAAGACGAGGCCGCAGGTGATGAGGACTTGCATCTCACTCGTCCTCTGGGGGCGGCGTAAGTGCGCGTTCGAGCGCGGACAGCTTGCGTACTAGAGTGCTGTCGATCCAAGTCGCCATTGGCCAGATTTGCTCCAAGCGCTTTGTGAGATCGCCGTCATAGCGCTCATAGAATTGGTCGAGCAGTTTCCCGAGAGTGTCGACCGTCTCGGCGATCACGCCAATATCATCGGCGGCGCATTGCAGGTTGATGGCGCGGGGTCTCATGGCCAATACTCGTCAGGATCGCGCCGCTCGCGCATCGCGTCAGCAGCGTTGCGAAATGCGCCCACCAGGTCGCCCTGCATGTCCGATAGCCGCCCCGTCACGTTCACGTCGAAATCCAATCCCGAAGTGCGGAACTTCGCGTCAGCAAGGACGGCTTCGGCGTATTTCTCGACCGCCCCCATGACCCGCTGCATGTGCTCGGCAAGCTCGTCGAGGTCGGCGGCGTCTACCTCGCCCATGATTGGTGGCGGCGGATTGTCGGCCAGCGCGACGCCGAGTTCCGCGAAGGCGACGCGCAGCTTGGAATCGGCGGCGCGCAAAAGACGGGATTGGATGTTCATAGGACAATTGCCCCCAGCCAGAAGGCCATGACGACGAACATGGTGAATAGGAACGAGCCGATTACAGCGAGGTCGAACAGCGCGTGCGGCAGGTGGAAGGCAAATTCGCGAAGGATGCGCATCACGGTCACTCCTGTTGAAAGGCGCCGGTACTTCGAGCGCGCCCCGGCTGGCGCGCCCCGCTATTCCGCGAGCAGCGTTTCGGCCCAGCGCTTCGCGCCCTTCATGGTGCGACCGCTCCAGCGCAGTGGGGTGATTGAGGCGTTGGCAATGCCGTCGCGCGCATTCACGTAGAGGTTGGCCCACACGAGACCATCCTGCTCATTGATGACGACTGCACGGCTGCTGCCGTTGGTGAGAATGGTTTGACGGACTTCCATGGTGTGTCTCCCCGGTGTTCGATGGGGAGACTATAGTTCTCGCAGTGAGAACTTGTCAACAACAAAGTTTTCGTAATGAGAACTTTTATTCGCCGTGCATCCAAACCGCAAAATAGTAGCAGGCGAAAAACGCCGCGATGGTCACAAGGATGGCGACGAACGTGTGCATGGCTAGGCCGGCGCTCGTTT
>Ga0247661_1000025_pt1 | contig 28790 bp, 25 predicted proteins | sample CNK02_metaG_FD_182799 | JGI IMG/M metagenome (GOLD analysis project Ga0247661, IMG submission 182799) | Soil microbial communities from Purdue University Martell Research Forest, Indiana, United States - CNK02 | ecosystem: Environmental > Terrestrial > Soil > Temperate forest > Bulk soil...
AGCCGCTCACCCCAGTGACCAGCGTCAAATCAAATACCTTCGCCGTCGTTACCAGAAAGCGGTCTCCAGGATCCCAGTGCACAAACCGCGTAAACGGCATTCCGCCACAATATCCCATGTCCAGGGCCCTTCCCTCAGCACCAGCTCCTGAACGGATTTCTTGCATCTTTCGCCAAAATCCACATCCAGCACGGATCAGGGCTCGTCATCACCATCGTCGTCGGACAATGGCAGTTCTCCGCCTCGTTCGCTAGCGTCAATTTTGGCGAGCTTTTCCTGGTTCAGCAGTTGATTGAGTGCGTTGATCGGTGCCGTCTTCAGCTCGTTCCAACGGCGGCTGGACTCCTTTAGTGCACTTTCCAATTCTCGAGCCACAGCCTCGACAGTCGGAGTTGGCGCAACGTCCGCGCTGTCGGCGATGGCCAGGATGCGCCCGAAACGCTGATTGAGCGTCGAGAAATTCTCTGGTTGTCTTCCGGTCAGCGGAGTTCCGAAAAATCCCGGCACTGCTGCGCCTTCCAATGCGGCCGCCTGCTGGTCGAAATCCGCCAACTTGGCCTTCAGTTCCCCGCTGCTTTTGCCAATCCGGTCCGCAACTTGCGCGCGCACCGAGTGCAGCGCTTCCAGAATTTCAAAACTCTCCGTCATGCCGGCAGCGGCCGACTGCTGTAGGACAGATTGCCGAGACAGCTCCGCGGGCGTGCTCTTTACGCGCGGATCCATTTTCAGTGTCAAAGGTTGGGTCAATGTCTTGCCGTCGACGGTGAGTTTTACCGTGTACCGGCCGGACAAGGCCCATGGCCCCCGTGGTTCGAGCGGCGTGTCGTGCGGAATCGCTGAAATAGGATAGCCGTGGTTTAGCGATTTGGGCGCGGCGTAACGAACGTCCCAGACAAAGCGGTGCATGCCCGCCCCCGCGGACAAAATTTTGTCTTCGCGTACCCAGTACATAGGAATGGGGTGCTTCGGCGCAATCTCCGAAAGTGGTTCTGCCCGGTCTGCGCTCGAATACTTACGCACCGATTTGCCCGCGCTGTCCAAAATTTCGAGCGTCACCGGCGTACTCGAACGGCTGGGAAGAAAGTAGTCAACGATCGCGCCGTCTGGCGGATTCGTGCCTCCTGGCTCCTCGGGCGGCAGCGGCGTATCCGGATTGCGATTCCAGTGCATGCGGACTGCTTCTTGCGGCGCAAAGAGATAGGGCGCCGAAGCGGAAACCGTCTCATTCAGCTGCCGCAGCGGAGTGATGTCGTCCAGTATCCAGAACGAGCGGCCGTGCGTGCCGACCACGAGGTCATCGCCGTGAATGGTTAGATCGCGCATAGAGGTGTGCGGCAGGTTCAATTGCAGCGGTTGCCAGTGATCGCCGCCGTCGAGGGAAGCGAACACGCTGGTTTCTGTTCCGGCGAACAGCAAGCCTTTACGCACCGGATCTTCGCGAACTACATTCACCGGCGCGTTGTCGGGAAGGCCGGCGACAATTTCCTGCCAGCTTTTGCCGAAGTCGCGCGTGCGGTAAATGTGCGGGTGCAAATCATCCAGCCGGAAACGATTCACTGCTGCATATGCCGTTCCAGCAGCAGTGCGTGACGCCTCAATAATGGAAACCTTGCTCCACGGCGTCAGCGCCGGAGGCGTCACGTTGCTCCAACTCTTGCCGCCGTCGCGCGTCAGCTGAATCAAGCCGTCGTCGGTCCCGGCCCAAATCGCTCCCTTTTCGACATACGAAGGTGCCAGCGCGTAGACCACGCCCCGATGCTTGCCTTTTTCCGGATCACCTGCGGCGAACACGCCTATGCTTGGCGGATTCTCATACGAAGGGCGTGTCAAATCTGGGCTGATCGCCTTCCAGTTCTTCCCTCCGTCGCTCGTTTCAAACACCACGTTGGCTGCGAAATATAGTTTGTGCGGATCAGTCGGCGAAAAAACCAGCGGCAGCGTGCGGTTGTAACGAAATTCTCCGCGGCGCACTGGTTCGGGCGAAACATCCTGTACTTCTCCCAATGCCAGGTTGGTACGCGAAACTCGTCCGCCATAGACAATGTTGTTGTCCAACGGATCGACGGCAATCGTGCCGTACTCTTCGACGCCGAGCAGCCGCCAGTCGCGGAAGGTGATTTCGCCGTAGTCGCTGCGGCTCTGCGTCGCCGCCGAACCACTCTCCTGCTGCGCGCCATACACCCAATAAGGAAAACGGTTATCGGTGGTGACGTGGTAAAACTGCGCGGTTGCCTGGTTGTACCAACTGCTCCAGGTCTCACCGCCATTCAAACTGACGACGGCGCCTTGATCGGCCGAAAGCGCAATGATTTGTCGGTTGCCCGGATTGATCCAGATGCGCTGGTAGTCGTCGCCGCCCGGGGCGCCTTTCCACCCCACAAAAGTTTTTCCGCCGTCGGTGGATTTCCACGATGCAGTGTTCAGCACGTACAGCACGTCGGGATTATCCGGCGCAATCCCAATGCCCATGGCTCCGGGTCCGCGCCCGCCAATGCGATGATCGCCGTTGACCAGCGTCCACGATTCGCCGGCGTCATTCGAGCGGTAAACCCCGGCACCCTTGTCGGCCTCGACCGAAGCATAGAGGCGATTCGGATCGCTCGGCGCAATCGCCAGGCCGATCCGGCCGAGTTTTTCTTCGCCAGTTGGCAAGCCTTTCGTTAACGGCTTCCAGCTGCTGCCACCGTCCGTGGATTTGTACAAGCCGCTTCCCGCTATGTAAATCGAACTACCGCTGCGCACTTCCCACGGGGCCACGCGCGCTGCCCACAAAGCCGCGTAGAGAATTTGCGGATTGGCGGGATCCATCACCAGTTCCGCCGCGCCCACGTCCTCATCCTTATAGAGCACTTTTTCAAACGATTTGCCGCCGTCGGTCGAGCGGAACACACCGCGTTCCGCGTTTGGCCCGTATGGATGTCCCTGCGCCGCAACGTACACACGCTCTGAATCCTTCGGGTCAATCACCATGGCTGTGATCTGCTGCGCGTCCCGCAATCCCAGATGGGTCCAGCTTTTCCCTGCGTCGGTGGATTTGTAAATTCCATCCCCGACGGCCAGATCGGGCCGCTGCAAACCTTCGCCGCTGCCAACATAAATTACGTTCGGATTTGATGGGGCGATCGCAATCGCTCCGACCGAACCACTCCCGCCGGCTTCATCAAAAATCGGCGTCCAGGTATTTCCAGCGTCGCTCGTCTTCCACACACCACCGTTTACCGCAGCCATATAGAAGAGACTGGGCTGGCCAGGCACACCGGCAATGGCCACAGTCCTCCCCGCGCGGAACGGCCCAATGCAGCGCCACCGCATCTCCTGAAAAAAGCTTTGGTCGTACGTTTGCGCCGTGGCTGACCCGGCCGATGCTGTAACCACCAGCACCGCCACACACCAACGCGTCGCCGAAGAGAATTTCATTCGTACCCCCCAAAGCGCACTAGGATAACGCGCATAGTACCGCCGAGCAATTTGGAGAAAAGGATTTGGAGAAAAGGATTTCGGATATGAGGGGTTAAGGCTTTCTCGCGCACCGCGGGGACATCTATTTTCTCGCTCGATCTCTGATTTGCTTCGCCAGTTTTTCGATGTCTTGCGTTCGTTTCAGAACCGAAAAGCTCAGCACAGTATCGGGAGACGTGCGATCCACTTCGTCCTTCAATTCAGCGGAAAGCGCATAAAGACGCTGCACGTCCATGCGCATCTGCACCTGGTTGCTCTCCTCTCTCGCTATTTTATCGCTCTTGTAGACAACCGGAGGCCCGTTCAACAGAGTCTGATTGGCGGCGAACCCGGGAAGCTGCGGCGCGCGCGTCTGCCATGCCTTCACTACCAAAGTCGCGGGAAAGCAGAGGGTCAAAACCAACACTCCGGCAACCGACACTCGTGAGGACAAACGTTCCATGGGTCCTCCACCAAACCTGGAATGAAGCCGATGGCCGAACTTTATACACCTGTGCAAAGCAAAAGCGAAGAGGAATCGCAGCTGTATTTTTTCAAAGGCCGGCTAATTGCCGCTTCTGGGCAGCGCGCCGGTTTCCCATCTCTCTATTTGTCGCCCGTTTTCGCAGCAGGCGCAGTGGTGTCCTGCCCCAACGCCGCCGGCCCCGCATCGCCTTTCACATAGTGGCCATACCATGCAAGGTATCGCTTGAGCCGGTCTTCCATGTGTGAAGGAATGGTGAATTCGTGATATTCGCCGGGATAGACCACCAGCTGCGTATCGCGTCCGAGCGCCTTCAAAGCTTGGTACATCTGCTCGCCGCCCAGGATTGGAACATTCCAGTCAATGGCACCGCCCATGAAAAGCGAAGGCGTCAGGATATTTTTCACGCGATAAAATGGAGCCACCTTGTTCCAAACGTCGGTGTGTTCCCACGGAGAGCCGAGCTCGGTGAAGTAGTCCTTTTGATACTGGTCATGACCGTAGAGGCTGGTGAACTCTGCCGCGCCCGCTCCAGAGATCGCCGCTTTGAAGCGATTGGTCTGGCCGATGATGAAGTCGGTCGAGATGCCACCGTAGGACCACCCGCCAACGCCTAGTTTGTCGGGATCGGCAATTCCCTGTGCAATGGCGTAGTCCACCATTGCCATGTCGTCCTGATAGTCCCTATTACCCCAGTCGGCCCAGATGGCTTGGCAGTAGTCCTGACCGTAGCCGGTTGAACCGCGCGGATTCGGAAACAGCACAACATATCCGTTCGCCGCTAGGAGTTGTGCCAGATGCTCGAATTCAGCGTAGTAAGCCCAAACCGGGCCGCCATGCGGCCGCAGAATCGCCGGATATCTTTTGCCCGGCGTGTAGTCCAACGGCTTGTACAGATAACCGGAAACGGTCGTGCCGTCCTTGCTCTTGAAGTGAACGTATTCGCCTTGCGCCAGCTTCACTTTCGCGAGACCTTCGTCGTTCGCACGTGTAATGCGGGTCAGCTTGCCGCTGGACAGCGTAAAGATTTCGTCCGGCCGATCGAGTGTCGTGATCTGCGCGGCAATCTCCCCAGACTTCGAAAGCGAATAGTCGTACAGCATCACCCGGCCACCGATGGGCCGCGTCACCTTCTGCGTGGCAATCTCCACCAGGCAAAGATTCTGGGTGCCGTCATCGTCGGCGATGAAATAAATGGACTTGCCGTCAGGAGCAAAGATCGGCTGCGTCGCCATGCGGTCCATGGCCATGGTCAGGACTTTGGCTTCCCCGGGTTTGCCGCCAGCATCGGGCATTGGCACAATGGCGATGTGCTTTGTGGCGTACTGAAATAACTTCGGTTCGAGCTGCGAGGAGTAGGCGATCCATTTGCCGTCCGGCGACCACGCCGCTTGGCGATCTTCACCTGGATTTGACGTAGCCTGCGTCAGGTGCGCGCCTTTGTCCTTATTGTCGGCGGCCACCACCCAGATGTCCGAGTTGTAGCTGCGGTCCGGGTCCGGCTGCGAACGATTGCTGGTAAACGCAATGCGCGCGCCGTCGGGTGACCACGTCGGTTCGTCGTCGTCAAAATCGCCCGAAGTGATTTGCGCCAGCGATTTGCCAGCTACGTCGAAAACGTAGAGATGCGTGCGGCGATGGTCGAGATAGCCGATGGTGTCGCGCTTGAATTGCAGCCGATCCACGACCCAAGGCTTCGGCGTCTTGGGCTTTTTGTCCTTGGCGCCATCGTCGGACTTGTCCTTGGACTTCGCGGCTTCAAGTTCGTCGGGCGTGGGATCGCGGAGCACCAGCACCAGGCGTTTGCCGTCGGGCGCCCACGCAAAGTCGCCCACGTCCTGCGCCGTGTTGGTAAGTTTCTGCGCTTCGCCGCCCTGCCGGTTCAACATCCAGACTTGCTTCTTGCCGTCGTTGCGCGCCGAGAGAAACGCAAGATATTTGCCGTTGGCGCTCCAGCGGGGGTGTGAAGAGGAAACGCCTTCTGCCGTGAGGGCAATCGCGTCCCCGCCGGCAGCCGGGGTCATCCAGATGCGTTCTTCAAATTTGTCTTCGTCGAGGTTGGCCGAACCGACCGAGTAGGCGACCCACTGGCCATCGGGCGACATTTGCGGGTCATGCACATCGCGAAGCGCAAAGAGGTCGGAGATCGCCACAGGCCGCGTCGCAGCGGGCTGTTGAGCGTACACCGACATGCCAGCGGATATCACAGCAAGCGACGCAAACAGGGCCGCGCAGCGGAACAAACGCATGCAAGAGTCTCCAGCAAGAAAAAATGAGTGCAACAAACTGGCGAAGTGTAGCACAGCCGCGCCCAGCGCGGCTTCTCCGCTGTACGCTTCTCGGCCGGTCACCTGAAGAAATATTCGCCGCGATGCATTTTCTTATTGCATGCAGTTGCAGACCTTGTATTCTGCAAAAGCCAGCTCGCTTCCTTTTGCGCTAGCAGAAGGTCGCACCGCGACGGCGAGCGTCGCTTGGAGGATGAGAGTAAAAATTGAGCAGCATATCGGTTCCCGCGCAATTTCCTTCCCGGGTTATCTCCCCTATCAGAAAGAACGCCGCCAAGCTGACCTTGTGGCCGCTTGTGGCTGCAACATTCTTTATGGTGTCGGGCGGCGCTTACGGGACGGAAGAGATTATTCATGGCGCCGGCTACAGCCAAGGAATCCTGATCCTGCTGTTCTTGCCTTTGTTCTGGAGCCTGCCGACAGCGTTCATGATCGGCGAACTTTCCAGCGCGCTGCCGCAGGAAGGCGGCTACTACGCTTGGGTGCGCCGCGGCCTAGGAAGTTTCTGGGGTTTTCAGGAAGCATGGCTCTCAATGGTCGCCAGTGTCTTCGACATGGCGATCTATCCGACGCTGTTCGTTTTTTACCTGAAGCAAATCGCGCCGTGGTTCGGCGAGGGCAAACACGGGATCCTGGCCGGACTCTTCGTGGTGCTGGCGTGTGCGGCATTGAATCTCGCGGGAATCCGCGTGGTCGGCGTCACGTCGCTGTGGCTTTTCTTTCTGCTTTCGCTTCCCTTCGCACTGGTCGTTGTAATGACGCCTTTCAAACTTAGCTCATTTGCTGAACCACACACGGCAGCGGCAGGAACCAGCCTGGGCTTGCTGGGCGGCGTCTTGGTCGCCATGTGGAACTATATGGGCTGGGATAACGCTTCGACTATCGCACAGGAAGTGGAGCGCCCGCAGCGGACCTATCCGCGAGCGATGATCGCTGCTGTCGTACTGGTCTCCGCAACCTACGTACTTCCTTTCGTCGCGGTTTATTTCACGGGCGTGCCTGCTGCGACATTCGGTGAAGACGGCTCCTGGGCCGCCATCGGCGGCTTAATTGGCGGCAAGCTCTTTGGCATCGAGTGGCTGCGCTTTCTGATCGTGCTAGGCGGCATGATGAGCGCGTTCGGCATGTTCAACGCGCTGGTGATGAGCTATTCGCGGCTGCCGCTGGCCATGGCTCGTGACGGAATGCTGCCGAAAGTTTTTGCCAAGACCAACCGGCGCAACGCACCGTGGGTGGCGATTTTGCTGTGCGCCACGGGCTGGGCACTCTGCCTCGGCCTGGGTTTTCAGCGCCTGATCACCCTGGACATCATGCTCTATGGCGCCAGCCTAATGCTGGAATTCGTGACCTTGGTGGTGCTGCGGATCCGTGAACCGGAACTCAAGCGCGAATTTCGCGTGCCCGGCGGTTTGCCCGGCGCGATTTTGGCCGGCCTCTTTCCCCTGGGGTTGCTCTTGTTGGCCTTGATCAAGAGCGGGTCGGAAACTGTTCTAGGGATGAACGGCCTGCTGTTCGGTGCGTTGATGATCGCGGCCGGCTTTGCGGTATACGCGGCGACGCGGCGTCTGCGCGCGTCAATTCGGGCGACCGTGGAGTTGGTCGAACCGACCTAGGCTTACTCTGACACCAAGAGCTTTTCCCAGGCACACTAAAGTTTCCGAAATCTAGTGCATTCTCTTTCCGCCGTCTTCCCATGGAGCGACTTTTTTCCTCGGACCGGGTTCACTATGCAGGTGCCCAGCGCCCGGCCGCTGGAAGAAAGGCAAATCCAATGAAGACACATAGCTTCACGAAGACCGTACTTACCGTGGCGGGGCTGCTCGCGCTGGGGACATTTGCTCCTCGTGCGTTCGCGCAGTCAACTCAGGAGCAAGCCGCTCCTCCGGCAGCAACGCAGCCGCCTTCAGAGCCAAGGCCTGGCATGCGCGGCCATGGGGAGAGGCTCTTCGCTGATCTGAACCTGACCGACGACCAGAAAGCGCAAATCAAGAAAATCCATCAGGACGCTCAATCCAAAGCCGACGCCGTGAGGAGCGACAGCTCGCTTTCGGACCCGGACAAGAAGACCAAGGTGCGGGAGATCCGCAAGTCCGCGATGATGGAATCGAGGAAAGTGCTGACCGCCGAGCAGCGCGCGCAGCTCAAAGAAAAGATGAAGGAGCGCCGCGCCGCCAAGTCGCAGAGCACTCCTTCCTGATCTAAGCCCCGCGCGACGGTGGCGTTGCAGCGCTGCGCAGAGTTCAGCAGGACGTCCCTCTTAAGCAGCGAAGGGCCGTTCGGATTCCCGAAGCGGAACCAAGATTTGCTATTCTGCTTTTCGTGCGATTCCCGAACGGCCTTTTTCGTTTTGACTGGAAATTTCTGATGGCGGCGGCCTGTTTCGGTGCCGGACTCTCTGCTCCGTCAGCCTGGGCCCAGTCTCCACCGCGAGCAGCAGCTCCGATTCAAACGCCGCCATATCCGACCGTTGCTCCCCCTCCTGTGCCGCGGACTAGTTTGAATATTGTCGTGCTGGACCCCGCGCATGGTGGAACCGATCCGGGAGCGCGCGGCGCGCAGGGCATTCGCGAAGGCGATCTGGTGTTGGACTTGACGTTTCAGGTTCGGCGAGCATTGGAGGCACAAGGATTTCAAGTGCTGCAAACGCGCAGCGGCAATGAGAACCCGTCGTTCGACGACCGGTCCGCGATGGCCAACGCGCAGCGTGGCGCAGTGTTTGTGACGTTGCACATTTCCTCCACCGGATTGCCCGGCACAGTGCGCGTCTACACCCTACCGGATATGCCGAGCCGCGCGTCCGCGGGCGGAATTTTGAGTTGGGATTTTGCGCAAGCTTCCTACGTAACATTGAGCCGCAAATTTGGCGATGCCGTGCAAGGCCAACTGGCGCAACGCTTCAAGGGATCGCCGAGTAATGTGCAGAACGCCAGTGTGCGGCAACTGCGCACTACTGCGGCTCCCGCGATCGCCGTGGAACTTTCCAGCGTCAGCGTGCAAGACCGTGGCGACCTCAACAAAATGATGCCGGGCGTAGCGGATGCGATTGCCCGCGGACTCGCGGCGTTCCGGCCTTCATACGTCGTACCCGGTGAAACAGGAGCGCAGCCTTGAACGGCCGCTGGCGCACACGGCTCTTGGTCGGCCTGGGAGTTGCGGTCGCAATCGCCGCGATTTATTTTCCTATGCTGAAGCGCCGCGTAAAAACCGCGGCAAAAATCACGCAGCCTTCCGAAGAACAAGCGCGCCGTGAGCTGACGACGACGCCCACCAATACTTTCGACCCACTGGTCAAAGCGAAAATGTTCTGGGCTTCCGATGAGGACGAGAGCGCGCTCGCTCCCATCACGGTTGATTTGGCGCTTTCGCCAGATCCTGTTTTGCGCGCCAAGCAGGTGTTGAACACGTTGCTGGCCGGGCCGGTGAGTTCCGATTTGCGTACGCTGCCGCCGGATGCGGCGCTGCTGGCGTTCTATCTGCTGCCGGACGGAACTGGCTTGGCGGATTTTTCTGAAGCGCTGGCAACATCGACGCCGTCGGGGATTGAGAGCGAGCAACTTGCGGTGGACTCGATCGCCCGCACGCTGGAAGCAAATGTGCCACAGGTGAAGCGTCTGAAAATTTTGATTCACGGGCAGGAAGTGGACACACTCGCAGGGCATCTGGACCTGACGCAGATGTTCATCGTGAACACCAAGGCGGCGCAACCGTCTTCACTTTCGGTGAGGGTACCTATGAGACCGGCTGCCACAAGAAGCGCTTCACCCACTTCGCTGCCTCCGACTCCGGCAGCCAGGGGCAAAGGACCGCGGCGTTGACACTCGGCGCGACGCGGGTCACACTGGCGCTGCTTTTCTAATTTGCTGAACAGGCCTACGGCCGGGAACGGCAGGGGACCAAGTGCGAGCAGACGGGCGCGGCGTAGACCAGATCCGGCCGCTAAAGATCACTCCGGATTTCATTTCGACCGCCGAAGGCAGTGTGCTGATCGAATTGGGCAAGACGCGTGTGATCTGCACCGCCACTGTGGATGACGGCGTGCCGGGATTCCTGAAAGGCGCCGGCAAGGGCTGGGTCACCAGCGAATACGGCATGCTTCCACGCGCGACGGAAGTACGCACTGCACGCGAAGCGGCGCGCGGAAAGCAATCCGGGCGAACGCAGGAAATTCAAAGACTGATTGGACGTTCGCTGCGCGCCATCACGGATCAGGAAGCACTTGGCGAGCGGACCGTGTGGCTGGATTGCGACGTGATCGAAGCCGACGGAGGAACCCGAACCGCATCCATCACCGGTGCTTTTGTCGCACTTGCGCTGGCGATGGAACGCCTGGTAGTGGCTGGAATTCTAAAGAGCTCGCCGCTGATTGATACCGTGGCGGCGACCAGCGTAGGAATCGTGGAGGATCGCGCACTTCTCGATCTGGCCTACGAGGAAGATTCGCGCGCCGAAGTAGATATGAACGTAGTCATGACCGGCGACGGTCATTTTGTCGAGATTCAGGCGACGGCCGAAGGCCGGCCATTCTCAGGAAGCGAAATGCAGGACTTGCTAGCGCTGGCGGCCGCAGGAATTCGCCGGCTTTCCGAGGCGCAGCGAGCGATCTTGCCGGCGAAATTCATTGCCCGCGGACGTTGACCGGCAGCGCCGTAGAGACCCCGCTAATACAATGAAACTTCCGAAAAAGCTGTACCTTGCATCCTCCAACCCCGGGAAGCTGCAAGAATTCCTGGCGATTGCGAATGTCGCTGCTGCCGGAATTGCCCTGCAGCTGCTTCCCGGTTTTGCGGAGGCCAAAGCCTTCCCGGAAAACGCACCGACTTTTGCCGAGAATGCCGCAGGCAAAGCACTCTACGCGTCAGGTCTTACCGAAGAGGCCATCTGCTCGGATGATTCCGGGCTGGTAGTTCCAGCCTTGGGCGGTCTGCCCGGCGTGCACTCCGCCCGCTATGCCGGCCAACGCGCCACAGGCAGTGAAAACATCGCCAAGCTGTTAAACGCCTTACGTGGCAACAGCAGCAGTGACCGCGCCGCCTATTTCGTCTGTGCGTTAGCGGTTGCGCGCAAAGGACGAATGCTGGCAGTGCTCACCAACCTCGTGGAGGGAGAAATTTTGCCGGAGCCGCATGGCTCGGGCGGCTTCGGCTACGATCCCGTCTTCTACTTTCCTCCCCTCGGGAAAAGCTTTGCCGAACTTTCCGGAGACCAAAAAAATCTTCACAGCCATCGCGGCAAGGCGTTTCGCCGCCTGTTGGACGTTCTGCCGGGAATGCTGTAGCTTTTTGCACATGGCCAAAATGAAGGGGAAGAAAACCGCAAGCAAGAAGAGTGCAGCGAAACCGACCGCAAAGGCCCCAGCAAAATCCGGCAGCCCGCGGGGAGGGAAGCCTGATCCGACCAATCCCAAGCGAGTCGCCGCAATTCTGCAAAAGCTGGATGAAGCCTATCCAGACGCGACCTGCGAACTAAAACACGCCAACCCGTTCCAGCTTCTCATATCCACGATTCTCTCCGCGCAGTGTACGGATGTGCGCGTCAACCAGGTGACCGAATCGCTCTACAAGAAGTATCCGAATCCGCAGTCGTTCGCCTATGGGAACCCGTCTGAACTGGAGCAGGAAATCCGGCCCACGGGATTTTTCCGGAACAAAACGAAATCCGTGATGGGTGCCAGCAGGGCGGTGGTGGAAAAATTCGGCGGTGAAGTACCGCGCACCATGGAGGAAATCCTCACTTTGCCGGGAGTCGCGCGAAAAACCGGCAACGTTGTTTTAGGAACCGCATACGGAATCGCCAGTGGTCTCGTTGTGGACACCCACGTACTGCGGCTTGCGAACCGACTGGAGCTGACCAAAAATCAGGAACCGAAGAAAATCGAGCAGGACTTGATGAAGGTAATACCGCAGAACAAGTGGATTCAGTTCTCGCACCAACTGATCTGGCACGGCCGGCGTGTGTGCGTCGCGCGCAAGCCAAAATGCTCGATTTGCAATCTGGAACGAATCTGCAATTCAAAGGACAAGACCGTTTAGGGAACCACCTTCGCAAGCCACCACAAACTCCCGGAAACTACCTTATAATTGGAGTGGACGTCATGTCGGGGCGTAGCGCAGCCTGGTAGCGCGCCTGCCTTGGGCGCAGGAGGCCCCCGGTTCAAATCCGGGCGCCCCGACCACCTAACTCTTTAGTGCTCAAGCCGGTGGTGCATTATTCGACGACATTGAAAGAACCTGCTGGTTATCGCTGTGCGCAATTTTGTGCCCACCTAACCTTTCGACTGCTGCCAAGACTGAATCGTGAGAGGGATGGACGTACCGAGCAGAAATCGCAATCGAGCTGTGTCCCGCGATCCGTGCGAGCGTCCAGGTGTCGCAGCCGGACTCACCCAGCCGCGTCAGGAAAGTGTGCCGTAGACTGTAAAGAACGAACAGCCGCACTTTGCTGTTCTTGACTGCCTTTGCGTGCTGCTTCTTGATGCTCGACGGCTCCAAGTGCCCGGTGCGAGTGGGTGCGGGCCATACCCAACCCTCTGCAGGCTTGCCGGCGTGTTGCCAGCGAATTTCTAGGATAGTTCTAACTCGCTGCGTCATTGGAAGCACCCGGCGGGCGGCAGCTGTCTTGCCGTGTGTCACGAGCAGTGTGCCGTGACGCCCATTGACCCAGGTAATTGCTTCCCAGCGAAGCCGGAAACACTCCTCGGGCCTCATTCCTGTGTCGGCCAAGACCGTCGCCACGGAGCCCAATGGTTCCGAAGCAACCGCTAGATACTTTGCCTCCTCGTTGAACGAAACCACGTGTTCCCGATGACGTTCGCAAGGTAACTTCTTAATCTTGGGTGCCGATTGCAACGTGCCCTACTCTACGGCTAACCCCAAAATGCGACGAAGCACGCGTAGCGAACTGTTTACGGTGCTCACCTTGCGGCCTTGCGCCTGTCGGTAGGCAGCAAACTCAGCGGCCCTCTCGCTAGTAATCTCATCGAGCCCCATGTTGGCGAGCGGTCTGTTCGTTGATCGCATGAATGCCGACCTTGTAGAAATTACGTCGCAACGGCCGGTCCGGACTGCGAGTCGCATGAAACTGGCTCTCATCCTGGCAACGAGGTCCTTGGTCCCTCGGCGGTGCCCGCAGCAATCCAGCCGATCCGCCGGCGAGTGTGCGAGCACTTCTACCTGCGCGAGATGCGCGACCCGGAGCTCAAGGTGCGCACTCATTGACGCGCATACGTCCTCCATGCCAGATTGCAATGTACATCGCGAGGCAGCTCACGGGCGCGTCGCTACAGGAAATCGGCCGTGAGTTTGGCGGCATGCATCACACTACAGTGCTGCATTCCATCCACAAGATCGAAGCGATGCGCCGCACTGACGAAGCGTTGAACCGCACGATCATGCGATTGGTGGATGCGGTTGCCTCGTAGAGTTGTCGTACCGCCGCGCATCCCCGCTTTGCGAGCCGGACAACTCGGATGCGCATTTTTGTGCCACACCCATGTTCAAAAAACGGGCTTCAGTAATGGAGTTGATGCGGCGGTATACGCGACACCGCGTCATAAGGCGCTTAGCGGAAGCCGGTAAACATGACCACATCCGTGTCGTTGAAACGATTGCGGGTGATCGCGATTTTCTTGCCGTCCCGTGACCAAGCATATGCAATCACCCGGGCGGGTTCGCTATCGAAGTGCATCAATCGTACCGTCGCTCCACCGACCAGCGGCTGCATGTACAGGTCCTCCGCCGAGCCCACGATGCGCAGATAGGTGATGGCGCGGTTATCCGGAGTCCACCCGATAGCATCTACATCCGTAGGGGCCTCGAACTCGCGAATCGGGGCACCGTCCTCGAATCTCTGCACAACAAATTTTACTCTGATGTTGGCGCCCTGGCCCTCCTGACGGATATAGCCTACGAGCGTACCGTCAGGCGAGAGCGCGACCGATGGTATCGCTCCACGCGCCAGCTCTATCGGGGAGCTGGCCTCAACCGGTGTTTTGAGAACGCGCCAGACGCCTCCGAATTGGCTCGTGTAAACAAGAAACTTGCCGTCGGGTGTGCACGAAGGGAAGATGTCCCCGCGTCCTGCGGTGATCTGTTTCAATTCTCCATTTGTGGCATTGACGCTCCATAGATTCTGTTCGTTCTTCTCATTGATTCTGGAAACGACGACAGCATCGCCGGGTCCACAACTGGCCACGCCTCCACCGAGTGTCTCGTTTTCTACCAAAGGCGCGCGCTCACTTCCATCGGCAGCGCTGATGTAGGCGTGCCAGGCCCCATCGATCTGAATCAGCTTGCCGGTTGCAGTCCAAGAGAGAAAACGACCAGCGATCTGCTCCGTCGAAGTTGGCGTTAATTTCCAATCAACGTTGTCACTGAGATGTTCCGGTGAGTCGCCGACATAGATCGTGCTCGTGGGATTTCCCTGGGCTGTGACCAGTGATTTACCGTCGGCGGTCAAGCTCAGCGATTCGTAGTAGTTCAGATCCGTCACGAACTTGAACGCTTCGCCGCTCGGATACGGTTGGAACCAGACTTGTGGACGCAGCCCGGTCGATTTTTCCTGCCCGACAAAGAGTATCCCGGAGAGATCTGGCAACCACGTAACGCTGACGATTGTCGTAGGAAGTCGGAACTCCTTGAGGACCTTGCCGTTTGGTGATAGCACGAGGATGCACCCCATGACATTTTCGGCGGTCGCATTGCCGCCGACAGCGATGAGACCGCCTGAAACTGACCAGGACGGGTCGGTGGTTAGCCCCTCTATCCAGTTGCTCTTTCGCGTAAGGATGATGCCTTCCCCGGTGCCATCGGCGTTTGCCACCAGGAGTTGGTCTTCACCTTTGTCCAACATAGTACGGCGATAGACAATCCTTTTGCCGTCCGGCGAGAATGCAGCGGCGCTATTCACGTCGACGATGATTTTCCGTGAAATCCCGCCGAGCGAGGGCACTGCGTAGATGTTCGCTACGTTCCCATTAGCGGCATCGGAATGCACATAGTAGAGATAGTTGCCGTCGGGGGTAAAAGCTTCGGTCATTCGAAAGAAACTATCCCGAGGCGGAACGACCGTGATTTCGCTCCCGGTGGCTATTTGTTTGACTCGAAGGCTCCGCTCCCGTTCCCGCTTCACATAGGCGATCCACCTGCCGTCGCGGGACACAGCCGCAGTACCCGGCACCACTTGACCATGGTCCGTGAGCTTGCGAACGGACAGGTTATGGGCATCGAAGGTCGGCGTTCTCCTACTCGAAAGTCGATAGATGGTGAACCCCGCCGCCGTAACGAGAACGGCGATGGCGGCGATCAGTGTTTTCATGCTTCGGCGTCGTTGCACAATCGCGCCGGAACCGGCTGAAGAAGCGGTTGGCAAAGCAACGCCTCCTGAGGCCGGGCCCAACGAAATCGTTGCGGATGAAACGGTCACGTGCGGAGATTTTCCTGAACTTGTATCGCGCTTCAGGCGTTGTACGTCGGCGCGGAGGTCAGAGGCGTGCTGGTAGCGCAAGTCGCGGCTCTTCTCCAATGCCTTGTCGATGACGCGCTCGAATTCGGCGGAAATCTCGGCGTTAAGCCGAACAGGGGCGACTGGGTCCTTGTGAAGGATTTCGTCGAAAACGGCACCAGAACTGTCTCCCTTGAACGGCAGAGAACCGGTGGCCATTTCGTATAACACCACCCCGAATGAAAATAAATCTGTGCGGGAATCCAATGGTTTGCCAAGAACTTGTTCCGGGGACATGTAGGCCACGGTGCCGAGTGCGCTGCCAGGGCTCGTCAGTTGGCCCGAATCGATTTCCATCGTCGCTAGTGTGGCGGTGGCGTCGGATCCGCTGCCAGTAACCTTCGCTGCTGCCACCTTGGCCAGACCGAAGTCCAGTACCTTGGCATGGCCACGCTTCGTCACAAAGATATTCGCAGGCTTGATGTCGCGATGAACGATCCCTTCGGAATGGGCCGCATCTAGCGCGTCGGCAACCTCAATGGCTACGTGGAGCAGTTGTTCCAGTTCCATCGGGCGTCCCGCGATCATATGCTTCAGCGTCAGGCCATCCAGAAATTCCATGGCGATGAATGGCTGCGCTTCATACTTGCCGATTTCGTGGATCGTACAGATGTTGGGATGGTTTAGTGCAGAGGCTGCTCTCGCCTCGCGGCGGAATCGCTCGAGTGCCTGCGGATCGTTGGCAAACTGTTCAGGAAGGAATTTCAGCGCGACAAAACGGCCCAGGTCCGTGTCCTCAGCCTTGTAAACCACACCCATCCCGCCGCCGCCGAGCTTCTCGACAATTCGGTAGTGGGAGACGGTCTGGCCGATGAGTGACTGCGACTCCGGCATTTGGCGAGAATGTTAGGTTGCGACATGGGACAAGTCAACGAATGCGCGTGACAGTAATGGTGCAGCACTGCGCCCTAAGGTTTGAGATGTGGCATTCAGCAATCCGCTCTGGCCTCGCCCAACTCGATAAGGTTAGCGTTAACCAGAGTTCGAAGGGCTAGTCCCCATTTACAGGCCCAAAAGAGAAACATTCGTCTGAGCGTGGTGAGGACGGGAAGTGCGGACCGGAGTTTGAGCTAGTGATCGAGGTTGTCGAGGACCCAGATGTTACCGGAGCTTTGCGAGACAGTGACGACGAGACGGTTTTGGGTGATGGACAAGCCGAGCTTAGGCACCGATTTGGCCATCATTAGGCTTGGGTCGTGAAATTGAGTTATTTGAAAGATGTCGCCGACCGGTTTGCCGCCTGCGGGGTCGAAACGCACGCCAAAGACGTTAAAAAAGCCGCCGCGTTCAGAAATGAAGTAGATAGACTTGCCGTCTGGAGACCAGCGAGGTTTGTCGTCCCAGTGTGTTCCTGTAGTGATGCGAGTCCAGGATCCGCCATTCGCAGGTACAACATATATGGCCGACTCATCGCGGTCGAGTCTATGAGTGATGCCTTGAAAAACGACCCAGCTACCGTCCGGGGAGAAGCGGGCCTGCCATAGATTTTGATTCGTGTCGCACGGCACAATCTTCTTCCGAATTTCGGAGTTGCGGGATCCGGGCTTGGGGAGTTTCCAAATTTCGGCTTGCGCGGTCTGCTCTTTGTCCCAGGATGCGAGCAGCCACTCGCCATCCGGCGACCAGTCAGAGACATAGATGGACCTGTGAGAAAACGGCGTGACTTCTAATTCGCCTTTGGGTTCGGATTCCCAGATAACTGCCTGCATTTCACGGGTGGCGGATTTCCGCCGAACGTAGGCGAGGCGAGAGCCATCGGGCGACCATTGCGGTTCGTCGCGCACGAAGCCATCCTCAGGGGCGATGCGTGTTTCGCTACCATCGGCAAACGATTTTTGCCAAAGCTCCCATTTCCCCGCACGTTTGCTGGAGAATGCGAACTTTCGGTTGTCCTTGCTCAGGCTGCCCTCCCAGGCTTCCAGGCCCGGTGAGGTTGCGGCCGCCCCGGATCCTGTCACACGACCGTGGATGGAATCGAAGGGAAACATCCAAGCACGAACTTGCTCGGACTCGCTGGTAAATGCCAATTTAGTTCCATCTGGCGATAATGCCAACTCCGATTCAAGCCCTGTCCCGGTGGTCAGGCGTTCAATGCCGGTGGCGCGCAGGGATTTCGGATCTACGGTTAGGCGCCATATGTTCTTGGCGCCGCGAAGGCTTCGTTCGAAGTAGATGGCTCGCCCCGACGGCGCCCATGCGAACTTGTAATCGGTGTCCGCCCATGCGCTGGTGCCAGAACCCGCAGCGGATTCCGCCATCCGTACAATGTCTGGAGTCAATTCCGTTCGTACTGGAGTTTCAGCCGAATCCACGGGTCCAGTCCAGAAGTTGGGAATTGGACTGGGGTCGTGTGACCATGTTATGAGCGAGACGCGCTTTCCGTCGGGATGCCATGCCGTCTTCCCAACCGGCATTTGCAACGTGATTTGTGAGAGGATCTGGCGCGGCGGGCTACCGCCGTCGACATCCACAACGTAGACGCGGGAGTTTAGCCCAAAGCCAATGGTCTGAAAGAGAATTCTTCTTCCATCTGGTGACCAATGTGGGCGAACACCGAAAGACGTGATCTTGCGCTGCATGCCGGCACCGCCGAGGGCTGGCACGATAAAGAGTCCGCCGTCGCCATCTTCAGAGCGATAGGCAATGTACTTTCCGTCCGGCGACCAATCCGGCTGCCAGTTGTTGGCTGGACCGCGGGTGATTTGAACGGGATCACCACCGGCAACCTGTCGCACCCAGATTTCAGACTTGCCGGAACGAAAAGAAGAGAAAGCGATGTAACGACTGTCAGGCGACCACGTCGCTCCGATCTGCAGGCCGTCGTCAAAAGTGACGCGGGTGAGAGTGGGCTGCCTCAGCGATTCGGAAACTTTGCGGAACTTATAAAGGTAGAAACCTGTTCCGAGTAGCAACACGCATCCCCCAAAAAGAATTGCGACACGCAGAGTCCACGCGCGCTTGGGCGTATGCTTCGGCACGACTTCATTTAACGCTTCGACTGGTAGGTTTCCGATACCAGCGCTTTCGACTGGTGCAATAAATCGGTATCCCCGCCGTGGCAGGGTTTCAATGAAGTGGGGACTCTCGGCGTCGTCGTCCAACGCCGCCCGCAGCCTCTTCATGGCATTGTTCAGGCCTTGCTCGAAGTCCACAAACGTGTCGGCGGGCCAAAGGTTTTTTTGCAGTTCTTCCCTGGTGACAATTTCACCCGGACACTGCAGCAGCAGGACTAGGAGGTCGATCGGCTGGCCTTGCAGCCTGACCTTCATCCCCTTTTTGCGGAGTTCCCCGGCTTTCGGCTCGAGCACGAACACGCCAAAGCGAAGAGCCGAACGGGAATCCTTCATGAATCAATACCCCTACTCGCTGTCAAGCGGGCTTGATTGTAGCACTCCTGCTCGGGGCACCGCTTATAGGCAGGCGTAAGCCCCAACTCGCTCAACAGGTTATGGCGTTAGCCGTATCTCTCCTTGATGACAGCTCCATTCCATTGATCCCTTTTGTGGCCAGTGTGATGGTGCCACTCAACGGGGCAAGAATCGCCAGACCGGCGGATCTCAACTACGGCCCCGATTTTGAGGAGAAAATATGAAACGCTTTCTGTACCTTGCAGCAGCAACCATCGCAATTTGTTTAATCGCCCCGGCAACCTATGCCCAAGGCGACAGCCTAAGGCTCCGCTTCCACGTACCGTTTCCGTTCACCGCCCAGGGCTCCTCGTTTCCCGCAGGTGCATACGAGGTCACGAAGCCAACTAAAATGAACCTCGCGTTGCGCAATCTAAAGGGCCAGGCTACGTTGTTCGTGATTGCGCTGCCTGCCAGTTCGAAGGAAGCAGACGGAAGTGTAAAGGTTGTCTTTCACCGCTACGGCAGTGAGTACTTTCTGTCTCTCGTCTCCACCGGCTCGTGGCTGTCAACCTATCGCTTTCAAATGTCGAAGGAAGAGAGGCGTATTGCGGATGCAAGTCCGAGACCGCAGCTGGAAGTAGCCAGTGTTCTTGTCAATGGCACTGTTCAGACCGCCAACGCTGACCAGAAGTAGAGGATTCCGGCATCCACAGCCGGAGCAATCTCGATAGCATTTGCGATCATCAGGAAAAAAAGCGCGAACCATGGGGTTCGCCTTTTTTGTTGCTGCGCAATGGTTTCGTGACAAAGGCCGGGGCATTAATCCCCAGGCCGTCGGTCACGAACTGAATGCCCGCACCTCGTAATCCGATCACTATCTTTCCCAGGGTCGAAAAGCGCGCCCGATCTCCTGCAACGTCTGCCCCGACTTGCAACGACGCCACACATCGCTCTTCTGCTCCGCTGAAAGCCCAAACCGTTTCCCTTGTTTCATAAACACCACCTTTGAAAACAGCTTTATACCAGATGGTGTTGCATCGACCATTTGAACCGACACGCCTAATCGGACAAGTTCCGTACCAGGACTCAGACCTGTTTGACTCGCCTTGCCTTATACTTCTACCGAACCGCAAAAAAGCCATGACCGCGCTGATTGAGCTACTTGAGGGCTCTTCGAGAATCGTCGGAAGGCTGACATCTTCGTCGAAGCCGTGACACTTCTGTTCTTTGGTTCCAGTGCCTTATCCCCTTCTCAACGATTTGAAACTCTCTGGTTCTAGAGGGCTTGCCGTGATCGCAAATCGGGCCCGACTGTTCGGCACGGCGGATGCATACGGTCATATAGTCGTGATAACGGCTAACGTTAGAACAGGAGAATAGAATGAGCACCACATGCAATTGCGAAACGCCCGAACTCGAAAAGTCTGGGCCCGTCGTGGTTCAACCCAAAGCGAGCACCAGTACCTGGGCGATCGATCGCGTTCACTCCACGGCCCAATTCAAGGTCAAGCACATGATGATCTCGAATGTGTTGGGAGAATTCACTTCGATCACCGGCGTCCTGGAACGTGATGAAAATGACGCCACCAGGTCCAAAATTCGGGCCTCCATCGACGCGGATACCATCAACACCCGGGAGCCTCAACGAGATGCGCACCTGAAGAGCGCGGATTTCTTCCATGTAGAGAAGCATCCGGCCTTGACCTTCAACTCGACGGTCATATCAAAGAACGCAGATGGGGAGCTGAAGGTCAGCGGCGACCTGACGATCCGCGGAGTGACCCGAAACGTGGTTTTTGATGTGGAAGGACCGAGCCCAGCGCAAAAGGACCCGTGGGGAAATACGCGAATTGGGCTTTCTGCCACGACGCGGATCAGCCGGAAAGACTTTGGCCTCACCTGGAACGCAGCTCTGGAAGCCGGCGGCCTGCTCGTAGGCGACGCGGTGACAATCACCTTGGACGTTCAGTTTATTAAAGAGCGCTGACCGCACAGCTCATAATTGAGCGAAGTAGCACAATCATCCGAAGCTATACTTATACGTCTGTTTCTTGAAGGACTTCTGTGAGCGGTTTCATCACATCACCGTGTCACCGCCACGGTCGCATTACCAACCTTCGAAGCCAAGCATGCTTTTCGCCTTGGGAAGCTACGGTCGTGCCCGATTAACGCTGCCAGTTCAGACGGCAGAAACCAGACAAGTTCAAAAAGGGCACTTTCGCTCTAGCCTATCCCCTATCCCCGCAGCGCTGTGACAGGCGAAGGTTAGGCGGCAATACTGCCGAGAATCGGAATAGCGTTCTTGACGTGAGTTTGCATAGCGCGTGCGTAAACCTGACTCTTTCATGTTCGCCAGATTGGCTCATGAATCCGAGACTGAACTCAGGACAGGGCCGGGACGCCCTGACGGAAGGAGAGTGCCAAAAAAAAAATACAAAAATAAAAAAGGCCAGCAGCCCCTTAGGCTTGTCCCCGCCCCGGCACCACTCCAATACGGACAACTCCGCTGTGCCCAGTTTTGTGCCCACCACCAAACCCTACCGAGTGCTACCGAGAGTTGGCTGTGCCGTGCTAAGCGCCGGGAATGGTTATGGTTGTAGTGTTCAGTAGCAATTCGTTGCCTTCCGTGTAACTTATTGATTCTTCGTGCGACCAATCCTTGGGCGCAGGAGGCCCCCGGTTCAAATCCGGGCGCCCCGACCACTAACTCACTGAATTACTTGCGGCTCTTCGTGCCCGGTATTGCCACTACCATCCAACTTGGGAACATTTGGGAACAATTGGTTTGCGAGCATGTTCACAGTGTCTCTCTGGGCGCTCCGGCATCAACAACAGCGGGGTAATCGTTGGTTATTATTTAGATTCAGTTAATTTTACACCTCACGGGTACAACGTCACCCACGCTTTCCAGCTTTCTAACGGGATTTTCACCGCTGTCGAGGATAATTGCTCTTAATTGACAGCCGCGGGCACGACAGAAGATACTGCAATCGGCGCATGTAGGGTGCATCGGCGAGTCGCCGAAGGGCAATGCCCACCTACGATCTCATCGTGGAGGCCTTCATGCCCGACCTAGAAAACCTCAGAAAGCAAGCCAAGCTCATATTACGTTGGCATCGCAAACGGCACTATCCCGTCGCCGCACAAATCCGCGGGCTTATGCCTCGCTTCCTGAATATGCCCGACTCGGAAATTCTTTCGGCGAGCTTTAAGCTCAGCGATGCACAAGAAATGGTCGCAAGACAGCACGGCTTCGATAGTTGGCAAGCCCTGAAAACTGGACTCTCCACGAGGTCGCGCCAGGTGAAATCGTCGCCATCTAAAGCGACGATCGTCTGTGCAGAGCCGCAACTGTTCGTCGCCGATATCGAGAGATCATGCAAATTTTTCTGTGAGAAGTTAGGCTTTTTGCTTGTATTCAGCTACGGCGAACCTCCCTACTATGCTCAGGTGAGTCGCGACGCGGCGCGTCTCAATCTTAGGTATGTCAAGCAGCTCGTAATCGAATCGAAGGTCCGCGATCGTGAGGATCGGTTGTCGGTATCTATGACCGTCAATACCGCGGACGAGATCAAGCTATTATTTCTTGAGTTTCAGTCCGCTGGCGTTACCTTTCACCAGACACTCAAAAGGCAGCCATGGGGCGCTAAGAATTTTGTCGTCAAAGATCCGGATGGGAATCTGCTCCTGTTTGCCGGACCCGCAAACTAGCAGCCGATAAGCCGAAGATACCGATGAGCATGGATCGTGTTGTAGCAACCTACGTTGTCGTTACTGACGATCCGTTCGTGCACTAAGCAGCAGATACGATCGAGAAAGTCGGGGGTTTCCGCCTGGCGGTCGCGGATTCGCGTTGCCTGCCGGGCGAGGCGGCGGTCGTAGTCGGTGATGAATTTGCGCAGCACAGCGTTGGCGGAATCGATGTTTGCCGCTTGGGCCAAGCGCAGTTCGCTGGTGAGGCGATCGTGCGAGCCGCTGCAGAGGCGTTCACCACGGCCTTTTGCCTACGGACTATTGGCGGCGATGAAGGTGACGCCGAGTTGTTGCGAGGCGCGACCGAACTGCGTGGGTTGGCGTTTCCCAGCGAGCTGTTCATCGACGGTCCAGTCTTCATTGTTGCGGACGAAGATGCCGCTGTGATCCCCGTAGAAGGCGAGTGGCAACCCGTGGCGGCGCAACACCTGCCGTAGCAAGCAGAGATAGCCGAAGGTGGTGTCCGAGGGGAAGAACTGCGCGGCCAGGATCTTTCCGGTGGCATCGTCCTGCATGCGGTGACTGGCTCCAAGGCCGCGGCCAGCGCCTCACCGCTCGCGTTGATCACGCTCACTCGCTGCAGTTCTTCTGACCGAACGTGAATGCCTCCTGTCTCATAGGGTGACATTTTAACGTTGCTGTTAAGGGGTGACAGAATTATGGAGCTAAGACGCTGATGAGCATGGATCGTCGTCTACTCGCTAAGCCTGTGCTATCCCTGTTCGCTTCCCAGTCCCGGCATCAATCTTCCGGTGGTTACGGTTGAACCGCGCGGTGGAAGCCCGCAACCGAGGGGAAGACCGGTGCTGTTCGCCTTTTTCCGTATTAGCCCGACCATCCATAGTCCTCGGCCGCTCCTGATTTTGGATTGCTGCCGTGCGATTTCGTGGCGCCTCCATCCGAGGATCAGACGCTGGCATACAAACGGCGCCGTCGGCCCTGTCGTTCCGCGCTGTCAATGAATCGGCGCAAACTCTGGCGGAGCCCAAGGGAAGACGGTAAGACTTGCACTCCCGGGTCGGTGGCACCCTCCAAGTATATGAAAACAGCATGATATTTAATGAAATGGCGATATTTAATGATGATGTAAATATAGCCCGGACTATTGGTCTTTGCCGGCCGGGCGATCGGGCTGTGAAATTTCGTTGTAGCCGGCGCGCGGGATGGGCAAGATCACGCCGCCGGCCATCAACTCTCCAACGGTTTCATTATCGAGGCTGAGCAATTCCTGCAACACCGCAGGCGTGTCCTGACCCAATAGAGGGGCACCGGTGGATGGCCGACCCGGAGTCTCGGACATCTTGATTGGCGATCCGGTGACCCGGTGTGCGCCCGCCGTGGGGTGCTCCATCCAGGGAAACATTTCACGAAAGGCGGACTGCGGATGTTTTACCACTTCAGCGAAGTTCAGCACCAGCGAACTCGGAACGCCCGCTGAGCCCAGTACTCGAATCCACTCCGCCGCGGTCCGTGCTCTGAAAATTTCCTCCAGCTTCCGCTCCAGTTCGTGGCGATTCTGAATACGCGACGCATTGCTCGCGTAGTCCGGATGCGCCCGCAACTCCAGATGTCCGATCGCTTCGCAAAACGCCGTCCACAATTTTTCGCTGCCCACCGCAATGGAAAATACCCGATCGCTCGCATGAAAGACGCGGTACGGAACCACCGTCGGGAATGCGCTGCCCATGGGCTTCGGCGTAACACCTGAGCCCAGATGCGACATGTAATTCGAACTCATTGCCGAAATCATGCTGTCGAACATGGACACGTCAATATATTGGCCGAGGCCGGTACGATTGCGGTGCTGCAACGCCATCAATATCCCGATCACCGCAAAGAGCCCAGCATTGATGTCTGCTACCGCGTACCCGCTGCGTACCTGCTCGCCGTCTTCCGTGCCGGTGATGCTCATGAATCCACTCGAGCATTCCACGATCAAATCCATCGCCGCCTGGTCGCGCGCCGGGCCGGTCTGGCCATACCCGGAAATCGAGCAGAAAACCAGCTTCGAATTTTGCGCGTGAACCACCTTATACCCGAGGCCGATCCGATCCATGGTGCCCGGACGAAAATTTTCCACCAGCACGTCCATCCGATCGATCAGCCGCAAGCACAGCTCAATTCCCTTCGGCTGTTTCAGGTCGATCGAAATGCCACGCTTTCCCCGATTCAACCCGAGAAAAAACGATGCCTCTCCTCCCGCAAACGGCGGTCCCCATCCTCGGCTCAGCTCGCCGCCATACGGCGATTCCAGCTTATAAACCTCGGCCCCGCAATCCGCCATCAACAGCGTGCAATACGGTCCAGCCAGCGCGTGCGAGAAGTCCAGGACACGCAATCCCGCAAGTGCACTCTTTGGTTCGCGCGAAAGAGTCTCGCCTTTCTCGTATGATTGTTCGTCCATAAGCATCGGCATCGACGTCACGGCCGTCCGAATCTGCAACGTCCGGGGCAAGCTTCGCGCGTGCGATTATATGCAATACTGCTTCTCGGCCGGAAAATCATTCTCTTTCCGCGTCCATTCGACAATCATGCGTGATTTCCAGAATTGCCTCTTGTGTCTCGGCTGCTTTCGTAAAACTGTTTTTCAAACGGCGGCGGTTCTCGCGGTTCTGGCGCCCTCGGCCGTTTCGATGTGCGGCCAGCAATCCCCTCCGCAACCGCCTCGGCAAGCCAGCCAGCAACCGAGTCCTCCGGCCGGCCAGCAGAACGGCATGAGCACAGGCGTTGCCCGCGCACCCGTAAAGGACGCGGAAAACCGCCCGATCACCGCCGGCGGATTTGTGGACGGCGCCCCGGTTGTCTTCGTGGACGCCACACATTCCTCCGGCCTCGACAAGTTCCACCACCGAATGGGCTCACCTGAAAAAAACGTCATCCTAGAAACGCCCGGCTCCGGCGTCGCGCTCCTCGACTACGACAACGACGGCTGGCTGGACATTTATCTCGTTAACGGCTCGACCTTCGCAGCCCTCGCCGGCAAAGAGCCTTCACCGCGCGCCATGCTCCTCCACAACAATCACGATGGCACATTTACCGATGTCACCAACAAAGCCGGCGTCGCCAACGAACGGTGGGGATTCGGCGTCGCTGTCGGTGATTACGACAATGACGGCTGGCCTGACATTTACGTCAGCAATTACGGCAAAAACCGGCTTTATCACAACAATCACGACGGCACGTTCACCGACTTCGCGGAAAAAGCGGGTCTCACTATCGGCGGATGGTCGACCGGCGCCACTTGGGGCGACTATGACCACGACGGCCGTCTCGATCTTTTCGTCCCTGGCTATGTGAAGTTCGACGTGAACCATCAGCCCATCGCCGGAACCAACGGCGTGCCGCCGGGCTTTTGCAAATATCGCGGCGAAAATGTGATGTGCGGCCCGCGCGGCTTGCCCGGTGAACCGGATCATCTGTTTCACAACAACGGCGACGGCACGTTCACCGATGTCAGCGTCAAAGCGGGCGTCGCGGATCCCAAGGGCTACTACGGTTTCGCCTCGGCTTTTGTGGATGTTGACGATGACGGCTGGGTGGATCTCGCGGTCGCCAATGACTCAGTGCCGAAATATCTTTATCGCAACAAACATGACGGCACATTCGAAGACATCAGCTATCTTTCCGGATTTGCTCTGAACGACGATGGACGCGAACAAGCCGCCATGGGCATTGCGATCGGCGACTACAATCACAGCGGCCGCATCGGCTTTTACATCACCAATTTTTCCGACGATTACAACACACTCTACCGCAACGAAGGCGACGGCAACTTTTCCGATGTGACCATCCGCGCCGGGCTCGCCAATCCGAAATACCCCTTTCTAAGCTGGGGCACCGGTTTTTTCGATTACGACAACGACGGCTTGCTGGATATCTTTTCCGCCAACGGCCACGTCTATCCAGGCGTGGACCAGCGCGACTGGGGCACCACCTGGGCGCAGCGCCCGCTGCTTTTCCGCAATCTTGACGGCAACAAATTCGCCGAAGTTCCTCCGGCTACCGGAAGTGGTCTTGCACTCGTTCTGACCGCACGTGGCGCCGCGTTCGGCGACCTCTTCAACGAAGGCCACATTGACGTCGTCCTGAACAACGTCGACTCAATCCCAACGCTGCTCCGCAACGTCGTGACCAATTCGAATCACTGGCTAAGCTTTAAACTCATCGGCGGCCCCAAAAGCCCGCGCGACGCCAACGGCGCAAAACTGTTTGTCACCGCGGCCGGCGTCCGCCAGCGCGCCGACGTTTTCAGCGGCGGCAGCTACGCTTCCAGTTCCGACCAGCGTCTGCACTTTGGCCTGGGCTCTGCCGACAAAATCGACCGCGTCGAAATTTTCTGGCCCAGTGGCGCAAAAGAAACGCTTCAGGTCCCGGCCGTGGACAAAATGTACACCGTCGAAGAAGGCAAAGGGATAGTTCAACCTTAATCTGATGGATGCTCAGCGTTAAGTCTCGCCGCTAGCGCATTCCATTGTGAGACTTCGCTAAGAACTGATCTTTTCCTTTTTGCACCGCCTGGCCGCCAGGCCCCCGATTTTGGCGGCTTATTGCTGGCTTGCCTCATTCTTGATCTGGCGAACCGATTGCACTTTCGCACGCTGCACGTCGGTGTGTGGCCGTTCGACGATTGATTCCACGCCGTCTCGAGGAGGTGGATCATGCGTGAGTCCGCGGCCGTCCTTTTTTTCATATTTTCGGCGCTGCACCGTTCGCACAGGAAAGCCCTGATCCTCAACCGAGCCAGGACCCGGCAACTGCTGAGCCGCAAGCGGCGGTTCAAACTCCGCCCTCAGGCGAAGCAGTTCAATCCACCCGGCCTGGCGATCGCAAATCGGCCCTCTGCCTGGCGCAAAGCGGCAGGCAGAATAATAAAAATTGGAGGCGCCGGGCGGAATCGAACCGCCGATGAGAGTTTTGCAGACTCTTGCCTTACCACTTGGCGACGGCGCCTTCGTACAAAAACTAGAGCAATCACGATCTACAGCATTTCGAACGGATCCGCCGCGGTGAGGAATGAGGAATCTCTCCCGCACCACCATGACCAAGATCGCGGCTCCCCTCTTCAGTCTTTGTGGCGGCGGGTTTATCCGGTCCCCATCAGAAATTTCTCGTTAAAAAACAAAACCCACCAACCAGGCACTCTGGCGGCGGGTAGAAAAACTCACTCAGGGCCGAATCAGAAAATCAGACGATCAGCCTCCCCGCGCCAGATGACACGCCAGCGCAACAGGCGCAGCAGCCGCAGAAAACTGAGCTCATATGGGGGTAATTGTTCATCGCAAACAGACTACCGCCTCGGGGAAGTTCTCGCAAGAGTCTCCCCAACCATGGCAACCTTGCTTGACTGCAGAAGCGTAATTCTGCTACGCCCTACTTCGGTTGCGGAACGATGCGAATGTACGGCTTCGGAGCCTTCCACCCTTGCGGGTACTTCTTTTTGGCGTCTTCGTCCGACACGGAACCGGAAATGATCACGTCCTCACCGTTCTTCCAGTTTACTGGGGTAGAGACCTGGTGCTTGGCGGTCAATTGCAGCGAATCCATCACGCGCATCACTTCATCGAAGTTGCGGCCAGTACTCATCGGATAGCTGAGCATCAGCTTGATCTTCTTGTCCGGCCCGACGATGAACACGGTACGCACCGTTGCATTGTTCGCGGCTGTGCGGCCTTCGCAGCTTTCACCAGCTTCCGCTGGCAGCATGTCGTACAGTTTGGCGACCTTCAATTCCGGATCGCCGATCATCGGAAAAGTAACTTTGTGGCCTTGCGTTTCTTCGATGTCCGCCGCCCATTTGCTGTGGCTGGTGACCGGGTCCACGCTCAAACCGATAATCTTGGTGTTGCGTTTCGCGAAGTCTGGTTGCAGCCCGGCCATATAGCCGAGCTCCGTCGTACACACCGGAGTGAAATCCTTCGGATGGGAAAACAGGATGGCCCAGCCATCTCCGATCCATTCGTGAAAGTTGATTTTGCCCTG
>Ga0247661_1000026_pt1 | contig 28478 bp, 22 predicted proteins | sample CNK02_metaG_FD_182799 | JGI IMG/M metagenome (GOLD analysis project Ga0247661, IMG submission 182799) | Soil microbial communities from Purdue University Martell Research Forest, Indiana, United States - CNK02 | ecosystem: Environmental > Terrestrial > Soil > Temperate forest > Bulk soil...
AACGGGCTAGTGAAATTTGGTGCAACCGATAATCTCGAGCTGCACTTCGCGAACAATCCAATTGAGCGCGACTCCGGCACGGCGGGGTTTGGAGACTCTGGCGCCGGCTTCAAATACAAGATCTTCAGTCAAAAAACCTGGCGGCCCACATTTTCGGTGTTGTACATCGCAACGATTCCAACGGCGACCCGGGACGTTGGTGCCGGTGCGATCGGCCACTCCGCCGGAATTCTGGCCAGCAAGGATTTTGGCCAGCACCATTTTGACTTCAACGAAACGGTCCAATGGGTGGGCCGGCCGGGTGCCGGCGGCTTCGATCGCAACTACTTCACCGCGCTGGCGTACTCACACGCGCTGCGGGGCAAGTGGGGGATGACCGCGGAAATAGCCGGGTTTAGCTGGACCAACACAGCCAATCCCGCGACCATGACATTGATGGGCGCCGCGATTTATAGCCTCTCTCCGCGTCTTATTCTTGATACCGGCCTCTATGTCGCGGCGTACGGACAGCTGCCGCGCGTCACTTTTTTCGGCGGAGTCACTTATTCGATCGCTGATCTCTATCATCGGCGTGGAAAAGGGACAAGCTCGCCGCACTAACGGATCAGCGTTGAGCGCATTCGAACGCCCGAAAAAGCCCAGCGCCGCGTGTACTCTTGTGCGGTGGTGCTCCTATACTTACTTTCGGCTTCATGTCTGACCTCGGTCTATCCTTGAGCGCAATCCCCACGCTCGAAACTTCCCGCCTGCGTCTGCGTCCACATCGCCGCGAAGATTTTCCCGCTGGCGTCGCTCTCTGGTCCGACCAAACAGTTACTCGCTACATCGGCGGCAAACCGCTTTCTCGTGAAGAGGTGTGGGCTCGTTTTCTGCGTTACGCCGGCAGCTGGCACTGGCTCGGTTTTGGCTATTGGGCGGTCGAGGAAATCTCCAGCGGGCAATTCGCGGGCGAGGTGGGCTACGCGCAAAACAAACGGACCTTCGACCCGGCCCTCACGCTGCTCGACCAGGCTGGTTTGGCCATGCCCGAACTTGGATGGGTGCTCTCTCCGCAGGTCCACGGCAAGGGGTATGCGACCGAAGCTGTCCGCGCTGTTCTCAACTGGGGCGATTCTCACGTCGCGGCGTCGCGCGCGTTCTGCATCATCCACCCCGAGCACTCAGCCTCCATTCGAGTAGCCAGAAAGTGCGGCTTCGTGGAATTCTCCCGCCCCTACTATCGAACCGAGCCCACCATCCTGTTCACGCGGAACAAGCCCGATCAGCATACGTGATCGGAACCCCGGCATTTTTTAAAGCGCGAGCCCTGGTTACCATGCTCCTCGCTCGGTATCATCTCTGCATGGCGGCGAGTCGCAGCTTTTTCCTCGGCGTGAACTACCCCTGGCTCAACTATGGTGCCGACTTCGGGCGTTCTCCGCGGGGCTACACCGGTGTCGCACTCGGACAGATGCGCGAAAACGTCGCGGCGGATTTCACTCGTATTTCGTCTTCGGGAGCTTCCATCGTGCGCTGGTTTCTTCTTTGCGATGGGCGCAGCGGCATCCGGTACGAGAATGGAATTCCCGTTGACGTCGACGAATTTCTTTTCGCAGATGTAGCCGCCGCGCTTGACCTCGCTTCGCAATCACGGCTGCGCATCTGTTTTTCACTCTTTGACTTTCTGTGGCTGCAAGCTCCAGATGAAATGCAGCAGTCCGCGGATCCCAGTACGACCTTTCCCGGACGCAACGCATTACAATTCGCCGGCGGGCGCGAAGCTCTCCTTCAGCGCGTTTTGACTCCACTGTTTCGCGAATTTCACTCGCATCCCGCACTTTTTGCTTGGGAAATCGTAAACGAACCAGAGTGGGCCATTCCGGAATTCCAGCGCTCACCAAGGGCGGCTTTGCCATTCGCCGACGCGCGTGCTTTTTTTGAAGAGACTGTGCAGGCTATCCACGAAGAAGCCGGCAGTATTCTGGTCACTCTTGGCTCCGCTCGTTTGCAGTGGTTTCGCGCCTGGAGCGAAATTGGGCTCGATATGTTTCAAGCTCACTACTATCCGCAGCTCGAACGCGATCAAACTCTCCCCGAGCAGCTCGCTGGCCTCAAAGAGCTCCCGAAACCCGTTTGGCTCGGTGAACTTCCGGCCAACGATCCGTCATCTCCGGCTTACTCCGTCCATGCCGCGCTCACTGCTTGCCGCGAGGCAGGCTTGGCTGGCGCAGGCATCTGGCGCTGGCGCCCGCCCGAACCCGGAGGCTCCGATGCGCCGTTTGGCACTGTGCAGCCGGAAATTCTCACCGCCTGGCTGTCACAATCCCTGGACCTTCGCGTCTAATTACCAGATGAAGCTGAATGCCTGCGCGCGACGGATCGCGGTTTTCGCGCTGCTTTTTTGTGCCACAACCCTTCTGCAAGCACGGGAAGAAAAAGCGCAGCAGCAAAAAGAAGATGAAGTCCGCGGCGCTCCGGCCGAGCCCGACGACGCCGTGGAAGTCCGTAACCAAATCGCCGATGTGCAAGCACTTCTTCCCGCCTTTGTGGACCGCGGGGCGGCGCTTTACTTTCTCGCCGCCGCGAGAATGCATCTTCTCGAAACGCGCGAAGCCCTCGAGCTTTTGAAGCAGTGCATGGCTCTCGAGGAAGGTTTCGATCCCTCCGGCGGCCCCGAGTTCGCCGCTTTGCGCGGCGAGCATGTGTTCACGGAAATCGTGGAGCGCGCTAAAGCCCGCTTTCCGGTTGTGGCGCAGGCGCGCAAGGCGCTGGTCACCGAAGACAGGGACTTGATCCCGGAAGGCCTGGCCTGGGATGCCAAGCGCGAAGTCTTTTATCTCAGCAGTCTGCATCGCAGAAAAATTGTGCAGATCAATCTGGAAAATCGAGTCAGCGATTTTCTCCAGCCGGCGCCGGAGCCGTTACTGCCGGTTCTCGGAATCCGTCTCGATCCAAACGACGGCACTGCCTGGGCAAGCACCTGGGAAGAGAAGCCCGGCGCCAGCCGCTCTCAGCTTCTTCACTTTGACGGAGGCGGAAAGATTCTTGCCCGCTTTGCTCCGGAAGATGTCTCGCAGCACGGCTTCAATGATTTGGTGGTACGCAAAGCTGGCGATGTTTTTGTCACCGACAGCCTGGCCAATCGGGCCTTCCGTCTCGATCCCGTTCGCAAGACATTCTCGCCATTGCAGCTGCACCGAAAGCTTTATTATCCCAACGGAATCGCCCTGGCCGACGATGACCGCACCCTGTTCATCGCGGATGCGCTTGGGGTCGTGAAATTCGACATCACCGCTTCTTCCAGCACCGACGTTGCCCCGGGACCGCACAACACTCTTGCCGGAGTGGACGGCCTTTACTGGCATCGCGGCAGCCTCATCGCCATCCAGAACGGCATCGGCACGCCTCGCGTCGCCGCTCACAGACTGACCGCTGACGGAACTCGCGTCAACAAAGTTACCGTCCTGGAATTCCGCACGACGCTCAGCGTCTTGCCCACCACCGGCGCGATTCGCGGCACGGATTTCTATTTCATCGCCAACAGCCAGATCGACAATCTCAACGGCGACAAAATCCTAGACCTTACCCGCTTGGAACCGGTACGCATCGCCGTCGTCCATCTTCCATGAAGCCCGGGCGCCAGTCTGACTTTTTCCTTGCCTCTGTGCCTTGCGCTTAGGCAGAGTAGGCAAGGATGAATCTCCAACTCGCGAATCCCCGCGCTAGAGTTGTTCTGCTGGTGTGCTGTTCCGCTCTGGCGCTGGTGCTCGGCTTTTTCGCAGTACGCAATGCCCTGGCGGCGCATTACCTCGGCCGAGACACACGCGACGGGTACGAGCGTGCCGTGCGCCTCGAGCCGCACAATCCCCGCAACTGGTATCTGCTGGGCCGCTCTTATCTCTATGACCTGGAACAACCTGACCCCGTTAAGGCGGTCGGCGCACTGCGCAAATCCGTGGAGCTCGATCCGTACTCCGCGGAGGCCATGCTGGATCTCGCGATTGCCTACGACAGTGAAGGCGATACCGCTCAGGCCCGTGCCGCACTGATTGCGGCCCAGCGAGTTTATCCTCAATCTGCCGACGTGGCCTGGAGTTTTGGCAACTTCCTGTTGCGTGCGGGCGAACAGGATGCGGCCTTCGCACAACTTCACAAGGCCCTGGAACTTGATCCGAAGCGAGCAGCGGAAGGCTTTTCGCGAGCCTTGCAGGTCCAACCCGACGCCAACGTCGTCCTGGACAAAATCGTGCCGCCTTCCGCGCAAACGTATGTTCCTATTCTGCACATTCTCTCTGGCGCGGGTGATTTGGACACGGCGCAAGTGGTTTGGTATCGCCTCATTGGACTCCACCCAAAAGTTCCGCTCCGCGATATCGTTGCCTTTTTCGATGCCCTGATTCGTGATCGCCGACCCGGCGACGCCCAGCAACTGTGGCCGCAAGCGATTTCCATAATGGAAAATCCACCCCCCGCAGACGCCGCCGGGTCGCTGCTCTGGGATGGCGGCCTGGAATCCGGTTTTTCGGGTGGCGGTTTTAGCTGGCAGTTCACTCCGGTAAGCCGCAACGTGCAGATTTCCTTCGACCGCGTGGAAAAGCATTCCGGAGAGCAATCACTGCGCATCCTTTTCAACGGTCGCGAAAACATCAATTTTGCAGACGCCTGCCATCAGTTCGTGCCTGAACCGGGCCAACCATACCTGCTCACGGGTTGGGTCAAAACTCAGTCGCTGACCAGCAGCGAAGGCGTGCGTCTGCAGATTGCCGCGTTTACCCGAGCCGGTGCGGTAACAACGCAGAGCAACGAAATCCACGGTACGCAGCCATGGACCCAACTTTCCCTCTCTTGGACGGCTCCGCAGGATTCCGGCTTTGGCAGAGTTTGCGTGCGCCGCAAGATGAGCGACATGCCGGGTAGCGACATCCAGGGTGCTGCCTGGCTGGACGACGTCGCCATGCTCCCGGTAAGCGCCTCCTCAACTGGAGCGGTCGCCCAGCCATGAAGCTGATCCGCATCGGACTTTATGCGATCGTAACGTTTGCCATTCTGAGCCACGGCGCCGTGGAGCCATGGGCCAGGGGAATTCTGGAATGTGCCAGCGGCCTGCTGCTCGCTGTCTGGGCGCTGCGATTTTTCTTGGCGGACGACACGCGGGAAATCGTGCTTCCACATCTCCTTTTTCCGCTGGCCGCCCTGGCCGCGGTAGTTATGCTGCAGTGGGTATTCCGTCTCACCGCTTCAGGGTTTTCTACGCGAACTGAATTGCTGCTGCTTCTGAGCGTTCTGATTTTGCTGTTCCTGGCAGCGCAGGGGTTTCGCTCGTTGGCCGACTGGCGTGCCTTCGCCTGGTTCACCATGATGGTGGCTTTTTTTGTGGCCGGGCTGGGCATCCTGCAACATCTGACTTTTAACGGCAAGCTCTACTGGTTCCGCGAAATGCGTTATGGCGGCATACCCTTCGGGCCGTTCGCAAACCGCAACCACTTTGCCGGCTTTGCGGAATTGGTACTGCCGATGTCGCTGGTGCCGCTGCTGCTCGGTCGAGTACGGCGCGACCGCCTGGTAATCGTGGGGATTTTGGCGGTGATTCCGCTGAGTGCGCTTTTGCTCGCGGCCTCGCGCGGCGGAATCATCAGCCTGGGTGCCGAGCTGGCGTTTCTTCTGGTAGTAGTGCTACTGCGACGCGCCGGAGGGCGCCACTTGTACGTTGGCGGATTGGTGCTCCTCGCCGCCTTCGTGACGGTGTCGTGGCTGGGCGTAAATGAAATTCTTTCCCGCTTTTCCACGCTGCAGACACTAGAAGTCACGCAGAGCAAGCGCGCTTCCATGCGTCACGGAACCTGGAAACTATTCTTGGATCATCCGATACTTGGCACTGGCCTGGGCACGCTACAACAGGTCTATCCGCCGTACGAGACGCTTTACGATGGAAAAATTGTGAATCACGCGCACAACGATTACCTGGAAGCGCTGGCGGAGACGGGAATCCTGGGGGGACTCTGCTGCGCCTGGTTTTTGGGCGCGTTATTCATGCGCGCGCTGAGCTTTCTGCAAATCGAGGGCAATTCACTAGCAAATACCCTGCGCCTGTGCGGATGGACAGGTTGTTGTGGCTTACTGGTGCACAGCCTGGTGGACTTTAACCTTCATATTCCATCGAACCTGCTGCTGTTTTTGCTGATGAGCTTGCTGGCCACGGCAGAGATCCCGCAGCCGAAATCCGAAGGCAGCCGTAGAAGGAAAGTGCGTGTTGCGATACACGAACAGACCACCGCGGAGCCCACGCCCGCCGCTTAGAAGACGCTCCATTGCTTGGCGGTCCCTGGACCGCAAGAGACCAAGCGAATTTTTCGCCTGATCGGTTTGCGGGCACGCCAGCCCTTCGACCGGTTCGCGACTTGCGGCTAGCGCGTCCCGGGCCAGGCCGTCTCCAGTTTTGGCGGATGGACCAGCGTCTGAAACACCACGCAATACTGCTCCGTCTTTTCGCACAAGGCGCGCAGTTGTTCGGGAGTGGCTTCGGGCGCAACTACATCAAAACGCAGCCGAATGTTCTGAAAACCCACGGGAACTTCCTTGGAGATGCCCAGAGTGCCGCGAAGATCCATGTCTCCCTCGACGGCCACCTCAATACTCTCGGTTGGAATGCCCATGGCGGTTGCTACCATCTGGCAGGTGATCTGCGCACAAGCGGCTAGCGCACCCAGAAGCAAGTCGCCGGAACACGCCGAAGTCCCTGCGCCGCCGACACCCGTGTGCGCTTGCGCTTCATAGACGGCGCGGCCAATGTCCACCGAGCAAGCGATGGGAACGCCGGTCTGCGCTCCGTTTGCTTTCAGCGTGATTGCCGCCGCCGTCGGTTCGTTGCGATACTGGTCTTTGAGCGGTTTCTGCACAGCCTTGAGGTCCATGAGGTTCTCCACAGTAAGTCTAAGGAATTTGCAGGCGCCTGACAAAGTTAAGGGATCGTTAGATATCTCTAGCATTTCGCGTACTGTTAAATCCCTACGTTGACTTATGATGAGGCACGGTATAATCCGCTGGTGGGGTCAATGGGAAGAGTGCCCGCGAAACTGGGGCATGCGTTGTGGTGTCTGATGGTGGGTGGTCTCGCGTGGACACTGGCGCAGGCACCGCCGATTTGCGCGCAGGCGCAGGTACAGCCACAGATTCCTGCCGGGCCCGAGCTCGAAACTCAACAAAAAACCAATCAGCGAATTTTAGAACTCTCCCGCAGTACCCATACCCCTCCGCACGACTACGTCGTAGGGCGCGGCGACCTGGTGGTGGTCGAAGTGTTTGACGTGCCGGAGCTGACGCGCGAGGTGCGGGTTAGCCAGAGCGGCACCATCGGGATTCCGCTCGTTCCCGTCCGGCTGTACGTGGTGGGGCTCACCGAAATGCAGGTCCAACAGAAAATCGCCGAAGTGCTGGAGGCCAACGGCCTGGTTTCGCATGCGCAGGTGCTGGTTTCCGTTAAGGAGAAGAAGAGCAAGCCCATCGCAATCGTTGGCGCCGTTGCTCATCCGATGGTGTATCAGGCCGACCGCCCTGTTAGCTTGATTGAAGTGCTGGCGGAAGCCGGTGGAATAAGCAACGATGCCGGCGATACGGTGATCATCACCCGGCCTGAGCCCGTAGGGAGTGGAGTTTCACCATCGGCAGAACCGCCTGAAATCAGTTCTGAGGATTTGGCTCCTGCGGCCAATCCGTCCAGCCCGCCGCCCGCTGCTGCGCCAAGGGATCAGCAAAAGGATTCCGCAGGATCAAGCGAGTCCGCCAACGCGAATCAGGCTGCGCCGGTAGGGAATGCAAAGGGGCAGCAGGAAGTCCCGAGCGCCGCGGTGCCGCCGCCCGTCAGTGCCTCCGACGCGACGCCCTTGCCCACGACCATCACCGTCAATCTTGCCGAGCTTCTGGAGCGGGGCGATTTGCAAAACAATATTCCACTGCAAGCCGGCGACGTGGTAACCGTGCCGCATGCGGGCATCGTTTATGCGCTCGGTGCGGTGGCCAGGCCTGGCGGATTTGTGGCCACCAACGACCGGGCGCAACTTTCGACGTTGAAGATTTTGGCGCTGGCGGGGGGAACCACGGCGGTGGCTAAAAGAGACCAAGCTGTGATAATCCGTAAGGACTCGACCGGAAAACAGCACGAAATTCCGGTGGACCTGGCCAAAATTGTGAAACGCGAATCGGAAGATGTTCAATTGAAGCCGAGCGACATCCTTTATGTTCCGCCGAGCGCGGGCAAGGCAGTCCTCATACGGGCCGCCGAGATTGCTGCGGTTGTTGGCACTGCAGTTGCCATTTATCGCATCGGCAACCACTAGGCATTTCATGAACGACGACAACAAACTGATTCCTCATGACGGCGCTTCGAGTGCCGTAGAAGTGATGCCGCCGCGCTTTCCAGCGCTCGATCTATCTCCCCGCGAACCGCACCTGTATGACTACCTGCTGATTCTGCGCAAGCATCAGTGGCTGATCCTGTCCTTTTTGCTGGCAGTTGTCACCATCGTTTCGATTGCCACATTTCGAATGCAGCCGGTGTATACGGCTACGGCACGCATCGAAATTGATCGCGAAAACTCGAACTTTTTACCCTTTCAGGGCGCCGATTCCTACGATTACATGTCGGATCTCGAAAATTACATCGAGACCCAGTCACGCGTGCTGACCAGCGAAACGCTGGCGCTTCAGACCATTCGCAACAGCGGTTTGATTCCTCACGCCGAACTGCCGGGCGGCTCGTCTTCCGAAGCCATTACTTCCGGCAGCCTGGCCAACCACAAGCGCCCGCCGGAGCTAGGCGCTTTCCTGGGCAGTCTGGCCGTAAAGCGCGTGCCGCAGAGCCGCTTGCTGGACGTCAGTTTCGAATCCAACAACCCTGACCTGGCCGCGCAGATCCTCAACGCCCACATATCCAATTTCATGGAGCAGAATTTCCGCAGCAAGTACGACGCGACTGCCAAAGCCACCGCGTGGCTCACCGACCAGCTGAGCGAGTTGAAGGTGCGGGTGCAAAACTCTGAAGACGCGCGGCTTGCTTACGAGCGGCAGCATCAGATCTGGGAACTCGACGACAAACAGAACATCACCACGCAGCGCTTGACCGATTTGAACAAGGGGTTGACCGAGGCACAGGGCGACCGCATGCGCAAAGAGGCGCTCTACGAATTCGCCAAGGCGGGCAAGATCGACGCCGTGCCCCAGCTTCGTGAAAATAACGCGCTGCAGGAACTAAACAGGAAGCGATCCGAGGAGTATTCGCTTTTTGTGGACGCCATGAATCAGTACGGCCCGAACTTCCCCAAAGTGCAGCGGCTTCAGGCCCAGCTCAAAGAACTCGACGCTCTGATCAACAATGAAAAACGCAACATCCTGGAAGCGTTGGGCAACGACTATAACGCCGCGCGGCAGCGGGAAGGCCTTCTCGGAGAGGCGCTGAACGAACAGAAGGAAGAAGTAAACACTATGGCGTCGTACATGGTTGAGTACAACATCTTGAAGCGCGATGCCGAAGGCAACAAGACCATGTATGACGGCCTGCTGACCAAGCTCAAGGAAGCTACCCTGGCCGCCGGCCTCAAATCGTCCAATATCCGCTGGGTGGACCCGGCTATGGTTCCCTCCTCGCCGACACGTCCGGCGAAATCGCGCAATATCGCGCTGTCGTTTCTCGTGGGCCTGGTGGGAGGTATTGGCCTGGCCCTTTTGCGCGAATATCTGGACAACACGGTCAAGACTCCTGACGACGTGGAAACGCTGGCTCGCCTGCCTTCGCTCGCCGTGGTGCCGGCGTTTACCGACGGCAAGGGCACGGCGCGAAAGAGCAGGCTGCTCGGCGGCGCGTCGGTCAACGGTCATGAGAAGCGCATTGAATTGGTGGCTCAGCATCTGCCCAAATCGCAAATGTCGGAAGCTTTTCGCGCGCTTCGCACCTCGCTGCTTTTGTCGCAAGCGGGGCACCCCCCGCAGGTCATTTTGGTTACCAGCGCGTTGCCGCGGGAAGGGAAAACCACGGCCGCCGCAAATCTTGCCGTCACCCTTGCGCAACTGGGCGATCGTACTCTTTTGATCGATGCGGATTTGCGCAAACCTGGTGTGGGCCGTCTGTTGAATCTCACCGACGGCAAATATGCCGGACTGAGTTCTTTTCTCGCCGGCGTTTCCAGCCTTGATTCGGTCACTGTGCCGCATCCGGCCATTCCCAATCTGGTGGCGATTCCTACCGGTCCGCTGCCCCCGAATCCCGCGGACTTGCTTTCTTCCCACAAATTGGCCGATGCCATCCGTCAGTTGCGCACCCAGTACAAATTCATTGTGATTGACTCGCCGCCGATCATGGCTGCGACCGATGCTGTGATCGTTTCGGTGCAGGCTGACGGCGTGCTCCTGGTCGTGCGCAGCGGCGAGACTCCCAAAGAGGCCTTCACCCGCGCTCGCGACTTGCTGACCAGCGTCAAGTGCCACTTACTCGGCGTAGTGCTTAACGCCGTCGATTCGAGCGCCCCCGATTACTACTATTCCTATCGCTACTATCCTTATTCCTATGGTTATGGGCCGCAGGAAGCCGCCGAGCTATACTCGTCCAAGGACGGGGATCCGGCGGAATCATCTCGCGCGAAATATGCCGACGACGATTCGCAGTCACTCTAATTTTCCGCGGGAGGGTTCGTGCGCTATTTGATTACGGGCGGCGCCGGCTTTATCGGGTCGCATCTTGCCGAGCGGTTGTTGGATCGCGGCGACCACGTGGTATTGCTGGACAATCTCTCCACCGGCAGCATGGAAAACATCCGCCACCTGAAGTCCAGCCAGCGGATGGAGTATCACCTGGACGCCATCGAGAATCGCCACTTGATCGCGGAACTGGTGGACGATGCGGATGTAATCGTCCATCTCGCCGCCGCCGTCGGTGTTCGCCTGATCGTCGAAAGTCCCGTCCGCACTATCGAAACCAACGTCAACGGTACGCAGATTATCCTGGAAGCCGCGGAAAAAAAGCGCAAGCTGGTGCTGACCGCTTCTACCTCCGAAGTCTACGGCAAAAGTACGCAGGTGCCGTTTCGTGAAGAGGCCGACCTGGTCCTCGGACCAACCACAAAAGGTCGCTGGAGCTACGCCGCTTCGAAAGCCCTCGATGAATTTCTGGCCCTTTCCTACTGGCGCGAGCGCAAGGTTCCGGTGATCGTCGTTCGCCTTTTCAACACCGTCGGACCTCGCCAGACTGGCCGCTACGGAATGGTGCTACCCAACTTTGTGAAGCAGGCTTTGGATAATGCGCCTATCACGGTGTACGGCTCCGGCACGCAAACGCGCTGCTTCTGCGACGTGCGTGACACCGTGGAAGCGCTGGTCCGCTTGATGGATAGTGAACGCTCGGTCGGCGAAGTCGTCAACATCGGAAATACCGAGGAGATCTCAATCAGTGACTTGGCGCGCACCGTTCGCGCTCGCACCGGTAGCTCCTCCGAAATCACATACGTTCCCTACGACCAGGCCTATGAGCCGGGTTTTGAGGACATGATGCGCCGTGTCCCTTCCGTGGAGAAACTTGTCTCCTTGACTGGATTCCGCCCGCAAACCAAACTAGAGGAAATCATCGATCGCGTGTCGCGCTACTTGGGTGAAAAAAAGGCGGCTTCGCGGCCGAGCGAGGTTTCAAGCAGCCGCGCCTGAAACGCGCCCGGCAACACTCGGCTGGTACATTCAGTCGATTCGATTTAATTTAAGCTGCATACATCATAAGACGCCAAGCTGGCGATTCCGGGTCAACAGCTGGTAATCAATTCCTGCAGACGCTCGCAAGGGGAGTGGACCGGTTGTGGAACGTTTGAACGTCGCGAAATCCCAAGCCTCCGCCTTAGGCAGCTTTCCCCCGCGTATTTTCCTCTTCTTGCTTCTCCTGTCGCTCCCCTTCGTCAATCCCTGGGTTCGCGGTGACGGCGTCGGCTATTATGCCTTTGCCCGCGCGCTGCTGATCCAGCACAATCTGGATTTCACCGCGGATTATCAGCATGCCAACGAGGGCTTTCGCGAAGCCCGCCTGGACGCAGCCGGAAATCCCAAGGACAACTTCCGCACCGCCACCGGCCACCTCGACAACCATTTCACGGTTGGGCCCGCAATACTATGGGCGCCATTCCTGATATGCGCGCACGTCGCGGTCCTGGTTGCCCGTGCGCTCGGAGCGGATGTGGCGGCGGATGGTTTCTCTCTGCCGTACCTTTTTGCCGTGGCTCTGGGGACGCTAGTTTACGGTTTTCTGGCCCTGTTGCTGTCCTATCGAATCGCGTGCCGTTTTGTCGCGGAACGATTTGCACTGCTTGCCACCATCGCCATTTGGTGGGGCAGTTCTCTGCCGGTCTATATGTATTTCAACCCCTCCTGGTCGCACGCGCATTCGGCCTTCGCCGTCGCGCTGTTTTTCTGGTACTGGCTACGCACGCGCGATTCCCGCACGGCTTCTCAATGGATCGTGCTGGCGATGATCTCCGCGCTGGCCCTCAACGTGTACTACCCGAACGCCCTCATTCTGGCGGCGCTCGTTCCCGAAGCCCTCGGCGCATACCGTGCCGCGTGGAAGGAGCGCGAAGCCGCTGCGCCTCTTCCGCGACTGCTCGCGCATCACGTTTTATTCTGCTCCGTCACGTTGCTGGCCCTGCTTCCCACTCTCTTAACAAAATTTATCGTCTACGGCGGCTTGTTCAAAACCGGCTACATCCCCATCGCTCAATGGAGTTGGGGCTCGCCCTGGCTTCTCGCACTGCTTTTTTCCGCGAACCACGGTTTGTTTTCATGGACACCGATCCTCCTCTTCGCCACCATCGGGCTCTTTGCGTTTGCTCGTAAGTTTCCCTCCGTCGGCCTTTCGGTCTTGTGCGTCTTGCTGGCTTTCTATTACTTCATGGCTGCCTATCCCGATTGGGCGGGCATCTCATCCTACGGCAACCGTTTTTTTGTTTCGCTGACTGTGTTTTTTGTCTTGGGTCTGGCGGGCTTTCTTGAATCTGCGGCGTCTTTATTCCGCGGCCGCGCCGCTGGTTCCCTGGCCATTGCCGCAATCTTGAGCATTTTCGTTTTGTGGAATCTTGGCCTTATCTTCCAGTGGGGCTCTCATTTGATCCCCGCTCGCGGCCCGGTCTCCTGGCGACAGGTTGCCCGCAATCAGTTTCATGCGGTACCGCACCAGCTCTCCTCGCAGCTTCATTCCTATCTGTTTCGCCGCAGGGAAACACTTCGTCAGATTGAAGAGCGGGACCTCGAGCAGCAGCGCGGCGCGCCCGTCGACCCCTGAACCAGACTGCCGGCGCTCTCCGCCCAGCCAATTTCTGATATTCTTTGTACGCAGTTCCGAGCCCGAAATCTGCTCCTCGGCCCTCCCGGCACCAGGGCATCACAGCGGAGTTTCGTTTTCATGAGTTCCAGTCCAACCCCTGCGGGAATCCCTCCCCCGAGCGCTCCCCAGGTTGCCGTCGTATCCGCAGCCGGAAACTTATCGGCCGCGGTATACCGCGAAGCGAAAGCGCTTAACCCCAACATTTTCCCGCACTCTCTGCCGGCCCGAGTCCTCATCAAGCCAAACTTGTGCGACCTAGTGGCCTGGGAAAACGGTGTGACCACCGACCCCGCCTGGCTGGCAATTCTCGCTTCCGAGCTCCGTTCCATCCGGCCGGATGTGCAAATCGCCGTCATCGAATCGGACGCCATCGGCGCCTACAAGACCTATCGTTCTTGCGACGAGACCTACGAACGTCTGGGCTACACCGATGCGGCGCGCAACGCGGGTGTCAAACTGATCAATCTCTCCAGAGCTCCGTCATTCGATATCCGCGTGCCGGAGCTGCCTTTAGCGGTGACCATTCCGGAAATCTTTCTGCAAGAGTTCTTCTTCGTCTCCGTGGCCAATCTCAAAGTTCATCCTTACGAGCGCATGACTGGCATCCTCAAGAACTCGCTCGGATTACTGCCGGCGGCGGACATCTCTCACTACCATCCCTATTTGGCCACCGTGATTAGCGCGCTCCACAGGCTTTGCCCCCCGGACCTCTGCATCATCGACGGCAGGATCGGCCTGGAAGGCAAGGGTCCCATCCAGGGCGATCCGGTCCGTACGAACACCATTATCTTCAGCAACGACGCGCTCGCCGCGGACCTTACCGCCTGCCGCTTGATGACCATCGCCCCGCAGACGGTCCCGCACTTGCGCCAAACATTAAAACACCTGGCGCGGGGCTACCACGAATTTGCTATCGCCGGCGAACTGCGTCCCAGAAAATTTACGTTTGACCAGCAACAACTCCACCCTGAAATCCTCGCCAAGTTCCACAATCGACGCCTGCACCGCGAATTGGAAATCTTCACCAATCGCTGGATCAGCCGTTTCTTCCGTTTTAAGCAACAGCCTATTGCGTTCCTGAGCGGTGCCATCCCCAAGCTGACGAGGCGTGTGTATGGCTCTCGCTAGGTTGCGTATCGGGGTCGTCGGCGCCGGCCCGGTCGCCGAAAAGTATCATCTTGGCGCGATTCGCGGAGTTCCCGAAGTTCTTGCTGAATATATTGTGGACGTCGACGGCCAGCGCGCGGAAAAGTTCGCGACGCGCAACGGCTTTCGCCGCTACGGCGTCTCCCATCAGGAGCTGATCGGCGCGGTCGACATGGCCATCGTGGCCCTCCCGAACCACCTGCATGCTCCAGTTTCGATCGATTTGCTCTCGCAAGGCATCCACGTCCTTTGCGAAAAGCCGATGGCCCGCACTCCGGCGGAATGTCAAACCATGATCGATGCCGCGGAACGTTCCGGTGTATTCCTGGCCATCGGCCACAACCGCCGTTTCCGCGATCACTTACGGCTGGTGAAGAATCTGTATGACCGCGGATACATTGGGGAAATCTCCGAAATCCAGGCGGAAGAAGGCAGCGCTGCGGACTGGCAGCGCTCCGCAGCCTACTTCGATCCGCAACGTTCCGGCGGCGGTTCACTGATGGATGTCGGCATTCACGCCATCGACCTGATCCGTTGGATCGCCGGTGAATTTCAGGAAGTCCAGTACACTGGCGACCACACTCCCACCGTCGTGGAAAGCGAAGCCGAGATGAGTTTTCGGATGGAAAACGGCGCCACCGGAAAAGTGATCGCCAGCCGCAGTCGCGAATTGGCACAACGCTTGCTCATCCGCGGCACGCAGGGCTTTATGGAGGCCGGCCTTTGGAGCGATATGCTGCGGGTGCGCTCTGAAAGGGGCAAAGCTTCCCGCCATTTCCAGCATCTCGAAGCCTATGTGAGCCACCGCCCGCCCGCGGATTCCTCTTTCGTTGACCAACTGCTGAATCTGGTCCGCGCGATTCGCGGCCAGGAGCCGCTGGCCGTCGACGGCAAAGCGGGCATGGGAGCCGTGGATGTGGTGTGCCGCGCCTATGGCCACAAGCCGGCCGCCGCCACTGCTCCGTCGCTGGAACCGCTGGCCAGTTCATCATGAGCTTGCGCACTCGCGAAAAACTATGACCAAGATTACCGCTTACATTCCGGCCTACAACGCTAGCGAATATCTTGCCCGCACCATCGAGGGCCTCCTTTCGCAGACCCAGCCCTTCGACGAAGTTCTGGTCATCGACGACGGCTCCAACGATGACACCGTGGCCATCGCATCGCGTTATCCTGCAGTACGGATCGTCAAGCACGCGAAGAATAGAGGACTGGCCGCCGCGCGAAACACCGCATTTCGAGAGGCTAGAAACGAACTCATTGCTTCGGTGGACGCGGATGTGATCGCCGAGCCCCAATGGATCGCTACCCTTCTTCGGCATCTCGATGATCCCAAGGTTGTCGGCGCCGGCGGCATGCTCATCGAAGGTGTCCTGAAAACACTCGCCGACCGCTGGCGTGACGCCCGCATGGCCCAGCAGTGGGGTCCGGTTGTTTTGCGCAATCCAAAATTTCTCTACGGTTCCAATAATGTTTTTCGCAAATCGGCCGTAGTGGAAGCCGGAGGTTACGATGAGTTCCATCGTTCCTGCGGCGAGGATCCGGATCTTGCCGCCCGAGTGCGCGCGCGCGGCTGGGACCTGGTTTACGATCCTGCGGCTCGCTCCATCCACCAGCGCCACGATAGCCTTGCCTCAATTCTCGATATGTATTGGCGCTGGTGGCGGTTTGGCAATCAAGCCTACGCAAAAGGCATCACTTTGCGTTCGGTGCTCGGCCACGCCTTGTTTATCCACTTCCGCTACAATTTTTTGCCGCCCGCTCTGCAGGATTTGAGAACTGGCCATCTCGATCTGTTCGCTCTGGATCTCGCGGCCCTGGCCTATCTTCCTTATCGTGATGTTCGTCTCTGGATGGCGTCGCGTTCCGCATCGCTTCACGAGCAGCGTGCGACAGGAGCCTGAACTTTGCACATTCTGATCACCGGCGGCGCCGGATTTGTCGGCTCCGAACTCGCCGTTCGCCTCACCGAAAAAAATCATCGCGTTACGGCGATGGACAATCTCGTCCGCCGCGGCAGCGAATCGAACCTTGAACGCCTGGCCCGCCATGGTGTCAGTTTCGTCCACGGCGATGTCCGCAATCCCGAGGACTTCCTGAACCTTCCCGCCGGCATCGAATTCCTCATCGACGTCAGCGCGCAGCCCTCGGTCGTCTCCGGCTATAGCAATCCGGTCTTCGACATCACCAACAACTCCCTCGGCGTCATCCGGGTTCTGGAATTTGCCCGCCAGCAGCGCTGTCCCATGATCTTTTTCAGCACCAATCGCGTCTACGTCGTGGATCGCCTCCTCGAACTCCCACGCCGCGAAGCCGCCACTCGCATCGAGTGGGACCCTGATGGGTGGAGCAAGCTTTCTCCGGAAAATCGCCCGCGCGGTTTCGATCCCGTTCACGGTGTCTCCGAGGAATTTGCCGTCGACGGCGGCCAGCGCAGCATCTACGGCCTCAGCAAGCTCATCGCCGATGCCTCCTGCCAGGAATACGCGCGGGCCTTCGATATGCCGCTGGTCATCAACCGTTTCGGCGTCATTGCCGGCACCGGTCAATTCGCAAAACTCGATCAAGGCTGGGTCGTCTGGTGGGCCATCGCACATTATTTCAAGCTGCCGCTCCGATACATCGGCTGGAACGGCAAGCAGGTGCGCGACGTTCTCTTTCTCGACGACGTATGTTCGTTAGTGGAACTTCAGATGGGCCAGATCAACCGCTTTCGCGGCGATATTTTCAATCTCGGTGGCGGCGCCGCGAACTCTCTATCCTTGCGCGAAGGCACCGCTGTTCTCGAAGGAAAGCTCGGCCACGGCACCGACATCGCCGTCGAAGATTCCATCCGGAAAGGCGATCTGCCGATCTATTTCACCGACAATCGCAAAGGCGCGAAGCAACTCAGCTGGAAGCCGTCGGTCACTCTCGATCAAGGCTTTGACAAAATTCTCGTCTGGATTCGCAGCCACGAAGACACCCTCAGAAAGCGCTACTCGTAACGATCTCGATCGATACCCGCGTGTAGCGCCGGGCGGTTGCGCGGCTTTCGCAAACCGGCGACTGTGTTTACAGCGAGAAAAACTGCCCCAGCAGCGACTTCTTCCGGCCGTTGGCATTTTCCGTCCCCGCCAGTTTTCCTGCAATCTTCGCAAAACCTTCCGTCAGCGGATCGCCGTCCTTCACCATGGGCACGCCGCGCACCGTGGCTTCCGTCACCTGCTTGAAGCTGTTCGGCAGCCGCGCGAACACCGGCATCTTCATCGAATTTTCGATCTGCGCCAGTGCTTCTTCGTCGCTGCGATGCCACCGGTTGATCACCAGGCGCACCTGATTGGTTGCCACCCGCAAATTCGATAAAGCGCGCAGGTGTTTGTCCAGTTTTGCCAGCCCCGGCAGATCCGCCTCGGAGACCAGCAGCACTTCAGCAGCCTGCAGAATCCTCTCCCACTCCGCCGAATAAAAGGCGCCCAGGTCCATCACCACAAATTCGAAACTCTGCTGCGCCACTTCCGCGATGCGCTCGATGACCGGCAGCGAACCGTTCTGCCAATCTTCGAGCCGCGTCGCTCCGCAGAGCACCCGCAACCCGCTCTTATGCGTCGTCAGCAATCCCCCAAACAGCGTCGCATCCAGCCGCTTTACGTTTTCCACCGCATCGCGCACTTGAAACTTCGGCTTCAAGTCCAGCAGCGCTGCAACGTCCCCCATCGGCCGCGAAAAATCCAGCAGCAGCGTTTTCTTGTTCGAAATTCGCGCCAGCTGAACCGCCAGGTTCACCGCCACGGTACTTGTCCCTACCCCGCCCTTGGTGCCCAGGACCGCCATCAGCCGGCCCGCTCCGGCGCTTTTCGGCGGCTGCGCTCCGCATTCACCGCTCAACCGGTGGATCAGGCTTCCAACTTCCACGCGATTGTAGGGCTTTTGCAGAAAATCGCGAATGCCCGACCGCATTGCCTGCAGCAAAAACTCAGGATTCGTCTCATTCTTGGTGGTACAGGCAATGATGTGTACCGTCGGCCGCACTCGGCTGAGTTCCTGCGCGAAGGTAAACTCCGAACCCATCCCGGTGGACAGGTCGAGAAACACCACGTCCGGAACGTCACTGGTGTGGCGCGGCTTCACGGTGCTGAGCGACGCCCACTCTCGCACATCCTTCACCAGCCCGCTCTGCTGCAGCATCGCACGCAGCGTCGAATTGCCGACCGGATCCGCCCCGGCCATCGCCACCGTCAAGACCGGCGTGATCGCCTCGGCAAAGTTTCGTTGCGTGGATGCAACTTGAATCAGTGTGGAATCCACCAGCACTGCGGCGGGGCTTTCCGGTTCTCTATACATGCACCGAGATTAGGTGGGTGCTTCGCGCCCGCAAATAGGGCCGCCGTACCAGCCCCTTCGACCACAGTACTACCCGCTTACCGGGACTAGGCCCCTTAACCCTTTCGCGGCCTGGCCGCTCTCACCTGCAAAGCGCCTCAATCAGCACTTCCTTCTTCTTCTCCGCCAATTCCGTCAGCGCATCCAGCGAGGCAAAGTAGCCGCCAATCGCCGCCGCGGCCAGTACCGTAAACAGTTGCGCCGGCAGCCAGGCGCTGCCCGTCCAGCGCCCCGAAAACAGGATCAGCGTGCTGATCCCGCCCAGCACGATTTGCACTCCAAACATCAAAAACACCGACATGCCTGAATTTCGCTGGCCCTGCATCTTTCCGAACTCCATCTTTTTCGGGAAACTGATCGAAGACCAGTTCGCGATGGTCAGCTGTCCGACGACCGAGAAAATCATTGCTGTCAACGTGGCTACCAGAATTGCCGGCGAGGGCCAACCCACGCGGAAGCCTACCAGCGTGATGCACAGCGCCATTTCAAAGAAAACAATCACCACCGTCATCAGGTTTTTGCCCAGCAAAATCTCGCGGAATCTCACCGGCGACATAAAGTACGTCTGAATCCCTCGGCTCTCGTGCGCGAACGAATTGTAGGACGGCGCAATCAGAACCAGCACCAGATAGGCCATCATTGCGGGAAAGAACAAATCAGGCGACGGCCCTTTCTTGAATGCCCACCCGTGCAGTCCTGTCATTTGCATGCTGAAAAACAACACCATGATCGGCGGGACCACCAGCGCAAAGAACAAAAAGCTGTTGCGCTTCAGATAGCGCGCTTCCTTGCGGAACACCGTCCCTACTTGCGGCGGCAAGAATCCCAGCGCGTCGCGCTCATCCACGTCTTCCTTCTCCGTCCGTTTCACTCTCTTCGTCGGTGCGAGGCCTTCGCTCAACTCTTCCCCGGCATACAGTTTTGCGTACCGCTGCCACAGCAGCAGGCTGAACATCAGCACGTAAAACAGCAAACCGGCCAGGCTCGCCAACGCCGGCAGCCATTCCGCTCGACTAGACCGCGCTACGAAATTTCCGGCAAACGAAGAAGGCAGCAGCCACAAATATGGCAACACCTTCTGGGCTATGGCCTTGGCTTCGTTTCCGTGTCTCTGCAGCAGCGGATTCAGAAACTGCAGCGACATCATGCTCAGAATAAAAATGCCAAACAGCGCTTCCCGCGCCCGCCTCTTCGACAATAGCTTTTCGAGCCACGCCCCCAGCAGCCGTTCAATGGTGACGTTCAAGGCCAGGAAAAGCGCGCACACCAGCAGCATCGACGGCGCCGCGCCCGGCCGCGACGCCAGCGTACCCGCGATCATCGCTGCCATCCAGATCACCGCGGCCACCGCCGCCGCGTCGGCCAGTCCGTAGGCCAGCCCGATCAGATAGAAGGTCGAAGAGTTCAGCGGAAAACGCAGCAGCGTTTTGAACGAAAACTGTGGCGCGAATCCCGCCAGCATGATCGGAAACAGCTGCCACCACACCAACAGCGCCAGAAAGATCAGTCCCAGGTACTTTTCATGGTGCTGGTCGAAAATATACTTCGTGCCCACGAACAGTGCGACCGCAATCCCGATCACCAGCACGGAACTGAAGACGCCGGAGACCACGATTCCCAGCAGGTCCATCCGCCGGTTCTTGCTGCGCAAGCCATTGCGCAGCGACCGCCAGCGCAGCCAGGCCACCAGCTTCAGTTGTTCCGCAAGGCTTGGCAGCGTGGCGTGCCCGTTTCCCTCGGCCGGCGCAACCGTCAGGTCAGCCACGTCAGTTCCTCCACCTGCGGCCGGTCCGCGCCTTCGCCTACCACCGAAAGGAAGATATCCTCCAGTGTCAGCGTTCGTCCCTCCACTCCCGGCACTCCCGCGCGCAACTGCTCGATTGAACCCTGCGCCACCAGGCGCCCTGTTCGGATGATGGCCACGTGGCTGCACAACCGCTCCACAATTTCCAGCACGTGCGACGTCAGAAAAATCGTCACTCCGCGCTCGGTCATTCGCCCGAGCAATTCCTTCAATGCTCCCGCCGCCAGAGCGTCCACTCCTTCAAACGGCTCGTCCAAAAATAGAATCCGCGGCCCGTGGATTACCGCCGCTGCCAGTGCCACCTTTTTCTGCATGCCGTGTGAATAGTCCGCGATCAGCGTCTTCGAGCGGTCCGCCAGTTGCATGAATTCCAGCAGCTCTTCACTGCGCTTCCGCGTCGTCGGCTTGTCCAGCCCGTACATTCGACCCACAAATTCCAGGTACTCCGGCGCCGTCAGCCGTTCGAACAAACCCATTCCTTCGGGTACCACGCCAATCTGCCGCTTCACTTCCACCGGATGCTGTGCAAAATCAATGCCCAGCAGCGACACCCGCCCCGCCGTAGGGACCAGCAGCCCTGTCAGCATCTTGATGGTAGTGGATTTCCCGGCCCCGTTCGGCCCCAGGAAGCCAAAAAACTGCCCGGACTCGACCTGCAAATCCACGCCATCCACGGCCGTCAGTTCGCCAAACTTCCGCGTCAATTTTTCCGTAGCAATTGCGATCTCAGCCATCCGTCAGCCACTCCCGTGCGAGACAGACATCGAATCTAGCACGGTTTGCAACGGCCACACCGCGCGCGTGTCCCAAAAAAACCTCATTGCAATGCAAGAGCCCGCTTGGCGCAGAAAGGTGAATCGTGCCGGCTACCCAAGTTGCAAAACAAGAGCCCGCTGGTTAGCCGCGCGGATCGCGAGAGCTTTTATTTGTTGTCTGGCATGGTGGAAGTGGTCTCCGAGCACGGCGGGAGTGGGTAGAGGTTCAGCCTGGGGAATTCGTTCAGGTCCCAAGCGGAGCCAAGCACGCTTTTCGCAACAACGGAGCGCAACCCCGCGGTGCAACTCCTCGTCACTACGCCGCGACCGGGCAGATTTTTTCAGGAAATCGGCCGGAGGATCGCGCCGGCAATGCCCCTGCCGCCCCGACTCCCGAGGAGTTACAGTATCGCAAGAAGTTAGAGAGAGCAGGGCGGGTCGCGGCGATTCTTCTTCAGGGGTTTTTGGCCACTGCCGGGCTGCTTCCGGCGATGAGCGAATCGCGCGTGGGCAATGCCGCCAGTACCGCGGGCAGTTCCACGCGGAACACTGCCCCGCCCTCCTGGCTGTTGTAGCACAGGATTTTTCCGCCGTGCTCTTGCACGATTCCGAAGCAGATGCTGAGTCCGAGCCCCGTACCTTTGCCGATCGGCTTGGTGGTATAGAACGGATCGAAGACGCGGTGCGGTTCTTTGATTCCCGGCCCGGTATCTGAAAATAAAATCACCACGTTGGCGCGGTCGCGCACGGTCTTGATGGTCAGGGTTCCGCCGCCGCTGTGTGAATCCATCGCGTCCACCGCGTTGTTCACAATGTTAAAAAATACCTGCATCAGCTGATTGCCATCGCCGCGCACGCCGGGCAACACCGATTCCAGTTTCAAGTCGATTTTGCTTCCGGAATGTTTCAAATCAAGCGCCCGCAGCTGCACCGCGTTGTTCACGACCGTATTCAAATCCAGCAGCGTCCGCTCGGTGGGCACTTGCCGGGCGAAACTCAACAGATTTCCCACCAGCGTTTTGGTGCGCCGTGCCTGATCGCGAATTTTGGCCGCCACTCCGCGCGTTTTTTCCGGCAGCGACGCATCATCCGCCAGCAAATCCGAATAGCCGAGAATCGCGGTTAGTGGATTGTTGATCTCGTGCGCTGCTCCAGCAGCCAGTTGCCCCAAGGAAACCAATTTTTCCGTTTGTACCATTTGCGCCTGCAGGCGCTGCAAATTCTCCACTGATTGCTCCGCTCGCGCCAGCAACCGCGCGCGATCACTGTCCGCCAGATGTTGCCGCAAAAATACCAGCGCGCCCAGCGGCACCGCCGCCACCAGCACGGTAAGCAGCCGGAATTCCTTCACGGCGAAACTGTCATGCGAAAACTTCAGCGTGTAAATCGCGAAAGCCGGAAGCGAAACCACCGCGGCAAGGGCCAGCCGCGCGGCTACCGAACTCTCGCCCTTCCGCTGCTCGCTGTCGGCGGGAGTCTGCGTGGCCTCATCCAGCTGATCGCGATTCTTGTAGGCAATCAATCCCGCCGCCGCGAACCAGAGAAACGACGCCACCAGCGGCAAATCATACAAACTGCCGGTGTGATACTCCTTCATGCTGATGCCGACATTGATGACTAGCGACGACAGCATGTACAACACATCTGCGCAGAACAGATGCACATAAGCGGTGCGCCACGCGCCCCGGCTCTGCAGCCACAAGACGCCAAACCAGATCACCGTAACCATGTTTTGCACATTGGTGATGACGTCGTAGGTGAAGTTGTACTGGCCAAGTGACGGCTCCGCGTACATCCATGGCAGCACCACATAGGCGTATAGAAAAACCCACCACGAAAGCAGCAGCACAAAATCCAGATAGCCGAAGCGCAATTGCATTTCGCCGCGCTTGAGATGCGGACGCAGCGCCAGTGCCGCCATCAATGGCACGCCGTGCAAAAAGAAAATAACGTCGCCAGGATACAAATCCGGCAGGGGCTGGTGCAGATAAACTTCGTAATACGTCCACTGAAATTGCCCGATCATCCACAGCGTGCAGGACATGGCGGCGAGCATCCAGAAAACGTTGCGCCGCCAGTGGGGGGTGCCGGCGTTCAGCAGAAGTCCCGCATTGGCCAGCAGCGGAACCAGGCATTGCACGATGTTGGCAAAAGCGCTCAGCGCTTCGCCCCGCGGCAGGGTGAGGGAGAGCAAGGCGTAGACGCCGAGAATCGACAGGGATACACCGGCGATCCACGCGTATGTGCGGGAAGAGGCCATGAGCTTGCTTGATTTTAGAATGCACGGCGGAGCGGCGGAGGGACGTTCTGGCGAGCGGATAGCCAAAGCATTACTGAGGATTTAAGCCTAATTCAATTAACGGCATTCTGCATCTCTTCTGGACCACAGATACCTGGAAAGCAAAAGGGAGTTTAGCGCCGAGAAAAGGAGCGCGTGGAAGGGGCTCGCTTGCTGGCGTCGAGTTTGCCGCGGATGATGCGGTGCAGGAACAAGCCGAGGAGGAAAAGTGCGATATAGCTCCCGAGGCGGTAGCCGAGGCTCACAAGATTTCCGTCCTGGAGATCGAGCAGCATTTTCTGGATGGATAGGAAATTCAGGATTGGACCGAGGAAACCGAGAAAACCGACGGCCGCTACTGCCGCTACGATTCCGAGGAGCGTGATCAGAACAAAAATGGTTTTGAAGAAGCCGGGATTGGTGTGCAGCTTTTTGTCGACCTGATCGCGATTCTCTGTTTCGCCAAGCCAGCGGCTGCCGAGGCGGGTCTGAAATTCCTGCAGGTACGCGGGCTCGGTCAACAACGCGGGAATTTCGGTTTGCTGGAGCCGGTTTTTGGCGTCGTGGTATGCCACGAAAATTTGGCCGACTTTTCCCCGCAGTTCATGAAATTTCTGGACGGCCTGGGGGCCGAGGAATTGGGCCATACGCTCGTCCTTTTCTTCCTCGGCGGCCTCTTCTTTGGCAGGCCGAACCAGGGTGGCGCCGGTAATTTTATCCCACGGGATGAACTCGGTGCGATTGCGCCCAAGGGTGCTGCGCTCGAAGTGGATGCCAGAGTCGTCGAGTTGGACGTCGATCGAGATCGGTCCGGCTTCGACGTGGAAGTCAGGACTCATGGGCTGCCATTCTAGTAGAAAACGGCCGGGAAGGTACAAAGTGGCAGGTGCAAACCACAGGGCCCAAGCGGCCAAGGCGGCGCCGGGGTGGTAGCGAACTGGAACCTTCCACAGAGTCTTTTGTATCGTGCTGAAATAAATTGGCTTACGCTTGAGAACGTCGCTCAGGCGAAAAAGATCAATCCGGAGTTGGCCCGGAGCGGAGGGTTAGGGTGGCCAGGAGGAAGATGAGGAGCGCGGCTGCGAGAAAAGAGGTGGGGGCGGCGAAAAAGTAGCGGAGAGAGACGGCGGTCATGGCGGCGAGCCAGAGAGTGTTGACGAAGGCGACGCGTTTGAGGAGCCGGGTGGGTTCGCGGCGGAGCGTAAAGTCGACGGTGCCGAGGCCGAGAGCGGCGAGCATGAAAGCGATGCTGAAACCGTCCATAAGATTCTGCATGCTGCGCTGGGTGCCCATGAGATTGAATTTGTAACTGGACATGAGAGCGAGGAGCTGGCGTTCAGTGTCGTTGGACGGGACGGGCGTCTGGATGAGCGAGAGGGAATGCACGAGGCCGAGGATGATGAGCACGATGGCTCCGGCGGTGAAGAGGCGGCGGCCGCGGCGTTCCTTTGGAGAGAGAGTCTCGCCGCTGGGGGATCGGGCGGGCATGGTGGCGCTCCTGATGGCGCGGGCAAAGTTGTAGCACAGAGCGGATCGCGGTTGGAAGGCGGAAGTTGGTGGGAACGGACCCACGGCTGAGCGAAGGACTGGAAAGACAGAAAGAAGGCTTTTCGCCTCCTGACGCCAAAGCGCGGAGAAGAGCGGACTGCCACTGACACTTGGTGGGTGGACAGAATAGAAACAGAGAGCCCTCGGCTTCGCCCGCCTACGGGGCAAGCTCGGAATGACGGTGCAACCGCGCGAGTAAGGCGAAAGGAAAAAACGCCGATCTGGAGATCGGCGTGCCCGACGGACTACGGAATGAGGCTACTTTCTGACGGCTTCGTCGGAGGCGATTTTGCCATCGCGGATGTAGATGATGCGATGGGCGTGCTGGGCGATGTCGTTTTCGTGGGTGACCAGGATGATCGTGTTGCCCTGGCTGTGCAGGTTGGCGAACAGGGCCATGATTTCCTCGCCGGTCTTGGAGTCTAAGTTGCCGGTGGGCTCGTCGGCGAGAACGATGGAGGGCGAATTGACCAGAGCGCGGGCGATGGCTACGCGCTGGCGCTGGCCGCCGGAAAGCTCGTTGGGCTTGTGGTGCATGCGGTCGGTCAGCTCAACGCGTGAGAGAGCCTGCTTGGCTTTTTCGAGGCGTTCTTCGGCCGGCGTGCCGTTGTAGATGAGCGGAAGCTCGACGTTGTGCAGAGCGGTGGCGCGCGGAAGAAGATTGAAAGTCTGGAAGACGAAGCCGATTTCCTTGTTGCGGATGTAGGCGAGTTCGTCGTCGTCGAGTTCGCTGACCAGGCGGCCGGCGAGCCAATATTGGCCGGCGCTCGGCGAGTCCAGGCAGCCGATCAGGTTCATCAGCGTGGATTTGCCGGAGCCGGAAGGACCCATGATCGCGACATATTCGCCTTTTTTGATTTCGAGGTTGATGCCGCACAGCGCGTGGACTTCTTCAGCGCCCATCTGGTAAGTCTTGGTAAGTTCCGTGGTGCGGATAACTACGCCGGTTGACACCAGATCATCGCGGTAGGACTCGGTTTCTATCGTGGCCACGGGCATTTGGTCTCCTCGAACTTTCTTACCAGCGGCTAACTCTGCTGGTCGTCCATCTTCTTGGGAGCGGAGTTGTCCACCTTGACTTGCGCCTCAGGCTTTAAAGTGCGCAGGGCCTTATAACTGCCGACGACGATTTCGTCGCCGGGCTGGAGGCCGTCGGTGACTTCGATGTCGGTGACGCCGCTGATGCCCGTTTTCACAGCTTTGAAAAGCGCCTTTTTGCCGTTGACGACAAAGACGCCCTGAATTTCGTCCTTCTTCGGATCGTTGGGAGCCGTGGGAGGAGCCGCTGCGAGAGTGACGCTGCCGCTGCTGCCGCCTTTGGAATTCTTCTTGGCGTCTTCGATGTCTTTGCGAGAGCGAACAGCGAGTGCCTGAATGGGAATGGCGACGACATTCTTTTTCTCGGCGGTCTTGATTTTGGCGGTGGTGGAAAGGCCGGGGCGGAGATTTTCTGGCGGATTATCGAGCGTGACGACAACCTTAAAATCTTTCGCTTCCTGCGTGCTGGTGGTGGATTGCGTGGTGGCCAATCCGGTGCTGCGCAAAACGGCTTGCGAGCCGATCTCGGTGACCTTGCCGTGAAAAATCTTTCCAGGAACGGCGTCGATAGTGACGTCGGCATCCTGATTCATGCGGACGTTGACGATGTCGGTTTCATCCACTTTGACTTCTGCGGTGACGACGGACATATCGGAGAGAGTCATCAGGAAGCTGCCGTTGGAATTTTGGATGCCGGGGACGACATATTCGCCGAGGCGAACGGGAAGGTAGCTGACGATGCCGGCGATAGGCGAGACATAGGTAGTCTTGTTGAGTACGTCGCGGGTGTGGGTGAGAACGGCTCTGGTTTGATTCAGTTGGGCGCGCGCCTGTTCGAGCTGGGCCTTGACCTGCAAAACTTTGGCGTTGGAGGAATCGACGGAGGCTACGGTCGCGTCATAGCTGGTCTTGCGCTGGTCGAAGTCCTGCTTGGGAATGAGCCCGTCTTTATAGAGGCCCTGGCCGCGGTCGTAGTCGAGCTTGGACTTTTCGAGGTTGGCCTTTTGCGTAAGCAAGTCTGCCTGGGCAGCTCTGTAGCTGGCTTCGGCGGCGGCAATACCGGACTCGGAAGAGTTAAGCGCCGCGGCTTGGGCCTGGACGTCCGCGTTGGCCTGAATGGCGTCCTGGACCAGCAGGCGGTCGCCCTTCTTGATCTTGTCGCCTTCCCTCACCAGGATTTCCGTGATACGGCCAAAGCCCTGCGCTTGCACGTTGGTGTAGGTGGTCGGCTTGATTTCGCCGGAGGCGGTGACCAGCGAAACCAGAGTATCCTGCTTGGCGACCTTTGCGGTTTGGACGGTAGTGACGCCCTTATTCGCCTGATTGACGCTATAGAGAACGATCCCGGCCCCCACCACCACGACGGCGGCTCCGATCGCCACTTTGTGCCACATCTTCATAAACGTAAGTTCCTTTTTGTCACGACGACCTGCTTGCCCGCACCCGAAGGCAATCACCAGCCGGGGCAAACCCCGGAAACCACGGAATTGGTTCGCTTCTAACTACTCATACGCCCATTGAGGGCCAAATGTTTCGCCAAGAGATCCGGGAGAGGCCGCTTGGACCAATGATCGAAGTTGGCGACCGGAGTGCCAGTACCCCAGGCAGTAGTTGTCCGCTCTCCGTAGCCGACCCGAAACTGCGAACCTAGACTATCTATTTTAGAAACAATTTCCTAGAAAAGATAGAGTTCTCCGGAGGGTCGCTTTTGGCAACCAGAGTCTTAGACGCAGGCGGACGAGCAACGGTCGTTTGGGGTTGGGCAATTAGTTTTTGGAATGGCGGGCAAGCGTGAGGGGGCGAGCCGGACCGGCTGGCGCGGGCCGAGCCCTGCGCCTAAATTCCTGGCACCAGGAATCCGCAATGCCGGGTTCGAAGAATCGAGCGCGCATCGTTTGACCGGCCGGAGCGACGCCCCTAAGATTGGATCTGGACGGCGATGCGCTCTCTCACCCGGGCGCAAAGTGACTTTCGACTATGTTTGAAAACCTTACCGAGAAACTGCAACGAACATTCAAGAACTTACGCGGGCAAGGCAAGCTGACCGATGAGCACCTCGACGCTGCGCTGGCGGAAATTCGCGAAGCCATGCTGGACGGCGATGTGGCGGTGCCGGTTGTCGAAGAATTGCTGACCAACATCCGCGGCAAGGCGTTGGGCAGCGAAGTGATGCTGCAGCTTTCGCCGGACCAGCAGGTCATCAAGATTGTGCGCGATGAGCTA
>Ga0247661_1000028_pt1 | contig 27783 bp, 46 predicted proteins | sample CNK02_metaG_FD_182799 | JGI IMG/M metagenome (GOLD analysis project Ga0247661, IMG submission 182799) | Soil microbial communities from Purdue University Martell Research Forest, Indiana, United States - CNK02 | ecosystem: Environmental > Terrestrial > Soil > Temperate forest > Bulk soil...
ATTGAATTAACTAAATCAGTGCCATTAGGCAACGCACAATAGACTTTGTTATCCCACACCCACATAATAGCTTGAGCAATCTGTCCTTTATTAATATTATTTAACGAAGCCCTAATTTTGGTCGAGACAATTTCATGTCTGAAAGCATCAAAATCAGTTCTGGTAACACGTCTAATATTAGCCTCATTATCAATAAACCATACCTCATTTCCTACCTGACATGCACCCCGTGGAGCAACACAGCCCACTTCTTCAGCTACTGAAGCATAGGATGAAGCATTAGATGCAATGGTAAAAGAATTATCTGAAAAGCCTGAGAGGTATTGAATAGAACGCTCTTTAAGTAGCACCAATGTGTCACCTAATGGAACTGCTGTAATGAGTTGTCCGTCACCTGGGACTGTTGTATGATCTGTTGTAGTGTTGTAACTTTCAGGATTACCAAGAGCAGACCAAAAAATATCTTCTGTATAGAGCGTTGAGCCAACCTTTACCTTATTAAGAACAAACATAAAGTTATTAAACCATCGCATGACATTGCCATGAGGCGAGTCTGAACCACCATTAGAAACAGCAGTTAAAGCACTATTAAGCGTGGTCGATCCCCTATCCCAGTACTGCAATACATTATCTGTGTTTCCTGTATAGATCTTTCCTTTAATCTGTACGTTCTCCATCCAAAGATTATTACCAGCAGTTAAGTTATTAGCTATTGCAGACCAATTAGAGCCGTTGAGATACTCCAGTGTAGTTCCATGCGAGCGGAGCATATCAATACCTGAATCTCTAATAAACGCAGCAAGTCCAGTACAAGGAACATTAGGAACATTACCAACAAGAGTAAGACCTAACCGTTGTCTCAGTTGCCCTTGGTACGTTATATCCCAGTTTTGTAAAACTGTTGCTTCGTTTGGTGCTAGTTCTCGAAGTGAGGCAGTAGAATTAAGACCTCCTGAATAATCGGCTTTATTATAGGTAGCTAATTTCATAGAACTCCATCATTGTTGATATTGTCAATATAGAGTCCTTGACCTTCATAAATCTCAATAGATTTAGGCTCATCAATCTGATCTTCCGCAATGCTGTCAACCATTTCCTGCACCCGTTGTTCAAAGCGTTGTAGTTTTGTTTCTGCCGGGCCATGTTGGTCATCAAGATCTAAATAATTTGCATATGCTCCAAGAGAGATAAGTCTATGAAATTTACTATTAAAAGCAGGTGAATCATTTGCTCCCATTTCTGTAGGAATATAGATAAACCAAATCTTTAGTCCCTTAGTAGTGGTTTGTGTGGGGACTGGCAAAACACCAACCTTACCACCTGTTATATAATACTTTGGATTAACTTCGGTATATTGTGGGAGTTGTGTAGGATCTACCATATTTGGAACGTCTCCAATATCCTGCAAAGGCGTTAAGCGTCTCCACGTTCCTGTAAAATTGGCGTAGACTAATTTAACCTGTGAAGCATTTGGAGGCATAAAATATTCCCATTGCCCGGAATTAAGATTAGTGACATCAGCAGTCGTGAAATAGGCTGGATTATCTTGTATGATCTGATCGACCATATACATATATGCTTCATTAAGCCAGCCCAAAAGCACATCATCAGTTGCAATATTGCCAGGGCCAATTCTTCCTTTTAAATCTTTTAATAAATCAGTTAGTGTCATAAAACCAAAAAAGCCACACGCAAGGTGTGACTCTGTTCAATTAGTCTACAATTAGTCTAGCAATAAAAAAACAAATATACAACTAACCGCCTAGATTAGCTGTTGCTCCCACAATTGCCATTTGCAGTCTATCAACATAGTTTGGACTTGAGCCAGTGGGCTGTAAGGTTGTAATTGAAGTATATGAATCTCCTGCTGCCCAATGATTAGTCCATACTTTATATTGATTCATAAGAGTAAAGAAGGTTGTCAAACAAACCTGCCATTCAGCAGTATTAGGGACGCCATACTCCCCACAATGCAGGTTAACAAGATTATTAGCTGCCCATGCGAGCATAGGTGTTAAATCAGGGCCAATTGCTGTATTGTTTGATTCTGCAAAAGATTGTTGATAACTGCCTGAGTGGTCATTATCAAAATAATAATGGAAAGAATAGGTTATTAAATTATATGGATCATTTAACCAGGGGATAGGATTTGTCCCATAGCTACTGGTAAAATTTTGCCCTCCAGCCCAGTGATCGAATTCTGCAAAGATGCCATGCGTTATGTCCTGCTGTCGTATTGCATCAATAGCAGCCTGATACATAAGTGTTACTGTTGCATTTACATTATAATTTGTAGGCGTTGAAGGTACAGGCATATCATGTGGTTCATTCATTAAGTCATATGCAAAAACAGTAGTATCATTAGCATACGCAGCAGCAACCAAACCCCAGAACTGAGCAAATTCATCAATTGATACTTGTGGATCTCCAATTCTAACTTGTCCTCTATTGCCTGTCGTTGTATCCCCGTTAATATTTAAAACAAGGGTATCAATTTGCACATGCACTCCTGCTGCAAAGAACGCAACTTGTCCATGCGCTAATGCTCCATCACTTGCTATTGAGTTAGTTGTAAACAATGGTGTACCATTCAAAGAAACATTGATCTTGCCGTTTGTTGCTTGATTCACATCAATATCAACTGCATAGGTGCTCACCGTACCCCATGTTTGGGAGCCTGTTGCAAGTTGTGTTTTCACCCCTGAAATAATTTTATTAAGTGTCCATGAATTACTTGATACATCTGCTGCAAATTCATAACAGTTATTATCATCAATCCACATAGGTCTGACATATAACCCTTCCCCACCAAAAGACGTATCACGAGAGTTAAATTTCATATTAAATGAGACATGATAACCTGTTGCAGGTGAAACAGGATTAATTGCAGTCCCCAATAATGATTCTCCATAATCACGAAGGACAATAAAACCATTCTGGCTGTAATCAGCATAAGGATAATTAAGCTGTGATACAGCACCCGTAAAGTTATCTGTTATTCCACCGCTTAAAGGACTAACAATACGCCTACCATAATTATGACAATCCAAAATAACCTTTAGTCCTGCTGATTTTGCCTTGGCAATTTGGTCATCAAGGATTGCTTTGTATGATGAATCAAGTGCACCATTAAGGCTAGGCTGTAACCGTTCCCACAAGAAGGCTAAACGAACTGTAGTAAAACCTTTTGCAGCAAAGTAATTATAGGTATTCTGCGTTGATTCAAAAAAGGATGTACCCAAAGTCCCTGGCAATTGTCCAGGATTCTCAAGACCAGATAAAGAAATGCCACGCCTGACAGGGATTTGAGGAGGTGTAGTAGGAATTACTGGAGTAACTAAAGGTGTTGGGCAATTATCTTCAGCCCAGGTAGTTGAAGGAGCTGCATCAGCAACCCAGGTAGTGATAGGACAAAAAGCCTCTCCTATTATTGATGGATTTGTAGGAGGCGTGGGTGAAGGAGTTGGTGTTACTGGTGCTGGAGATGAACCAAGAAGTAAAAAGCTTCCATCCCCAAGGAGTAAATATGAACCGTTTCCTAACTGTAATCTATCTTCCATAACATACTAATAGCCTTTAGCATAATTGATAACATCCCATTTTGAAGACGCACTGTTATATTTACATTTCAGGTAGTCATACTTTCCAGCTACTATATTTGAGATAGTAAACGCTCCTACATCAAATGCACTACCAAGGGTTAATGAATGACTTGATGAGTCAGCATTCTTTATTCGATAAGTAATCTCTTGACCATCCTGCGGATTAGTTGGATTACTGATTGTCAAATCAACAGTAGTTGAAACCTCAAAGCTATTTGCAGCATAAGCATTCGTAGCAACTGCACCGCCTGTTACAGAAAGCGTTGCAACTCCAGCGACAAAGGATGCAGGGACAATCATGGCTCCCGTTGAATCATTCAGCCAGGTAATAGAACCATTATTAGTAACGCCTCCAAAAGTAAAAGGATCTGATACCGTACAATTAGAGCCACTATCAACGGTTAACCATTTAGCACTCGCTCCGTTATTAATATCATTAAAGCCATGGATTCCGATACCATAGGAATTATTTGTCAACCAAATGCCTTTACCACTCGCAAGCGTTCCTAACTCATAACACGCATTCATTACAATGCCATTTGATCCATCAATTTTGTAGGGGATGCCAGGGTAATTGGTTGATCTATTATTAGGATTCTCAACACCGCACGCATTCATAGCAATTCCCTGACATGCTTTAAGCCAATACCCAATACCACAGGCATCTGCTGCGCAGGAATTAAAGGTACAATAAATCATAGTATCCAAATGAAAGGCAGATTGTAAATTACCATCACCATAGCAAGCAGTAAATGTGCAGGACGTACCAGCAACAGAAGAAAGACCTACAATATGGAAACCATCGCCCACACAGGACTCAGTGATTACCCTGTCAAATTGCGTAACAATTGCATTAGTAATATAAATGCCATCTCCCCCGGTATTCCTGATATACATATTTTCAAACCTGAAATATCTATTATTTGCATTGAGAGAACGAACTAAATCAATACCAATTCCTGAACCTGATCCTGTACCCTGCAAGCAAAGATTTCTAAATAATACTTGTCCAATATCTGATCCATAAAATATATCTTTATTTGTGGCTGTTTGTTTAATCATGCAGGTTGGGGAAGGAAGGTCAAATTGATCTGAAGCACCAAGGACTGTAATACCACTGGAAAGAGTTATTTTATCAGTTATGACATACGTGCCAGGTGGAAAATATAACGTACCACCTACTGCTCCTGCTGCGGTAGCTGCTGCCTGAATAGCACTGGTATCATCCGTTGTCCCATCTCCCTTAGCTCCATAGGTTTTTACATTATAAAAAAGTAGCCAGCGTTTATCTGCATTAGCAACAGACAACTGCTTTGTAACATTGCCTGCTGTTACATCTTCCACAGGGAAGAGTGTTGCCGTGTCAGGCGTTGTCATTACTGGTAGATTTTCAATTTTGCTGTCAGCCATAAACCACAAAAAAAGACGCCCTTTAAGGCGTCTCTGTTCAATTAGACTACTCTAGCGTAACAAGTTTACTTACTCTTTGTCAATATCAGAAGCCAATATTAGTAAAGAAGTCTTTTGCCATATCACCTAGAGAAACTTGATTAGCTGCTCCTTTAAAAATAAAATATAGTCTCCAAAGATCATTAAGAGATTGCGTAGTTGTATTACTTAGCTGTGATTGTAAAAAAGCTCGAATTGCATCCTGCTGTGAAACTTTACCTCCATAATAAGCAATTCGCAAATCATGCAGCGAGAAATTGGTTGCTAAACCCGTCTTGTTTTGCAAAGCTATTTTTTCTTGATAATTACGTGTTATTGTTGCTGACATTATGAAACACTCCTTGAACCTACTTGAGTACGACCAGTCAATGTTGCTTGCATCCATAAAAGAACTTCTTTAGGAGTATGCGTTCCATCACCATTGTGAGAAACAACAACATTTGCATTGTCCGCAAAACTCCAAGGCATTACTAAACTGAAACCAGCATTAAGAGCTTTCCGGGTAATACTTCGTACAGCTTGGGGATCGTATAAAGCATTAAATAATTCATCATTTCCAGCTATCGGATGAGAGGAGGCCGTAGGATCAGAATAATTAAGATGCCCAACCTCACTTAACCATTTTGGTTTACTTGTTAATTGTCTAAAATCTGCCATGTAAGTATTATCAGGCCGATAAACGTGCATAGAATAAATGTCTGTTACTGGATCTATGTATGTAGTGCGTTTTGTTGCATCTGAAAAATATTGATAAGTGGCTTGTTCTTCTTCTTCATATTCACTTATTCCAACTGGTTTTGCTGTTGTTGATTTTAAAGCACCATAACACAGCGTTAACCAATCCAATACGTTTTGTTGTGTTACGCTTTCAGTAACTGCATATGCTGAAAACCCAGCAGCACATGAATAAGGCTCGTTGCATAGTTCATACATTAAGATATTAGAAAAAGTATCAACGGCTGACACATAGGCAACCATCGCATTTTTATAGGCAGTTCTGCCATTGCTTGTTAGCACAAGTTCCCATCTTGTATAGCCATCAAGACTTGATGGAGCACTGGGTGTTTCCCCTCTACTCATAACTAAAATGCAGGATATACCATGTGAATTAGCCTTGGTAAGAAAGTCTTTTAAATTATCACGATATGTGCTGTTCATGGTAAAAACTGAGCTTGCATAGGACATGATTGATTCAAGTGGAGCAAATACACGAATTTTAGTAATGCCACTGGTTTGTAATAAAGCTAAGTCATTATCTGCTTTTGTAGCATCATAGCTTTGGAGCCATGTTATCGGGTTAGTCCCATCATGAAGATTCATATTATAATAATTAATCCCTAGTGTGGTAGGCGTATAATTTGGCCGATTATCATACCATGCTGGATTAGATCTTGTAGTTGCACTTCTCATGTTGTTAAGACTAACCATGCACTAATAGTCTGTGTTATTCCTGCCTGGTTAGTAACAGTAATACGCACATAAGGAGCCGTCAAATCACCTGCAATAATTGGAAATTGACTACCACTACTATCATTAATATAATACCATCCAGAGACTCCATTATCAGGACTTACTTCTAATTTAAGATCTAAGTTACCACTTGCACCTGCTGCAAAAGCTCTATATTTGCGATATATTCCACTTACAATAGCAGAAGATGAATTAGAAGCATTATTAGCTAAAGATGTGTTTGTCTGAGTTTGCGTAGTGACTGTCTTAGCTCCACCTACTAAAATGTTATTAGTTAAATCTTCACCAGCAATTAAACTTTTTAGATTAACATTGAGCCAATCACTGACTGGATCAAAAAGCCTTTGAAATATTTCATGCAGCACTGTATTAGCCATATAACAAAAAAGACAGCCCTTTTCGGCTGTCCTGTTTCAATGAGACAATTAAAGTATGACTGAACTGCTTACTTCTTGTCAAGATTATAATCGAATATACTGATTCCCGGCCAATCGCATAGCTAATTCTCCATCTACAAAAATGAGTTGTGGTTCAGGTTTTGAAACGGTTGATAATATACGTGCTTTTCCTGTAATAGTTCTTGTCGTTGTCCCTAATATATTTGCTTTTCCTGCAACTGTTTGAACAGAAAGTGAAACTAAATTAGCTTGTCCTTGAATAGTTTGATTAGAAACCTTAGTAATACGACTTTTCCCTTGAATAGTTTGTATGCTCACAGCAGTAATACGAGCTAAGCCTTGAATTGTCTGGGTAGTTGATGCCGTAATTCTTGCAAGTCCTGGAATTGTTTGCACAGTAGATGCAGTAATACGAGATAAACCTTGCATTGTTTTATTTACTACTTGCTGAATCCTTGCTAAGCCCTGGGTGGTTTGCGTGGTAGTAACATTGCTAACTGCTATTTTTGCAAGCCCTTGGATGGTTTGATTTACTGACTGTTGTATTCTTGCCAAACCTGTAATGGTTTGTGTTGTACTATTTTGAATCCTTGCCTTACCCGTAATTGTTTGCAATGCGGAGGCCGTGATACGTGTCACACCTTGCTGAGTCTTATTAACTATTTGTTGTATTCTTGATAGTCCAGTCTGGGTTTGCGTGGTTGATTTACGAATATCACCTTTACCCAGAATTGTTTGTAAGGTTGTTGCAGTTATTCTAGCTAAACCCTGCTGTGTTTGGTTAACTACCTTTTGAATACGACTTTTCCCTGTCTGAGTTTGCAAAGTTGTTGCTGTAATTCTTGCCTTACCTAATTGCGTCTGCGTTGTCGTAGCAGTAACCCGAGCTTTTCCCGTTTGAGTCTGATTTGTAGTAGCGGTTATTCTAGCTAAACCTTGTTGTGTTTGATTAGTTGTAGTGTTAGTATTTGGTTTGAGTGATACAGCAAAAGACTCCCATGCACCGGACACAGAGGAGGTGAAAGTTTGTGCTCCACTGCTCCCTGCCGTGACTACTAATTTGTCAGCCATGTATACGCCAATTTTTGTCGAGTTATTCCCCCCATTATCGCTAAAGGTGCGCTTTGTTGCGGTATCAGAAGAAGAGGTAGCACCTGTTTCAACCTGTGCAACACCTCCAACAAACCAAGCGTTATTAACGCCCGTTGTAACTGCATTCATCGTTATTGCCGTTCCTGAATTACCATTTGCAGTACCCGAAGCATCAATAGGAGTTGAATTATCAACCCCACGATAAGCCATTAATGCAGCCTCAATATCTACCGTTGTAGCTATCGTATAGGTTGATGGGTCACCAGCCTGCACGACACGTGTCCACATGGCAACACCAGCATTTGATCCATTGCCATGATAATTTTGTGAGGTAAAAGCAGCACCACCATTAGAAATAGCGGTCACTTTATCGGTAGCACTATTTGTTCTCTCAGCAATAATACAAACCAAGACATCTCCTGCCGTGGTGCCTGTTGGAACAGTAATTGTTACGTTTGATCCTGTGCCTCCAGCAACTTGTGCTGTAGATGTAACTGCTGATATTGCCATATTAAGAAATTGCTAGTTTTTGTTGGTAGTTTTTCCCTTTAATATTACATTGCCACCCTATGAAATACTCAATAAAATGTCCTGCTTCCTCTCGTTTTATTTGTTCTCCTGTTTTTGTATCATAGGTTGCATTATAGTCATGCGTATGCTGTCGATAAAATATTAAGGTAAACTTTTCAGGCAACGTAGGAAGCTTATCTGATTCAAGTAAAATAGGCAGTCCATTCACTTCAAAAAGTCCCGTTATTAAATCAACTGTTACCTTTTGTCCATTACCTACTAAAGAAAAGCTTCTTAGTTCTTTACCACTTTGCAAGACATCATAAAATTCAGAGCGTTTTTCAGGATCTAGTTTTGATCTATCTTCTGGGGTTTGCTCAATAACACTACCATCAATAAATTCAGCTACAAAAAGATATTTGAGGTTAACTTGTCCCATTGTATTGTTACCAGTAATTATTCTGTAGGTGTATCTACAGGTTGTGGTGCTCCAAAGATTTTAGAAAGCTTTTTCTCCTGTTCTTCTATACTGATTTGTCCCTCATTTGCCTGTTTGTGTTTTTCAAAATATTCATCAAATGATTCTGCTGGATGATCTGCTGGAAGCTTTAAAAATCTATCACAAGGTATATCATTTACAACATTTTGACACTCAAATAAAAACTCCCCATTGCCATCAATACTGCATTTATGAGGTGTTATTACTTGGCATTTAGCACAAAATATATCTTTAGTATAATTAGCCATATTTAATTCTCCTGATATTGTAAGGTAAGTGTTACTTGAGCAGTATCGCCTGCTGCTGCACTACTTGTTGTTTGCAATTGTGTTGTTAAGAAGTTTGTATAACAGGGATTAGTTGTCATTGATGAAGCTTTACCAGTAGCCTCTGGGCCAGTTGCACCAAAGAATACACCAACGCCAGAACCAATTGAAATAGCTGATGTCATGTCAGTTGTCAGGTTGGTGTCAGCAGTTGTTGAGGGTGTCACATAGAGATATCGTGTACCATCACTAGAACATGCTGGTACACCTTTAAGTGTTAATCCTGTACCAAATGCTGTTGCAGTATGAGCAAAAAGACCTGATAAGATCTGATTAAATGTACCTGAGAAATGACCAAACTGGTTTTTCTGATAGGAATTATTTCCTGCTGTAATGGGATTAGACGAATAAGCGGTGGTTGAATCATCAATATTTTTCCAATTTACCTCTGTTCTTGCAGCAGTACGAGTTGTACCTTTTGCAGGTGAGCCTGTTGACGCTCCGTTGTCTTCTTCAAATTCAAATGTTGCTGCCATAAACAAAAAATGAGCCGTCCCCAAAGTGGGTACGACTCTATTTCAATTAGTCATCTCTAGCGTAGCAATATACCAAGTCTCTTGTCAAGAGATAGTTTCAGGATCTGGTAAGTGAGGCTATTTGTGTTTTTGTTGAATCAGTAAATACTAATACAAGGGTTGCAACCAGTGTCCCTCCTGCGCCTCCTGTTTTAAAAACATAGGTATCAGTTACTGAATCAGTTGCTGTGTAACTCATATAATCATAAGTTGGAAGATTTAACCCACCTTTATTTAATAAACCATTAGTTGAGGTAAGCTTTTCATATTGGAGTGTATTAGGATTCCAGCCAAACAGAATAGAACGTTTGCCAACAATATTTGCACTATCATCACTTTGATCTTTTTCTATCTGGGAATTGTATTTGATGGGTTTATCAGCCATAAAAAAGACACACCTTTTGAGTGCGTCTGTATTCAGTAAGACAATTTAAGTATGAATGAGTTAAGCAGTTATTGTCAACTGTTTCAGCTCTTCCCGTATTTGATCCATCGCACGATCAACATCATTTGCATTTCTTGCCAGATATGTTTTAAGCATCTGCCTAAAAGTATCTTCTGGGAATTCAACAAACACCTTGTCTGTATCAGTTAATATTGCGTATCTCATCGCATCATTGCATCAGCCTTCTTTGAAAATATCCGTGATTTAATACGAAGTTCAATATAGTGGGCCACTCTATCAAGCCTGTTTGGGTTAGTATTATCTCCCATTCTCAGCTCCATATTTCTAAGTTCTGGAATAATAGCATCATCTTCATAGCCCATCTCTTTAAACCATGATTTGATTCCATCTATTTTATCTGCCATTGCTTCATCTGGTGCTTCAAGATTAAAATACTCTGATAAAACAGGGTCTGCGTTTATTTCTTTACTGCTATTTGGTGCTAATACTTCATTGCCAACTTCCAAAGATTGTCTAAGCTTAATACTAGCTGATTGCATTGCGTCTTTTACATCCATAGTTATAATATACCACGATACGCATCTAAAAAAGTCTTTACATGCGTCTGTGCATTCCATTTCTCTTTTACTTCATCCTGTGCAGATAATCCTAATTTACGTCTCAAATCAGCCTTGAGAATCAATTGCTCCATGTTGGTATAAAACTGCTCTGGTGAATCATAATACAAAGCTGCATTAATCCCACTCTTACTATATGGTAGGATGTTTGCAACAACACTTGGTACTCCCATGGCTGAGAACTCATACAACTTTATTGAACTTTTATAATGGTTGAAAGGTAAGTCAGCTAGGGGAATAATAGCAGCATCTAAATTAAGAAGCATTGTATGATAGGAATACGCTTCAAATGACACCCATGGATGCACTTCGACAAAATCTAATAAATCTTTATCAATAAGACCTGTAAATGCTGAACCTGCAAGAATCAATTTAAACTTATATTTCCTTATTAATTTATTGAGTGGTTCTTTTAGTGAGAACCAATCTTCATAGTGTGAGATGCCACCACTCCACCCTACCCGTAGTTGTTCATTTTCTTTAAAGTTTGGTTTCCACCAGACATTCGTATTTATTGCATTGGGAAGGATTGCAACTCGTTTATTAAATTGTCTGGCATATTCAGCAAGTTTTCCAGTAGTAACTGAGATCATATCAACCTTACGCATTCCAAGCATTAGATCCATGATTCTTTTTCTATTAAGTACTTCATCAAAACCCTCTTTCCCATTCTTCCAAAGCCATTGCTTTGTCCCATTATCATAATATTCTTTCGTTCCATATTCTTTGTAATGCTGTGAGTAAGGTGAAATAAGCTCGATATTGTCATCTATATCTAAGACTGTCTTTGCGTGAAATGGTTCTATCTTAGCCTCCTTTGCATATTCATTAGCAGCATCTTTGAGCATTTGCAGGCCAACCTCTGCACCCTGTCTTATTACTAAAATATCTGAAGCACAGAGAGCTTGCAGAATTGCAACAGGATCATCAGCTTCTTTATCTATGACATGTGTATCAGAATCTGAATATTCCTGGATCATTTCAAAGGGTTGTCTGACACGCATCCATCCACACCCGCCTCTATCAACTGGTAATGATAATATTTTTATTGGTTTTGCAGCCATTGTAATAACCTCTCAAAGCCCTGTTTAGTAGTAAATTTATTCCTATATTTGTAATACATATCATATTTCTTATTACTGCAACCTCTGGCTAATACGCCTGAAGGTTTGTCTTTTGTATGCTCAAATTTAGGCTCAAATCCAAGTATTTCACAGCATATTTTCGCCACATCATCTACGGTTACTTCTTCTTCAGAACCGATATTAACAGCTCCGTGATATTCCTTAGCCATTAATACTTCATAGATCTTTTCCATTGCATCTTCTATATAGGTAAAGGTTCTTATTTGCTTACCATTCCCCCAGATTTCAATAGGCTTATGAGTTCTTTGTGATTCTATAGCCTTAGTTGCAATAGCTGTTGGAAATTTCATTCTTTCCCCTTCAATCTCCTGATACTCTCCAAAAACAGTATGTTGAATCCCAACTCTCGCATCAAAAGGAGCACGTTCACAAAGCTTTGTCATCATAAGCTTTTCCCAGCCGTACATTTGATCTGCCTCGGCTGAATAATTAAGGAGGTTTTCTTCTAGCATCGGTGCATCCCCTTCACGCATTTGTAAATTAACTGGATAGATACAAGCACTTGAAGAGTAATAAAGACGCTTCACTTTCATAGCCTGACATGCTTGTAAAATATTCATATCCATTGTCATATTATTGATATAAGGCGTGTAATCATTGGCTGAGAAATACCCAACTCCGCCCATATCTGCTTGTAATGCAACAACATAATCCATGCCTTCAACTGCTAACAAACAATTACTTAATACACGTAAATCCAATGCTGTTACTTGATCCGCATATTTATATAAAGCAGCTCGTGCAGGCTTAAATGATCTGCCAACAGCTCTTACATAATGACCTTTCTCTTTGAGAAATTTAATCATGTTTGCCCCCATAAATCCTGATCCACCCAATACAACAATTTTCATAATAAATTTCTAATTCTCCATTGTTTTGATGCTTCTACACGATATTCTCTATGACGGTAATAATATTTTTTAAATCGTTCACTCATTATTCTTCTGCTTAACTCAGGGTTATCTCTTTGGAATCGTAATTGTCTTTTTCTCTCTCGTGATATAGGTAAGTCAGTAAATTCATCAACTATCTTTGGTCTTGCCATAAATGCCTCCTTTGCATAAATGTATTCCTATCTTGCCCTTCACTTCTCAGCCCTCGTTTATAAGTTTCATCAACTTGAGCTTTCCCCCATGCAAAATGATTATGTTCCACCTTACTTTCTGGGCAATAGTTATATACTCCACGACTCATGGCGGTCTCAGTTAATTCAACATCTGTGTAATTATGCACATAGGGATATAAAACCGTGTCTTTCATATCAATAACACCAGAATATTTTTTAATATAATCTCGTGCCACTAAGTAATGCGTGGAGTTTCTTTGCTCTCCAATTGGGATCTGCCCTAAATCATTTGTCCCAACAACCTTGATCTTGTCAGACATATGAGATAAAGCTTCTTCTAACCAATTAACATAAAATCCCAAATCATCAGCACCTGTGAAAAAATATGGCTCACGAGTTTTATGGTAAGCAGTATTGATAGCATCTGCATAACAAGGCTTGCCCTCGTTAACAATTAGCTTTGCTCGCAGTGGTTTTATTGCATCAATTGTTGCTTGATCTCCATTTTCAACAATGAAATATAGCTCAAATAAATCAGGGGGTGTATTCTCATAGAGATTGTCGACAACTCTAGACAACTCATGAGGACGGCCAAAAGTAGGAATAAAAATACCCACCTGTTTTGTTTTTTGTTTTTTAGGTATATTAAACATTAAATTATTGTTCTTCAAATATTATTTTCACTATATATGCTTTTCCTTCCTTGTCCTCAAAAAGATGAACTAATTTTTTATTATCTTTTTGATCTATCAGACATTTCTCAAGAAATTCATCAATACCCAGTTTTTTTAAACGTTGTTTCTTTGTTTCCTGCGATTCGATTCTCATTCGATCTATAAAACTGTCAATTTTCTCTCCTAATGTCATACAAATTCATACTCCTTTAAAACACTCTCAGCCATGTATTTACTATCGAATAACTCTATATTTTTAGGGATGTCATAGGTTGCTTTTTGTAGAATATGCCCTTGTTCATCAACATCGTAGACAAGTCCCGGTTTGCCACACAGCCAGCCCTCAATTGTGGTGCGTCCTACAAAAATCCCTGCTGTTTCATCACATTCTTTAACCAAATCTTCAATATTCCATCTGCTATGCAAGAATTCAACGTTATTAGGTAGATTTTCACCAAAAGGATTAAGAGGCAAGACAAGCTTTAACACATGCCCTTCACTTTCAGCAGCATCTTTAACTAAATCCATAATTACATCTCGTCTTAGATGGTCAAATGTCCCAACAAACAGCGTGGTATATTTCTTATTCTTACGAGGCGTGTAATCAGTATTAAACCGTGTTGTATCAACACCATTCCATACAACAGCAGTTTTCCCATTCAACTCTTTATATCTATCATTCCAGAACTTTTTAATTTCAGGTCTAACTGCAATATATTTGCCTATCTTTTCATCTATTAATGGTTCTTCATAGGATAAAAGCGAGTGTAATACTTGCATATGAAAGGCGTTAGGAAAAGCTTTGAGAGCATAGCTTGTTGGTTGTGGTTGCGAGTTAATTACTAAATCAGGCTCAAATTCAGGATGGTCAAAGAAAGGATAAATATTTACTTCTGAAGGAGTTTTAGCAGCAATTTCCCCACCAATTTGATTAGCAAGAATAGTCACCTCAGCGTTGCGTTTAAATAACTCACGGGCCAACTCATAAGTCCACAATTCAGCACCTGTGAGATATTTATAATTATTGAGTGTTAAAACTATTTTCATCGAATATCGTTTGTTAATCTCCAAGGTAATATCAATTCATGTCTCAACACCTTCGGATTAATCTCCCACCCAAATCCATACATAGGTTTGAATACTGCCTTACAAAATTCATAAACATACCCATTAGGAAAACGTACTAACTCTCTATGTGATTTGTCTTTCCACCCATGCTGAAAAGCTTTTGTGTCCCTTGCATTTTTATATAATGATAAGATTTGAGGATCGTTATATGTTTCATAAATCATTGATCTAGCATATTCATTCCATTTATCAGCTTGAGCAATTAAGCTAAGACGTAATTTCTCATCATTTACAACAGGGAATTGATCTGAAAGTTTTTGTGGTTTTGATACAAACTTACTTGCCATACAACGCAAAAAAACCGCACACCAAAATAGATGTACGGCTTCATTCAATTAGCCAACAGTATAATATACCCTAACCTTCTACTTGTAAACTATATCTATCTATAACACGCAAAGAAGCTCCCCCATCATTGAGAAGAGAGAGCCTACTTCGCCTGGACAAAAATTAACTAGGATGTTGAAAGGTTCTGATTAGAACCACTTGCAGCTTCGTTTCTCGCTTCAAGTGTCAACTCCATAACAAGTGCTCCACGTTTTGCATCACCAACAGTTGCCACATCAACGGGTTTGAGGCCACGTAATATAGCTACCGCCCACTTGTCAGTTTCAAGAATAGCTGTTTTAGCAGTATCCATGAAAGGATCAAGTTTGATGGTTTGCATACCAAAGTCTGACTCATATGCTGAGACATAATTGGATAACTTGGAATTACCTTGCATTTGGATTTGACGTACATTAGGCGTTGAGAAAGCTGAAATCTGCCGTTTCTGGAAACCGTTTACATATGTTGTATCAGGTCTTCCACCAGCAGCCCAGATTGTCTGAAGTGCATTGTTATAAAGCGTTTCAGTCAAGTAATGGGCAGCAGTTCCAGTACCAGTTTCAACGTTTGTTGCGATATACGTTAATATACCTTTCAAACGTCTTGCTGTACCGGATGCACCGGAATTACCAGTACCTGTGATAAGTGCTTTTTCAACATCAGTTGCAATTTCTTTTATACGTTTCTGCATTTGATATGCAAATTCGTCATCAAGACCTGCTACATTAACTGCTCTTTGCGTTTCAGAGACCTCAACAGCTTTTGTAAAGATCTGTGTCCTGTTTCCAAGACGAGTTCTTACTGCTGGGATAGCAAATGAATAATCTGCACCTTCGATTTGTGCGTTATCACTTCCCGTACTAAGCGTGTCAGTTTGCCATTCATGATAGGTTGCATATGCTTTGACTTTAGGCAAGTCATTGTATATAGGCGTATCATGAAGCGTGATGGTAGCAATCAGATCTGTTAAATCTTCTCTATCACCAACTGCGTCAAAAGTTTTAAGTGCTGTACTTTGAGACATGTAATCACCTCCTATCTCAGATCATTTAGCTTTTCGAGAGCCGTCTCTTGATTAGTAAATGAACTGCATTTGGATCGCCGTCTTGAGCGGCTTTTTTAAGATCATCACTTGTTACACCAGTATTCGCACTTCCCGTTCCATTGCTTGATTCAGATTGCACACCACGAGTTTTACTTAATGCTGATTGAATGCGTGCATTCATGATTTCAGCATCGTGCATCTGTTTATATGCAATCTCTAAGCCCTTAGCATTACTCATGCCAAGTTGTATTGCATAATCTGTTACAGCTTGAGCGTCATATTTAGGCAGTCCATCTTTTCCGTTATATTTACTTGCCAGGCGAGTATGCTCTTGTTCTACTGCATTGACCGCTTCTTGTCGCTGTATTTCTTCTTTTGATACAAAACCTAATTCAGGTGCTAATTCTTTAATCAAACCTTTCAGTTGCTCTTTAGCAGCTACAACTTCAGCAGGTTGCTGGGGTTGTAATTGTTGTGCAATTTGATTCTGTTGATTTCTGATTGCCTGAAGTTCTGCCTGAGTTTTTCTGAAGTTATCATTAACCTCTTTAAACCTGTCATAGGGCACGGTTTTATCTCCAGCTTCAGCAGACTGATTATTCTCCCCGTTTTCAGTAGGGTTTTGTTCTGTAGTCTCTAAAGCTGGCGTTTGTTCACTCGGTGATGAGCCAGTGTCAGTTGTCGTGTCTGGTTGTGTGTTTACATCTGTTTGGATATTTTCATCCATAGTTTTACCTCCTTTCTCGGTCTAACAACGCATTTAACGTGCCTTCGCCACGATGGTTAGCCGTATATTTCAGTCAGTTTTCAATTTGACTGAGAAAAGGGAACGGCTGCCCAGCACATTCCCTCATACTCAATCAGCAAGCTGCTTTCTTGCTATTTGTTTGAGTGCTGGTAACGAAACCAGCCTTATTTGTTGCTTGTACTCCAGTTTTCATTGATTTTTTCAGCTTCTTAGCTGTTTTTTGCATATATCCTTTATTAGCCATAATTATTTACGCCCTCCAAAATTACGGGCAAAGTTAGCTTCTTTTCGTAAAGCTGGACTCTTACTATGAAGTGCTTTGCTAAGCTTTTTAGCAGGAATTGGCTTACCCTGTGGCACTCCTAACTTCTTATGTAACAATCCTTTATGTGATGGTTTAATCAGTGACTTTGCCATATTATTGAGCTTGCACACCCCCTCCCTGCATACTTAACACCGCATGATTTTTCACCATCTCTAATGCACTTGATATATCAGGGTTTTGCTGTCCTTCAGGCGAGTTTATAAAGGCTGTCAGATACTGAATAAATTGTGGCGTTATCTTTTTAGGCATAGGTGGCAACGGAGCACCATTATCAACAGCATTGATTACCTCTTTAATAAAGGCAATTGCTTGCATTGCGCCTTGATCTTGAGGCTTCTTAGCAGCTTGTGCCTGTTGTTCAGCCTGCTGCTGTTGCGCCTGTTGAGTCTGCTGAATTTGTGCCTGCTGTTGCTGTTGTTCTAATTGCTGTTGATGCTGTTGAGCACTTTGTTGCGCTTGCTGTTGACCCTGCGCTTGTTGAGCAGCTATCTCCTGCTGTTGCTGTACTTCTTGCTGATGCTGTTCTTCCTCTCGCATCTGTTTCACGATGTCAGCAATTGGCCCAACATTGTATGCTTTTAAAATCACATCAGGTGGCAAATTAGCCATTTGTGGGAAGGATGCTAAATCTTTCATAGCTTGCCGTCTGCCTTCACTGGTATAAGCCATATATGACGAAATCTGGACATCTACAGCACATTTTTTAGGAAGTATAATAGTTTTATTTGGCTGCACATCTCCTGGCTGTTGTGGTTGCCCTGAGAAGTTTTGTGCCACAGGCTGTTGTCCTTGCTGTTTCAAATCTTCATCAGCCTCTTCACCAATAACCTTAAAGAACATCTTCTCCCCTGTTGTTGTTGATGTAATAACATTACGAGCTGTCACTGTCTTTTGAGCAAGAATTGAGAGCATATATTCATAGACATCTTCCAAAAACTCCTCAGTATTCTCCGTTAACTCACTAAGATTAGTTGAGTCACCTTCCTGTAATGCCTCAATTGCAACACCGCTTGTAGCATCTGGTGAACCCTCACCACGACTGGCATCATGTTGGCAACCAATATCTTCAATGTATTGATTAATACGCTCTATTTGATTGCCTAACTCTTGTGAGAGTTGTGGTATTTCCATTGCTTGAGGAGCAAACTGAGCACCCATTTTATGCTCAACAAAAATCCCGTGTTGATTAGTAACCGTCTTAACTCCTGAGTTCTTAGGCATTGAATAGCGTCCTTTATTCACAATGACGTTATATTCCATAGCTGAGGACTCATTCAGTTCTAATGCTTTATTGAGTGGTACGAGGTTTTTAATCCAACCCTGTCCATACATAGAGAGCGGTTCAACATCTGAAGCAAGCCTGAAGAATGGTAACCTATCAAGTCCTGTGTCTTCAGGTTCTCTCACAATCTGCTCACCAACCTTTGCACAAATCATGATTCTATCTTTTTTCGTTTTAACGGTTATCTTCTTTCCTTCATTGTCTGGATCATCCTGCTCTTCTTCTGAATCATAGGATTCCTTATACCAAAATTCCTTTAAGATAACTGACCCATGCTCTTTTTGCCCATCATTAAACATATATTGCCCACGTTCATAGGACATAATTCTTGATTTCAAAGTCGATGCTGCCAGGTTATCATCGCCAACAACAGCATCCCAATCAGCATTCTTATATTTCGGGTCTTTGCGCAAATCATCAATATTACGTCTAATTGCTAAGATCATGTAACGAGCTTCTTTAGGAAGTCGTGCTATTGGGTCAATATATAAGTCATAGGGGTCAACAACATTCACAACGATTGCACCTTGTCCATCTTCTGCGTTTTCATCCCACATTACTTGCCACCAACCAACAGAATATTTAAGAGCATGAAGCATTGTGGCACGCAGCTGAGATCTCAAATGCAAATGGTCATGGAGATAAAACATAAAGCGATTGAGATACATTGCCTGATCTACATCCTGATCGGTCATGTTAAATGGAGTGACTTCTGCTATTGGATCATTCTGGAGAACATGAGATCTAACACTTCGAAGTGTTGAATAAACTTTATTGATGGTTACTTTTGGTCTAGTATCAGTGCGTGGTGTCGATGAAACAATTTGTTGGGTATTTTTATCCCATCTAGCATAATGATTACCGTTGTACCAAAGATCATATTGAAACCATTTCCAGTCTAATTCTCTACGTGCGGATTCTGAATCACTCCACCAGCGGTTTAACATTTGATTGACACCAGATTGAGGGTCGGTCTTTTTACCAACTACTTTTTTAATACTTTTAGTAACGGTGTCCAGTACGTTAGCCATCAGATTCTATTACTCCTTGGAGATCATCACGTGCTTCATCAAGAGAAACTGTCTCATCTTCTGTTTCATCTTCAACTTCATTTGGTGCATCTGTGTGCTCTTTATATTGTGTAAGCGTTCCAGCTTGAATACGGTCATAGAGGTCTTTACGTTCCTTAGCCATAATCTCTATTTGGTCAACTAATTGTTGACGATAACTTTCACTAAGATTTTCCCGTTCTTCCCGTGCTTGTTCTGTTAACCATTCAATTGTCCCTTGCAGTTGTGAGACATACCAGAGGAAACTAAAAACAATGCCGGAAATGATAAGAAGAATTCCTAGGATGAAATAGATAAAAACAAGTGTTTCCATAAAATTCCCACAAAAAAAGACGCCCACTCCGATAAAAGAGTTTGCGTCTGTTTTCAGTTAGACACTAATACTATATATTGCTACTCAACAGGTTGTCAATCATTATTCATGATTCCTTGGTAAGCCCATACCATTTGTAAGTTCTGTGCTTGCTTCAATTTTAGATATTTTTCCTTTAGCATAATTAATATAAATTCTCCCTGTCCCACGAGTTTGATTAAAGGTAACTAATGCTTCAAGCAACTTAATCATGTGTCGCTCTCCTCCACCACCTTCTGCTTCATCCTTCATCAGCATATGCAACGCAAACATATCAGGAGCATATTGTTGTAGTTGTTGTTCAAGTGGTGTTAATGGTTTATTCATTGTTGTGTTCTAAATTCCATAGCTGATTTTCTAAATTAGTAATTTGATTCCACAAATCATTTCTTTCTGCCAGATCATTAGAACAGCTAAATTTTACTCTCAGTTTGATTAATTGCTCTTCTATCAATTCCATTAAAATTCCCCTCTCAATTCACTAAAATCTATACTGTCTTCCCCTGCAAAATTAACATCAGTTGTTATATCAGCAGGTGGAATATATGTCCCTGGAATTTTACCATAGCCAATTTTATCACGTATTTCTTCAAAGTAATGTTCATACATACAGTTAAGATCAGCCAGGGCATCCATCATATGATCGTTAAGTTTTAATGGTTGTTCTGAGTCATTTGCTAATTGATCTTTCTTTTCAGGCCATGAATATGTCTCATGCTCCCAGATAGTTTTTTCACACCGTGGATGCACGAAATATCTAGGCTTACCTGACAATTTATTAACTTGTAACCGTGTAGCCCATCGCTGTATTTTATATCTCACATAATTAACATTTGTTTCACCACTTTGTTTTTCAACTCCTACAAAATTGTGCCCAAACTGATTAAGCTCTAATATATCTCCTGCTGCTGCACTATCCATGGTTTCATATTCGTAACTTTTAATGCCAGTTGTTTCATCAAGTGCAAGCAATTCATCGTGTAAAACAGTATTAGTCATACCAACTTTATAGAGTTCATGCGTCTGATAAAAATCACCCTCTTTATTCACAGCAATGATAGGAATAGCAGAGGGGTTGGTATATCCTCTATCGAGTCCACGAATCCAATAAACAGGTTGAAATTCATCAAGCGATATATCTTTGACATGAATCAATCTATCAAACTCTTTATAAACAAGCCCTGTATATTTTCTGAAATCTGCCATGTATTCCTGATAAAACACGTCTTCTAACAGATCGTCTTTCTTTTTATCTATTTCCTCTTTTTTGATTGTAGGATTATCATAGGAGGTAAACCGCCATGATTTATAATCTCCTGATTGCCTTTGTCCTAAATTAAATAAATCATAGAAATGATTGTAGCCTTTGGGAGTTCCAATAAATATTGCTGGTGCTGAATTATCAAGAAGAGTAGCAGATAGTACTTCTTCCCAGAGCCATGACCATGCTCTAATAGATGCAATTTCATCAACACATAACCCTCTCAGTTTTACTCCTCTTAAAGCATCTGGATTATCAGCACCTTTCAACTCAATCACAGAGCCATTAATCAACGTGACACTCCTACCCTCATATTTCTTAGCAATCAATTGCTGCGGAAATTCTCTAAGCATTTCACGCCAATGATTCTGTACTGATTGCGTGTATGTCGGTGAGACTATCCAATATAATCCTTGCTGTTTCATTGCCATTTGCAACAAAAGCATTCTAGCAAGTGTAGATTTTCCAAAGCGTCTCCCAGCACAAATAATACGATAACGATGGGGATCATTTGCAACTTCCAATTGAGCAGGAGTCAGAGCAATAGTAAGTTTATTCATTTTTCAGATTAGTAAAATCAATCTGCACATCTCCATTAATTTGAGTGTTATTTTGATTCAGCACTTTAGGCCCTGTAATGTTCTCATATTTAGGCAATGGCATTCCCATATCTTTTGCCAAAGCGTAGAGCATGTTTATATCTTTTCTTTCAATCAAAACATTATTATACAGGTCTAGCATTCTTCCGTAAGTCAAACCTTGTGCTTCAAAATACTCTTTTCGCAAATTGTTAACCTTTGTTATATTTTTAGAACCAATTACTCGTGCAACTCTATAAGCCTTTGGATCTTCCCTATCAAGGTTGTATGCTTTCAATGCAGAAGCTGTAGCATTCCCATAAGTATCTTTATTCTTTTTATCTAAAAAATAAGACTCCCATAGTTGATATTTTGGGGTCAAATAATATGATTTAGCAACTTCTATTTTTGCTTCTTGAAGTTCTTTTTCTTCATCTGGTTTGACAGCTAAATCACTCATCTTGTTTTTCCGGCTCCTTATATAACCATCCCTCAAGTTCTTTTGCACAACTATCAGGGCATAAATCTAATTCTTTATTTAACGGCAATTGAACACGATAAGGTCGCCCGGTAATTTCTTTACTACAAATTGGCCTGTCACAAAAATGTTTACTACTCATAAAGTCTTTCTATATTGTTTCATCCAATCTTTCCCCCAATAATATGTTTCATCTGAATTTGGTTTAGCTAACCATTCACGCTGATTTTTATATCCTCTTTTTATCGCTTCAGCGTTTGCAGCTTTATCAACTGCTCTTTCACATTTTCTGTGAAGAACATAATATATATCTTTTTTTGACTTATGCAATCTTTTACAAATAGAACAATAGGCTTTATGCAATATCATAAAAATATTTACTTATATCAAATACCAATTTGCAGAACGGCTACAAAAAGGTATTTAACAACATCTCTAATAGGATGTTATTCCATTTTCGTTATTATATGGAACTCCTTTACCTAACACATCAAAATCACGTGAAACTGGATTTGTTTCAGCTCTTTTTACTTTTGGTAGTCCAGCATGTCCAGTTCTGGGTGCTACTAAAGGATAGTTTGTTGGGACACCAATATCAGAAACAACAGGTGTTGCAAGTGTATCTGCAATTGGGTCACGTGTCACTCCTATATCAAAGCGTATATTTGTAATTGGATTTGGCATAATCAATCACCTCCTTTAAATAAAACATTCGTTAAATGAAAATTCCAAATAAGATAATTAATAAAAACCTCTTTACATGTAATACAATAAATTTTCATAGCTTTTCCGACAGAGACAACAAGGACGGCTTATTGTCTCAAGCAGTAAACTATTTGCCCTCACTTGCAAGCTTTGTCCAATAAGCTGCCTGAGCAAAAGATGCCTTAGCCATTTCAACAGCAAGTGTTTTATTTTGCGATTCCAGAAACGCAATTGCATCACTTGTTTCTGACTCCAGCTTATCCAAGGTATATGGTTCATCTGGCTCAGGTGCTGGTGGTTCTTGAGGAGCTTCCGGCACAACTTCTGGTTGTGCAGGCTGTTCCGCTGGCTCCGCAGGAACTTCAGCAGGTGTTTCGGCTGGTGCTTGTTCTACAACAGGTGGTGCTGGTTCTACTGGCTGTTCCGCTGGTGTACTCTCACTTGGTGGATTAGCAGCTTTTTCAGCTTCCTGTCGTCTTTTAATTTCTGCTTGAAGATCATTTTCTTCTTGCATAGAACGGTTTGGCTTATTCAGGAGTTCTAAATAATTTCCATCCGTCATTCCTTGATTTTCGTCCATCTTATTCACCTCCCTCCTGTAAAGGTTTTTTAAAATCTTTTTTATCAGCAACAAAATGGCATGATGGACATTCTATTTCAGAAGCTTTAGCAATTTTATCTGTCATCAGAAATTCATTAAGAGCAGTTGAGATTCTTTTGTTTTTTGTCCCCATCATATATTTGGACCAATCAAGCGTATAGCTTTCTGAAGTATTAGCAAACTTATCCCAATCAAATTGACCGACATGTCCTTGATCTATGAGTGACCAATCTTGCATCCCGTCTTCTTTAGATTGATAGCGGTCTGCACTTTCTACTCCATCAACTTTGACATACCATAACCCATCATCTTTTTGGAAGAATTCAAGGTTTTTAATCCATATGCGTTCAACTCCTAACTGTGTATATGCTTTCAATCTTTTATTTCCAGCAAGCACCCAATAAATATTTGCTTCATCTGATGTAGTTACAATGAGAGGCTTAAATTGTGGTTTTTTTTCTATTTCTTCTTTTACTAAATCAATATCAGTTTGCGTGTAGGTTTGGAGATTTCCAGGCCATTCTTTAATTTGTGCGGTGGGTAGTGTTAGATATTCCATTTTGTCTAAAGATTACACAACTATTTAATTTTTTGCAAGTCTTCCCCCTCAAGCAATTTCAGGACCTCATCTTTTGAAACACAAATTTTTAGCTCACGTTCATCATATAACACATTTAATTTCTCAATTCCTTCCCGTATCCTCTCCTGCTCAGCTTTAATAGCTTCTTTAGAATCAAATACTTCAGAACAATTCATACATTGATGAACTGGGCATTGCCCAACTCGAGCATAATTTAATTGAGATTGTTTTAAATGCTCCTGATTAATACACATTGAGTTTTCATCATATCTACGACAACCACATGCTAATTGCTTTTTAGTTTTCATATATACTTCTCGTCAATAATAATATGCATCCTCTCTTCTTTGCTAATATACCAATCAAAATATATCCCGCTAATTGCATCCCATCCATCATTTTTAATAACTCCCGCCTGAGCTAAGCCATCTAGTAACCATTTCGTATTTATAAGTAAGTTATCTTTATCACGTCTCTTATCTTTAAGATAAAATGTAATACACACTGATACCGGCAATTGCATTGCTTTAAGCTTTTTAACTTTTGCCTCCCAGGTAACAGCTGTTGTCCATTCTTTCTTAATAGCTGCTGCTTTATATCGATTTGTTCTCTCAGCCTTTATATACGTATTCAGATCCATTAATTTTTTATTTTTGATTATTAAAGTTTGTTGCATATGTATTGTTATTGGGTTATTCTCCGTTAGCCTCGATAAAATCAATGAGTTCACATTTAATCTTAAATGCATCAACCAATATCTCATCAAAACTCGTAACGTCATCCTTTTTGGTTAAAGCAAGTGTATGATTATCGAAAATCTCGTCAATTTTATTTTGTATTTCTTCTCTATTCATAAAATCGTTTGTTAGTTGGCCTTATTTTTACAATATTTACATTTTCTCCAATAACCTTTTTTAACTTTTCCGTTTTTACACTGATGATAAATGATTTTAATTATTTCTTCACCCATACTAATCTGAGTAATTACGCTTGAAAACTTAGGAAAGCGGGGGAAGCGTGCACTGATAACACTCTACCTCTTCCCCCAAAGCTATGTGAATAACCTTAAGGCTTACGCCTTCCTAAAGTTTCAATCCGAATTACTTCTATTCTTCCACGCTGTCTTCAATCTCCCATCCACAAATACTACAAAAGACTTTTCCATCTTGAATAAAAGTTTTCTCATGTTTACAGGTATTTATAATTTCATCACTCATAGCATGTCTTTGTTCAATTGCTCCCTCAAATGGTTCTATTCCGATAAGTGACTGTTTACTCACAAAAGACATAATTATTAAATGTGCCAAGATTGAGATTTGCACTCCGCACACAAATATTGTGACGACTACTAGGATGACTTGATTATATACTTTCGTAAACGGTTCCTAGCTCTTGGCATAATTAGTTCGATTTTTAACTACATCATCGTGCATACATCATAATGTAGTTAAAATGTTCGATTAGTCGGCATTATTTCTATTAAATACGATAAGTAATATAACAATACCTACCATTCCAGCAACAAAGTCCTGTTTATAAATTGCATAATTATAAAAAATAATCGCCAAGAATTGCCATAATAATAAAAATCCTGTTGATTTTGAAATTTTAATCTTCATTTATACAAACACTTATTATTACGCTTGATTAGCCTCAAGAATTTCAGGATATTCGTATATATTTCCTATCACTTCTGCTTCTCTTGGATTAAAATAAAAAGCCCAACCGAAAGCTCTATATCCGCTTTCAGGTTCCATTACTTCTTCCCAACTAAAAGTATCCGGCTTGTAATCGGGATGTTTTAGAATATCGCCTTCGTAAATCTCTTTATCATTTATATCCTTCAAGCCAGTATATTGCATGATTTCAATATTGCCTTTTCCCTGAATGACATCGCTTGCATACCATGACTGCATTAACTTATGGTTAAGCATTTTATCCATAAAATACATTTTCTTTTCGTCTTTATCGTATGCTCTAAATTTTAGTTCTCTATTCATAAAAGTGATTCATTTTACGCTTGAGAACTCACTACTGCTCAGCACCGACATATTATTGCCATCCTGCCGGTCTATCGCCAGGCACTCTTCAACTAGCTGAGCATGAGTCAATTTTCAATTATCCCACTCATAAGACCAACTCAAACCTTCTCCACTCAAGCAATCGTTATCCACAACCGTTTCTTTACACCTTCCGTTTATCAAATGTTCAATAACGGTGATTTCAAGATCATGCTTTATGTGTTTTGGTGCTAATATTTCTATTGCTGAGTTTTTCATGCTTAAAAATCAATGTTCTTCGGATTTTTTACTAGTTCCAATATATCGTTATATGCTTGCTGGTATCCTTTTATGTAACAGTTTTTACAATCTACTTTATTTGCTTCTTTTTTGATTTTTTTAGGATTCCAAGCTTTTAATAAATTATCTTTTGTTAATTCCATACGTGTAAAATGGTCGTTTATTCCGTGTGTTCCTCGGTTATATCTTTTACTGTTGTTTGCCAAGTAACAAGTTTAAGAATCTGTTTGCTTTTAGTTCCGAGTTTATTATAAGCATTGACTGCATCAGTTATATTGCTGAATTCTTCAAAATGATGATTACATTCCTCATCGCTTGCGCCGACTGCAATTTCATCCCAATTATAATAAACAATATATTTTTCTTTTAACATACTTCGACTAACCTCCATTATTCCGTGCTCTTTGGCACATCATATAAATATTTATCCTTGATACATTTCTCTAAATATTCAATATGAGCATCAATTTCTTTTTGTCGTTTCGGATTATGTCCAACATTTATCTTTTCTTTTTTCCAGGAAAGAATAGTCTTTTGCATATTGTTGATTGCTTCTTCTGATAAGATTTTATTATCGCTCATACTTCTATACGATTTTAGGCTTAGATTTCTCTATTCGATTGCATTATCGCTCCTGCATGTCTTGTTGATGCTTCCCAAAATGTCGGATCATTTTGCTGGACATTTGAAACAAAATCCCGTCTACCCTTACTCCATTCGTCAATTTCTTTTTTATCTCCTAAATAACAATGATTACAAATAAATGTCCATTCCCCATAAGTCCCCGCAACTTTATTATTTCCATTGTAAAAATCGAATTGTGAGCAACCAATCCCGTCTGGATATTTCTTAATTGGGATATGCCAAATACACTGACATTGTCGCCTTCCAAAAACTTTACCAATAAAGTCTAGTAAAAATCTCTGCTTATGTTCTGTATGTTTTCTACTCATAATTACTATTGTTAGTCTGCATCTTTATATTTTTCAGGGTGTAAAACCTTATCTACTTTTACAAATCTGCCTTTCTCGTCTTTGAAAATATAGTGAGCCTTTAATTTGAATCCGTTAAGAATAAAATCACTCAACTCTTTTTTAATCTCATATCCATCAATATCAATTTTATCTACCAATGACTTGCTACCAGTAATCTCAAGATTGATAATTTCTTGGTTAGCTAGTGTAATTTTTAATGTTTTGGTTATATTTTCTTCCATATTATTTGATTAAATGTA
>Ga0247661_1000030_pt1 | contig 27524 bp, 36 predicted proteins | sample CNK02_metaG_FD_182799 | JGI IMG/M metagenome (GOLD analysis project Ga0247661, IMG submission 182799) | Soil microbial communities from Purdue University Martell Research Forest, Indiana, United States - CNK02 | ecosystem: Environmental > Terrestrial > Soil > Temperate forest > Bulk soil...
AATTCTTCAGTGCACGGGAGGCGGGACAATGACGATTGAACGCGATGTAGCAGGACAGAAACGTGGCCCCCTAGGACAGTTTGTAATGCGGACTATGGAGTTGTGGCAAAAAGCCGCTGCTGACCCAGCAATGCAGCACGTTCCATTCGGCAGAGCGATAGAAATTCTGGAGAGAACCTACACCGTCAAGGAAATGACGCAGCAGTGCGCCTGCGATGATTCCGGCCCCTGCAAGATGCACGGCGCAGCGGCGGCATCTCCTCAAGCCCCGGCCCCGCAGGGTGAACAATGCGCTCGAATCGCTTGCATGTTCTTTTGCCGAGATTACGAGCCTGCATTAGCAAAGTATTTTGACGATGCTCTAGCTGATGTGAAATCCCCCGGCGCGTCCCCAGGGCTGGAGCGGATCGCGCAGGAGATCGCCAAAGAAGTTGCGGAGCGTTTTCCTGTAGAGCCGGGAGATTTTGATGTCAATGTTCTGGTGGCCGATAAGCCACGTCTTTACCTGGAAACCATTGCAGAAATTGTATCCCGCAGCCTGGAGGGGCGCGGAGGGGAGCTGGACGCGCTACGCAGAGAGCGGGATGAAGCGAACACGATTTCAGGTAATGCTCTGGATGAAATCCGCCGTCTCACTGCTGCTGTGGTAGAAAATGATAAATCGGCCGGTGCATGGATGGTACGCGCTGAAACCGCTGAGGCCCGAACCGCGCAACTAGATACAGAGCTCAAGGAATCCCAGGCCCGCAGCGGCAGAATCTTGCAGAGTTTGCAGGAAGCCGTAGACAGGGCCGCGCAACTGGAAGCGGCGTTGCGGGAAATTCGCAAGCAAATATGCTCAATCCCGCTATCACAAATCACCGCAATGGAAGAGCACGTTCGCTCACTGGCCGAGGCCGCGCTGGGCCCCGTGGCGCAGGAGCCGAAGGCCAAATAATGCCTTCCCACTGGCGCTTATAATCCCACTGGACAGTGCTTCAAAAAGTTTAAAATAGTATACTGTCTTATAAATCGGGTTAAATACAACCCTTAAAAGGAGTAACAAATGGCAGATCCAAACGTACCTCAAATCGACATGGCAGCCATCCAGGCTGAGGTGGATAAACTCGCGCAGTCGGGGCAGTTGGAGGCTGAATACCTCAAGCTCCGCACCCGCCAGAAAACCCAGCAAAAGAAACAGCAGGGTTCCGGTGCGATGAAGGCATACCAGCAGAAGAAGAAGGCGATGGAGAAGCTGATCCGTGAAGCAATAGCCAAGAAGGGCCTGGCCGACCAACTCGATGCAAAGGCAGAGGAAGATGCTGCTGCGAAGCACGAAGAGTGGTTGAAAACCCAGTCTGAGAACGAGCCTGAAGAAGTCGAAGCCTAACCACCAGTTTGGCGCCGGTGTCCTGGACTACATCGACGCCAACGGGGTAGTGGGCTAACATTCAGCCTTCTGTACTACGGTGCAGCACTACCCCCGTTCGACATTTGGTGCAGCGCATGACGCACCAGCAGCCAGGTCGCCGCCCGCACCTGTAGGGGAAGAGGAGCATGATCTCCACCTCTTCCCCATTGCTGTGTTTGGAGGTCGAGGAGGAATTATGACTAAAGAAGAAATTCAGAACGAAGAAGATGTTATCCAATATTTTGGCGGAAGAGATGGAGTGAACATCGGCGTAGTAATGACGAACTTCGACCATACCATCGACAAAGAACTGGAAGAAAAATTAAAGTCTACTCCCAAAACCGTTGCAGAGTATTCTGCGTGGGATTTCCACGGACAGGTCTTTTTTAAGGATGGGCAATTCCATTGTGCAGTCTCCCAGTACAAATCCTTCCAAAAACTTGTCTCGGCGGAGACTTTAGAAGAGATTATGGAGACTTGTTCTGGACTTTATGGAAGTGAATAACCTTAAGAGGTTCCACCTCTTCGGATTCATACAGGAGTTCGTACAGCCCGGCGAAGCCGCCAAGCTAAACATTCACCTACCTAACCAGCTCTGGCTTCCCACTGGCTAGTGCTTTGCAAAGTCATTTACGGTATAATGAATGGCATAGAGCCAAGATTGGAGATCGCAGTATGGCGCACTTAGGCAATGCGTTCGAGTGTGATGTTTGTAAGGCGGTAAAGAAACCAAACCTTGAGGAGAAGGGATGGTTAATAGGAGTGCCTGAACTCCCACTTGTAATCGCCAAGTGGAGTGAAACACTTGCAATGTTTGGCCATACTTACAACCACCTTTGTGGTATTGAATGCGCACAGAAGTGGGTTGGGCAACAACTCTCGGCGGTGCAGTCATGATCCTCAACATCTCCCGGGTTAAAGAATTCAACCAGTGCCGGCAGAAAATGAAATACCACCAGGTGGATGGGTTGGAAGAGAACTCGATCGCGATACCCCTCATGACTGGTGGGGCGTTCCATGAAGGGGCTGCAGAGTTTCTTGCACATAGAGACGTTCGTTTGGCTACGCAGACAGCTGAGACGAAATACCGAGAACGCCTCGTCGGCCAAATGATCCTCCCTGAAGAGCGCGCCCAGATTGAGCAACAGATTGAGCTGTCGAAACGCATGGTTGACGTCTTCGCATCTCACTTCGACGACCACGAGATGGTGGTAATTTCACCTGAGGTGGAGTTTTGTGTGCCGATGAAGGGGACGGAGCATCATTGTTATTGGTTCCATAAACTCCTTCATCCTGATAAACCTAACCAACCAGGGTATACTACCTTCACAGGAGGATGTGAAGATCCTCTCTGCATCCAACCCCACTACTTCCGTGGCAAAACAGACGCGGTGATTTCGTGGAAAGGTAAAATATGGCTGCTGGAACACAAGACGACAGCGATGACAGGGAATATTTTTTACGACAAATTTATGCTCGACTTCCAGACTACTGGGTACTTATACGGAATTGGAAAAGCACTCGGTACCCGACCACATGGGTTTCTCTTGAACGTGCTCAAAAAGCCGAACAAAAACGCAAAGGATCAATTATCGGTATCTTTCGAACGCGAACCCTATCTTAGATCGGATGAGGACATCTCCCGCTTTGAATCCCAATTCATCCTGCAAGCGCAAGAATACGAGCGGGCAGTAACCGACAACATCATCTGGATGAATCCCGATTCATGTACGTCGTGGAATAGGCGTTGTTATTTTTGGGATACGTGTAAGAACTTCGGCCGTATCATCCCTGAACAATTTCGTCAGAAGGCTTTGGACTACGTCGACCTGGAATACTACCGTATTCTTAACCTCGAACCCCCACCGGAACGGTGCCTAGCTACACAGGAGGAGATGGTAAATGAGTGAAGAGTCTTATATTCGTGCCGGGATGGAAGATAACCTTATAACTGCTTACCGGATGTATAAGGACAAAGGTGTTGCAGGTACTTATACATTTAAGGAAGGAGAGGTAAAGCTTTATGAGGTCGGAACCATTCTTCGAATCGACATTAAGGAGAAACAACCATGAGCAAACCAATCGTGCTCTACTCCGGAGGGCTTGACTCCACCGTGTTGTTGTGGAGTTTAAGGCCTAACGTTAAGGCGTTGTTGTTTGATTATGGGCAGAGACACTCTAAAGAACTTAAGCAGGCGGTACAGATATGTCAAACTCACCAAATTGAGTGGGAGTTGGCGGATTTACAGTCAATCCGGGAGTTGATCTCATCTGGTTCTCAAACAGGCAACGAACCCGTCCCTGAAGGCCACTACGCAGAAGAATCGATGAAGGCCACGGTTGTTCCAAACCGCAACATGATTATGCTTTCTATTGCGGTAGGATGGGCGGTCGCAACAAAATCTCCCTACGTAGCATGGGCGGCTCATGCTGGGGATCATCCTTTATACCCCGATTGTAGGCCGGACTTCTTTGAAGCATTACGAAATGCAATAGAAATTGGAAATGCATGGTCTAACGTAACTCTACAAGCTCCCTTTATTCTTAAAACTAAAGCTGAGATTGTCAAATTAGGGCACCAATTAGGTGCTCCTTTAGACCAAACTTGGAGCTGTTATAATTCAGGCCCCATCCATTGTGGCCGGTGTGGGACTTGTGTAGAACGGCAGGAAGCTTTTGCTTTAGCTGAAGTTGACGACCCTACAGAATATGTAGACACTTCCTTTTGGAAGGAGAAGTGTAAATGACACATCTTTTTGCGGAAGAAGTCCATCGAGCATACTGGGCGGGATTATTTGATGGAGAAGGTTCTATTGGCCCTTTTGTTCAGGTAAACGGTACTGTAAGTATAAGAGTATCTGTAACACAGAAAAACTGGCCCTTCCTTGAAGGATTACGAGTAGAATTTGGTGGGGGAATATCAGAAAACCAAAACTCAAAAGGCACGTGGTGCCTTAACCTAGGTGGTATACAAAGTTGCAAGAAATTCCTACTTTATGTTTCTCCTTATCTTATCCTTCGAAAAGATGAAGCTCGTTGGGCTTTAGTCTATCTAGATTTTCAACTCCAGCGTAAGAGAGGGCTACCCCTTTCTAAAGAGGAAGAAGTAACCCGAATACTCATCCTAAATAAACTTGAAGAAGCTTCTGAACTTCGTAAAAACGGTTTTACGAAAAAAGTGGAGGAAGCCATTGCCCTCTAAATACAAAACCGTCGCTTTCGACTCAATCGGCGAATTGGCCCGTTTGTATTTCTCGTTTGACATGAAGAAAACCGCCTCCGATATGGACACCATCAGAGCGTTGAACAACTACAACGGTACCACCGAACGGTTAAACATGCTGATCCGCCGTTGCAAAAACCTCCGCGACCAAGGTGGGGATCATCAAGGGGTTAACGTCGTCTTCATCGCTCACGAGCAGATCGAGAAGGTTTACGCGAAAGGTGGAATGATCACAGCCAAAGGCCAAGCTCCCCAAGAACCAATCGCTATCAAAGGCCTCCCCGACATGCCGGGCAAACAAACCCCTGAAGAAGTCTGTCGTGCTGCAGACAACGTGTTTCGCGTCCGTGCTCTCAACGGTCAAATCATCTGGCGCGCTATCCGTGAGCCTGTCGGAGGAGGGGGAGACTATTGGGAAGCGAAAGCACGGTTTGACTGCAAGAAGATCAACAACGGGTTTCTGCCAGTCGGTTACAACGAACTATTCGAGGCAGCAAAGAAGGCTGGCATCGAACTCGACCCAGCTTACATCTGGATTCTCTATGGAACTATCGGGATGGAGAAGACGCGCAGTTTGCTCAAATTCCCACGTCCAATCAAAATCTTCGACCTCGACCACGGTACCGTTGTAATCAAGCGTGAGGTGGAAGCCCTACGTAAAGCGGGTGAAATAATCGATATCGTCACCGACATCGACGTAGAAGAAACCACCCACTACGAGAAGTTTGTGTCAGAATTGGAGGCCACTTTTGGCTAAAATCGACATCACCATCAACACCAACTCTTGGCCGAAGTTACAGATGGTCATCTCAGCCAACGACGAATTTGGGAAGTCCATACTTCTGGACTCCAAAGAAAGATACGATTTGGCGTATACGAAGTTTGAGAATGATATACACAACGTACTACGCCCTATCGTCGAGTCTGTAGTAAAATCCAAAACACGAGGACAATAATCCAATGCCGTTACTCCAAGACAATATGCAAACTGTTGCCGCGCTCGGTGATCTCCTGCCTGAGGGTTGGTACCACTTCCGTGTAAAACATGTTGAGTACAAGACTGAAGAGCAACGCGTACTCATCCAGCTCGCCTCACAAGAGGAAGGCACAACTGGTCGTATCGCTTTCGACAACCCACAGGTCAACCACCCAATGGGGTTGTCAAAACTGAAAGCATACTACACCGCGGTCGGTTACAACCCAGGACCTGAAGGGCACGATCCTGAAAAAATCCTTGACGGTGAGCTGTATGCTTACATCGTGCACAACACCGACGGGGACAAGAAATACGCGAACGTCGCTCCCTGGTCCATTCGCAGCACGCAACAAGGGAAGGGTTCAAACCCGAAGGGGAAGTAGTGCTCGACATCCTCTTCATCATCGGATGGTGCGTATTCATCATCCTCTACGAAAACCGTTATGAACGACGGTTTAACGAAAGACGCAGAAGACGTCTAGGGTTGAAATAATCAGCTGGAGAGGTGGATTAGTAATACCACCTCTCCGTTTTGGAGAGTCAGGATGGAAATCTGTAAGGAGTTCGAGTTTGAAGCCTCACATGTTCTACCCAACCACAAAGGGAAGTGTTCTAACCTCCACGGTCATTCGTGGAAGTTAACAGTCTACGTTAAAGGCCCTGTCGATTCCGAAACAGGTATGGTAGTTGACTACGCAGACATTAAGTCTTCCATCCAGCCAATCATTGATGAGTTAGACCACGCCCACCTCGGTGCCTGGCATACTTCCAAGGTTGAAATTGATTGGGCGGATGGCTGTGACGAGGCTTCTGGAACGAAATCAGTTCCTTGGTTAGTAAAAGACGGGAGTGACAAATTTAACCCTACCTCCGAAAACCTCCTGATCGAAATCGCCAAACAAATCGTCAAACGCGGCCAGGTGTTTTCCTCCCTTACGCTTGATGAGACGTGCACAGTGTCGTGTCTGTTAACCTGGGAGGAATTCAATGCTCTCTCACGGTAATCCTCCTTATCTCGAATGTTCAGGCAAAGGAGATCGTAGATTCTCCGCATTTTACGCACGCGTAAACGGACGCACTATTGAGGAGCAATACCAAGCTGCGAAAGTCTTTGAAGACGGTTCGACTGGCCTCGACTGGCGCCGTGCGAAAGGGAGGAAGGCTGTAAATCAGGAAGAGGTAGCTGAACTTTACTCCCAACTGTGGGATAAGTACATTTCAGAACACCCAGAGCTGTTGGAAGTGCTGAAAGCCGCTTCAGGGTTAAGTGATATCTTCGGCCAAAAGGGTCACTGTTGTCAAGCTACCGAACTTTGGAGAATACGTAATGCGGGCTGATACCAAAGCCGAGCTCCAGATGCTGCGCGAGATTGCCTGGTTCTACCTCCATGACAAGAAGTGTTACTTCTGTAATGGATATCTCATCGACTCACCCAAACGTATCGGTCTGCCTATTGAAGGTCTAACCTTCGGGCATCGTCATCATCAAAGATTCCCTCAAGACATCACCCTGCACCACATCGACGAAAACCGTGAGAATAACAAGCCAGACAACGTCGTGCTCTGTCATGACTCCTGTCACCGTTCCCACCACGCTGTAAAACGTTCCGCTCTACGAAAGGAGATAATTAAACGTTATGAAAGCCAAGAAAACCAAGAAGAAGCCAAAGAAGTCTCAACGCCCAGGAGCGTATTAAATGAGTAATCCCCTCACAACCGATATCGTCGTGCCGACTATTCTAGTTGATAGAATTGCCGGTATGATGGTGTTGTTACAAAAAGCCAATCCAGCAGACATCCTATATGAGCTAAAGGGTCTGAGGAAGATCGCAGGGGAGATCCAGCAGGAACTGCAGAAAATCCGAGGTCCCTGGGCTGTCTGTCATATCTGCAAACCTCCTTTGAGGTTAAGAACAGAAGAGCTCTACAAACACGATACGGAGGTTCATAATGCTTACCGAAGCAGGTAAGGGGTTGCCTATTGCAGAAACCTTCCACTCAATCCAAGGTGAGGGAACCTACGTCGGCACTCCTATGCATTTCATCCGGTTGGCGGGATGTCCTGTGGGGTTTAAAGCTACCGAGGAAGCAGTTACAGCTCTCAAACCAGGAGACCATGAAGTAATCCCCGTTCTTGAGTCTGGACGACGCGGCTCACTGTGCAAAACCTGGGATGGACGACGCTTTACCTGCGACACCGACTTTTCCTGCCACACCTACAAAACTGTGGATGAACTAATCGGCGAAACCTGGGAGAAGCACATCTGTTTGACTGGGGGAGAGCCGCTTATCCATCAACAGAGTTTAATCCCTCTAGGGTTCTTCCAGAAGGCCTTTCAAAAGGGAATTATGATCCACATTGAGACTTCTGGCACTATCATGCTTGCTGAAGTCTTTCACCACGACAAGCGGGTTTGGATTACTGTCTCTCCCAAGTTTGACTGTAAGCTGGATATGCTATGCCTCGCAGACGAGATTAAACTTCTTGTGGATGAGAACTTCGACCCGAAGAACTTCTTTAAGGACCCTCAGTATAAAGGGCAAATCTTCCTCTCACCTATTAACGGTGAAAAGGAAGTCAACCAGAAGAATGTTGAGCTCACTTTAAAGTGGCTTGAACATTATCCAACATGGCGCTTATCCGCTCAATGGCACAAATTCCTAAACCTGAGGTGAAGTATGGTTTTAATTCCACATCGTGATGACAACGCCCCCTTCCTCATGACCGCCACCCGAGATGGAGAGTGTTCAGAATGCGAACTAGAGATCTTCGAGGGTGACAAAATGATCTGGGATCCCAAAGAGAAAAAAGCCTACTGTGAATCCTGCGGAGAGGATATGTTATGAGCGACCCGCATATCTCCTTCCGGAAACCAAAATGTATCATCGAACAAGACTGTATGTCCTGGTCGCATAAATACTACCTCTATCTTGGTCGTCACTATCACCATGCTGGGAAGGAGTGTTGGGTTGTAGGAGCCATCAATACAGTCACATCCGAAGACCGAGCGCGCCACTACAACACTGACGCGGGTTCGGCAGACCCAAAGGCCGAAGCCTTAGTCTTCTGGGAAGCCTTCCTCACCGGAATGACACGCGCGCCCGAAACGGAAGAAAAACATGATTGGGAGATCGAGTTGCAAAACTACCTCCAGAAAGAGGCAAAGAAACATGGCTACACAGAAGAAAAACCAAACATTATCGTCTGATCCTGTTAACCATCCAGAGCATTACAACGTAGGAAGGATTGAAGTTATCGACTTTATCGAAGACCAGGGTTTAAATTTTCACCTTGGGAATGCGGTGAAATACATATGCCGTCCTAGGAAGTATATACACAACGACGTTGAATTCTCCGTAAAGAAACGTATCGAGGATCTTCAGAAAGCTGTTTGGTATATCCAAAGGCAGATCCAAAACCATTCTAAGGGGTTAACCAATGGACCTCGGTAAAATCGAACGCGGAGTGAAGTTGATCCTGCAAGGCCTCGACTGTGACCTACGCGACCAAAACTTCCTCGAAACACCCGACCGTGTCGCCCGAATGTACAACGAGATGTTTAACTGTCCGGATGTGGATTATCCGACGTTCGAAGAACACTACAATAACTTTATACTCCTCCGCGGACATGAGATATGGGGGTTTTGTCCTCACCATCTACTGCCAGTCGAGATGTCTGTCGATGTAGCCTACATCCCTAACGGTCACGTACTTGGGTTGTCCAAACTCGCCCGTTTACTGCACGACATCAACCGCGGCCCAATCCTCCAGGAGAAGTTCACAAATGACGTCATCGACAAGATCTACCAAGTCCTCCCGTCCTGCAAAGGTGCGGCGTGTGTCGTCACCGGGAAACATGGATGCGCCAAGATACGAGGGGTTCACACCAAGGGGGATTTCCGAACCTACAGCATTCGAGGAGAATTCCAGTCAGATCCGGATCAGGAGAGAAGGTTTCTCGAGCTCGCCAGAAACGGGCACGGCAAATGAATGAAAAACCCCCATCCTGTACCGGGTGTCCCTACTTCGACCGCCCTATGGTCCGAGGAGACGGCCACCCGAATGCCCAACTCTTCATCCTCGGACAATCTCCGGGTGATAGGGAAAGGGAGTCGGGCAAACCATTCTCGGGCCCCTCGGGTGAGGTGCTTAACACTGCACTTCGAAAAGCTGGTATTTCCCGGGCCCAGAATTACGTTAGTAACATGGTTAAGTGTTATGTACCCGCGGGAGAGAAAATACACCCGGAGGCGGTTAAACACTGCAGACCTCTCCTACACCGCGAGATGGAGCTTCTCTCTAACTGCAAAACAATACTTACGGTTGGTAAGGAAGCTTTTGATGGATTAACCGGAAAGGATCTAAAAGTCTCCCATGACAGAAAATCCTGTGAGAAAAACCCTTCAGCTTGGCTCCGAGGTGCTCCCTTCAGAATGGATAGTACAGGACAAACTATCATTCCAACTATCCACCCATCCTTTGTCATGCGATCAGGCTTCCTTAACGCGCCCACCTTTGAATACGACGTGGCCAAGGGAGGAGATTTTGCTGACAATGTTCGAATGGTCCCTCAGGTGCATTACAATCACAACGCGTCTGACGCCGAAGTACTCGAATATCTCGAACTTATCCTTTCCCGTGGAGAGTGCGGACTTGATATTGAAACTCCAGAGGCCACTGCCGACGAAGACGAGCTGGACTCGGTGGTCCAAACTAATATCGACCTTATTGGATTATCAGCTAACGTTGGAGAATCAATCGGAGTACATCCTGATCAATTCCATCTGCTTGATTCGTTCTTCACAAATACAAGCCGATCACCAGTTACTACCTGGGTTTACAACGGCGGATTTGATTTTCTCCATCTTGGTAAACGATGGGATCTTCGAGGAGTCAGGCCTGCGGATGCTATGATTGGGTTTTATTTATTATGGCCTGATTTAATGGTAAAAGACCTCGCGACAGCTACTTCCTACTACTGCGACATGCCCTATTACAAAAACTGGAGGAAGTTACAACCGGAGAAGTATAACACGTTGGGGAATTGTTACGACACCTATGCTGCGTTAGAGATTGGACAGAAGGTGCAGGCTGAGATGCAGCGTAAAAAAATCGACATGCGACCTCTCTTCTGGTCTCTCATGCCTGTCATCAAAGCGGTCGAACCATGGCGCACTAAAGGCTGTAACTACAACACGAAAGAAAGCATGCAGATGTTGGTGACACTTTCGAAGACCTTGCAAGCGTACGAAACCTGGTGGAGTAGTAAATTACCTCTGGTTGATTGGGGCTCGCCGAAGCAGTTAGTTACACTCTTTACCTCAATGGGCCAGAACGTTCCGAAGAAAAAGCGTCCTAACGGCACCTTCACACCCTGTATGGATGATGAGGCGTTGGAGACGTTAGCAAAGAGAGGAGTACAACTTGCAACCCTCATTCGTGAAATGCGTACTCTCCGAAAAGCCTCTGACTTCGTTGATCTTGCAGATAAAGACGGAAGAGTGCGTACTCGAGCTAAACTTCACGGACAAGCAGGTGGAAGAATTCAACTTGTCGATAAGTCGTTACAAACAATCCCAGAGACTCTCGGAGGAACTTATCCTCGAAGTCTTATTATTCCAGATCATGCTGATGATCTCATCTTGGTTTCAGATTTCTCCCAAGCTGAGTTCTTCATCTACGCCTGGTACACCCAAGACCCCGAGTTGTTAGCTATTCACCAATCAGGAGACTACTGTTATGGATTCTTCCACGAAGAAATCTGGAAAGAGCCGTACTTCCAAGAAGGGAAGCCGCGGCAGAAGAAGTGGGCACGTAAAGACATCGAACCATGGAAACTTCTTGTCACAAAAAGCTATCCACTTGGATTTACTTACGGACGTAAGGCGGTGGAGTCTAAATATAAATGGCTCCTTGAATGGTATCACAAGAAGTTTACCCGCGTTGCTCCTTTCCATTCAGAACTCATCTTCCAAACAACGCGAGACGGGTATCTGCAAACTGTCTATGGTAGGATGCGAAGGTTCCCTAACCCTCGTGGACAACACAACCAAATCCTCGCTTTCCCAGGTCAAACAACCCTCGTTGACGTCCTCATTCGAAATGCTATCGTCCCGCTTACGGAGTCTCTCCCAAGGTTGTTCGGACCAAGATCGCGAGTACTTTTCTCGGTCCATGATTCAGTTGTCTGTAACATTCAAGGAGCTGCTAAACAAGTTACCACCGCAACGGACGCCTGTGAACACGTCGACGCAACCTTACAAGCGCCAATCCCAGAGATGAATGGGTTTGCTCTGCGATGTGAGACTAAGACAGGTCCTAACTGGTATAAAGTATACACCAAGGAGCAATGGTTTGAGCAGAACAATACCAGAACAACTAGCGTTGTTTAGGGGAGCGATGGAGGGGAAGAAGTTGCCGAGAACTCATCCTGCTTTTGAAGGGGTGACGAACTTCCTGAAGACTCTACATCCTGGTTCAGTCCCCGTGGATGAACGCGAGTCGTTAAAAACCCTGGTGTGTGAGACTTTTGAGTTAACAACCGACGAACTAATCGAGGTGGTGTATGGTATACAAAACAACAACGGAACCTCCCAAATCGGAGCCAACTTCAAACGCTCCCACTACGACCCGGAGTTGGCTGAAAGGGAGCTTGACGCTCTCATACCGGAGACGGGATTTTTTAGAGATTATGTTGAATATACCTCTCGGGCGGAAGCGCCTTTGCCCTATCACTTCTTCTCTTCCGTTGTGGGTGTGGCAGCCGTGTGTAATCGTAGAATTTGGGTGGAGATGGGATACTTCAATTTCTACCCTGCGACTGGCGTCATTATTCTTGGACCGTCCGGACTTCGTAAAACTTCAGCAGCGGATATTATTGTTAAAATGTTACAGGAGTTACAAATTACGCCAATATACAGCGAGAAGTTAACCCCCGAAGCCCTAATCGACTCCATGAAAGGTGAAAATGCGACTGGACTTATTTATGCTCCCGAGATGGCCGTTTTTCTCAATAAGCAGAAGTATAACGAAGGACTTGTACAGCTTATCACCCGGTTTATGGACTGTCCCGACGAGTGGGCCTCAGGCACCATTATGCGGGGTAAGACTCCTTTACGGAATATTGCCATATCAGTTCTTATGTGCTCTACCCCCGACTGGTTTGTTACTAACATTCCAGAAGATACGTTTGGAGGGGGATTCATGGCGCGTAATTTGCTGGTTGTACAAGAATCATCTGTGAGATGTGAACCCATCCCAAGGCCGGGAGACCCCACCATTAAAGAACGTTTGATGATGCAGCTCGCCTGGTTCCACACATTTATGGGCGCGTGCAAAATCGCAGGCCACACAGGTATCCAAGGCTGTGCATGTAAATTCTGTTCCTGGTACCGCAAACACACTATCGATTCCCAACACCCCGAACATGAGTTGTTGGGGACGTATTATCAAAGGAAACAAGGGCATGTTGCGCGGCTGGCGATGTGCTTACATGTAGGGACTCACTATGAATACGACATCCATACAATATGCGAGGAGTGTTTTGAGAGAGCGGTTAAAATCCTCGATTGGAATGAGAAGTTTCTGCCTAATCTCTTCCGTCAACTTTTCAAAACTCAAGCAGGTCAGGATGCAGAAATTATTCTCCGGGCTATTAGATCTAGTGGAGGTTCGATTTCTCATTCAGGCCTTGTGCGCAAAATGCAATACAAATTCGCCGCCACGCAAGTCAAATCCATCATCGCGTCGCTCAAGGAAGCGGGACAGTTGAGGGAAGAGAATAATGTGTTGGGGCATCTCTATATTCTTGAATAGGAGGAGTAGTATGACAGTACAAGAAGTAATTGACATTCTCAACAAAGTTGAAGATAAATCAGTGCCTATCTTCATTGACTGTAACTACTGTGGTAAAGGTCTTGAATTCAAGGCGTTGGATAAAGTATATCTTGTTAGATCTTCAATACTTCATCCACCAAGGTGACAATATGGCTGAAAACTGGGTTAAAGTCGCACGAGATCTCGGTTACACGGACGAAAAATCTATGTGGGAAGATCTCTACACCACTCAGAGGTTGTCGATTGAGGAGCTGCACAAAAGGCTAAACTACGGCATGCACACCATCATCCGTAGGCTTGAACGCTGTAAAATCGACCGTCGACCGACAGGAGGAGCTCGCTACAGCCCCAATCAACGTGCCAAACTATTCCACCTCGACCAACGGGTTATCTGGACCCTTACCATCAAAGAGTTATCTAGCCTGTTGAATATCTCAACAGCTTTAATCTCCAAATACCGAAACTTCTACGAGGGAGAGTTTAATGAACTTTTGCATAATTTGCCCTACAGCGGGACTGGAACGATATGCAACACTATCCAAAACACACCTAGTGTTGGCACAGATCAAGGATGAGAAGTACCGCCAATTCTACCTAGAAAGGAGAGCCCATGGGGATACTATTATCCTGGACAACGGTGCATACGAACTTGGTAAATCACTCGACCAAACCTCGTTTGCACAAGCCGTTCGGTTTTACTCTCCGCAGTACATTGTATGCCCTGACGAGCTATACCAAGACTGGGAACGTACTTACTCTCTCACGAAGAACTTTCTCGATCACCACTATGATGAGTTTCGCGAATTGGGTTGCAAGTTCATCGGGGTGCCCCAAACCACCAAAGGAAACATAATGGGATGGATGGAAGGGTTGATACGGATGGTGGAAGAACTGCCGCTTGATGGAATTGGGTTACCTAGAGCTCTCGTAACACACTACTACGTTGACCCCCTTACTCGTGTTAGAGCCTGCGAATTCCTCAAACGCCGTTATGAAGGCGACCAACTCTACATCCACGCATTCGGGATGGTTAAGGGGAATGTTGATGAGTTAAACATGCTCCGCGATGCCCAATGTGACTCAATCGACTCTTCAGCGCCAGTTTGGAGAGCGTGGTCGAAAGGAATTAGCCTTCTTTGTCAAGACCACTTTAAAGTATGGGATGAGGTAGGAACCGAATGTGACTTCAACGTCAACTGGCTCCCTTCCCCTGATAATCATAACCAAATACTTATCAACCTGGAGGCTTGTGGATGTCAACTTCAGCACAACTCGGTAGCAAAATAATCCACGACGGAGTTACCTGTGACGTCCAACGCATCGTTCACTCTTCCACCGTCTTCCAAGACGAGACGGAACTCTACATCCTAGAGGAGACGTACGCTCAACTCCTCTCCGAAACCGGGAAGATCATCTTCCTGATGTTCAACCAAACCAAACACCCGTTTGTGAATGAAGCGGGGGTGAAAGGATTAAATGTGAAGGTATGGAAGCGATTCTAGGAGTAGAACCGAAGATCAAAATCCCAAAACCAATCGGTGGACGGATTATCGTCCGCACGATTCAGACGTCCTTAACCATCGAGGAGAAGTACAAAAAAGCGGGTCTCTACGGTGTGTCTGCGCAGAAGGAGAAACCCCGCAACTCTATCGGTTTCATCCTCGCTATCTCGCAGGATCCCCTAATTCAAGAAAACTTCAAGGTAGGGATGATGGTGTACTTCCCTCCATTAATGGGCACCAACATTCAACTAATGGGGCAGGAATTTCGTGCATTGGATTTTAACGATATCCTCTCTACCCTTGAAGAGGCAGAAGCCCCGGAGGAGTACAAGAAGGAAGCTCAAGCATTCCTCCGAGGGGAACAACCAAACGACGAGGTGTCTATTTAACGTTACACACAACAGGAGGGATGCATGGAGGGTTGCCGCAACATAGCTTCACACCCTCAGCCAAACTTCCGGCAGCCAAAACGACAAACAGCACAAACTTAACCGACATCTTCATGGGAGTACTCCTTATGTCCAATTGGACTTTATCACTCTGGGTTTTGAAATGCTTGATGGAACTTGTTCTTCTTTACACCTGTCTCACCAGGGGTGTTAGGACGATCCTACTCCTGGCGAGTTACACGTTCTCCACAACCTTAGTGTTGATGTTAATCCTCACCTACCTCCCTTCTAGGTTTGTTGCAGCCACACACTGGGTGGATGTATTCGGCACACTGGTGATGATCTTCGTCTTCATCCAGCTTGCCTCGTATGTGATAGAAGGGAAGTATGACTATCTCCCCACTCTATACATCTTCGTAGGTCTGGTTACCTCCCAGCTGGTGTGTGTACAGCTGAACCTACACCTCTTACCCTCCTTAAGCCTCAATCGGCTAAACATCCTCCTCTGGATCCTCGGCATCTTTGGGTTAATCCTAACATCTCGTCGCTTCCCCCACTCAGTGTGGATCTCCCCCATTGATCTTATGCCGACGTCTATAATCCCTCCACATCAATCGGTGTTGGTAACCCATGATAATTAAGGTCGACAACTGCACCACCAACGATCCAACAACCATTAATGCGGGGTAGTTGTGGTTTACCCATTCCAGCATGTTAGTTCTCCCTTGAAGTATACCTTCTCCGTATACCGGGAGCACGTGTTACAGCTGTTCAGGTCCGTAGGTTGCGTCGATTGCTTGACGCAGTTCGAGCATGGTTTCTTGCAGAGTTGCAGCGTAGTGTGGGTTGCGTAATGCCAAGTGTAGAGCTGCAATCCCGCTGTTGATAGAGAAACTCACCCACCAGGGGAGAGCTACTGGAGTTGGTGCGTTGGTAATAGTTCCGGTTCCTACAACGGGCGTGCCCATATTAAGCTCCTTTGCTTAAGGTTCGTCCAACCTGAACAAGAGTCTCCCATCTTCCGTAGTCTTCCGAGAGCTTCTCAATCAGGTCGTTTCTATACTGTTTGTCGGGGATCCGAGCAGCCTTCGCCAAGTCATACGGACCCCAGAGTGAACCGGCGATGGACTCCCCATGACCGGTTATTGCGACCACGGTACCGCCAGAATCGGAGGTAACCAGTTGGTCTTTGTCGTTTAGACGGACTTCATAGAAGAACAGGTGTTCACGATCTTTACGTTCAAACCCGCGGATAGGGACTCCACCCTTAGGACGGTATTCTTCAGAGGGGTAGGGAGGGATCGACAACCTTAACGCCGATCCAAACCCCTCCTTTAACACCATCTCCTTGGGGTAAGTCAACATCGCCAAGCTCGCCAACAACTCGCCTACATCGCCTTGGTAGATTTCCAGGAAGGCTGGGAGGGCATCGTAACCAAACCTGGGGGTGAATTCAAGCGCCCAGACTCCTTGCTCATTGACGATCGAATTGAGATCGATAGGACCAACGTATCCAAAGCTCCTGAGAGTAGGAGCCATACGAGCGATTCCGTCGTCAATGATGTGGTTGTTGAAAGTACAAGCCCACACAGCGTTCCCAGAACAACCACCAGAGGGACCCAGATTTTGGTCCATGAGTTGTTTTCTCTCCACAGTGTGGTTAAAAGGGACCATGAAGTCTTTGCCATTAAACCATCCTTCGGTGGAGATAGCGACCCCACCTTCAATAAATTTTTGCAGCACGAAGTCGGCGGGAGTTGAGCCGGCCAAGCTTTGGAAGTAATCCAACATCGCGATCATATCCTCTGCGTCGTAGGACACGTAGGAGTCAATCCCAAGGTCGATTCCTTTCTTCGCTAACTCACCCGTCGGTTTGAAGACGAGGCGGCCCTCGAACTTCCGAGTATAGGCTTTACCTTCCTCCCAGTCGGTGAAGGATTCAGTGGGAGGGACTTTGATCCCAACCTCTTCCATCAGCTGGAAGGCCAAACCCCTATCCATCTCTAACTGGTCGTGGAAGACAGAACCACCGAGTACATGATGGCCCCTAGACCTCATCATATCTCCCGTCTTCCCTCCCCCGTTCGAATCAAACACAACAATCGTCTTGGCGTCGATGAAGTCAGACCATTTGTCTACCTTCTTCACCAATCCATCGAAGTTCTTCTTTGCCCTTCGATCCATAACCCACGCGGCCACATCATGACCGTTTTCCGAGAGACGGCGGGCTAGGGCTAGGCCGTCCCCCGAACCAGACATTAGTAGGAATTTCACATTTACTCCTTGCTGTATCCTTGAGAGACAACCCCAGGGATTGGATGACAGGTTTCAACTTTGGGTTGAGTGACGGTGTTGGACATTAGAGTGCCTCCAACTTCGGTGACTTCCTTGGTCTCATTGACCGTTCCCGGGATGGGGTGCGGCTTGTCGTTCAGTCTTGGTTTCATGGACATGGTAAACCAACTCCTTTATCTTTTGTTCGTACTGATTCCAATCAACGCCTAACTGGCGTGCTAAGGTGCGCTCAACGATAAGAGCTTGCACATGCTGTTTGTGGTACGGTGCAGCAGGATCATCTCCAGGTTCTCCTTTTCCCTTGAAGCTAAGGTCCCACTGATCTACCAATTCTTGATCCACCCGATCGGCCATACAACGGATGGCTTCTATAAACTCGTGTATCCCCAAACATGCTTCCATCTTCCAATCTCCTAGGAAGGAGATGTTGATAATAAGCGTATCAGTATTCCTATCTAACCACCAGTCACCTGCAGTATCATACCGCTGTTGGTCGTGAGGTATGGTGTTCATCTGAACATTCATGGCTTCTCCCTTTTCTCACCAAACTCATACCTTAACCTTTCAGCTGGGCTTAAGTCTATCAAACGCTGTTCGTGAGTTTCGTTGAGAGGTTTGAAACCCAGGATCCGCGTGAAGTTATCAGATAAGTGGCCGTCGTCTGTGAATGCGGGTCCACCTTCATCTATTGATTTGAGTATCGTCTTTATCTCATTCGACGCAGGTAGGAAGTCCATAGGGTACTCCATAACCTTGCGTCGTGCTTCCCTCCCTTCTTGGGTTTCTTCTGCCATTTTAAAGAGGTTCTGGGCTAACTCCAAATGTGGAGATCCACCAAACCCTGCAGGACTTAACCAGAACCATTTACCCACATCCGCGTGGAAGATCCCCTCCATGGTGGCTGCCGCGGCGAAGTTCGCCCCCATCCAGGTGCCTACGGTTCGCAACGCGGGACCGTGGAAGTCAGAAACCTTCGTCGCCATACGGCGCAGGAAGTCCATATAATTCAAGGGCCACATACCGAATTGCCCAAATATGCGGCCCGCTCCAGTCCGTAATAGAGTAGGTTGTGCTCCCCTTCTATACGGCCAGAGAGTTAGGTCAACGAGTTGTAAGGCTGAGCGTTTGGCTACCTCTTCAGGGGGCACCGCATGATCGGTCGCCATCTGAAGTATCTTATTGATCTCAGGTTTATCGTAAAACCAAACCGAGGTATCCGTCAAGAACTTCGACGCATCAATAACCCCCGCACGATACTTCTGTACAGCCTCAAAAACTGAGTCGAATTCACCATTGTAAGCAATGGCACGGGCGACGTTATGACCCCACCTCGACGGCGCAAGGAGTTTAGAACTGAGTTTAAGAGCTTTGTCGAATGTATTACCGCCTGCGGGGAGTTCGTTGAAGATATCACCATACATCTCTCCGATGTTCTTTTTGTTGAGCAACGCGCCAGCTTCTTCTGCGCGCGTAAAACCTTCTGATGTAAGCCCACGTGCTGCCCCCTTAATAAAGTTTTTGATACCGAGAACGGGTAGGGTTGTCGTTGCTGCTTGGAAGACGTCTCGGACGAAGATTGCTGGGCGAGCACCTAAGGCTCCGACGTATGACATAGTCATCAGCTTGTTGAAGATCGATCCGGGATAGTTTACTTCTTCGGGAAGTTTAAACTTGTCAGGTAGATAAGGGTTGATCTTCTTAAACTGCTCCCCCATTGTACGTCCAAAATCCGCAGACATCCTAGTGATCACTTGTTGGGTGACATCCGGGATACCACGCACATAATTCACGTAGTTATTTAACGGCCAGCGGTTTGTACCGAGGATGTATTTACCTTCTACATCTTTAAGGTCTACAACCTTCTTCAGCTCGTTGATAGCATCCCCCGTAAACTTCTTCTCAAAGCCCTCTCGAATAAGGAAGTTGAAGAACCGCCCAAGGTGAGCATCTTTAGGATCAAGGGTTCCTTCTGCGATTGCTTTATGAAAGAACGACATATCGGATGGCAGTTTGGCTCCGCGGCCGTAGACAAAATCAGGGTTGAAGTTAAACCCACGGAGCCGGGGAAGCTGATCTCTAAGATAGTTGAAAGCTGGAATATGGGTGTCATTCTGAAAGTTCTTCAACCATTCTTCAGCACGTGCGAGGTTTTGTAGATCCCCCGCATCCAGCTGTAACTTCTCAGCCATCTGAGGCCAGTGTTCTTTCGTCTGAGTGAGAGCATCCATATAGGCGTACAGCTTCTTCGGATTACCCTTAAGGAAGTCTGCCGCGAGCTCTTTCTGGTTTGTCAACCAATCATCACCAGCTTTGAGCGCATCGTCGACAGCTTTCACTTTTTCGTAGATGGGTAATCTTGTCCCTTGTCGAGAGAATGCTTCATTCAACTTGGTATCCAAATCGGCAACCCAAGGAAGCATCGGTCGAAACGCTCCCTCCATCGCTCTCCACCCGACCCATTTCTGGTCTTGACCAACGGAGTGCTCGGGCATGGGCATGCGTTCGGTAGGGCCTAACCCACGAGGATTCATCTCTCCTCGTAACCCCCTCATCTCAGCCCAAATGGAGGCGGAGGGAGCAAAATCCATTCCAGACGCCAACTCCTCCATATGGTCAACCATACTGCCGAAGTTGCGTGAAGTACGGAACTTCCCTTCCGCATCGATGTACTTCCAGGTTTGCTCTTCAGGGGCATAAAACGTCAACCCATCAGTCTCCCTACCAAGCCTAACCAACTCAGCCATACGATCGGAGGAGGCTTTAACTACCACGTGGTCTAAAGCACGTTTGGCTTGACGAACGGGGACTGTGTCAGCTTCGAGAGCAGCCCGGTCTAACGCCTTAACTCCGAAGTCTTCAACCATCCTCATAACGGAGCCGATCGAGGTATCCCAGTATGCCATATGAGCAAGATAATTCACATCACCCGTTCGAATGGCTGTCGCAGCATGAACGAACGCTTCCTCGATCATCTGGGGTTCTAAAGACTTACTATACGCCGCATGCTGCATCAACTGCGCGCCGATCTCTTTAGCAGTCTGTATACCACTAGAAGGTCTCCAAGCCTTAACGATGTCAAAAGGTTTCTTCGTAATATTATAGAGATTTACATGCATCTGTTCATGCCACACATAATCTCTATTGGGGGAGGTAGCTACATGCCAGGGGCGAGGATCTCTGGGATCTAAATCAACCCCTAACGCTTTAACCAACCCTTCTCTGAACGTCTTCGCCTCGGGAGGAATCATCAACCCAGCAGTACCCGGATGAAGTTCTTCTAGCACGTCGGGGTGAACTCCAATACGGACACGCGCTTCATTTTCATGGAGACTGCGCCAGGTTAGATCTCTGTTAAGCTGCCCCCTCTCAGAGGGAGGGATTCTGTTTTCTGTAGCTGAAGGCTCAACTTCTCCTTTCCTTGCTGCCTCCTGTAAGGCTGAGGACTCCTCAAGCGAAACTCCCGTTTGTGCGATTTTCTGTTCAATCTCTTCCTTGGCAGATTGGATGATTTCATAACCCTTAAGCTCAGATTGAAAGGCTTCGAAGTTGGGAGCGAACCCCAACTCCTCCATATCGACGGTGTATGGGTCGTGACCAAGGTCTTGAAGTAACCTCTCCGCGGCAGTGTCAATATCTCCACCCTTCCCATATCCCTGTCCCGTTACGATGTTGTAGAGGCGCTGCATCTTGGACGTGCGTGATTCCTCCACATCCAAGGTGGGAATCGTCTCCTGAGTGGGAGACACCTGATTCCCTAACGCCTTCTCAACTTGTATCTCTCCCACGGGTTTGGGCGTTAACTCCTTCGGCAGGAACTTCTCAGGCACCTTAATCCCACGTGGAAGTCTCTTCTCAATATCCGAAACATACTCCTGCAACTCATTAGGGAAGTAATTCCCCCCAGACACTTGGGTCATCATAGAGTCCCACGAACCGTTCGCCATACGGATGTCAGTAGGCTTCATCGCACCAAGGGAATACAACCATTGCTCGAACTCAGACTTATAAACCCCAGACACCTTTGGTTGGATTTTCCACTCGTCGGGGAGGAGTTCGTTGGCTTTTTCTCCTACTAGCTCTTCCAGCTTATCGACCATCAATCTCTTTGACTTCGTTGGCGCCTGGGCATTCCAAATCTGCCGGATCTGATTTGTTACATTCTGTTTAAAACTATCATCATCGCTCCCCCAGCGATCGACGACTTCTTTGATCTGGTCGCGGGAGGGCATGGCTTTCTTTGGTTGGGAGATAACTATTTTATCTGGAGCTATGGCTTCGACTGGATGTCCTTGTGACCTTAACTTTTCAGCTATACGCTGAGATGACCATAGTTTCTTAGCCTGTTCATATTCTTCATCAGTTAAAGGTATGTCAGGATCTTTAGAAGGGAAAAGTTCTGCCCTTGCCTTAGCCCAATCTCCTTCATAGTATTCCTTATCATAAAGACTACCAACCTTAATAACACGATTAGTATATTGGGATTCTGTTGATTTATTCTGCAGCGCCAAAAACTCCTGCACCTTCCCTTGCCATCCAGGTTGGAAGTCGATACCAAGTACTTCAGCTCCCTGTTGCGTCCAGTATTGGGTTCTGTTTAGTGCTCCAGGCACATCGTTAGAGAGGATAGATTCTTGGATGACTCGACCATCCTTCAACTTAATCTGTACCTGTGCACCCCTCACATCATGGGTTTCACGGAGGAAGGAGGAACGTCCTTCTTGTGTGGCTATACGTTGGTCTTGAAGGATGTAATCTCCTATAACCTGGTCTGCATCAAGGGACACTCCCTTTTCGGGGTTGAGAGCATCCTTCAACAACGCATCTGCACTCCCTTGTACCCCTTTACGAAGCAACTTCCCACCAAGAGATAACCCCCCATCCATAGCTGCACCTAGGACGAAACCTTTAAGTGCTGCAACACCCTTATCCTTATTCTCTGCAGCACCCCCTTCATAAGCTGCAAAGGCAATCCCCCCACGTAAAGCTCGATGGGCGATGCTAGCAGATTTGGTTAGGGCGAATAGGTCTTCCACTACTGATGCGGCTATAGGCTCTGCTCCCTCCGACGCGAGCATTAAAGGTCCAGACGCTCCTAACATCTCTCCTGGGAGTTGTTCAAAGATGGGGTTTTGTCCTTCCCTCTCCTGTAGGGCTGCAATATGTGTTTGGATGTCTTGATAACGTTTTGCCTCCTCTGGATCAAACGGTGCAATCGCACCATGCATGAAGGAGGCTACAGCTTGAATAGGTCTAAGCTTGGCAAGATTCTCATCAGAGATAAGATGAGGTCTCTTCGTCTTCTCGTCAAAGTACTTGAACGATGTTAGGAGATCATCCTCCTTCGAGAGGTGTGGCGCAATGAAGTTGTCAAAATACAACTTCTTCATCTCCTGATAGGTCTCCTCAGGCATCATAGGGTCGAATTGGGCAGCAATCTCCGCCCATGGTTTGGCGCCAGAAGGAGTAGACGGGCGCTGAACCAGCCGAGAGTCGGGATCCAACCCCATGTGCTTAGAGAGGAAGGCCGCGTAGGCGATAGGGTCACCTTCAGCCGTCGCCTTGGGCTCTCCCGTTCCTCCAAGGTAGGCGTGCATGTGTTGGGCGAGGGTAAACTCGGGATGACGTTCGAGGTTTCTCTGAAGCTGTTCTTTCAGAGCTTTCATCCCCAACTCTTTATTCTCGAATACAGCGAAACCATCCTTGTCGTACCCCGTCGCACCGAACTGTTTGGCGTATTTCAGATTTCCAGGATTGTTATTCCTGATGTTACGCGCATCCGGCTTAGAGCCCTGCTCGTATAGAGATATCCCCTCTGCCCATTGATCAATGTTCAGTTGAGATTGTGTAGCCTGCGGCATTAGTAAGGACCTCCTTCGGTGTCGGATTTAATACCCGAGCCTAGAGGTGTTGGCTTGGTGTCTTTATTGTCTTTGATCGCTTTACCGATCGCACCAATAGTACCTTGGGCAGCTTGATCGGAGGTAGAACCCCCTCCGATTGATCTATCAATCGTCGACTGTCCTGAAGGGGTCATTTGGGGTCTGTATCCTCTATTCGTCGAAGGAATCAACCCTCCAGTGATATGGTTCCAAAAACCTTTTGTCTCAGTCTCAGTCCACCCCATTGCCCTCATTGCTCTCGTTTGAGCGGCAGAGATCATATCGTCAGGGATAGGCATGCCAGCCTTCTTCATCTCCGCCATGGATTTGAACAGTGCCAGATCAGCCTGGGAAGCCTCCAACTTCATCTTGGCATCCATCCCAGCTGCCATAGCTTGGTAGTGGGCTTCCTCGGCTTTAAATCGGGCAATGTCGACCTTTGTCCGGGTTTCTTCAGCTTCGATCTGACGTGTAGCCAACGGCTTCATCCCGGTGGGTAGAGCGTTCGCCAATCCTACCTTCTGCGCATTGGCTGCGATAGTTCCCACCTGTTCGGGAGGTACTCCCATCTCTACCAACTGATTTCCCAACTGCGCCTCCTTAACCAAATCAGTCATAGTGTTGGGAACCATTGCGTTACGTACTTCGGTCGGAAGCTCTCCACCCTTAGAAATAATCTCGGCAGCCTTCATCCCCATCGAAGGGTCTTTGAATCTCCCGTCAGACATCAGTTGACCATAGATGGCGTCTTTGCGCGCAGCGAGTTGAGTCTCGGTTTCGGCTCCCCTTGCCACATCCATCATCTTCTGACGTTGTTCAGGAGTTCCCTTCTGCCATGCTTGAGATTGGAGGTTGAAAGGGATGTCATTATGAGCCATCAATTTACCTAACGCCTCGGTATCCCCGTTCAACGCCTTGTTATGCAGGTCGGAGAGAGTGTTCTGCAGTTTAATTTGATTCTCCTCCGTCTCCCCTTTCATCTTCGCCATCTGCATCCTATGCTGCACAAACGCCTGGAGTAAACTCTGGGTAGCTTGCTTTTGAGTTTGTTTAGCCCCTCCTACCGCTCCCACTTGTTGTGCACCTTGAGTACCACCATTTGGCTGTGCGCCAGAAGCGACGCCTGTCGCTCCCGTTGTTCCAGGAGCACCTCCACCCAGAAGTTTATCCACCGACCCGTCCGCTTTCGCTTGGAGATGGGCTTTCATCTCTTCAGGGGGCATTAGTTTAATCCCAGCCTTCTTCAACGCCCCAGAAATCTGTTTGTCGTCGACAGGTAGACCTAGATCTAGAGCTTTCATCAAACGGTCAAATTCCTGAGCGCCCATTTCCTTTTTCTTATCATGGGCTGCCACAATCTGTGCAATCCCCTTCTCAATCGGTGAATAATCCGGGCCTGGCATAAATCCCAGGTTTGCTCCAACTCCAGAGGTAGAACTCGGACCTGCCATATAAACTCCTTATGCGAACATTCCCGCCATGATCATTGCAGAGATGATTTCACTACCAGCACCTACTGCAGCTCCACCAAGATTCGACCCACCTTGTGTGCCGATTGCCTCGGTGGGAGCGAAAGCCATTGCTGCGTTACCGAAGGTTTCTTCGAGGATGCCTGCCGCACCCATTTGTCGGTTGGCCGCGGACTCGGCGCCTTGGAATTGAAGTTTGGCTACGGTCTCGTCTGTTTGAGTATCATAATTAACATTATAATCAGACAACGCCTTCATCATATCTGTCGACATCGACATACCAGATGCGGCAAACTTATTCTGGATTTGACCAAACCCCGTTTGCTGGTTACTCTGTGCACCAGCTCTTATAGCAGCAATCATTTCGGGGGTAACTGTAGAGGCGCCTGCTCCCTTACCTTGTGCAGCATCGGTTAAGGCTCCAACACCTGCCGCCCCAGCCCCCCCTTGTCCTCCAAACAACGTCTGGAACAACGAATTCATCCCAGGCATTATCGCTGCTGGGGGTTTAATCGGAACTGCAGTCGGTTTACTCCCACCAAATCCTGGCATTACTGCACCTCAGGTTTAATGAAGTTGGATTGTAACAACCCGAAGATATCTTCGTCATACCACTTGCCTTTGTAGAGGATGGCTTCTTTCAGGGAGCCCTCGTAACGGAATCTCAATTGAGTAGCTAACCTCTTCGCAAAGGGGTTATATACGGGAATCATCGCAGACACGCGATGACATCCATAAGTAGAGAAAATCCACCCCAGGGCTTCCTTAGCTGCCTCCACCATTCTTGAATGGGGGTACTTCCTATCCCAGATACAGAAGTGAACGTTAGAAGAGGTTGAGTTCTCGTAGAGGTCGTTGATGATTGCGATGCCGGCGTCTTCCACTAAAAAGTAGAAAGTGGTCTCATTGATTAACCCTGCGAGGAATAGCTGAGGGTTGTTGATCGTAAAATCGTCAAACGCATAATCCTGGGTGCGTATCTTCTCCCAAACCTCTTGAATGAGTTTGGGGTCGCTCAACCTCGTTAACGGCTCTAAAAAACGAAAACTCGGTAATTCACGTTGATCACGTTCGCTTGCAGAAATATTTGTCTCGATGTCCATACTCCAGCTCCAATTTTGAAGTCTACGTAGTTATCCTTCCATACGAGTAACCACCCCGTAGGGACTCTTCCCAAATTATGGGTTAGTGTGAAGTCTGTGTTGATTACGCCTGGGGTAATTCCCGTCACCCAAGCCCCGTTAATGTTTACAGGTTTCTTGTTTTTAGCATCCCCGAACTCGATGCCGAGGTTGATGGCTCTTATGAGTGCGGAGAGAAGATCAGCCAACTCCCGTTTTGATAAATCCTCCCGAACTATATTGTTGACCTGCATTAGGTGCCTTCAACTTTCTCACCCGCAGTATCTTCAAACTCAGGGAGGAAGCCTAGAAGGGATACTGCTCCTCCTCCTGCCGCTCGAGTGATTTGGAGAGTGATTAACTCACCCGCTATCTGCACATCGAAAAACCCTGTACGCTCTGTTAGGTCTGCTGTAACCGTACCTAGAGAAGAGTTTGCAGTCTTGCTGTCGAATGAATCCGGCCCTACACTTGGCCGAGGGGAGGAGACAGTTGCCGTAAGTACTGCAACCCCATAGTTCTCATACCAGTATCTGATCCGCCTTAACTTCTTCTCAAACCCGGGGTTATCCCAGATTGTGCCGTTGAAGATTAAAGTTCCTGCTTGTTGGCCGTTGAGGTTTGTCGGGTCTAAGTACTGTGTTATCACAACAGGAGTATTGTCAACAAACGAGAATAACAATCTGCGGATGTTGTCGGTAATAATCCCTACTGGTATGAGGGTTACCGAAGGTCCTTGGATGATAGTACTTACAGTTCCAATTCCTGCCGTCCCGATGTTCAGAAAATCTAAAGCCAACCCTACACTCGTCGGGTTGAACGTAACGTTGAACGTGGTAGTTGTACCTGGGGTTAGAGTTAGAGGTAATCCAGGAAGACCTGTTAAAGCGAAAGGCAATCCTGTCCCCAAAGCGATTGTGTTGATTACCACATTCGCAGACCCAACGTTCTTTACCGTTATAACGATCGGCGTAGCCGAATGAGTTACGATCGTGGTGGGGAACGTAATCGGCCCTGGAGAAACATTTAACGCTCCTCCCGCTCCCGGTGCCGTTCCTGAAATTGCTGCGCTGTAGGGAGCATTATCAACGCCAGGAGAAGTTGTGATGTTAAGCGTGTCATTAAACGTCCCTGCGATAGTAGGGGAGAACCTAAGTATGAAGGTAAAACTATCACTGGGTTTTAAGGTCTTTGGTAGAGCAGGCAGTCCTACTAAACTATAAGGCACTCCTCCAACGGTGATCCCAGTTACAGTAAACCCCGTTCCACCATTGTTCGAAACCGTGATTGATATATCTGCGGTACTTCCTACCGCAACTGACCCGAACCCTAGTGCACCGGAAGGGGAGACTAACAACACTCCAGGATCAAACCCTCCACCTCCTCCGTCAATCGGTGGTGTGATAGGCATTACGACACCGCCACACTCCCCATCCAGTTTAA
>Ga0247661_1000031_pt1 | contig 27218 bp, 18 predicted proteins | sample CNK02_metaG_FD_182799 | JGI IMG/M metagenome (GOLD analysis project Ga0247661, IMG submission 182799) | Soil microbial communities from Purdue University Martell Research Forest, Indiana, United States - CNK02 | ecosystem: Environmental > Terrestrial > Soil > Temperate forest > Bulk soil...
TCGTGAATCCCGTATCGCCTCCACACTCGATTCAAACGACCTGCAAAAGCTCGCCACCAACCTTTCCGGCCTGCCCTTCGCCGAAGCGATGCGCACGCTGCGTCTGTGCGTTCTCGAGCAAGGCGGCGCCAATCTCGCCCTCCTCGATTCTGTTCTCGAAGCAAAAAGGGAACTCCTCCGCGGCGACGGCCTGCTCGAATCCATTCGCCGCGACAAATCTTTCGCCGACATCGCCGGCCTCGCCCGCCTCCGCGACTGGATCGCCAAGCGCAAAAGCGCGCTCACTCCCGAAGGCCAGCGCTTCGGCCTCGTTCCACCCAAAGGTATTCTCATCACCGGCGTCCAAGGCTGCGGCAAAAGTCTCGCCGCCCGCGCTGTCTCTGGCGAATGGGGATTCGAACTCGCTCGCCTCGATGCGGGCGCTCTCTACGACAAATTTGTCGGCGAATCCGAAAAGCGCCTCCGCAAAGCGCTCGACCTCGCTCAAAAAATGTCTCCTCTTGTCCTGTGGATCGACGAAATCGAAAAAGCCTTCGCCTCGGCCGGTTCTAGCGGCGATGCCGATGCTGGCCTCTCCCAGCGCCTCCTCGCCACCCTCCTTACCTGGATGCAGGACCGCGAATCCGGCGTCTTCCTCGCCGCCACTTCCAACAACATCGTCGCGCTCCCTCCCGAAATGCTTCGCAAAGGCCGCTTCGACGAAATCTTCTTCGTGGATCTGCCCGCGCCCGCCGTGCGAATCAATCTTTTCGCGCTTCACCTGAAAAAACGCAATCGTGACCCACAAACCTTCGATCTCGCAAAACTTTCTTCTGCCAGCGACGGGTTCTCCGGCGCAGAAATCGAACAATCCATCGCCTCCGCCCTGTACTCGGCATTCGCCGCCAAGCAGCAGCTCAACACCGAGATCGTTCTCGCCGAGCTCAAATCCACACCGCCCCTAAGCGTCACCCGCGCCGAAGACGTTTCCGCCATCCGCCTCTGGGCCAAATCCCGCGCCGTCCCCGCCGACTGAACGACTCACGCTGATGCTCATCGACTCGCAGCGAGAAGTGGACTCCAATGCAAAACGCAATAACCGGTGGCTCGAACTCTTTTCTTGTACGGTAGTTGTGCCCGCGCTTTTGCTCGCGGTGCTCTGGATTCCCATGCGCGAGGTGGGGCTGGGCGCATCTGCGGACTTCGTTCAATTCTACGCGGCCGGGAAAATCGTCGTGAGCGGCCAGGGCGCCCGGCTCTATGACGCGAACCTTCAGTCGGACATCGAACGCCAGGTTGCTCAGCATGTCGAGCCCATCTTGTTCAATCACCCGCCATTCGAAGCGCTCGTGTATGCCCCGCTCGCGCATTTCGGTTTCTCCACCGCGTTTGCGATCTGGACCTTCCTCAATTTGTCGCTACTCGGTGCGGCTTTTTTTCTGCTTCGCGTATATGGCCCGCCCTTTGGCCTGGCCGAGCGTCTGCTCCTCCTCGCAGTCGCTTTTTATCCCGTTCTTGCCACAATGATTCAAGGGCAGGATTCCCTTTGGATTCTGCTGGCTTACGTCGCCGCTTTCCTAGCGCTCAAACGCGGCCACGACTTTTCATCCGGCATGTTCCTCGGGATCGCATTCATCAAGCCGCAGCTCGTCGTGCCCTTTGCCCTCCTCATGCTGCTGCGCGGAAGATGGAGATTCTTCCTCGGTCTCGTGCTCGCCGCCGCGATTCTGGCCGCAGTTTCCATCCTGGTCGTGGGACCGTCCGTCGCACTTCAATATCCGCCGATGCTCTTGCATATGAACGACCAGGCGCACGCCGCCACGTTTCATCTTTTTCCCGAGAGCATGCCCAATTTGCGCGGACTGTTTACGCTGGTATTTGGCGCTAGTCTTACGCCCTTTGTGCTCAGCGCCTTGCTTGCACTGGCCTCTCTCGCTGTTCTGATTCTTGCCTGGCGGTCTGTGGTACGTTGGTCCTCGTTCGACCTCTCTTTCTCGCTCATGCTCGTCACCACTTTGCTGGTCAGTTTCCATCTGCTGCTCCACGACCTCAGCCTGCTCATCCTTCCGGTTTTTCTATTCCTGAACTTTCTCCACATTCATCGAACGTCGTGGGCAACGTCGAAAATTCTGCGTGTTACACCGTTTGTTTTACTTTTTCTGACCATTCTCATCGTGCAATCGCTTCACCAGCGCAACTTTAGTCTTGCGGCAGTCGCCGTGGCCGGTTTCGCTCTCGCTATCGTCGCCACCGCATCCGAATCTCCGGCCAAGGTGTGATATATAGAGCTGCCGCGGCCTCTATTCTGACTTTCAGCGTGGGGTTGGTTATGAAACTTCGTCGTCCGGTTGCGCTGTTTTGCATAACTCTCTGCGTCTTGTCTTGTGGCACGGCCGCACAAAATCCGCCGGAGCCCAGCCCGCTCGCCAAAGACGTCGCCAAACTCGAGGAGAAAACCGCGCGTCAAGAGAAGACCCTGCAGGACTGGCCCAACCTGGCGCGCTACCGCTACGCCAACGCCCAGCTTACTGCTTCCGCGTCGGGCACTCGGGCGAAGATCAACGACCAGCCGCGTGTCGTCTTCCTGGGCGACTCCATCACCGACGCTTGGCCCGAGCCGCGCTTCGGCGAATTCTTCCCCGGCAAGCCCTATGTCGGCCGCGGCATCAGCGGTCAAACCACTCCTCAAATGCTCGTTCGTTTTCGGCCCGACGTGATTGCTCTTCAACCCGCCGCCGTTGTCATTCTTGCCGGTACGAATGATCTCGCAGGCAACACCGGCCCCATGTCGCTCGAAGAGATCGAAGCCAACCTCGTCTCCATGTCTGAACTCGCTCATAGCAACAAAATCAGAGTCGTATTTGCCACCGTCCTCCCGGTCTATGACGGCGGACACCGCGCCGACGGTTCCACCATCATCATGTCGGACCGCCGCCCGCCAGAAAAAATCCTCGCTCTCAACCAATGGATCAAAACCTACTGCGCCGATCACGACGACATTTACCTCGACTACTTTTCTGCAATGGTTGACCCAAAAGGCTTCCTGAAAAGGGAGCTTAGCGAAGACGGCCTGCACCCCAATAAAGCCGGCTACGACCTCATGGCGCCCCTGGCCCAAGCCGCCATCGACAGAGCCCTCAAGAGAAAATAGCTTCTGTCCTGGATCCCTACAGGAGCTCCGCCGGCTAGAGTTCATGCAGTCAGCTGCGTTTATGCCGGTGTAGGTCCTTCTGAAACCGCCGGCGTGTGAATTTCTTCGCCGCCTCCAAATCTGGTGGTGTAAAATCCCATCCGTTTTGCTCAGGTCATTCCGACGGTGGCTGCCCGGGAATCTTGTAAGGTTTCACAGCAAGGAGATGCTATGAACAGTCCTCGCGCGAAGAACGCACATGTAAATCCGTCGCGCCTCCTTCGACGGTTTGCGTTGATTCCGATTCTTCTTGTTTGTTGCGCAATCTCAAGTGGCGCGCAATCCGCCGCGCCTCTGCTCCTTCGCGATCCCTCCATCAGCAAAACGCAGATCGCGTTCGCCTATGCCGGCAGCATCTGGACCGCCAACCGCGACGGCAGCGATCTCCGCAGGCTCACCACCGGCGGCCACGAATCCAACCCCGTCTTTTCGCCCGACGGTTCCCAGCTTGCCTTCACCGGTAATTACGACGGCAGCCGAAGCGTCTATGTCGTTTCCGCGAATGGTGGCGAACCGCGACGCCTCACGTATCACCCAAGCGACTACGATGCGGTGGGCTGGACACCCGACGGTAAGCGCATCCTCTTCGTCTCAGGCCGCACCGCCTTCGCCGGCGGTGTCACCCAACTCTTCACCGTTCCGGCCGAAGGTGGTTTCGCCACTCCCGTTCCGCTTGTACGCGCCTCCGACGGATCGTTTTCTCCCGACGGCACGCGTATCGCCTACGTTCCCAATGTGCAGTGGCAAGCGGCATGGAAGCGCTATCGCGGTGGCCAGACCAAGCCCATCTGGATCGCCGGCCTTTCGGACTCCAGTGTGCAAACCACCATCCCTCGCGACAACTCGAACGACTTCTCTCCCATGTGGATCGGGGACACCATCTACTTTCTTTCCGACCGCAGTGGCCCCACCACGCTCTTCGCTTATAACGTCAACTCCAAACAGGTCAAACAACTCGTTAAAAACAATGGCCTCGACATCAAGTCGGCCTCCGCCACCTCAGACGCGGTGGTCTATGAACAGTTCGGCTCGCTTCACATTCTCGATCCCAATTCGGGAACTGATCGCGCCCTCGACCTGCATCCTCTCGCCGACCTTACCGAAGTGCGCCCAGGTTTCCGCAAGGTCGCCCCCAAGGGCATTCAATCGGCTGTGATTTCGCCTTCGGGCCAGCGCGCCGCATTTGCCGCGCGCGGCGAGATTTTTACTGTGCCTGCCGAGAAAGGCGATCTTCGCGATATCACCAACACCACGGATATCGTCGAACGCGATCCCGCGTGGTCGCCCGACGGTAAGTCCATCGCCTATTTCTCCGATGAGTCGGGTGAATACGCCCTGCACATCCGCGATCAGAACGGCCTGGGCGAAGCCCGCAAAATTGACCTCGGCAAACCGCCGACGTTCTTCTATTCGCCGAAGTGGTCGCCGGACTCCAGGAAACTTGCCTACACCGACAAACGCCTGAACGTTTGGTACGTGGACGTCGAAAAGAAAGTTCCCGTCCGCATCGATTCCGATACCTACACCGATCCCGCGCACGGCCTGCAAGTGGCCTGGTCGCCCGATAGCCGCTGGCTCGCATACACCAGGCAACTCAAGAGCCACCTGCACGCCGTCTTTGCCTATTCGCTCGAGGAAAACAAAGCGTTCCAGCTCACCGATGGCATGAGCGACGCGCTGTATCCAGCTTTCGACAAAGAAGGGAAGTATGTGTATTTCACGGGCAGTACTGACGCGGCGCTGAACACCGGCTGGCTCGATATGACCAGCTTGCAGCGTCCGGTCACGCGCAGCGTTTACGTCATGGTCCTCAAGAAAGACGAAGTGTCTCCGCTGGCGCCCGAAAGCGACGAGGAGAAAGGCAAGGACGCCGAAAAGAGCGATAAAGACAAGAAAGAATCGGCCGACAAGGATAAGCAGAAAGAAAAAGCCAAGGACCAAAGCAAAGACAAAGAGAAGGACAAAGACAAGGACGCGGAGAAGCCCAAAGAACCCCCGAAAGTGGAGATCGACCTCGAAAACATTGGCCAGCGCGTCCTGGCCATGCCGATTCCTGCGCGCAACTATTACGGTCTGTTTGCGGGGAAGGCTGGAGTCCTCTTTCTCCTAGAAGGCCCGGCCCTCGACCCCATCGACTTCGACGATGGCGGCCCATCCAGCAAGGTTCACAAATTCGAGATGAAAACCCGCAAGACCGAACAGATTCTTGAAGGCGTCACCGCCTTCGATCTCTCCTTCGACGGAGAGAAGATGCTCTACGCCAAACAAACTCAATGGACCATTGGGCCCGCCGCCAAGCCAGCCGACGGTCCTCCGCAGCCCGGCCAGGGCGGTCCTCTGAAACTCGATTCCATGGAAGCCTACGTCGATCCGCGCGCCGAGTGGAAGCACATGTACTACCAGGTGTGGCGCGATGAACGCGACTTCCTCTACGATCCCAATCTCCACGGACTGAATTTGGAAGAGGTCAAGAAGCGTTATGCGCCTTACCTGGATAGCATCGCCACGCGCGACGATCTGAACTATCTTTTCATCGAAATGGTCGGCGACATCACCATCGGCCACATGTTTGTCGGCGGCGGCGATTTTCCGGAAAGCAAGAAAATAAAAACCGGCTTGCTCGGCGCCGATTACGCCATCGAGAACGGCCGCTACCGTTTCACCCGCGTCTACAACGGTGAAAATTGGAATCCCAAGCTCCGTGCGCCGTTGACTCAACCCGGCGTCAACGGCAAAGCCGGCGAATATCTGATTTCGGTGAACGGCCGCGACGTTCGCCCGCCCGCCGACGTTTACAGTTTCTTTGAAGAAACTGCCGGCAAGCAGACGTTGCTGAAAGTTGCCGCGCAAGCGGACGGCGCGGGCTCTCGCGAAGTCACCGTGGTTCCCGTGGATGACGAAACCGGCCTGCGCAACTACGCCTGGATCGAAGACAATCGCCGCAAGGTGGACGAACTCAGCAACGGCCGTGTCGCCTACGTCTATCTGCCCGATACCTACGCTGGCGGTTACACCAATTTCAATCGCTACTATTTCGCGCAAGTCGGCAAAGATGCCGCCATCATAGACGAACGTTACAACGGCGGCGGCGACATCGCCGACTACGTGATCGATTATCTTCGCCGCCCGCTGCTCGCTTACTGGAACATGCGCGAAGGCAATGACATCACCACGCCGCAAGAGGCCATCTTCGGCCCTAAAGTCATGATCACCAACGAAATGGCCGGCTCTGGCGGCGATGCGCTGCCGTGGATGTTCCGCCGCACCAAAATCGGCCCGCTCATCGGCAAGCGCACCTGGGGCGGACTGGTCGGCCACTACACGAATCCCGGCGATCTGCTGGACGGCGGATTCACCGGCACACCTGATCTTGCCTTTTACAGTCCAGATGGAATTTGGGACGTGGAAAATCACGGCGTTCCGCCCGACGTCGAGGTGGAACTCGATCCCAAAGCGGCGCGCTCGGGACACGATGCGCAACTTGAAAAAGCTGTCGAAGTGGTGATGGATCTCCTGAAGAAAAACCCGCCACCACCGACGCCCAAGCATCCGCCATTTCCGAACTACCACAAATCCGCGGCGAACTAAGCGGCTCGGCTTCGCGCTTTCGTTGCTGGAGTGTTTCCCGATTGTTGCGAGTTGGTGAAAATCGGTGGAGCAAGCGGAACCAGCGCCGCGTCTTGAACGCCGCGGGGAAGTACGGTAGGCTGCAAATAGATTCCGGGTCTGAGGGTTTGCCATGCCAGCCCTGAGACAAAAAGAGTTGAAGTGGCTGCGTAAGAAGAGCCTGCAGTCAGCTCTTGCGGGAGGGTCCACCAGCTTATGGGAGACCGCGAAGCGGTCCAGCGGTTTGCAGTACCAGGACGTTTGCCAGCCATAGGGAAGCCTGCCACGGGTGGTTCGCCGAATACGTTTCCCGATAAATCGGCGCACCAACCCTCGACGTGGATGAGACGCACGATACACATCGCCGGAAAAATCGAACCGTTCTTTGGCACACTCGATGAGAACGTGCGTTTTCTCGAAGATGCGCTGCGCGTGCGCACGCATTTGCACGACACCAAATTGACTATTGAAGGCGGCCACGAAGACGTGGACCAGGCGGCGCGCATCGTCGAAGAGTACAACCACGCCGCCAGCCATGGCCGCCATCTGACCGGCGAAGAAGTGAAGTCGCTGATGCGTGTGGTGCTGGATGCGCCACACGAATCGCCGCGTGGCATGTTTGAGGGTGGCAAGCAACGCGCGTTCGGCAAAAAGCAAGTCACGCCCAAAAACGCCAGCCAGCGCCGCTATATGGAAGAAATCGAAGCGCATGACATGGTGTTCGGTATTGGGCCAGGCGGAACAGGGAAAACCTACATCGCCGTGGCCATGGCCGTCAGCGCTCTGCTTACCAAGCAAGTGAACCGAATTATTCTCGCGCGGCCTGCCGTGGAAGCCGGCGAGAAATTGGGATTTCTACCCGGCACGCTGCAGGAAAAAGTTGATCCATACATGCGGCCGCTGTATGACGCCCTGTACGAAATGCTCGATGCCGACAAGTTGGAAAGTTTTCTGGAAAAAGGAATCATCGAAATCGCGCCGCTGGCGTTCATGCGCGGCCGCACGCTCAATGATTCGTTTGTAATTCTCGACGAAGCGCAAAACACTACCAGCGAACAGATGAAAATGTTTTTGACGCGCCTGGGGTTTAATTCCAAGGCAGTGATTACCGGCGATATCACGCAAATTGATTTGCCGGCCGGGAAAAAGAGCGGCTTGGTGGAAGCGCTGGAAATTGTCGGCAAGATCGAGGGAATCGGCGCCGTCCAATTCAATGAAAAGGATGTGGTGCGGCACAATTTGGTGCAGCGCATTATCCGAGCTTACGAAGAATACGAAGCCGCCCATCCGCATCGCGGCGGCAACGGCAAACTTGGAGCAGTAAAACCGGACGGGCAATAACCTCCGGGTTTCGGGGTTTGTTGCACAAACACTTCGCTAGAAAAGTCGTACTTACAAACTCTGACGGGAAAAGATGATTCTGAACAAACAGAAGAAGGTGCGGCTCGCGGCGCGGCCTTTGCGCGAGTTTCTCCGCAACGCGCAACGGGAACTGAAAATCGCGAATACTGAAATTACCGTGGCGTTTGTGAGCGAAGCGGAAATCGCGCGTTGGAACGAAGCCTACCGCAAGAAAACAGGTCCGACGGATGTGTTGTCTTTTCCGGCGGCTTTCGGCTTCACCCATAAACCCCTGACGAAAGGCAACGGTGCGCGGAGTCAGGAAATTCTTGGTGATATTGCGATCGCTCCGGAGATTGCGAGGCGCTACGCCAAGAGAAATGGCCGATCGCTCGATGCCGAAATTCGCGTATTGATGCTGCACGGCGTTTTGCATCTGATGGGGTATGATCACGAGAGCGACCACGGCCAAATGAACCGGATCGAGCAAAAGCTGCGGCGGAGGCTCGGACTCGCGTGAGTGCCTATACCTGGCTCTTCGCACTGGGGGTGCTGCTGCTGGCATCCTTTCTGCCGGTTTATTCCTACCTGGCATTGATTTACCGCGAGCTCGGCCGCATGACGACCGGGCCGGTACACGAACACCTGGACATTTTTGAAGGGGAGATCGAGCCGAAGCTCAACATTAACCGGCGCAGCGCGGGCCGCGCGTTCCGCATTCTGGGGCATTTCTGGCTGGCGTTTCTGGTGCTGCAAACCACCCGCGGAGTCGGCATTTTTGTGCGTGGCTTCTGGGAATCGGTGATCGAGCTGGCCGCGTTCATCGTTCTGGAAGTGGTGATTGCGATGCACTTCATTCCGGATATTTTGTTGTACCGGACGACGGGACGCTGGCTGATTCCGCTGCTGCCGTTTGTGCGTGCCAGTCTGGTGCTGGCGTGGCCGGTACGGGTTTTTCTCGAAGGTGCGGAATCATTGGCGCGCATTTCCGAATCGGACGCGGAGAAAACCGAAGAACAGCGGACAGAAGAAGGAATCGAAGCACTGGTGGAAGCGGCGGAAGAGGAAGGAATCATCGAGCCAGAGCAAGCGGAGCTGATCGAGCAAGTGGTGGAGTTCAGCGACAAACGGGTGCGCGAAGTGATGACGCCGCGCCCGGACATTGTCGCGATTGCTGCGAACGCCACTTTGGAAGATCTGCACGCGAAATTTACTGAGACTGGATTTACCCGCATACCGGTATTTGAGGAAACAATCGATGATATTGCCGGCATCGCGCACTCGCGGGATCTTCTGCAAGTCGCGGATGCTGATTTGCCGAAAAAGCAGGTGCGAGAGCTGATGCGTCCGGCTTTGTTCATGCCGGAAACGAAAGTCGGCTCGGATCTGCTGCGGGAGATGCGACAGAAGAGCCAGACCATGGCGGTGATTATCGATGAGCATGGCAGCGTGGCAGGCATCGCCACGATGGAAGATCTGGTGGAAGAAATCGTGGGCGAAAGCGGATCGGAAGCGACGCACCCAAAACTGGAAATGGTGAGAGAAGGAACGAGTTCGCTGTTAATGCGCGGCAGCACGGCGATTGGCCAGGTGGAGGAAATGCTGGGCGTGCAGTTTGGTGAGAGTGCAGATGAAACCGTGACGACGATTGCGGGATTGCTGAGCCATGTGAGCGGAAAAGTGCCGGCGCCTGGAGAGAAATTTGATCTGGAAGGGTTTCGGTTTGAAGTGCTTGAGGCAAACCAGAGAAAAGTGTTGCGAGTGAAAGCGCAAAAGCTGACCGGCACCGCGATGCACGCGGGCTGAAAGATCGGCTTTGCCACAGAGGCATAGAGAAAATCCAGTGACCAACGAAGACGCGAAAAAGGGATTTCGGGCGGGGTTTGTGGCGATAGTGGGGCGCCCGAACGCGGGAAAGTCGACGCTGGTGAACCATCTGGTGGGGCAAAAGATTGCTATTGTGACGTCCAAGCCACAAACGACGCGCAACCGGATCCAGGGGATTGTGACGCGCGACGATGGGCAGGTGGTGCTGATTGACACGCCTGGGCTGCACGATGCCAAGACCGTGCTGAACAAACAGATGATGCGCGAAGTGGCGGCGGCACTGGAAGGAATTGACGTGCTGGTGTTGATGGTGGACGCCAGCGAGACGCTGGCCAACCAGGGGAATCGTATGCAGCCGCATGTGGATCCGCTGCTGATCCAGCGTGCGAAGCGGTTTGAGGGTCGGACCATCCTGGCGCTGAATAAAGTAGACAAGGCGCCCAAGAACAAGCTGCTGCCCTTGATGGAAGAGTTCGCGAAGGTGCATCCGTTTGAGGCGATGGTGCCGATAGCGGCGCTAAAGGGCGAGGGCTGCGACGAGTTGCTGCGCGAGGTGATGAAGCTGTTGCCGGAGGGCCAGCCGTATTTTCCTGAAGACCAGGTGACCGACCAGCCGGAACGTTTTCTGGCAAGTGAGATTGTGCGGGAGAAAGCGATTGCGCTGACGTATCACGAAGTGCCGCACGCTCTGGCGGTGGCGGTGGACAAGTGGGAAGAGACGCCCAAGCTACTGCGGATCCAGATGACGCTGACGGTGGAGCGGCCGTCGCAGAAAAAGATTTTGATTGGGCGCAAGGGCGACATGCTGAAGAAGATCGGCACTCAGGCGCGAAAAGAGCTGGAAGAGATTTTGAGCGCCAAGATTTATCTGGGATTGTTTGTGAAGGTGGCGGAAAACTGGCGCGAAAATCCTATGGCCGTGCGCGAACTGGACTGGCACACCCAGCTCGAAGCGCTGGAGAAATACAACGCCGAGTAAGTCCCTCCGGGTTGCAGGGGCCAGGCCGAGCAGACAATTCTTTCTTTCGCCGGCGATCGCAGTCGCTTCTTTTCCATTCTCCTTTCTCAAAGACTGAGTCAGATATTTAAGCCGGGCCAGCCGTCGGCGGGGTTCTATGTGTCGGCGAGGTTCTCCCGAGCGGGGCATTGTGGCGGTTGTGGGAAGAAGCGCGGTTTGAATTGTGGCGCGAATCGAGGCGCGCAACGGTTTGAGGAGTCTGCGGAGATTCAAGCCGACAGGCGTGTTTCCTGACGCAATCTCGCAATGTCTTTCGTGGGCGCGTTTCCGAAGAAGCGGCTGTATTCTCTGCTGAACTGCGAAGGGCTTAAATAACCCACGCGCTGGGAGGTAGTTCCCGCGTCCATCATGGTCGACAGCATGAGACGCCTGGCTTCCTGAAGGCGCAGGACTTTTTGATACTGCAGAGGGCTCATCGAAGTGATCGATTTGAAGTGTTCATGGAAAGAGGAAGCACTCATGTGCACTAGCTTGGCCAGCTCTTCGACCTTCACGGGTTGGGAGAAGTTGTCGTGCAGCCAGGAAATCGCCTTTGCGATTCGGTGCACATTCGACTCCGCGAAGCCCATTTGAGCTACGCCAACCCCAATGGGGCTGCGCAACAAACGGATGAGGATCTCATCGACTACCAGCGGGGCCAGCAGTTCACTATCACCAGGCTGCGCCATACATTTCATTAATCTCGTTGCGGCGTCGACCATGCTCCCGTCGACCGGAGTGACGTAAACAGCGCTCCGGTCTTGTACCGGGGGCAGACCTTGGGGAAAGACCTTCAAGACCAGATCGGCGATTTTGCGTGGGTCGAGGTCCAGCTTTACAGCAAGGTAAGGTTCGATTTGGCTAGCCTTTGTGACCTGAGCAGCAACCGGCAGCGCAACGGAGAACACAATCATGCGGGAGGCGTCGTACTCGTACACACCTTGCCCCACGATGACGGTCTTGGCTCCCTGCGCAGCGATACACAGCGAGGCTGACCGGAGGGTGTGCACCGACTCGGGGGTTGTTCGCGTAACGCGAACGGCGTGCAGACCTGGAATGCGCAGTGCAAAACTGCCGTCGTGGGGAGCATAGGCAGCAATGTGCCGCGCCAAGGTTGCGGTAGCCGGTTCGTGTGATCCCGCGGCATTGTTTCTGAGCCGAAGAGCGGGTTCGCCGTTGGTCTTCACGGGTTCGAGGATACTCCGTTGGGGATGAAGACGCTCGCGGAATCGAATCACTCCCGGTACTGCCGGTCGCCGACGTGTTCCAGCCGGTCGACGACCATACCGCCGGGGATTTCTTGAATCGCGATGTGAGTCATGGTGGTGGTTGGAGTGGCGCCATGCCCGTGCTTCTCGCCGGCCGCCAACCTAGAACGCCTACCTGCATGCCGGTATACCCTGATTTTCGTTCCGCCGGGTGACTCGTTGCTCAGCGGCCCACCATTTTTTGGAGTTCTTCGGGGTATCGAGCACCTTGCACGGCGATCTTTGCGGCTGCGGTCTCCAGTTCGCGAAGTTCGTCGGGCGAAAGTTCGACGTCAGCGCCTCCGATGTTTTCTTCGAGCCGGTGCAGCTTGGTGGTACCCGGGATGGGCACGATCCACGGTTTCTGGGCTAGCAGCCAAGCGAGTGCGATCTGGGCAGGAGTCGCTTGCCGGCGCTGCGCAAATCTGCCGAGCAGGTCCACCACGGCTTGATTCGCTTTCCGGTTTTCCGGGTTGAAGCGAGGGACGATGTTGCGGAAATCACTTTTGTCAAACTCGGTATCTTCGCTGATCTTTCCGGTGAGGAAGCCCTTACCAAGAGGACTGAAGGGAACGAAGCCGATCCCGAGCTCTTCCAGTGTGGGGATCACTTCCGTCTCCGGTTCTCTCCACCATAGCGAATATTCGCTCTGGAGTGCGGCGACTGGCTGAACGGCTTGCGCGCGACGAATGGTCTGCACACCTGCTTCCGAAAGTCCGAAATGCTTCACCTTTCCTTCCTGAATGAGGTCTTTCACGGCTCCGGCCACCTCTTCGATCGGAACGTTCGGATCGACACGATGTTGATAGAACAGGTCGATGACGTCGGTCTTGAGGCGCTTAAGCGAGGCGTCGGCGACCTGCTTGATGTGTTCGGGGCGACTGTCCAGCCCGGCTTGTTTGCCGGTGGCCGGATCAAGTTTGAACCCGAATTTCGTGGCGATGACCACTTGCTGACGAAGGGGCGCGAGGGCTTCGCCCACGAGTTCTTCGTTGGTGAACGGACCGTAGACTTCGGCGGTATCGAAGAATGTGACACCACGTTCCACTGCTGCACGAATCAGTGCGATGCCCTCTTGCTTGTCGACGGCCGGTCCATAACCAAAGCTAAGACCCATGCAGCCGAGGCCGAGAGATGAGACTTCCAGTTTGCTTTTTCCCAGACTGCGCTTTTCCATTGCGTTCTCCTTCGTGCTGACGAGGCGGCTAGATTCAGGATGGTCTCAGAATAGTTTGCGGTCTTCTGCGCCTCTTGCCTGTTTCGAGGAAGTTCTTGCCTGATTCTCCAAAGACCGCTTGGAGTAACGCACCGGCCGGAATCAGGAGGACTTGACGCGTGCGTTAGCGGATCCTAAGCTTAGATCGCTGTCCCCTTCCTCAGCCCTTAATCAAATCGCAAGTTGCAAGCAAAACAGAACTAAAGAGGTACACGTATGCGTTGGAGAGAATCTTTCGCACCGAAGAGCGCGAAGGTGTACGGGTCTGTGTTGATGCTGACGGTCGTGGCGATGGCAGCGGCGATTGGATTTGCGAGCTGCGGCGGATCGAGTTCGATGATGGGGCCGCAGGCGGCGAACATTACGGTGACGCTGACCGATCCGCCGAGCTGCAAGTTTCCGGTTGGAGCGTTCGATCACGTGTATGTCACGATTCGCTCGGTGCAGGCACACACGAGCGCTACGGCGGATGACAATTCGTCGGGATGGCAGGAATTGGCGTTGCAACTGAATTCCGCGCCAATGCAGATTGATTTATTTTCGGCTGCGTCTACAACCTGTTTGCTGACAAATCTAGGATCGAATGCGGCGCTGCCGGTGGGGACGTATCAGCAGATAAGGCTGCTGCTGGTGCCGAATGACGGAAGCGGAGGAACGACTCCGGCGACGAACGCGTGCGGATCGCAGGGATTCAACTGCGTGGTGCTGCATGACGGCACGGTGAGCGAGTTGCAGCTATCGAGCCAGGCGAATACGGGGATCAAGATTCCGCCGGGGCAGGTGGTGGGCGGCCCGATTACAGTGAGCGCCGGGCAGGACGTGGACTTGAACATTGATTTCAACGCTTGCGCTTCGATTGTGCAGGAAGGAAACGGAAAGTTCCGGCTGAAGCCGGTGCTGACAGCAGAGCAAGTGAGTACGAATCAGACTGGTATCAGCGGGAAAATTGTGGATGCAGCGACGAATGCGCCGGTGGCGGGAGGGACAGTGCTGGTGGCGCTGGAGAGAAAGGATGCGACCGGAGCGGACGCAATGTTTTTGCAAACGACAGTGGATTCGAGTGGCATGTTTAATTTTTGTCCGCTGCCAGGGGGAGCGACGTTTGACGTGGTGGCGACGGCGATCAACGGAGCGGGTGTTGCGTACAACGCGTCGGTGGTGCTGAACGTGCCGGGCGGGACCAATGTGGGGAACATTCCGCTGCAGGCGGAGACGGGAGCGGCGACAGGGCCAGCGACGTTGAAAGGGAATGTGACGGCGGTGAACGGCGGGAGCGCCGGAACGATTGCTGCTGCCGTGACGGCACAGCAGGTGGTGACACTGCCAGGCGGAGGAACGCTGATGATGGCGGTGCCCGCGCTTCCGGGTTCGATGAGTAACATTTCGGTGGATAGCGCAAGCTCCAGTACGTGTACTTCGATCGGCGTGTCCGGGGCCAATTGCTCGGGCTACACGCTGGTGGTGCCGGCGAGCAATCCGGAGGTGGGATTGTTTTCCGGAGGAAGCGTGACGTTTACGCCTCCAGCGGGAGGAAATGTGGTGTACACAGTGCGCGCGGATGCGTTCGAACCGGGAGGAGGAGGAACGGCGGCATGCAACCCGAGCACCCACACTACGAACTTGAATTCTACAAGCGGGCCGCTTTTGGTAACGGGTGGGACGACGGCGCAGGTGCAGGAGCTGGATTTTAGCGGTTGCTCGTAAGTAGGAGAATTGGAAGGAAACCACCGACGCAGGCGCGTGTGGCGCCGCAGTCTAAGGCGCCCACCTCGGCAGCTGGCGGCTACCAAGACGAGAAGAATGCCGGGGCCGGTCTGCGATGCCAGGGGCTGGCGACGTCAGGAACTCACGAAAAAGGAGGGTGCAGACGCGAATGTTCGGGGCTGCACCCTTATGAACGGTTATCGAGTTACTTCTGGGGCTTCTCAGCGGACTTGGCGGTGGCTGGAGTTGCGTCGGCGCCACCCGGAGTCTTGGCCTTTGGTTTTGCGGCGGCCATGACCGGCTTGGGATTCCAGAACTCGGCGGAGGCTTCGGCGATTTGATCCGGAGGATAGCTCAGATCCGGGCGGAAGCGGTAAAGGGCGGATTCCCAATGCTGTTCGGTGTCGGCCATGGTCTTTTCGAACTTGGCCATGCCTTCTTTGCCAAGGATGTCAGGGAGCATGACTTCCTTGTCAAAGCCGCCGAGCGATTTGCGGAGGAAAGTGATGTAGTACGCGCCGTCGTTTTCGCCTTCGACGACCTGGGAAACCAGAACCGGCTCGGTATTAGACATTTTGTCGGCGTGGGCGTTGATTTCCTTCAGCTGGGCTTCGAACTCGGACGAATGGCCCGCGCGAACGTGAATGACGAAGGTGCGGAGCACGCGCGATTCACCAACGAACTTGGCAAAAGATTGCGCGTCGGCTGGCATTTTGCTGCTAAGGTCGGGCCGGCGGATGCGGAGCTGGGTGCGGGCGCTGACCAGGCAATTGTTCCAGTCGCTGAGAAGTTTTTCGGTGCCCTGCTTTCCGAAAGCCTTGTTCAGCGAGGCCATGAAGGCATCGTTGCCCTTGTCTACGTCGGCGTAGTTGTCACGCTGGGTGAGGAAGATGTACGTGTAAGGATCGCCGTAGACAGGCTGTTCGACCAGGACACGATCGCCGCTGTTGCGGCGGTTGGCGTCGGTGATTTTCTTGGCGACGGCTTCGGCTTCGGCTGCCTTTTCCGGCTTTACCTTGGCGATGTAGACGTCGAGATAGTTGCCCTGCGCCCAAAGCACAGATGGCGCGAGCAATGCGGCCGAGATGAAGCATGCAGCCCAAAGGCTTTTTCTCCACGACATAAGACCTCCTAATGAGCTCAGGGTTTGCGGTCGCAAGCCCTGAAACCTTTCTTGAACGAGTCAGGGGAACCGTGAGGAACCGAGACAATGCGGCGGAGGGTACACCCCCGATAGGGAGGGGTCAAGGAGAATGGCCGAAACTGTCGGCGCAAAATGAGAATGTCCGGTTTGTGCAAAGTAGAAATGTCCGCTTTCATGGGTGGCCGAGGGCCCCATGGAAACGGAGCGCATCGCTTTGAGCCAACGAGAACGGGACCGATTGAAAGTGTTGCACGATGTACAGCAGAAGCAGCTGACGCAGGTAGTAGCGGCCGAGCGGTTGAAAGTAACCGACCGCCAGGTGCGGCGAATGCTGCTCCGAATTCGCGAGCGCGGGGATGGTGCCGTAGTTCACGGACTACGAGGCCAGCCATCGAACCGCAAGCTGGCGGCTCGCTTCGAGCAGAAGATTCTGGCGCGCCTGCGCCAGCGTTATGCAGATTTCGGTCCCACGTTGGCCGCTGAACACCTGGCCCAGGAAGGGTTTCCAGTGAGCCGGGAGACGCTGCGGAAGTGGATGACCAAAGCGGCCTTGTGGCGGCCGCGCTCTCAGCGCGTGAAAAAGATCCATGTGTGGCGGGAGCGGCGCGCCAGTTTCGGGGAGTTGGTGATGCAGGACAGCTCACCATTCCGCTGGCTGGAGGGTCGAGGTCCGGCTTGTCATCTCATCGCCCTGATCGATGATGCCACCAGTCGCATCTGGGGACGGTTTACCGAGCACGACACTACGGAAGAGAACTTGCGAGCCCTCGAGGGATGGTTACGGCGTTATGGACGTCCTTTGGCCCATTACACCGATAAAGCCAGCATTTTTCGAAAGGCCGGCCCGCAGCCGCTTCCTGAACAACTCCGGGGAGATTCGCTGCGAACGCAGTTCGGGCGAGCCTTGAATGAGCTGGGGATCGAATGGATCGCGGCCCACAGTCCGCAAGCGAAAGGGCGTATCGAGAGGCTGTTTGAAACGCTGCAGGATCGTCTGGTGAAGGAGATGCGGTTGGCGGGAATCGACAGCATCGCGGCAGCGAATCACTTTTGGGAGATGCGTTTTCTCCCCGAGTGGGAGCAGCGTTTTACCGTAGCACCGCGGAATGCGCGCAATGCCCATCGACGACTGGGGCAGGAACAGCACCTGGAAGAAATCCTGAGTGTACGCGTAGATCGCAAAGTGGCTCAGGACCACACGGTAAGCTGGGACGGAAATCGCTGGGGAGTACTGCGGGAAGAAGTTTGTGCCGGGCTTCGTGGAGCTGCGGTCGAGATCGAACGGCGACTAGACGGAAGCCACTGGTTGCGCTACCGAGGGCGCTATCTGCACCTGCGCTCCTGCCCAGAACCCACGCAAACGTCCGCAAGTCCTTCCGGCCTACGGCCTCCAGGACTTGCGGAACAACCACCAAGACCCAAAATCAAAATCACACCCAAATACCACGTGCCTGCAAATCACCCTTGGAGGAAACCATGGAAGCGGACATTTCTATCTGGCGGAAAACCGGACATTTCTACTTTGCGTTGACACGAGAATGGCCGAAACAGGAGAACTGGGAGATTCGTTGAAGAGCGAAGCTCAGTTGGCGTCGGAGGCGCTTAGGGATGAAAGTCGAGATAGGCGGTGAAGGGAGTGTCCGCTCTGATGACCAGGGCCGCGGCGTGGTCACATGGGCGATACGGAACGAAAATAGGATCAGTCGGGGGCGGCGATGCCGAGCGACTTCATTTTGCGATAGAGGTGGGAGCGTTCCAGGCCGATGGCGTTGGCGGTTTGCGTCATGTTCCAGCGATTTTCCTGCAGTTTGCGCAAGATAAATTCACGTTCGTAGGCGCTGCGCGCTTCGTGAAGCGTGCTGTAGGGCTGGTGCGCGGATTCGACGACGCCGCGGAAAAGTTCGGGCGGCAGATGGTGCGGCTCAATGCGGACTTGCGGGCAGACGATGACCAGGCGTTCGACGAGATTGCGAAGTTCGCGCACGTTGCCGGGCCAGGGATAGCGGAGCAGAATTTCGAGAGCGCCGTCGGAGAGTTCGCGGGTGCGCTTGCCGTAAGCGGAGCTGAATTCGTTGAGGAAATGGCGCGATAGGATAGGGATATCCTCTTTGCGCTCGCGCAGAGGTGGAACGAAGAACGGGATGACGTTGAGGCGATAGAAAAGATCCTGGCGGAAGCGGCCGTGGGCGATTTCGGCTTCCAGCTCTTTGTTGGTGGCGGCGATGACGCGGACGTCGACGCGAACGGTTTGATTGGAGCCGACGGGTTCGAAGCGCTGTTCTTCGAGGACGCGGAGAACTTTGGATTGAGTGCGCAGGCTCATATCACCGATTTCATCGAGGAAGAGCGTGCCGCCGTCAGCTTGCTGGAATTTGCCGACTTTGTCGTCCATGGCACCGGTGAAGCTGCCTTTGATGTGACCGAAAAGTTCGGACTCGATGAGTTCTTCGGGAATGGCGGCGCAGTTGACTTCGACGAAGGGACCTTTGCTGCGCAGGCTGGCGGCGTGGAGGGAGCGGGCGACGAGTTCCTTGCCAGTGCCGCTCTCGCCGAAGATTAAAACGCGGCCGTTGGTGGGGGCGGTGACGCCAATCTGCTGGCGCAGCGCCTTCATGGGAATGCTGTCGCCGATGACCTGATAGCGATGGCCAAGTTCGCAGCGCAGGGTCTGGTTTTCTTCCTCGAGGCGGCGCTGCTGCACGGCATTGCGGACGAGGACGATGATTTTTTCAAGAGTGAGAGGTTTTTCGATGAAATCGAAAGCCCCGAGTTTGGTGGCGCGGACAGCGGTGTCAATAGTGGCGTGCCCGGAGATCATAATGACGGCGGGAGGATGGGGAAAGGTTTGGATGCGGGAGAGAGCTTCGAGGCCGTCGATGCCGGGGAGCCAAACGTCGAGCAGGATGACGTCGAGGCCGCCGTGGGATGCGCGTTCGATGGCGCGTTCGGCGGAGTCGGCGGTTTCGGCGATGTAGCCTTCGTCGCCGAGGATGGAGGAAAGGGATTCGCGAATGCCGGCTTCATCGTCGACGATGAGGATGTGAGGTTGGGGCGGCATTGGTCAGAGTTCGCGAGTGCAAGGTATCAGGTACAAGGTTACAAGGTAGCGCAGGTGAAGCAGAGGAAGCAAAGGACGTTGGGGGAGGTAAGGGAAAGAGTTAGATAAGCAGGCAAGCGAGCCGTCGGCGCTGGTGGCAGATGTATGAGCCCGCTAGTATTTGCATGTGCTGACTCTGGAAAAGCGGCAGCAGTGCTGACGCACTCCAAAAAGGACAGCAGCGGCATAAAAACCGCTCCTACAGGGAACGATCGGAAGAGGCCAGGACTTCGGCGGAGGGGAGTTCGAGGATAAAGCGGGAGCCGACCGGGGAGTTGTCTTCGACGCGAAGGCCGCCACCGTGTTCGGCGACGATGCGGGCGGCGATTGCGAGTCCGAGGCCGGTGCCGCGGTCCTTGGTGGAGAATTGGGGGAGGAAGAGTTTGTCCTTGTCCTGCGGCGAGATGCCGTGGCCGGTGTCGGCGACGACGATTTCGACGAAGTCGGAATCGGGATTGGTGCGGGTCGAGACGGAGATGGTTCGAATGGGAGAGGCTTCGAGGGCTTCGGCGGCGTTGTCGATCAGATTGATGATGACGCTGCGCAGAAGGCCGGCGTCGGCGCGAATGACGGGAGGTTGTGCGGCGAACGAGGTGTCGAGGGTAATGCCATCGAGGCGATTGGAGAAGACTTCGATGGCTTCGCGAACGATGGCGTTGACGTCGGAGGATTCGAGTCTGGCGGCAGGAAAGCGAACGAACTGGGAGAATTCATTGACGAGGGCAGACAGGGTGCCGACTTCGCGTTCAATGAGGCGCCCGGCTTCTTCGACGAGGCGGGTAAGTTCAGGATCGCCTGGCGTTGTGACGGCGCCGTTTTCCTGGCGCTTCTCGAGGTAACGAAGGAGACGCTGGGCGGAGAGCTGGATGGGAGTAAGCGGGTTTTTAATTTCGTGGGCGATGCGGCGGGCGACTTCCTGCCAGGCGGCGGCTTTTTGCGCGCGGAGAAGCTCCGTGAGGTCGTCGAGGACGACGACGTAGCCGGAGTTGGCTCGGCGTGGGCCGAGAGAACTGACCGTTACGGCTGTGTGAAGGATGCGGCCGCCGGCGATGATCTCAAGCTCGCGGGAAACCACGCCAGTGCGGAGAGCGCGGCGCATTAGATAGCGGATGGCGCGAGCGTCTTCAATGCCGACAAGTTCTTCGAGAGTGCGAGCATCTTTGGCGGCCGCGCCGAAAATTTTCGTGACGGCGGGATTGATGCGGATAATGGCCCCGTCGGGGTCGAGCGAGAGGGCGCCAGTGGGAATGTTCTCAAGAATGGTTTCGATCAGCTGACGGCGGCGTTCGAGTTCGCGAACGGCCTCCTGAAGATTGTGGGTGAATTGATCGATCTGTGAGCGAGAGTCACGCAGCTGGGTGGTCATGCTGTTGAAGGAATGCACGAGGGTGCCGAGTTCGTCGTGGGTTTGCTCGGGAACCTGGTAATCGAAATTGCCGGCGGAAATTTCGCGGGTTCCCTCAGCGAGAGCCTGGATGGGGCCGGTAACTTGTTTGGCGAGATAGAGAGCGAGCCAGAGAACCGAGGATAAGAGAAGGACGGTAAACAGAGAGAGGATCAGCAGGAGCTGGCGCTTGAGAGCGCGCAGGTGTTGTTTTTCCTGGTCGTAGGCTAGGGTCTGTCGCGTGATTTCGTTGAAGCGGGACAGAAAATCGGCTGGGACTCGACGCGCTGCGTAGTAGGTTCTACCGTTTTGCGAGCGCGCTGAGCCGGCGAGGAGGAGCTTGCCGCCGGATTGCCAGACTTCAGCGCCGCTTGGCAGGGGCTGAACGCGGGACGGAGAAAGATTGGGGGACAGAGTCAGCGTACTCCCCAGCTTCGCGGGAGTTTCGTCGCGACAATCAAAAAACGAGAACGGTTTGCCGGAGGAGTCGATTTGCCAGAAGGCTTCAGCGGCGGCGCAGCGAGACGCGAGCGTATTGGAAGGGGACGAGGGATCTTGGGCGTCCCATGCAGCCCACTCGGCGGCAAGGCGTGACAGCCGGTCGTGTTCCTGGGTGCCGAGTTCGTTGAGAAGCGCGGAGCTTTGTTCCGAGGCAATTTCGATGGGGCGAGGGAACCAGCGGGCAAGTGTGCGGTTGAGGAGAGAGTAGCTGACAAAAAACATGAAAACGACCGGGAGAAGGGAAATGCCAACGGCGCCGACCACCATTTTGGTTTTGAACCGGGCGCCAAATTGTTCGCGGCTGCGTTCAGCCCAAAGACGCAGAAGGGTTCGCGACACGATGAGGCCAAATACGATGAGGGCGGCGGTGATGAAGGAGGAGACGGCGTAGAGGGTGAGGACGTCGCGCCAGTTGCGCGGTTCAAACGGAGTATCGAGAGAGCCGAGCGTAAAGACGGCAGCGAGGAGCAGCGTGAGGATGATGCCGGCAAGGAGGAGGCGCGTGCGCTGGGTGGAGGTGGTAGAGGTCATAGGAATGTGACTGGCCGATCGCAACGGACGGATCGTGGCGCGTGAATTGCGATCGCGGGACGCGAACTAGCCGGTAAGAAGGAGGACAGCGGGCAAGAACAACACAGGGGCGCGGTCTTGCGGCAGTGGCCTTTACCGGTGCGGACGATGAGAGCGTGGAACTCGTTGAAGAGCCGGGGATCGCGAGGGAGTTGGGACTCGAAGAGGGAGCGGATTTGCTCGTACGCGCGGCGCGAGCCGCCCTGGGCGCCGGGACGGAGGAGCCCATGACGGCCGAGAAGACGGCGGGAGTAGGCGTCAACAACAAAGACGGGATGGTCGCCGGCATAGAGGAGGATGGAGTCGGCGGTTTCAGGCCCGATGCCGCGGAGCGCGAGGAGCTGTTCACGCAAAACGTTCGTGGGCGTTGCGAAAAGCGAATTGAGAGAGCCTTCATACTTTTCAAAAAGGAAGGAGACGAAGGTTTTGAGGGTTTGCGTTTTTTGGCGGAAGTAGCCGGAGGGGCGAAGGTGGGCGGCGAGCCTGGCGGGGCTAATTTTTGCTATTGCGGCGGGCGAGAGCAATTTTGCGGAGCGAAGATTGGCGATGGCGCGCTCTACATTCTTCCACGAGGTGTTTTGGGTAAGAATGGCGCCGACGATGATTTCAAAGCGGGTACGGCCGGGCCACCAATGCTGCGGGCCGTAAGCCGCAAAGAGGGAATCGAAGTAGGAATATAGAACCGGCTTCGGAGCCGATGCCGATGCGGCCAGGGGTGTACCGGTGGCTGAGAGGGCGGAAGAGGTGGCGTTTTTGAGGGGTACCGAGGATTTGAGCATCTCAAAGGCACGATAGCGGTCACAAAAGGGCAAGTCAAGAAAAGGGAGTTGCTGCGGCGGTAAGGAACCAGGAGCGCGTCCAATTTTGCCCCGCAACATGGAAAAAGCGGCACACTCTCTGGCCGCGAAACGGACAATTCCCCATACCCCGAATGGGCTGTACGGCTGGACAGGGAGTGGCGAGTTCAGAACGAGGGAGAAAAATCGAACATCCGCGTGTGACAAGTTTTGTTAGGTTTAGCGAGGAGTGTTGCGGCGGTTGAAGAGTGCCACGAAGGAAACCTGTGGCGCTACGGTCCTCCGGAGCAGGTACGGATGTCGGTTCGTTTAGGCGAAATCCTCGTCAAAGAGAGTCTTATCACGCAGGACCAGCTGCAAAAGGCACTCGAGTTTCAACGAGTGAACGGCGGCAAGCTGGGAAGCTGCCTGGCAAAGATGGGCTTTATTACGGACGACGACATAACGGGAGTTCTTTCGAGGCAGTACGGCGTTCCCTCCATCAACCTGAAATATTACGAAATTGATCCGAATGTGATCCGGCTGATTCCGCAGGATACGGCGTTGCGATATCAGGTGGTGCCGTTGTCGCGCGTCGGTTCCGTATTGACCATCGCGATGACCGACCCGACGAACGTGTTTGCCATGGACGACGTGAAGTTCATGACCGGGTTCAACGTGGAACCGGTGGTGGCGTCCGAAGCGGCTATTTCGGATGCGATTTCGCGGTGTTACGGCGGAGCACATACCAACGGCGAAGAGCTCACCAACCTGATGCGGGATTTGGTGGAAGAAGAGCTGGAGCTGGCGCCGGATGACGCTGAACTGGACGCGCAGGCGCTGGAAAAGGCCGCGGAAGAAGCGCCGATCATCAAGCTCGTCAACCTGATTCTGACGGATTCGGTGAAACGGGGCGCGAGCGACATTCACATCGAGCCGTACGAGACGGAAATGCGAGTGCGGTTCCGCATTGACGGCATGCTGCAGACGGTGATGACACCGCCAATGAAAGTCAAAGATGCGATGACCAGCCGCATGAAGATCATGGCCAAACTGGACATCGCGGAAAAGCGGCTGCCGCAAGACGGCCGCATCATGATCAAGTACAAGGCGGACGGAAAAAAGAAGGAACTCGATTTTCGCGTTTCTACTGTGCCGACGCTGTATGGCGAAAAGATCGTGCTTCGGTTGCTGGACAAAGAAAACCTGCGGCTGGACATGACCAAGCTGGGCTTCGAACAGGAGTCCCTGACAAAGTTTGAACGGAACATCTTAAAGCCGTACGGAATGGTGCTGGTTACCGGGCCGACGGGTTCCGGCAAGACGAACACGCTGTATTCATCGGTGGCGCGGTTGAACCAGGTGGATACGAACATCATGACCGCGGAAGATCCCGTTGAGTTCCAACTCGGCGGTATCAACCAAGTGCAGATGAAAGAGCAGATCGGCTTGAATTTCGCAGCGGCGTTGCGCGCGTTCTTGCGGCAAGACCCGAACATCATCCTGGTCGGCGAAATCCGCGACTTTGAAACGGCGGAAATTGCGGTAAAGGCGGCGCTCACCGGACACTTGGTGTTGTCCACGCTGCACACGAACGATGCGCCCTCGACTATCAGCCGCTTGATGAACATGGGCATTGAGCCGTTCCTGGTGGCGACTTCGGTGAACTTGATCTGTGCGCAGCGTTTGGTGCGGCGCATCTGTTCGAACTGCAAGGAAGAGGTTGAAGTGCCGCCGCAGGTACTGCTGGACGCGGGTTATGCGGAAGAAGAGTTGAAGACGACAAAGATTTATCACGGCAAGGGCTGCAGCATATGCAATAAGGGCGGATACAAAGGGCGTACGGGCTTGTATGAAGTGATGGAAATCAACGACGAGTTGCGAGAACTGATTCTGGTGGGCGCCTCGGCGTTGGAACTAAAGAAAAAAGCGGTGGAGCAGGGAATGCTGACTTTGCGGCGCAGCGGTCTGGTAAAGATGGCCGCTGGAATGACGACCATGGATGAAGTGCTGCGGGAGACGGTTTTGTAGGAAAGGGTGCGACGATGGCCGGAATTACACTGAGCGAATTGCTCAAGAAAATGATCGAGATGGGCGGGAGCGACCTGCACATTACTACCAGTAGCGCGCCGCGCGTGCGCGTCCACGGGAAGTTACGCCCACTGGACATGCCACCGTTGACTGCTGCGGATACGAAGTCGCTGGCGTACAGCGTGCTGACGGATGCGCAGAAGCACAGGTTCGAAGAGAACCTGGAGCTGGACTTTTCCTTTGGGTTGAAGAATCTGGCGCGCTTCCGCGGCAACGTTTTCAACCAGCGCGGAGCGGTGGGTGCCGTGTTTCGTACGATTCCCTGGGAGATCAAAGGATTTGATGCGTTGGGCCTGCCGCCGGTAGTGAAGGCACTTTGCGACAAGCCGCGCGGCCTGATTCTAGTGACCGGACCCACGGGTTCGGGTAAGTCCACGACGCTGGCCGCGATGCTGGACAAGATCAACAGCGAACGCGAAGAGCACATGATCACGATCGAGGACCCGATCGAATTTCTGCACAATCACAAGAAGTGCCTGGTGAACCAGCGAGAAGTGCACGCGGACACGCATTCGTTCTCGAATTCGCTGCGCGCGGCATTGCGCGAAGATCCGGACGTGGTGCTGATCGGCGAAATGCGCGACCTGGAGACGATCGAGTCGGCCCTGCGTATCGCGGAAACCGGCCACTTAACGTTCGCGACGTTACACACGAATTCGGCGGCTTCCACAATTAACCGTATTATTGACGTTTTTCCGGCGCACCAGCAGCCTCAGATCCGCGCTCAGCTTTCGATGGTGCTGGAAGGCGTTCTTTGCCAAGCGTTGTTGCCGCGCGTGGACGGACGCGGGCGCGCGATGGTAATGGAAATTTTGGTGCCGAATCCCGCGATTCGCAATCTGGTCCGCGAGGACAAGATCCACCAGATCTATTCCGCAATGCAGACAGGCACCGGCCAATCGGGCATGCAGACGTTCAATCAGAGCCTGGCGAACACGTACTTCGCGAAGCAGATCACCTTGGAAGTGGCCCTGGCACGTTCGTCGAATCCGGACGAACTGCAGGACATGATCAATCGGGGCGTGTCGTCTGCGCCCGCGGGTTCGGCCAGAGTACCGGTAGGGCTGAAGCGGTAGAGAAGAGTTTGCGGGAACCTAAAGTTCCCGAGGTTTAGGCGACCGAGGAGGGCAATATGCCGGTCTATACATATCGAGGAACGAATCGTGCCGGGACCGCTGTAAGCGGCGAAATAACGGCGACGAGCAAGAATGAGCTGCAGAATCTGCTGAAGCGCCAGCAGATCACGGCCACGAAGATGAGCGAGAAGGGGCGGGAGTTCAATATTCCGACCTTTGGCTCGGGCGTGAAGCCGCGCGAGCTGGCAATCTTCACCCGGCAATTTTCGGTGATGATTGACGCCGGCTTGCCGCTGGTACAATGCCTGGAGATTCTTGCCTCGCAGCAGGAGAACAAGACGTTTCAGAAAGTGCTGACGAATACGCGAGCGTCGGTGGAAGGCGGCTCGACGCTGTCGGCGGCGATGAAACAATCGCCTAAGGTTTTTGACGCGCTGTACACCAACATGGTGGAAGCGGGCGAGACGGGCGGTATCTTGGACACGATTTTGCAGCGGCTTTCGGGCTACATCGAAAAGAGCGTGAAGCTGCAACGCGCAGTGAAGTCGGCCCTAGTTTATCCGGTCGGCGTGTTGAGCATCGCGGGGCTGGTCATCATCCTGTTGTTGTGGAAAGTAGTGCCGATTTTCGCGACCTTGTTTGCCGGGCTGGGGGCTACATTGCCGTTGCCGACGCGAATCGTGATCAGTTTGAGCAATCTGGTTGGCAGCTGGTTTGGCTTTGTATTTCTTGCCGGATTTATCGGCATCATCTTTGCGCTGAAAGCGTGGTATGGAACGCCCGGTGGTAAGCTGGCAATGGATACCATTGTGCTGAAACTGCCGGTTCTCGGCCTACTGATGCGGAAAATCGCCGTGGCGCGCTTCACGCGGACACTGGGAACGCTGATTTCGAGTGGTGTACCGATTCTGGAAGGCCTGGACATTACCGCCAAAACGGCCGGGAACGCCGTGGTGGAGCAGGCCCTGACGAGGGTTCGCAAGGCTTTGGAAGAGGGCAAATCGCTGACCGAGCCCTTGAAGGATTCGCAAGTCTTCCCGGGCATGGTGACACAGATGATCGCAGTCGGCGAACAAACCGGCGCGATGGACGCGATGTTGCAGAAGATCGCCGACTTCTATGAAGAAGAAGTGGACGCGGCGGTAAAGGATTTGCTGACCGCTTTGGAACCGGTCATGATCGTGTTTCTCGGGGTAGTCGTCGGCGGAGTGGTTATTTCGATGTACTTGCCACTGTTCTCGCTGATCGGCAAGCTCAGTGAAGTGCACTAAGGCGAGCGGCCCGTCCGGAACGCAAAGGGTCGAAACGTCAAGGGCTTCTGGACGAGGGAAGATCGCCGGGGACGGCAGTCTTCCCTCGTCGGTTTTTAGCGGCAGACCAGTTTGAAAATGGACGGACAACGCACAAATCGTGAATGGTTGCAGTGGCTGGCGCGCGTCCGGCTGTTGATGATCGTGCTGATCCTGGCCGTA
>Ga0247661_1000032_pt1 | contig 27169 bp, 19 predicted proteins | sample CNK02_metaG_FD_182799 | JGI IMG/M metagenome (GOLD analysis project Ga0247661, IMG submission 182799) | Soil microbial communities from Purdue University Martell Research Forest, Indiana, United States - CNK02 | ecosystem: Environmental > Terrestrial > Soil > Temperate forest > Bulk soil...
AGCGTACTTGATCCGCTGAATTGCTGTTCCGCACCGCGGACAGGCCTGCTGGTATTTCCCGTGTACCGCCATCTCCGGCCGAAATGCCGTCACACCCTCCGGGAATTTCTCATCCGCCTCCCGCCGCAGCCGCTCTACCCATTCCGTGAGCGATTTACGAATCGCCTCATACAGCCGCTGAATCTCCGCCGCGCCCAACTTCTGCGTCAGGGCCATCGGCGATAGCCCGGCCTCCCACAAAATTTCGTCCGAATACGCATTCCCAATCCCGCTGAACAAAGTTGGATCGGTCAGGGCTCGTTTCAAGGTGTGATTCTCCCAACGCAGCACCTCTGCAAACCTTGCCGCGTCGCTTTCCAGCACTTCCAGCCCGCCTGGATCAAGCTCCCGCAATCCTTCCTCGCCCGCCATTACATGCAACGAAGCCCGCTTCTGCGAACCCGCCTCGCTCCACATCACCGATCCATTCTCAAAATCTAGCGCGGCAAAATTCCCATTTCGCGAAATCGCTTTGCCCTTCCGTGCTTCCGCCGGTGTCCAGTGCAGCCGCCCAGCAATCATCAAGTGCAGCACCAGCCAAATCTCATTCTCCAACCCGATACAAATCCGCTTCCCCAGCCGCCGCACCTCGGCCACTTTCTTTCCGAATGCACTCTCCAGCGGTGGCGTCGCCGTCCGCAACAAAAATGGAGACGCAATTCGCACTCGCTCCAGCCGCTGCCCTATAATCCGCGCCTGCAACGCCCCGATGTAAATCGTAATGTCCGGCAGTTCCGGCATCTCGTACCCGCTTCAGTGATGTTTTTTTTGAATGTAGTGCCTGCCTTCAGTCCGCCTTCTTTCTTTCGTTTTCGTTATCTGCCGGCTTCTTACAGCTTCACGGTCGTCGCCATCTCCCGGTAAGCACACAATGCATTCGCCAGCTGCATCTGCCGCGGACTCCGGCATTCGGGCTCGAATAATCTCGGGCTCCCCACCACAATCACCGCCGACATCGCCCGCGACGTCGCCACATTCAGCCGGTTCAAGCTGTACAAAAACTCCATGCCCCTCGGCGCATCTTCAGGCGAAGACGTCGTCAGCGAATAAATCACCACCGGCGCTTCTTGTCCTTGAAATTTGTCCACGGTTCCTACACGATGCCCGGGCAATCGGGCCAGCAAATCGCTTACCTGTGCGTTATACGGCGCCACGATCAGTACATCCTCCGCCGTCAGATTCCTCGGCCGATCCACGTGGCTTTGCCATATCACCGCCGGGTGAAGCAGTCCGCGCACAATTGTCTCAATCGCCTCTACTTCTTCCGCCGAAGAGTTGCGTTTCCCTTCATGCTCCACCGGCACAAACCACATTCCCGCCCCGTGCACCCACGGATGACCTTCGATTACGCAGTTCTTCAGTGCCTCGCGCGACTTCAGGCGCCCTTCATAAAACAATTCCGACGTGAACTTGCAAATGTTCGGGTGGAGCCGCCACGTCTCAGGCAACAGCAATCCCACTTCCGGCGAAATCGTCCGGTGCTGTCCCAGCAAATGTTCCAGCGCCGATTTTTCCGCGCCATCCGGATGACTTCCCTTCAGCGGCCGCTCCAGTTGCTGCGGATCGCCGATCAGCACCAAGCTTTTCGCTGCATGTGCCACCGAAATCACGTCCGCCAACGCCATCTGCCCTGCTTCGTCGCTGAACAGCACATCCACGGCATCCGTCATCTCTCCGCGCGACCACAAAAACGACGTTCCGCCGATCACATTGGCCGTCCGGGCCTCCAGCGCCGCGTAAATCTCCTCATTTTTCTTGGCCACGCCAATTCCCGGCCCGGCTTCTCCCTCGGTCCATCGTTGCAGGCAGCTCACTCCGCGAATCTCTTTTTTCGACGCGGCTTTCACCACCTCTTCCAGCAATTTGCGGATCACTTTGTGGCTTAGCGCTGCCACACCCACCCTTTTCCCTCGCTGCACCAGGTCGCAGATCATGCGCGCGCCTGTGAACGTCTTCCCGGCGCCCGGCGGCCCCTGGATCGCAAACGTCGTATCCTTCATCGCCCTCCCGATCCGGCATGCGGCATCCGCCGTCAATTCGCCCGGAAGCACCGCCACCGTCTCGCCGTTCCCGAGCCGCGGCGCTTTCCGCAGCATCAGGTCACGCGCCGCCTGAAAGTCGCCCGTGACGCCAATTCCGTTCGCCGCCACCCAGTCGCCCACGCGAAACAGCGCATCCGCCTGCTGCGTTACGTTCAGCGGCGCATCCCACAGATACACTCCCTTCGGTTGCAGCTCCGCCGATTTCTTGGTCTTCTTCACGTCCAAGGTGCGCGACGCATAATCCACGGCTACCACCGTCCCGAATTTGTCTCCTTTGTAGTAAAGCTCCTTTTCTTCGCGTACTTCCGTTTCCTGTTTTTCGAATTCATAGCGGTCCGTACGGATCTGTTTTTCCACGCGCAGCGTCGCTATGTGCCGCAGCCCGCCCAGTCCCGACCGCTCTTCCAGCAATTCATCCTCGTCCAGCTCCGCCAGCCGGTAGCCTTCCCACCATGTCGCCTTGTCTTCTCGCCGGTGCCAGTCCAGCAGCTGCGCCAGCAGCCACTGTGCTTGCTGCGCCTCCGATCGCTCGGCGCGCTCCACCGGCAAATCGTTGGTCAATCTCTGCACCAGTTCCGCGACCCGCTTCTGCCTTTCACTCAACTCTTCCGGCGGCTCAGGATCGCCCGCCACCGGCCGCTCAATCTTCTCTCCTGAAGCCATCAGCTTCACCCGCTCCGCCTCCAGCCAATCCCGCAGCGCCGCGGTAGACTCGCAATCCTCGCGGTTGTATCCCTCCATCGCCTCGCGCATATCGTCGCGCAGCGTCTCGCCTTTCCATCCGAGTTCCAGGTGATGCTCGATGTAGCGCATCGCCGCGCGCGAAACATCCAGCGATGTCTTTCGCACAAATCCGTAAAACGCCTCCATCTTCTTCAGCGAATATTCCTCCACACTCGCGCGAACGCCTTGCTTCACCACGCGATGCAAATCGACGAACTTTCCTCCGCGCAGCATCCGGTCCATCTCCTCTTCCCGCGTCGCATACTGTCCCATCAGCCGCTTGAACGCGCTCGGTTCATTCGCGCCGTAGTGGTACACATGCATCCCAGGCTCTTCCATCCACCGCCGTACAATCTCGTCCATCAACCACTCGAACCCGCTTTTCTCCTCCGCCGCCGTCAGTGACCAGCGCTTCTCGTACACCAGCTCCCCGTTCGCCCCTCGCGTCGTGAATCCAAACAAATATTGCTGCCCCTCTGTCCCAGCAAACGGATCGCCTTCCAAGTCCACGAACACATCCAGCCGGCTCGGCTCCGGCAGCCGGCAAAACCCCGTTTCCTCCGCCACAGGCAAAATCGCTTCGTGTACCGGCCGGTTTTCCGTCCGGCCTCTCACTTGCACGCGCGCTTGTTCTCTCACCCGCTCATAGCCGTCGCGCGATCCATATTTCGGTTTGTTCTCTAGCGGCACCGGCATCTTGGCCAGCTCCGCCATCGTCGTCACATTCCATTCTTCCAGTTGCTGCCGTTGCTGCGTCCGTATCCCTGCCACCAGCGACAAATGATCGTCTTCCCGCCGGTGCTCATCGCATTCCTTGAACCATCGGCACACATTGCAATGCTCCACCGGCTCCGGATATGTCTCGACCCTCGGCGCTGCAAACCGGAAACCTAACTGGCCATCGGGTTCCTTTCCGCCAGGTGCCGCGCCATTTGCGCCGCTGCTGTTCAACAACTCCCGCTTCAGGTAACGGAAATATGCTGCATACTCCGCCACGCGATATCTTTCTCCCGCAAATCCCCCGCTTGGCGTAATCACCCACATGCACTCCGCCCGTTTGCCCTGCGCCTGCTCCAATAGCTCGGAATACACCGACAGCTGCAGAATGGTCGTAGCCTTCGTCTCCCGAGCCAGCTTCGTGTCCTGGACTTCATACGACCACTTCCACTTCCCGCCGGGCGTCGCCACTTTCAGCAAAACGTCCGGCCGCCCAAACCATTCCCCATCCTGCAGCGCTCCCTGCGCAATCACATCCACTCCCTCGGCCATCAGCCGTAAGGTCTCCAGGACCAGGTCCCCATCCACCCCATGCTCCGCCAGCCGCACGACCTGCAGCTTCCTGTCCTCTTCCAGGTGTTTCAGGTACGCCGCTTCATGGCGCTTCCCCAGCTCCTGAATCACCCGCAAATCCGGCGCCGCCCACACCGGCGCAGACCGCTCTCCGCGTGCCACCTGCAAGTCCAGTTGCGTCAAATGCCGGCACGCCAGGTGATCGCTCACATCCGTAGCCGCCAGCCTCAATTGCCCGTTGATCCATCGCATCGCAGGCTAGCCTAGCCCAATGCGGTTGCCTCCGCCTAGCCCGTAACAATCCGGACCGTTATCCTGTGTTGCGTGACCGCCCATCAAACGCAAAGAAAGTGTGAGGGACTGAAAAATAAGCGACCAAGCCGCCCCGAGCGGCCACGGCCGAGTGCCGGTCCGACCGTTCGTCCGGCCCGTAGACGACTTTTCACCAATTTCCTAAATTCACCTTGTTGCTGCTGCGCATCCCGTTTCCTTGTAGTGCTAGGCGCTTCAGGCTAACGCCGCTTGCGAGCCCGCCCGAAAAGAATGGACTCTAACCGGTGTAAAAACGGCGCGTGTAACTACCCTGAAATCAGTAAGATGCTGCCTTGGGCGGGCCCAGGGTGCGAGGGACCTCGTCTATTGAGCAGATAACAAGGCGTTTAGAGTCTGGACGGCGAGTGTTGGGAACCTGGCTCGCGCGTACTAAAACCCCGGTAACCTGTACTTTGGCTCCGTTGGCCCATTGGTTGTTTTCCCACTCCACCTTAATGTGGCACAACGGGTTGGGGGCCGCGCGGGGACAGCGGTTCCGCAAGGGATCGTGTGCGAGCTACCCAACCCGCCTTCTTTTCTCTCGGCCGACGGGCCGGGTTACCGGCCCTCTTACCATTCGGCCCATCGCTTGCATCCCATCCTCCAGCGGTTCGACAAACTATGGTTCAAATGCAGGACTTAGCGGTTTTTCGCCGGCCTTTGCCCCGTTGTGCCGGCGGCTTTTGCCGGCACTTAGCACGCCGTTGCCCTTCACCCCTTTTGGCCTCGATCGCGCTCTTCCTGCTGGTCGCATTGCTGGTTCCATTTGCCCCTTCCCGCGCAACCCCTCGCGCAACCGCAGACCCACCCGCTTTCAAGCCCCAGACTATGGAAGCGTTCTCTGTCTACGTTCGCGCAACCGATACGCGCAACAACGCCGAATTGCAAAGCGGAAGAGATTTTCTGTGGATCGATGCGCTCCCCGAAGCAGGCCGCGCTCGCGCCTACCAATCCCTCGCGGCCGGCGGCGTTCAGATCGAGCAGCGCAGCACACTCGCCGGCGGCCGTGCAATCCTCTGCCCCGACGGCATGATTCATCACTGGGAAGGTCTAATTTTTGTCCCTGGCGCTCATCTCGACGATGTTTTGCATGTTCTGGAAGATTACGACCACCATTCCGCCTACTACGCGCCCGACGTGGCTGGCTCCAAACTGGAAGAACGCGATGGCGACCACTTCCGCGCGTTTCTCCGCTTTCGCCGGCAAAAAGTCATCACCGTTGTGCTCAATACCGACCACGACATCCGTTATTTTCGAGACAGCCTGCAGCGGGCGCACAGCCGTAGTACCGCCATCCACATCGCAGAAGTGGACAACGCCGGCAAATCGAGCGAACGCGAAAAATCGCGCGGCGACGACAACGGCTTTCTCTGGGGCATGGAAACCTGGTGGCGCCTCGAGGAAAAAGACGGCGGCGTTTACGTGCAAAGCGAGGTGGTCTCCCTGACACGCGACATTCCCGCCGGCCTCGCTTGGATGATCGGCCCGTTCCTCACTTCCATCCCCAAGGACACGCTCAGTTTTACTCTCGAAGCCACCCGCAAAGCGGTCCTCACGCGATTAAAGCAAAGCCAAACGGCAACGCGCTAGCTGCGATTTCCTACCGTTTTGCTGCTTTCTTTCCGGCCGCGACCTTTTCCATCAGTTGGCGAAGCCCCGCTACATGCTCATCCCACGAAAATTGCCTGGCGGTCGCCAGGGCATTTTCCGCCAGCGTTCTGCGCAATTGCGCACCGGCCACGAGCGCGCGGATAGCCTCCGCCAATTCGCTCGCATTTTCCGGATCCTTCAGCAGCAGCGCATCAAAACCGTGTGCCAGCCATTCGCTCACGCCCGCCTTGGGGCTGACGATCACCGGCAAGCCGCAGGCCATCGCCTCCAGCACCGGCAAATTGAAGGAATCCTCGAGCGACGGCGCCACCAGAACATCTGCGGCCGCATACAACGAACGCACATCCGCAACCGGGGCGCAAAATTCCACGCGTTCCAGCACCCCCGCGGCCGCCGCTTGCGCGCGAAACGCCGTTGGCTCATCGTGGCCCACCACCAGCAATCGCAACGGCAGCTGGTTGCAATTGGCCATTGCGGCGAGCAGCGTGCCCAATCCCTTGTTGCGCCAGTCATTTCCGATCATCAGCAGCACTGCCTGCTCCGCCGAGCAGTGTCGTTGCCTCCGTGCGGTGTCGCGAAGCGGCGCGATCGCAACCGCCGAAAAATGTTCCGTATCCACGCCGTTGGGAATCAACGTCACGTCATCGCGGCCGAAATACCGCTTCAGTTGCTCGGCGGTATGTTTGGAGACGGCTGCCAGTATCACGCGAGGATCGCCATAAATCTGTTGCTCCAATTTGCAAAGCAGCGCGTAGTACAACTTGCGGTGCAACCCGCGCAGCCCAGCGCGATCGCTCACGGTCTGCAATTCAGCCAGCCGGTGAAACACCGCGTGCACCAGGATCACGTCGGCATCCAGCGCATTGATGCCCGGGGAAAAAGTCACGTCCGGCCTTTTGCCGCTCCGCCGGACTTCGCGCCTTCGCGCGCGCTGATTCAGCCAAAACCATCCAGGAAATCCCAGCAAAAGTGGCCCGGGAAATTTGCCCACGCGGTGCCAGCGAATTGTATTGTCGGTCGCCGCCGCTTCGCCGGCTCGTCGCATGTTCCTGACATCTGCCACGCGTTGCGCATACAAGCCCACTTCGTCGCCGTACTTTGCTGCCAGCCGCTCAATCAGTTCCGCCACGGCGCGCTCCGTGCCGTGCCGCCGGTCCACAAATGGAGAAATCACCGCAATCCGCACTGCGTTTCGCCCTCACGCACGTTTTGCCGCTATCTACGGCCGCCAAACGCTCGCCGAAAATGCGTCTCGACTATACTGGAAAACGCTTTTGCATCGCTGGGGAGAGTCCGGCAGGCATATTAATTACTCTCACAGTACTACTGAAGATATCGAGCGCTGACCGTCGGTCCTTCCGGGCGGGGATTCAGGTGAGGGAAGTTTCGGGCAACGGGCTTGCGGGTGTGGCGATGCTTTCCTGGGACGCGAACGCCCGCGAAGTGCCCAGCGAAAACTGGGCCGAAAGCGCGAGATGAGGTAAACGGAAAAGCATCCCGAGCAGCAGCCAAAGATACGTGCTGACCAGAAAATCCTGGTAAAACGCCACGGTGTTGTAGCCGATGGGGAAAAACACCAAAAAGGCAAACCAGAAAATCACGAAAGCCAGCGGAAACCATGGCGAACCGCGCATTTTTTTTACCACCTTCCAAGCGGAAGTACATATCGAAACACCGAGAAGAATCCACAGCAGTAAGCCGAGAATGCCCATCTCGATCACCAGCTGTCCGTAGCCGTTTTCCACGCCAATGCCAGTACTCGGCGCATGAAAAATACGCGCCACATACTGAATGCCCAGCGAAGACGTCCCGGTTCCATACCCATAGGGCCAGCGCGGCGTGCTGAACGCAGCGAGAAAATTTCTCAGCGGATAATCACGCGTGCGCAATGCGAGCTCGCTGGCCGTGCTGTAAGGGTTGAGCGTTTCGTTATAAATCGCAAAACGCGAGCCTACTTCCTGGGGAAAAATCACCGCGAGAACTACGATCATCAAGCCGCCCAGCAGCGCGACGCGCTGAATGGACCGGAAAACCCTGGTGACCTCCTTCTGCTTCCACGGAGCGCCCCATAGAAAAGCGGCCACGATGACCAGCGTGCTGCCGCCACACCACATCACCACCCCGCGCGAAGTGCTCATAACCGCCGCTCCGGCGAGCACGCCAATTGCAGTAAACGCGATGGAGCGTCCTTTCTTGCTGCGCAAAAGCAGATAACCGCCAAAACCAACAATGATCATCCAACTGGCGATGATGAGATTCTGGAAGCGGCCGGTGCTGACAAAAAGAGAGGTAGGGCGATAAGCCATCTGGCCAGTTATCGGCGAGATCCGATAGAGTGTGCTGAGCTCGCGAATGTCTTCCTGCAGCGTTCCCGGATTCAGAAATGTTGGCCCAATAATGGATTGCGCGATTCCCAGACCGCCGACTATGAACAACAGCGCCGCGTTGAACATGAAAAAGCGGCGCAGCGCTAATTCAGAATCAATCAGAGCGTAGCCGAGATACATCAACGGAACGTAGAGGAAATAGACTTTGAGTCCGAGCAGACCATAGAAAACGCTGGGCGAAGCCGGATTGAAAACCTGGCTTACCGCGAACCAGACCATGATCAACAACGGCACCCGGAATGGAGGTTTAAAGGTGGCAATATCTTTCCTGCGTCGGCGCGCGGACCAAAAGGAGAGGTAGACGAGAATGACCAGAAAATCCTTGGCGAAATAAATGGCCATGTTGTTGCCCAGGTATTTGCGGGCGAAATCCTCGAAAAAGAGCCAGCCAAAGAAGAGGTACAAGCCCTGGCGCCAGTTGTTCAAAATCTTGATGGCGAAAGCCACGCCGGCAAAACCGAGCACGATCAGCGCAAGGCCCTTCCAGTCATCCTGCAACACCAACTGCGCGGTGAGATACGCTCCGAGCATCCCGCCGGCCAGGAGCACAGCGGTAGTGAGCGACTTGCGGCGCCGCTGGTCTGACCCAGGGAGTGGGAAGAATCTCAGCACGGTATGGTTGCGGCCGCGGTTCGAAACCTTCGCGGGCGCCCCAAATGAGGCTAGCACGCGCAAAGTGGCGATGCCACTGCGCGTTCGCCGGCAAAGCGGCTCAGGAGCGAAAATTGTTCTCGGGAAAGTCTTGCCAATTTTCTCCCCGCAGAGCGGCACCGAGTTGGCGAACCTGGTCCAAACCCATCAGCTGCTGCCGAAGGGCTTCGAACGATTCGTGTGGGATGGAAGCCTCAATTGTCCGGCGAAGTTGCAGCGCGATTTCGCCTTCCTCTTCGCTGACACAAACCCGGCCGGCTCCCGAAGGACCAACTACGCGCGCCAATCCACTGTCTGGCGGCGAATGCGCGAAAATTGGCCGCTGCGCCTGAACATATGTAGAAAGTTTGATCGGCATGCTAGTGCGGCGAAACAGCTCATATTTGATGCCGGAGGGATACATGACGTACAGCAGATTGCACCCGGCAAGTAGGCGTACAGCCGCGGTTTCGCTCAGGACGCCATACGATTCGAAAAGTGCGGAATTTTCTTTTGCCAGATCATTCAATTCCGGCGAAGCGCCAATACGAACAACGCGCAGCTGGCGTTTTTCTTCCGCCGCGAGTTCTTTGCAAACATTCAAGAAGCGGCGAAACGGCTCAACGCGATACAGCGTTCCGATGTGCCCGACCGTCAGGTTGTTCTCGTCCGGTGCAATCCGGAGTTGCGGAAGCGCCGGCACATGCAGGTACACCGAAAAACATTTGACGCCATATTTTTGGCGATAGAGATTCCGCATGCCCCAGCTGGTGACATCGACGGCCATTGCGCGCTGCAACAGGTGGGGGAAAGTGCGTTGCAGGAGCGGCTGGAACAAACGATAGCGACCGGAGCGGCGCCAGGTGCCAAACGGATCGTCGTGAACAGTAAGATGAACGGGCTTGCCCTGATCGCACAGTTCAGCTGCAACGGAAATTCCTTCGTAGTGGCCGACGACCCAATACAAATCTGCGTCGAGTTGTTCGACGATTTTTCGGGCGCGCGATTTCGAGGCGGGCAAAAATCCGGTTCGCGCGCTCAAATCCCCAATCAGCTCGGTGAACGAAAAAGGTTCGCCAAGCCACTTCCAGTTTGGATTCGAATAGGCAGCAGGCTTGGGCGCGAGGTAATGCCAGCGTACGTCCAGGTCGGGCAGATCGCGAAGATGGCTGCGCAGTTGGGCCGAGCCGCCGCCAATTTCCGGCGAGAAGGGTGTGAAGAGAGCGATGCGCAAGGCTATCCGACCATCTCGGGCGGACGCGCGAGCCTACACACGCTTTCGGGATATAGCCAGTTCGATGCCATCAATGAAAGAGTCTACATAATCCTGCGCCGTCCATGATCGCATCTGCGATTCGACGCCACTCCTCAGTTCGCTGAGCAACGTGCGACTCGAAAGTGTGTTGCGCAAAAGCGCGGCGAGCGCCTCAACGTCGTTGCAGGGGTATAAGAAACCGCTTTTGCCGGAATCGATCATGTCGGCACGGCCGACGACGGCGTCGCTCAAGATAACCGGCGTTCCGCTGAACATGGATTCCGGCACCACAAAGGGACAAGGATCATAGCGAGACGGAAGGACCAGAATGTCGGCTGCTTTGTAGTGCCCCGGCAGCTGAGAAGTGTTCACAAAACCGAGCAAGCGCACATTGGCGCCGATACCCAATTTCGCGACTTCCGCTTCCAGTTCACCGCGTAGCGGCCCGTCGCCGGCCACTACCAAATACGCACCGGGCACCGCGGCCCGGGCAAAGGCGCGCACCAAATCCAGCGGGCATTTCCAGACTTGCAACTTCGCGCAATAAAATGCGACCGGCGCTTCACGTGGAACATTCCATTCATCGCGGATGAGGTGGCGGTCGAATTGCGCGACGCGCATTTGCCAATCCGTTTTGTCCATGACCGAGCGGACGCTTGCGATTCGTTCGGCCGGCATGCCTACGCGCAGAGCCACTTCGCGGCCGGCGCGCGAGATGGTCATCAAAACATCGGCACTGCGATAGGCCCAGCCGAGAATTTTAGGCTTGAACCAGCTTTTCCAGCCGGCGCGGTCGCGCGATTCGATGACGGAAGTGTCGGTGGAAAAGATGACGGGGACGCCCTGGCTTTTTGCGGCAGACCAGGCGATCCAGTGGCTGGCAAGCAAATAGCCGGTGCAGAGAACCACCGCGTCGAACGAACCGTTGCGGATCAACTTCCACAAGCCGGGATTGCACAGGCCAAAAAAGCGTCCGAGACCGGGGTAGCGAGCTTTGTTTGGAACTTGCGTCCACCGGTAGCCTTCAAGCAGCGGCAGATCCCACTTCACTTCGCGGCCGAATTCGGGATCTACGCCGGGTTCTGCGCCTTGCAGGCTGCAATAGGCCACCTGCAGATCGAGACGGGGATCGGCTGCGAGCAAACGATAAAGTGGTGAGGCGTACTGTACGACGTGGGTCGCCAGCAGCAGCACCCGGCGCCGGATAGCGGCATGCGGCGTACCAGCGGACGCTTCGGCAGGAGCGTTGCCAACGCTACTCGGCATAGATTCCGTGTGTATACCCTCGTTCGCCCGTGCTGCAGGGTTCGCCACTTAGACTGCGCGCACCATTAGCGGTGAGGTTTCTTGAGGAATCCGACGCCGCGAACCACGGCTTGCTGTCGCGCATTCACTTCCTTTGCAAATTCGGGAAACGCGTTGTTCCATAGCGCATCGTCTGAAAGCAACAATCCGCCCGCGCGAAGATACGGGTACGCGGTGCGATACTCCCAAAGCATATGATCGTAAACATGCAAGCTGTCGTGGATGAAAACGTCGGTGCTGCCAAGCTCTGCTAAGAGCCTGGGCAAAAGAATTTTTGAGTCGCCGACGCGAAAATCCCAGCGGTGCTTCAGGAATTGCGGAACGATCCAGCCGGTGGTTTTTCCCGGCGGAAGGTAGCTAGCATCGCCGATGTCGATGGAGTGGAGCCGGCCGTTGCCATTTTTTTCCATGGCCAGCAGCAGATAGCAGGAGGAAACGCCATTCGCAACGCCGGTTTCGATGACCACCTCGGGCCGGAACGCGCGGATGGCCGCATACTGCACCAGTACTTTTTTGGCGTAGAGATCGGCGCCGTAACTCTCCGAGCCCTGCGTCGCCGCTTCGGCTTCCCGAAGAACGGCCGCAAAGGCAGGGGTTTCGAGGGGCTCGTCGAGGAATTCGCGGAGTTTCGCAACCGGGCAGCCAGTGATGCCGGAAAGGAATCGTTCATCGGCATGAATGGCTTCGCGAATCAAGGAACGAACGGCGTACGCCGGGTGACGAGCGGCAAAAAGGGCTCGACTACGAACATTGGATAACAGCCAGCGCATCCTGGCTCCTCACGGTACTGGATCGCAACGCGAGCAGCCCGGCTGGCGCGCCACCGCTCCACGTGCAGAAATCGAGTATAACCGCATTTTCGAGGGTTCGGCCCATGTGCTAGACTTGAAAACGTTTGGCCCGCGCCTCTCGAGGGGTAGCGGCTCGCTGCAGTTCTCCGCAGATATCCCCGCCATGCGGGGCATAAACGAAATTCGCGATACGAAGGAAGTGTCATGTCCGGGCATTCAAAATGGGCCACCATTAAGCACAAGAAGGCGGCCACTGACGCCAAGCGCGGCCGCGTGTTCACGCGATTGATTCGTGAGTTGACGATCGCCGCGCGGATCGGCGGCGGCGATCCCAACTCCAACCCCCGTTTGCGCACCGCGGTTCTGGCGGCGAAAAACGAGAACATGCCGAACGACAACATCGAGCGCGCGATTCTGCGCGGCACCGGGCAGCTCGAAGGCGAACAGTACGATGAGGTGACCTTCGAAGGATACGGACCGGGCGGCGTAGGCGTTCTGATCCAGGTGGTTACGACAAACCGCAATCGCGCGGTCGGCGAAATGCGCCACCTGATGGGCAAGAACAATGGCAACCTGGCGGAAGCGGGCGCGGTCGGCTGGATGTTCCAGCGCAAGGGCGAAATCAACATCGCGAAAGAAGCGGCCAGCGAAGATAAGTTGATGGATCTGGTTCTGGAAGCCGGCGCGGAAGATTTGAAGGACGACGGTTCCAGCTGGTACGTGGTGACGCCGCCGGAAGCGCTAGAGAGCGTCAAAGAAGCGTTGAGCAAAGCTAGCATTACTCCGGCCAGCGCGGAAGTCGCCATGGTGCCGCAGAACTACGTGAAGCTGACTGGCGATCAGGCCAAGCAGATGCTCCGACTGATTGAAGCGCTGGAAGAGCACGACGACGTGCAACACGTTTACGCGAATTTCGATATAGACGAGAGCGAGATCCAGGCAGCTGTCGGCGCCAACTGAAAGGAACTTGCACACCGGGAATAATTCCGCGCGATCACCGACGCCCGGGCGTTCGCCGCATGGGAAAGCTTCTGAAGCGGCGCACATTTCTGCGTAACCTGATTGCACCGACTTCCGCCGCGCCTTAGACTGGTTGCCATGTCTGCGCCCGCGAAATCCCATTGCATACGCGTGCTTGGCGTTGATCCCGCCGCCGCGGGACCGACCGGCTATGGAGTCGTGGAATCGGACGGGCGGAAGTGCCGTTCGTTGCACTATGGCGCGATGAGAGTGGCGGACAAGATTAGAAAGGAATCGGCGGGAGCCGCGCTGGAAGCGGTGCATTCGCTGATTTGCGGACTGTTGCGGGATTTTGCTCCCGATGCACTCGCGGTGGAATCCATATTTTCCGCGCTGAATGTGAAAACGGCTTTGCGTCTGGCAGAAGTGCGCGGCGTGGTGCTGCTGGCGGCAGCGCAGCACGGCGTCGAAGTGCACAGCTATGCGCCGCGGCTGATTAAGGCGTCCGTAGCAGGGTACGGCCATGCGGACAAGCGGCAGCTGCAGTTGATGGTGCGGTCTGTGCTGGGATTAGTGGAAATTCCCGAGCCGTCGGACGCCGCGGACGCGCTGGCAGTGGCTTTGTGCCATTTGCAGAGCGCACAGTTTCGTGCACGATTTGCGGTGCCGGTGGAGGTGGCGAGGCGCATTGGAGTGGCACGGGCGCCTCAACCTGTGCCCCCAACACGGGCGCAAACCGTGCGCCACATTCTGCCATCACCATGAGAATGAAAAGGTTCGTCGCAGCGCTCGCGCTAATGGTATTCCTTGGCGGCAGTGTGGCCCTGGCGTCAGCACAGGCGCGGGCGGCTGCGGCTTCGACTCCTTCCTCGCAGCCCGCTAAAGTGACCTTCCGGCGCATTTTTCAAGGCAGTTCTCCGGAATACATTGAGCTGAGCATCTGGGATGACCAGAAGACCGCTACCTATGAAATCCGCCAGATGGATGATGATCCGGGCCCCGCGCCATTCGAAGTGGGCGAAGCACTGCGCACCAAAATTTTTGGACTCACGGCGCAGCTGCACAATTTCCAGGGACAGGACCTGGACGTCCACCGCAAGATCGCCAATCTGGGAGAAAAAACTTTCCGCTGGGAACAGGCCGGCGTGGTTCACGAAACGAAGTTCAACTACACGCTAAACCAGGCCGCGGCGCAGCTGTTACAAATATTTGAGGGCCTGGCGCGGCAGCAGGAGCACTACGAACTGATCACGCGCCGCATGCGCTACGATCGGCTGGGAATTTATGATGCGCTGCTGCAGTTTGAGTCGGATCTGAACCGCGGGCTGCTGCCGGAACCTCAGAGGTTAGTGCCGCTACTCGAACAAATTTCAAACGATCCAAAGTTCGTGGATGTAGCCCGCCAGCGAGCTCGAATGCTCATCGGTAAAATCCATTAGAGAAATACAGAAATCTCTAACTGCTTCGGAAAATTTTATAGAGATATTCATTTTTTCCTGACCTTCGGGCAGATGCAGTTTCGGGAACCGGTTGGCCGGTCGGTTTACAACGCCCGCGCGGCTGGCAGACCAAGCTGCGGAGCTCGCCCGGCGGCCATCGGGAGTCCCAGCGCAAATCCAGTGTGTCAACCGGAAGATCTGGTCCTAGGATCTGGACAGCCAGCTCAAGCGAATCGAGAAACTGGCCAAACCTCTCCGCTCCCGGGTTTCGCCTTGGGCACATGGGCCAGGATTGCCCCTGTGGCCGTAACTTGTGGCCGTAACTCTGGCCGGCCTCCATCCGTATGCTAAGATGAGGGCATTCCCCCGCATAAAGCGTCCATGGACAGCTCTAGCCCAGGCTCCCTACCCGTCTCAGCATCGGCCGGCGCTACGGTGCCGGCAGGTTCATTCGATCGAACGAAGACCGGTTCGGGAGCCGGCACGCGCGCTCGGCGCATGAACTTCTCCGAGGCCGTGGCCATCGCCACGGATAGCCTGTGGGCGCACAAGCTGCGCAGCATCCTCACGCTGCTGGGAGTAGTGATCGGCGTCGCCGCGGTAATCGCGGTGGTCAGCCTGATTAACGGCGCCAACCAATATGTCGCCACGCGCGTGTTCAGGCTCGGCGCCGACGTTTTCGGCCTTTCCAAACAGCCCTCCATCATTACCAATGTCGACGACTGGCTGGCTTTTCAGAAACGCAAACGCATCACTGCCGATGATTTTCAAGCGGTCAAGGAACTCTGCAAATCGTGCAAAGGCATCGGCGCCGCGCTTGGCGGGCGGGTTGAAGTTCGCAGTGGGCTCAACTCCCTGAAAGACACCAACCTGCGCGCGTGGACGCCCGAAATGGCCGAGCTTTACGACGTCGACTTGGTCGAAGGCCGGCACGTCAACGACGCCGACGTCAACACCGCCGCGCCGGTCTGCGTAATCGGCATGGACCTGGTGGACAATCTCTTGCCCGGCGTCGATCCTGTCGGCAGAGAAATTCGCTGGAACAACACGTTCCAATGCGCCGTCATCGGCGTCGGCAAAAAAGAAGGTTCCTCCCTCGGCACTTCGCTCGATAACTGGATCATCCTTCCGCTCACGACGTATCAAAAAGACTTCGGCGCGCAAACCGATTCGCTGCGCGTCACCATTCGCGCCGGTTCCGCAGGAAGAATTCAGGACAGCGTGGACGAAGTGCGCCAGATCATGCGCGGCCGTCATCACCTTTCTTACGGAGCGAAAGACGACTTCGCGGTCGAAACGAGCGACTCGTTTTTATCGCTATGGAAAGACATCAGCTCTTCCTTTTTCGTCGTGACCATCGCCATCGCCTCCATTTCCTTGGTTGTCGGCGGCATTGTCATCATGAACATCATGCTGGTCAGCGTGACGGAGCGCACCCGCGAAATCGGTGTGCGTAAAGCCTTGGGCGCGCGGCGCGGCGACATCCTGCTGCAATTTCTGATCGAGTCTTCGACGATCGCCGTAATCGGCGGAGCCATCGGCGTCGCCGGCGGAGTCTTTCTGGCAAAACTTGTTTCGATTGTTTCGCCGCTGCCCGCCGCAGTCCAATTGTGGTCGGTGCTTGGAGGATTGCTGGTGGCACTGAGCGTAGGGCTATTTTTTGGAACCTATCCGGCGTCGAAGGCATCGAAGCTCGATCCGGTGGAGGCGCTGCGTTCTGAGTGATTTGCGGTTTCTTTTTTTAGTGCCGCGCCCATACGAGCAATTTAAGTTCACATGTCAACCATCGCCAACACGCTCGCTGACTCCCGCGCTTCGCGCCTCAAGGCGCTCGTGCGCGTCGAAGGTACATTGCGGCTGAGCGAACAGGTCGCCCTGGCTCTCGACACGCTGCGCAAAAACCTGCTGCGCTCCAGCCTCACCGTACTCGGCATCGTCATCGGAATTACCACCGTCATCACCGTAAGTTCCGTCATCAACGGGCTGAACGACAGCGTGCTCGGAGGAATCCGCGAGCTCGGCTCGGACACCATCATCGCTTACCGTTTCCCGTGGGCCTCGCTTTCGCGCCCGCCCAGCGAATGGTTCACGCGCAAGGAACTCGAGGCGGAATGGGCCGACGACATGGCACAGCTTCCGCACGTAAAAGCGGCTTCACCCTCCATGCGGATTTTTCAGCCGCAATTCGGTGTCGGCACTTCCGATGTCCGCCGGGGCGCAAGCCGCGCGAAGAACGTGATCCTGCAGGGAAATTCGCCTTCCATAACGCAGATTTTCGACATGAAAGTCATTCACGGGCGCGAGTTCAACGCACTGGACACGGAGCATCGCGCTCCCGTGGTGCTGCTCGGTTACGACACCACGAACCTGCTTTTCCCGGAAGGCGCCGACAAAGCCGCCGGCCAGGAAGTCACGATTGATGGCCAGCTTTTCACGGTCATCGGCACCATGGACAAGCGCCGACAGGGAATTTCGGGGGGCTCCAATCCCGAAGACAACATCGCCGTTATGCCGGTGACCACCCTGCGCAAGCTTTATCCCAATAAGAAGGACTACGTGATTTTTGCGAAAGCGTCCGACCCCTCGCAGGTGGGCGAAGCCGTGGAAGAGATTCGCGACATGCTGCGCCGCAAACGCCGTCTGGCCAACGATAAACCCGACGACTTCGCGCTGTTTACCTCCGACTATTTTCTGGATCTGTGGAACAAAATCAGCGGCCTGATCTTTATCCTGATGTTCGCCATCGCCTCGGTGGGACTCATCGTCGGCGGCATCGGCGTAATGAACATCATGCTGGTCAGTGTGACCGAACGAACGCGCGAAATCGGGGTGCGCAAAGCCATCGGCGCAAAACGCAGCCACATCCTGATGCAATTTCTGATTGAAGCGGTAACCCTCAGCGCGCTGGGCGGAATTATTGGCGTGCTGTTTGGAGCCGGTTTGACACTGTTCCTCAAGTACGCCGTTCATATGGCGGCGCAGCTTTCCGTCATGTGGGTCATCTTCGCTTTGGCGGCTTGCGCCATGATCGGCATCGGCTTCGGCATTTACCCCGCCTGGAAAGCCGCCCGCCTCGATCCTGTCGAAGCCCTCCGCTACGAATAGCGCTGCGCACGAATCCAGGGCTGGTCATCCTGAGTCCGGCGCAGCGAGACGAAGGATCTCAACGTCAATTCGGGATCGATCCCGTCGCTTGCTGCACAAATTGTCCCGCTTAGACCCACTGGCAGCGGGTGCCGGACTGCGTGCCCTTTGCTCGACGGACGGTGAGTTCGCGGGCGAATCCAGAACTCGCTTTGCTTGGTCGGTTGGGCGACCCAGCGGTATGGGACACCTTCTGTCGTAAGCGAATCCGCGCCCTAGACAAACGAACACGGTTCGAAAAGTTGTCCATCCCCGGTCATTCGTTATCCATTTCCGGTCGCTCACTAAGTTGCTGAAATAAATAGACTTAGACATAGCCGGAAGGGAACAAAGCGACTTCATCGCGCGTATCTCACTGGGCAAGACAAAACTGTTGGCCCCGGTAAACAGTCTAATTTTCCGAGAGAGATGCCCCAGGAATGAGCAACCCGGCACACCAGCGCGTAAAGTTTGGCCCCTTTACCGTTGACCTCCATACTCACGAAGTGCGCAAGGACGACACGCGGATCCGCTTGATTGGCCAGCCCTTCGACATTCTGGCGGTTCTGCTCGGCAAACCCGGCGAACTGGTCACACGCGAAGAACTGAGGATGCGGCTGTGGCCGGGCGACACCTTTGTGGACTTCGACCACGGACTGAACGCGGCGGTCAATAAATTAAGAGAAACCCTTTGCGATTCAGCGGATAACCCGCGCTTCGTGGAGACGCTGCCGCGTCGCGGCTACCGCTTCATCGCCAAGGTCGTGCCGCTCGATGCTCAGGAGACGGCCAGCCGTCGACCGGCGGCCCACAATTCTCCGCGGTTCGAAGCGGTTCCGGGCATGCCACACGCGAACCTCCAGCGTCGCGGCAAAATCTGGCTAAGCCCGTTCGCGGGCGCGCTTGCGGTGCTGCTGGTGTTTGTCGGCTTGGCTATCAAAGTGAAAAATAGCGGATCGCGCGAGGCCCGGGCGGACTCTCCAGCTCCGGGACTGCGAATCCGCCCCTTCACGGGCGTCGATCAGGACGCAGCACAACCCGCATTTTCGCGCGATGGAGAGTTCATTGCGTTCGCGCGCGAAGGAATGCGCGAAGGAGAGTCCGGAATCTTTGTCGGCCAAATCAGTGGCGGGCGCCAGATGCAGTTGACGAAAAATCGGCATGATCGCAGCCCGGCCTGGTCGCCGGACGGAAAACGCATCGCATTTTCGCGCTGGGATGGTCACAAGTGTCAGATCTTTTTTGTGCCAGCAGAAGGCGGCGCCGAGCAACGGATGGACACCGGCAACGTTGAACCCAGACGCGGCGAACTGGATTGGTCACCCGACGGAAAGGCAATCGCGTTCAACGGTGGAGATGCGATTTACCTCATGAATCTGCAAACGTCAGCGGTTCAGCCGCTGACCAATCCGACCCCCGCAGCGGAAGATCGCGCGCCATCATTTTCCGGTGACGGCAAACGTTTGTTGTTTGTGCGTAGTCGCGGCTCTGGTTTCCCGGAAGAGATTAAGGCCATCCCCACGGAAGGCGGAGAAGAAACCCTGGTGACTTCTGTGACCGCGCAAGTCGTGGGCGCGCCGCGCTGGGCGGCGGATGGCAAGTCCGTAATCTTCAGTTCGAACTTCGGCGGCAAACCCGGGCTGTGGCGAGTTCCCTCAGAAAAGCGCGAGCCGCCGATTCAAATCAACGACGCCGGAGCGGAACCGGCGGTTTCACCGCGGGGCGCGTTGCTCGCCTATGACCGGAGCAGCCACGGCCTGAACATCTGGCAGCTCGAGCTTTCCGAGAGCGGGGGCGAACAGGGCGGCCATAGCGAAGCGGGCATTCTGGTCCCGATGACGGGACAAACAGATCAGGGACCGGGACCGCAGTTTTCTCCCGACGGGAAAAAATTGGCGTTCATGTCCGACCGCTCGGGAACGATGGAGATCTGGGTGAGCAATCGCGACGGAAAAAACGCCAGGCAAGTGACCGCCGTCGGAAGTGCCGGAACGCCGCGCTGGTCCCCCGACAGCAAGACCATTGTCTTCGACGCCAGCGGCAAGAGCGGAGCGGGGATCTATTCGGTTCCGCTCGAAGGTAGCGCGGCGCCGCGGCTGCTGACTCCCGACGATGCCGACGACCGTTGCCCCAGCTGGTCGCACGATGCGAAGTGGATTTATTTCGCATCGCGGCGTACAGGGCGGTTTGAAGTCTGGAAAATTCCCGCTCAGGGAGGTACGCCGATTCAGCTGACGCGGAAGGGGGGGCACGCAGCGCTTGAATCTCCCGACGGCAAGCGCGTCTTTTATGCGAAGGCGGCCTTCGCGTATCCGGAAATCTGGCAGGTTCCGGCGGACGGTGGCCAGGAAAAAATATTGTCCAAGGAAGTGCGGCCGCCGTCATGGGCAAGCTGGACGGTTGTGGAAGAGGGGCCGAATGGCGGGATCTTGTTCGCGCAGCCGTCGGGGAGCGGCGCGCCGGTGGTGAGTGTGTTCGACCTGGCCACGCGACGAGTAAGAACCGTTGGACATTTGGGCATTGCGCCGTTTTGGCTGAGTGCAACGCGCGACGGAAAGACTGTGGTGTACGACCAGCCCGGCTGGCAGCAGTCGCAGATCATGCTGGCAGAGAATTTCCGGTAGCAGGCGCGTTGGCGGAGGAAAGAGAGATCGCTCACTTCGCCACCCCTGCGAGCCAGCCCGGAATGACAATTTCGATAAGCCCTTGATTAGACGGTGGAGGCGGAGTGGGCATGAGCAGCGAGTGCGGCGAGGGAGTCGCCGTAGGGAGCGCGGGCTACGCCGCGTTCGGTGAAGATGGCGGCGATGTATCTGTTGGGCGTGACGTCGAACGCGGGATGCGCTGCACGAACGTCGGGGGCGATGCGAATGCCCTGGATTTGCGTAACTTCGGCGGATGAACGCTCTTCGATGGGAATGTGCTCGCCGCTGGGAATCGACAAATCAAAAGTGGAAACCGGCGCTGCAATGTAGAACGGGACGTGGTGTTCTCGCGCTAAAACCGCGATCTGATAGGTGCCGATTTTGTTGGCGGTGTCGCCGTTGGCGGCGATGCGGTCAGCTCCGGTGACGACGGCGCCGACGTTTCCGGTTTTGAGGAAGTGGCCGACCATGTTGTCGGTGATGAGCGTGAGGGGAATGTTGCTGCGATGAAGTTCCCAGGCGGTGAGGCGCGCGCCTTGCAGATAGGGACGCGTTTCGGGAACCAGCACGTGGATTTTCTTTCCCTGTTCGACGGCCACTTGAATCACGCCTAGCGCCGTGCCGATACCGCCTGTGGCGAGCGCGCCGGCGTTGCACTGCGTCATTACCAATCCGTCTTGCGGCATGAGCTCGGCGCCGAAGTGGCCGATGGCTTCATCGGTGGCGCGCTTTTCGGCGTGGACGGATTTGGCTTCTTCGATCAGCACAGACTTTATTTTGTTGAGGTCGCTGGCTTGCGTACTGAGTTCGGTGAAGCGGCGGTTCATGCGATCGAGCGCCCAGAAAAGATCTACTGCAGTGGGGCGGGTCTTGGCGAGGGTGTCGAGGATCACGGAAAATTCCGCCCGCAGTTCGTCAAGCGATTTGGCAGTGGAATTTTTCACGCCGAGGGCGACGCCCATGGCGGCGGCGACTCCGATGGCAGGTGCTCCGCGGATGACCATTTCGCGGATGGCTTTGGCGACGTCCTGATAGGCGGTGTAGGTATAGGAGATTTCCTCGGCCGGGAGGCGCCGCTGGTCGAGCATGACCACACCGCGATCGGTCCACTCAATGGGTTGGGCGACGTACATATCGACGTAATCCTTTTACATTTTGTCATTGTAACTGAGGGCGAGGACAGGGCATAGCGACCCCGGTGTATAAATATGGGCAACCAGGGAGTTAGCGCCTGCGCGTGGACGGTTTCTACTTCACGAACAATCGCCCGATGTAACAGGCTGACGGCGGAGAAGTATCGAGAATTGCGTAGAAGGTTGCGGTGGATTGTGGCGATAGCGGGGGCGAGAAAGCAACGAAGCCGTCAGAATGCGGAGGCCGCCAATTACCGGTAGCGCCTACCCCGACCACGTTGTCATCCATTGTGACGGCGATAGCCGAAGGAAGTCGCTGGTGTTTGGAGTCCCAGGCCCAGCCGAGGACTCTAAGGCCGGGACCCAGTCCGGGGCCAAAGGAATTGTCGAGTGGAAAGACGGTCTGCAAAGCCCCGGCGCATTCGCTCGGATCGGTGAGGGAAAAAACCGAACGCAACGGTTTTCCCATGGTGGAAGACAGGCCGCCTGAAAACACGGATAGCCGATTTGCTTTCATGTACGGCACTACCCTGCGAAACATGCCCTTTTCGGGATAGGCCTGCCCCAGAGAATCGGGGTCCGCCACGCCCGTCAGCAGGGCCGCGGTTGCCGTCTTTAGCGCGAAGGCGTGCCCGCGCATTATCCAGATCTGACCCTTGGCCCTGGTTGCCCCGATGGCAAGGACGGTCAGGAAACAGAGCTGTGCCACCAAGAACAAATACTTCATTCGTGAAGGGGCGAAAAATGCGCCACCCAGCCATAGCAGGGCCAGGCAACACCAGAAGAGAAGAGCAACCGTCTGGTAACGAGAGACTGTGGCTTGCGAAATGCCGAAACTCAACCGCCCGGTCGCGGTGATGAAGGCAGTGCCCAGACAGTACAGGATGGTAAGGATCAGCTGCACTGCGAACGGGCGAAACTCGCGGAGATAAGGCAGTGCAGCGGGGAGCAACATAAGCACAACCATCGGCAGGACAAGACGGGGAAGGATGAGGCGGGCGCCAGTATCGTAATAGGGCCAGGCGCTGAAGAAATAAGCCGAGCAATATTTCAATATTGTGAGCGGGGCGGCGAGGGATTGCAATGGATTCGCATGTCCTTCGGGACGAACGTAGTGGTACAGATAAAGAGCGGTACTGATCACGCCGGCAGCTGCGAAACTCAGAATTACCCGGGGGCGCAAACGGAGGTAGAGTGCGGCCGCAGCAAGCAGCGGCCAGAGCAGGCTTCCATTTGCAAGCGAGTATGCGGCGCCGGTCGCGGCGAGAATGGAAAGGACCAGAAACCAAGGTGACGGCTGTTTGTCAGGCTGTTGTGTTTCCGCCCAGTAGAGCAACAGCGCCACGAATGACAAGGTCGCGAAGAAGGGCGGCAGGACGAAACAAACCTGAAAACCCCAGGTAAAATTCTCGGCTTGCGTCGGGCAAAAAAGGCAAAACGCGGCGACGCCGGTGCCCGCGCGCCACAATGCTCCGCTCCAGCCGCCGAGCACCCGCATGCTCCAGCTCAACAGAGTGAGGTGCAGCAGCTGAATCACGAAAATGCTGGCTAGCAGAAAGAATTGTCGAGCCCGAAACAAACGCAGGTCGAAAGCCAGAAAAAGTTTGGGTACAACCAGCCGGTGCTCGTTATGTTGCTGCCATAGCCAGGAAGGCGAGACCGGGCTGCGGCCATTTGCCGCCACTTCCACCTGCGTCCACCCATCCCAGAAAGGGAGACTCGAGCAGGTCGTTATGACGATGTAGAGCGACAAACCTACGGTGAGGAGTCCGCCGAGCAGCATCAGGTAAGAGAGCGCAGCAGTGATGCGAAAAGGTTGAGCCGCGCGAGCCTGGGTAATTCCGGGGCCGGGCAGTTCGCCCGATGTCGCGTTCAACTATGTTGTCTCCACGTTGACGACATGGCGCGTCAAGGATATCGCAAGACTGCGGAAAATAGACAGGTAACCTGCATATATGTGCCTTATTCCGAGATTGGAAAACATCAGGGATGCGGAGGCATTTGGGTGAAGAAACGAGTGGAGAAGATGGCCGAGAAGGCAATGAAGGAATTGTAGCCGAGGTGGAGAAGGTAGCTGGCAAAAACGGAGCGGGCACGGGCGCGCACAAAAGTGAAGACAATGCCTACGGTGGAGAGAACGGCGACGAGAGCCCAGGTCCAGCCGAGCTGCGCCCCATGGAGGAAACCGAAGAGGACGCCGGTGAGGACAATGCCAGCGCGCGTGCCGGTCTGAACGGCGGAATCGGGATCGAAACCGAAGTGGCGAGCGAGGCGCGCGGATGTGGAAGCGAAGAGCGGATAGAGATAGCCGCGGAAAACGGTTTCTTCGACGAGGGGGGCGATCAGAACCGCCATACCCATGAGGAGAAACGCGCCGGTGCGATTTTTGAAGAGCTCCTGAATGGGAAGATGTTCGGGCGTCTTGATTTTGGTGCTGGCGATAGCGACGCAGACGGCCAAGCCGGCACCGCCAGCGAGGTAGACCCAGGGGCTGACGGGCCAATCGGGATTAATGCCAAGTTTTTTCCACCCGAAGGTGAGCCAGAAGGGGAGCTTTTGCAGGACCGCAATGGTCACATAGAGAAAAAGAAAGATCAGAAAAAACCACAGCACGTTGGAGCCGACGGCGACGTCGGGACGGTTTTGGAAGAGCTGCTCGATTTCTTTCGGGCTGAGATGGCGGCTGGTGTTGAAATAGACGACCAGCGCGATCTGGATGGCGAGGATGCTGCCGAAAGCGAAAAGGCCGAAGAAAAGCAGGTGCAGCCAGGACCAGGGGACGCGGAGGTCTTCGGGCAGGAAGGCATTGGCCGGCGGTGGAGGCGGAATGGACGCGGTTACCGAGGGAGGATCGCCGGGAAGCGCGGCGGCGTACGGCGAATGAACAACGATCCGCGAAGAAAGCTCGTCGAGTGATTCCCGGCGCGACTCCGGCGACGACTCTTCGCGCGGAGTATCCGAAGGTTGATTCGCGGCGGGTTGGCTGCCTGGCTGTTGATCGGAGGGCTGATCGGGGCGCGGCTGCGAAGGATTCTCGTCGAAAGGATTCATTTGGGCCTGCGCGCCGCCTTTTTGGTGGACTGCTGTTGGGGGGACGCGGTGCGCGGCCAACCGGAAACGAGCGCAGCGGCTACGAGAGGGAGTAAGAGTTCGTGGTGACCTGTGATGGCATACCCCTTGGAGTCCGAAGTGCGCCCCTTGGCGGGGGCGATGGGACGCTTCACTACATTCTGCAATGGACGGTAGTGCTGGATAAAGTCGAAGTTTGCGGTGGTGATAGGGCGGAGTGGCACGTGCAGATTGCGAACGACGGAAACCGCTTTCAAGAAAACCTCGGGCAAGAGGACAGCGGAGCCCCAATTGAGATAGACGCCACCGGGATGCATGGCTTCGACAAGGGCGCAGAAGAGGCGGAAATCGTGATGTGTGGCGGCGCCGAGCGCAGCACCGTCCGCGGCGGGGTGCATGTGAGGGATGTCGGTGCCGATGGCAAGGTGGACAGTGACGGGAATTTGCAGTTGGTAGGCGTTGAAGAGCACGCTGGCGCTGGTATTTTGAGCGGTGAGACGGCGGGTTTGCAAGGCCAGGAATTTTCCGGCGGCTTCGCCATAACCAATGCCGGAGAAGTTCGCAGTGCTGGCGATCTGATTTAGGAAAAATCCGGTTTCGGTGGCCATGCCGAATTTTCCTTCGTCGAGGCCGGCTTCGACGTCTTCTGAAGTGTTGCCGTTGAGCGCGATTTCGAAGTCGTGGATGAGGGCGGCGCCGTTCATGGCGATGCCGGAGACAAAGCCGCGGCGCATGAGGTCGGCCAGAACGGGGCCGAGGCCGGTTTTGACGACGTGGCCGCCGAGTCCCCAGAGGATCGCTTTGCGGGCGCGTTTTGCGGCGTGAATGGCGGAGAGCAGTCCGCGCAGATCTTGCGCAGCGAGGATGTTGGGGAGCGCATCGAGAAAATTTGTGAGGGAAGCGTTGGGCTTTTTGCCGGTCCTGGCGAAATCGGCGATGGAGACTTTGCTCTTGCGGGAAGCGAGCGGATAAGTGGCGACGTCGCCTAGCGTGATGGGTTGGGTGGTGTAAACGGACTTGGTCATTGCGGACGTTTCACTGTAAACGGGGGAAGTGGAATAGGCAAGAAAGAGGAGGAGCCGGATAAGAGCGGGAAATGGAAAGAAAGAAGAACGGGTCTTGAAGCCCCGCCACTAGGAAACACCGGAGAATCGGCGACTTGCTCAGCAAAGGAAGCGGCCGGTGGGGATGACGCCGCCGAGGGAGATGATCAAGGGAATATCGGCCAGGCAGGAGATGAGGATACCGCCGAGGCGCCAGAGGCGGTCGGGCTTTCTGGCGCCGAGCAAAAACTCGGAAACGGAGCCAGGCACAAGGATGACCGCCATGATGCTCCACTCGAGCCAGCGCACGGGAACATAAACCAGCAAATACGCCACTACATTTTGCGGCAAGCCGTAACCGAGCCTGGAGAGAACTACCGAGCTGGCCAACCAAATAACCACCCCGAAGAGCAATCCCAGCAACAGACGGACGAAACCCAGCATTAGGGCGCGGCCTGCGGACGCATCGCGACCGGCGCGCAGTTTTGCCAAGCCGAGAAAACACCACAAGCCGTAGGCGGCTAGCTTGATGCCGAGATAGAGAAAGGCATACACAGGCTGGTCTCTTCCTGGAAATCGTAACGGCTACTTGTGCGAGCCGTTGGCATTACCGTTGGCGATGTGCAGAACCCGAGCCAAGACGTGGCCAGTATAGGATTTTTTGTTGCGGGCGACGAGTTCGGGCGGGCCCTGGGCGACGATGCGGCCGCCGCCTTCGCCGCCTTCCGGGCCGAGGTCGATGATCCAGTCGGCTTGTTTGATGACGTCGAGGTGGTGCTCGATGATGAGGACGGAGTTGCCGAGTGAAACAAGGCGCTGGAGAACATCGAGCAATTTGCGCACGTCGTCGAAATGTAGGCCGGTGGTAGGTTCGTCGAGAATGTAGAAAGTGCGGCCGGTCTGGCGCTTGGAAAGTTCGCGGGCGAGCTTGATGCGCTGGGCTTCGCCGCCGGAAAGAGTGGTTGCGGACTGGCCGAGCTGGACGTAGCCAAGGCCGACTTCAACGATGGTGGCAAGTTTCTGCTGGATTTGCGGAATGTTTTCAAGAAGCTTGAGCGCGTCGGTGGCCTGCAGGTTGAGAATGTCGCTGACGGAATGGCCCTTGAAGCGGACGGCGAGGGTTTCCGAGTTGTAGCGGCGGCCGCGGCAAACTTCGCAGGTGACGTAAACGTCCGGCAGAAAATTCATTTCGATGCGGCGCAGGCCATCGCCTTGGCAGGCTTCGCAGCGGCCACCTTTGACATTGAAACTGAAGCGGCCGGGTTTGTAGCCGCGTTCGCGCGATTCGGGGAGCATGGCGAAAAGTTCGCGGATGGGAGCAAAAACGCCAGAGTAGGTGGCGGGATTCGAACGTGGCGTGCGGCCGATGGGC